>ENA-OPYU01000357-OPYU01000357.1-human-gut-metagenome-genome-assembly--contig:-NODE-357-length-18520-cov-3.081390_pt1 | contig 18520 bp, 20 predicted proteins | sample MGYA00242637_ERZ504482 | MGnify/ENA primary metagenome ERZ504482 (study PRJEB26092, sample SAMD00036237) | human gut metagenome | host: Homo sapiens | study: EMG produced TPA metagenomics assembly of... | reverse complement strand
TAGCCTTCACGCAGTGAAGCTGTTGGAATAAATGCGACTTTCTTATTTTCAATTTCTTCCTTTATCAGACTTCCTACACTTGAAAAGTGCGAACATAAAAATAGTTTCATCAATATTCTCCTTTATATATAAATTCGCGTTTGTGGAGCGAAGCGGAACAATGAAAGCCCCAGTGGGGCTTTTAAGTGACAGAACGGTCTTGCGTAGCAAGATGGAGGGGCCTCGCCCCGACAAGTTTCGATTTGTTGAATCAAGTATAGCATATTGCGAACAAAAAAAGCAAAGCTGTGAATGCATGATATTATCCCGCATTGACAAAACTGCGCAGAATCAGTACAATAAAACATAGCTATCCGCAAATTTTTTTGCATGAGAATAAAGGAGCGTTTTTCTATGCCGAGCAATAAAGTCCGCACCCGTTTTGCGCCGTCGCCCACGGGTTATATGCACGTTGGCAACCTGCGCACTGCCCTGTACACCTACCTGATGGCAAAGCACGAGGACGGCACCTTCATCCTGCGCATCGAGGATACCGATCAGGGCCGCTATGTGGAGGGCGCTGTGGATGTCATCTACAACACCCTGCGGGAGACCGGTCTGCTGTGGGACGAAGGCCCGGACATCGGCGGCCCCGTGGGTCCCTATGTGCAGAGCGAGCGCATGGGCATGTTCAAGCAGTATGCCGAGCAGCTGGTGGCCGAGGGCAAGGCATATTATTGCTTCTGCACCGAGGAGCGTCTGGAGGCCCTGCACGCCGAGCAGCGCGCCAACGGTGAGATGACCCACTACGACGGCTGCTGCCGCGACCTGCCCAAGGAGGAAGTGGAAAAGCGTCTTGCTGCCGGGGAACCCTATGTTATCCGCCAGAAGATCCCCCGCGAGGGCGTGACCGGCTTCGACGATGTGGTGTACGGCCACATCGAGGTGAACAACAGCGAGATGGACGACCAGATCCTCATCAAGACCGACGGCATGCCCACCTACAACTTTGCAAATGTGGTGGACGATCACCTGATGGGCATCACCCACGTGATCCGTGGCAGCGAGTATCTGTCCTCTACCCCTAAGTACAACCTGCTGTATCAGGCGTTCGGCTGGGAGATGCCCCCACCTACATCCACTGCCCGCCGGTCATGAAGGATGCACAGAATAAGCTTTCCAAGCGCAACGGCGATGCCAGCTATCAGGATCTGGTGGCAAAGGGCTACCTGACCGAGGCCGTGCTGAACTACATCTGCCTGCTGGGCTGGAGCCCAAGGGCGAGTACGCCGAGCAGGAGATCTTCTCCCTGCCGGAGCTGGTCAAGATCTGGTCTCCGGACGGCATCTCCAAGTCTCCGGCCATCTTCGATCCCCTCAAGCTGCGGGCCATCAACGCGGAATATATCCGCCGCCTGTCCCCGGAAGAGTTCCAGAAGAAGGCGGAGCCGTGGATCGACAAGGCCGTGCACACCTCCATCGACAAGAAGCTGCTGTGCGCAAACCTGCAGCCCCGCTGCGAAGTGCTGGGCGAGATCCCGGAGCAGCTGGATTTCTTTGATGCGATGCCCGAGTACGATGTGAGCATGTACGCCAACAAGAAGCAGAAGACCACCCCGGAGACCGCCAAGGAGGCACTGGAAGCCCTGCTGCCTGTGCTCAGCGACGAAGCACTGGATTTTGGCAATCGCGATGCCGTCTTCGATGCCTGCAAGGCCAAGGCTGAGGAGCTGGGCAAGAAGAACGGCTGGCTGCTGTACCCGCTGGGCATTGCCCTTTCTGGCAAGCAGCGCACCCCCGGCGGCGGCACCGACCTTGCCTGCATGATGGGCCGCGAAACCACCCTTGCCCGCGTAAAAAGCGGCAATTGAAAAGCTGAACGGCTGATTTTTGCCATAAAACCACAAAGCTCTGCAGCATTTTTGAACGCTGCAGGGCTTTTTTGCGTCTTTGGGCCGGTTTGCGGCAGAACACTGCACCGCGCCAAAAATCGCCGCGCGCCCGCGCTACAGTATATGCAGAAAGCGCGGGGAACAGAACCACAAACGCCCCGCCGGTAAAGCGGGGATGTTTTTATGACAGAGCGGATGGGTCTGGCAGCGGTCGGGCGGCAGAAGCAGACAGCGGGCAGCACTGGCAGCGGCGGGCAGAGCTGCGCCCGGCAGCGCGCAGGCTGGCGGCTGTGGCAGTGGGATTTGCGGGCGGCTGGGCCGTTGTGTACGGTGCACTGATGCCTTTTGGTCTGGGCTTTGTGCTGGGCTTTGCAGAGGACTGCTTTGCCCCCTGTGCGGCGGGTGCGGCGCTGGGTGTGCTGCTGCACGGGTTTGGGGCACTCTCGCTGCGCAGTGTCTGTATGCTGTGCGCACTGGGTGCTGCAGTGGCAGCGCGGTGGATGGGTGCCAGAACACTGACCCCGGCGGCACTGGCGGGCTGCGGCACGCTGGTGGGCGTGGCGCTGTGCTTTGCCTTTGGCGGCGGCGGGGCAGAGCTGGTGCTTTACAGTGCAGCAGATGCCCTGCTGGCCGCAGCTATGGGCTTTTGTCTGCGGCAGTTTGCGCCCGAAAAGCCGGGTGCCGGGATGCTTCTGGTGGGTGCGGCCACAGCGGCGGCGCTGGGCAGTGTGCAGCTGTGGCAGCTGCTGCCGGGCGTGATCGTCTGCGCGGCGCTGGAACTGTATTTATGCAGCAAAGGGCAGGCCAAAGCCGCGCTTGCGGCCTGCGCGGTGCTGGGCGCTGCGCTGTGCGCGGCAGACCCGGCCCTCAGCTTTGCGGCATCCGGCCTTGCCTGTGCCACGGCGGCAGCGGCAGTGCTGGCACCTGGACGGCGCATGGAAACGGTAGCCGCCTACGCGGGCGGCTGCGTGACCGGTGCACTCTGTGTGCAGCCGCCCGGGAGCGCGTTCCAATATCTGCTGAACGTCTGCATCGGCATCACGGCCGTAGCGGCCATGCCCGCAGCATGGCTTGTGCCGGAGCCGGAAGAAAAGCCACAGGCAGGGCAGGCCCAGCCGCAGCAGTACAGTGCAGCGGCCACCCGGCTGGAACAGGTGTCCCAGAGCCTTGCATCGCTGGCAGAGACCGTGAACGATGTCTACGAAACGCTGCCGCGTCGGTGTGAGGATTTCCATTGGGTAATTGACAACACACATGATACCCTCTGTTTTAACTGCGGACGGCGGGATACCTGCTGGAAGCAGGAGTATGCCGCCACGCTGGAGGGCATGGAAGCACTGCGCCCTCTGCTGGAAAGCAGCGGCGGGCTGGAAACGGCTCAATTGCCCGGGCAATTATCCCGGTGCATCCACCCGGCAGCACTGTGCGCAGCGGCAAACCGCTCCTTTGCGCTGTACCGCAGCCGCAAGGAGGCCCGCCTTCATGCAGAAGCCATGCGCACTGCCCTGACCGAGCAGTACAGCGCCGTGGCCGAAGCGCTGGGCGTGTTGGGAGAACAGCTGGGCCGTCCGGGCGACCCGGAACCCTATAAATCCGGCCGGGTGGCGGACTTTTTTGCGCAGCTTGGCACTCCGCCGCAGGAGTGTGCCGTCACGCTGGATGATCTGGGCCGCACCCATGCGGCGGTCACGCTGCCGCGCACCCGCTTCTCGGCGCAGGAGCTGGCCGCGCTGGCCGGGGAGGTGGGCCGCATCTGCCGCCGCACGCTGGAAGTGCCGCAGGTGCTTTCCTGCAAGGGAATGACCACCCTGCTGTTCAGCGAAAAGCCTGTGCTGCGGGCCGTGTTCGGCATGGCGGGCGCGGCGGCGCGGGGCAGTATTTCCGGCGATGCGGTGCAGCAGTTCTGCAGCCCGGCGGCAGCGCAGATGATCCTGTGCGACGGCATGGGCACCGGCAGGCCTGCAGCCGTGGATGGCAACCTTGCCGCCGAGCTGACGGCCCGGCTGCTCAAGGCGGGCTTTACCGCAGAGCTGGCGGCAAGGCTGGTCAACGTGGCCCTTGCCCTGAAAAGTGAGGATGAGAGCGGTGCCACGCTGGACCTCATCAGCGTGGATCTTTACACCGGCACGGCAAGGCTGTTCAAGGCCGGTGCGGCACCGGGCTTCCTTGTGCACGGCGGGCGGGTGCGTGCTGTGGGCGACACCAGCCTGCCGGTGGGCATTCTGGGCGGAGTGAACGGCCAGAGCCGGGTGGTGCATTTGACGGTGGGCGATTATGCGGTGCTGGTCTCGGACGGGCTGCTGGTGGACGGTCCGGGCTGGGTGGCAAAGCAACTGGAGCTTTCCGCTGCGGCAGGAGAAGCGCCGGAAAAAGTTGCAAAGACGCTGGTGGAAACGGCCCGCGTGCGCGCCCAGAAGACCGGCAGGCCGGATGACATTACGGCGGCGGTGCTGCGGCTGGAAAATGCGTTTGATGTTCATACAAACTTCGTTGATTTTCGACGGAGGAGAAGGTATACTATGGAAGCATAGAAACAAAACGGGAGGACAGAAATATGCTTACCATAACCGTAGCGCAGGATGGCAGCGGCGATTTTGCTTCGGTGTCCGAAGCGGTGCTGGCCGTACCTTATGCCTGCGCAGCAGAGATCCGCATTGGCCCGGGAGTTTACCGCGAAAAGCTGGTGTGCGAAAAAACAGGATATCACCCTGATCGGCGCAGGCATGGAAAGCACCCGCATCGTGTGGGGCGACGGCGGCAGGCTGCCGCACCCGGACGGCAGGCCCACCCACACCTTCCGCAGCTATACCGCGTTTTTCCGGGGGATAGAACTGCGGGTGCGGGACCTGACCATTGAAAACGATGCCGGCCCCGGGGCAAAGGTGGGGCAGGCCGTGGCGGCTTATGTGGACTGCTCTCACACCCTCTTTGAGAATGTGAGGCTGCTAGGCAATCAGGATACGCTGTTCTGCGCCCCTCTGCCGGAGAAGGAGCGGGAGAAGGATGGCTTCCTTGGCCCGGGCAGCTTTGCACCCCGCCGCCCGACGGCCCAGTATTACCGGCACTGCGAGATCGCGGGAGATATCGATTTTATTTTTGGCGGCGCGGACGCTCTGTTTGAGCAGTGCACCATCCGCACCGTGAATAACCACCTGCCTGCAAGCTACGTCACGGCTCCCTCGGGCCGTGCCGATGGCCTCGGGTTTGTGTTCTGGGATTGCGATTTTGTCTCGGACAACTGCCCGGCGGGCACGGTGTTTCTGGGCAGGCCGTGGCGGCCCACCGGTAAAACGGCCGTGCTGGACTGCCGCCTTGGCGCACACATCGCGCCGGAGGGCTTTTCGCCCTGGCAGAGCCGCACCGACTCGGACCTTGCCAGCTTTGCCGAAGCGGGCAGCACCGGCGAGGGCGCAGCAGCGCGCGGTGCATGGGTGAAGCAGCTGGACAGCCAGCAGGCCGAAGAGCTGCTCAGATGTGCACGGAAGCTTTGCAGACCGGAATAAAAGCGGAAAAATATAAAATAAAGTATAAAACGGATTTGAAGGATCTTCTATGAAAAAACTGCCGAATTTTGTCAAATGGATCATCATTCTGGCGGCACTGGCTGCAATGGGCTGGATGATGTGGGCTGTGAATGATCGTGCCTCCCGGGTGGAAATGCCCGCACCGGATAATACATTCGGAATTTATCGCACAGCAGATTCCAGCCAGTAAATCATTTGGAATGGCCGCAGCATTGCGGGCAGAAACGATGCTCTATAGAAAAAGCAAAAGCCGGGACGACCACACGGTCATCCCGGCTTTAAAATTATTCCTGATTATTCCTGCCCGGCCATCTCGGCTGCATTGGCGGGCAGGTCGTTCATGATGAACCAGAACGTAGTGCCCATACCGATGGCACTCTGCACACCAAAGCGGAAGCCGTGCTGCTGGAAGATGGCCTTGGTGATGGAAAGGCCCAGACCGGTGCCCTGCTTGCCGGCATCCGAACGGGAGCGGTAGTACCGATCAAAGATATAGGGCAGGTCGTCGGCAGAGATGCCGGGGCCGTGGTCCTCCACCTCGATCCGCACGCCCTCGGTGCAGCGCTGGGCCCGCAGGATGAAGATGCCGTCTTTGCCGATGTGGTGCATGGCGTTGCCCAGCAGGTTATGCAGTGCGCGCTGCATCATGTTGGGGTCTGCGTAAACGGGCAGTTCCTCGTCCGGCAGCTCCAGCTGGAGCTGCCAGCCGTTCTGGGCGCAGATGGCATCGTACCGTTCGCTCACCTCGTCGCACAGCTGGCCCATATCAAAGTGCACGCGCTCGCATTTGTCGGCACCGCTGGTCACCTTGCTCAGCTCCATCACGCTGGAGACCAGTGCGGTCAGGCGGTCGGTCTCGTCCACGATAATGTTCATCTGCTCATCGCGGTGGGCCTTGTCGTCGCCGGTAATGTCGCGCACCGTCTCGGCATAGCCCTTGATAAGGGTCAGCGGGGTGCGCAGGTCGTGGGAGACGTTGGCCAGCAGGTCGCGCTGCATCTGCGAAGAATGCTGCACCTCGCTTGCCATGTGGTTGAAGTCCCGGGCCAGATCGCCCAGCTCATCGCTGCGGCGGGTATCCACCTGCACGGCATAGTTGCCCATGGCCATCTGGCGGGCAGCGCTGGAAAGCTGGCGCAGCGGCTTTGTGAACCACTCACTGAACAGCCATGCCGCCGTCATGGCAAAGGCAAAGATCAGCGCCGCTGCCATGGGCAGCACGGTGCTCAGCACCTTGCCGGCTTCAGCCACATGCACAAGGCTGGTAGTGACCAGAACGGTGTACTCGCCGCCGGAGGTGTTGCGCCCTACCAGCAGCTGTGCCGAGCCGGAGAGCCGCGGCGGATTCAGGGTCTGCACAAAGCCGCCGGTGGTGCGGCATTTCTTGCGCATGGCCACAGCGGTGGAAACGATCATATCGTTGTTGGCGGAATCCGAGAGCAGCGTTTCGTGCAGGTTGCAGTAGGACTGGTTCTCGATCTTATAGATCGTGCGCATGGTGGTATCGGAAATATCCACACAGAAGCTGTTCAGCGAACCGCTGGCGTACAGCTGGGTGGCAAGCCGGTCAAAAAACGTGGTGTTGACCGTAAGATGGCCAAAAGACCATGCCGAAAGGGCTTCGCCGTTTGCAATAGCCTTGTCCAGCTCGGCGGTGATGCTTTCTGCCTGAGTGGTCAGCTGTTTTTCAATGTGCTTGGTGTACAGCGGTTCCAGCAGCTGGGTGGACAGAAACCACACCAGTGCCAGCAGGAACAGACAGATACAACACAAAAACCACATCAGCTGGCCGCGGATGCCGGGGGAGTGATGGTGCCGCATGAATCCTCCGCTCCTTTATCAGCGCGTTGCGTCGGGGTCGAATTTGTAGCCGATGCCCCACACGGTAGCAATGTAGCTGCGGCACTTGCCCAGATGGCCCCGCAGCATTTTGACATGGGTGTCCACGGTGCGGTCCTCGCCAAAGGTAGTCGTAGTTCCACACCTTCTGCAGGATCTTTTCACGGCTGAGGGCGATGCCCTTGTTGGAAGCAAGGAACACCAGCAGGTCGAACTCCTTGGGGGTCAGGGCCACCTCCTCGCCGGAAACGCGCACCGTGTGGCTGGCCGTGTCGATGGTCAGCTCACCAAAGGTCATGGTGTCGGAGGCAGCGGCGGGCTTGGGCATGGTGCGGTTCAGCACGGCCTTGACGCGGGCTACCAGCTCACGGGGAGAGAAGGGCTTGACAACGTAGTCGTCGGCACCGCTCTCCAGGCCGGCCAGCTTGTCGTATTCCTCGCCGCGGGCGGTCAGGATGATGACCGGCGTGTTGATGTGGCGGGCGCGCATCTCCCGCAGGCAGGTCATACCGTCCATGAACGGCATCATCAGGTCCAGAATGACCAGATCGAAGGCCCCGCCGGAAAGCTGGGTCAGCGCAGCTGTGCCGTCAGCGGCCTCTTCACAGATATAACCGGAATATTGTAAATGTTCGCGGATCAGCTCGCGGATGCGCGGCTCATCGTCAACGATCAGGATCTTAGCCATAATACAGACACCTTCCTCAATAATAGACTTCTTGACCAGAATATCATACAGCAAGAATAAAAAAAAGCTGTGAAGTTTGCGTGAATGCTTTTCCAAAAAAAGTGCCCGCAGCGGCGGGCTGCTTCCAGTACCAGTATACCACAGAAAAACGGCCCTGCACAGCCGGAGTTTGCGGGGCAGACCGCAGGCCCAGCCGGATGGTGGTGCTTTCCGACCTGCACAATTCCGAGTTTGGCGCATATAATAGTGAGCTTGTGGATAAGGTGCGGCGGCGCTGGCCTGCTTTTACCTGCGCATCCCGGTGGGCCATGTGGAAGCCGGACTGCGCACCTACGATCTGGACTCCCCCTATCCGGAGGAGTTCAACCGGCAGGCGGCACCGAGAACATTTCCAGCGTGGCACACTGCATGATCCGACTGCGGTTCGCGGTCAAGGACCTGAACAAGGCCGATCAGGAAGCGCTGAAGAAAATCCCCGGCGTGCTGTCCGTCACCCCAGCGGCATGATGTTCTGCGGTGCAGTGCCCAGAAACGCCGGTGCCTCCGGCGACGCAGCGGTCAGGTTCGTCTTGCTCACCTTCCACCACAGGCGGGTAGTGCCGTCCGGCGCGGTAAAGATCAGGTTCCAGTCAAAGGGATTCTCGCTGGTGGAGTTCAGTTGCACCGGCAGAGCGTTCGGCGCAGCTGGTGCGCAGGGGGCAAAGTCGTGGGCGCGGATGCCCACGGCGGTGCAGGTTTCCGGCACCTCGGCGGCAAGGTGAAGGGGCGCATCCCAGCCGGTCAGGCGCACGGTGTGGGCATCCACGCGGGTGCAGGACAGAATGTTCTTGCAGCCGGTCAGCCGTGCAGCGGTGGTGCTCTGCGGGTCTGCAAACACCTCTTTGGTGCCGCCGGTGCGCAGCACCTGCCCGCCATCCATCACGATCATATCCCGGCACAGGCGGTAGGCTTCGTCACGGTTGTGGGTGACCAGCAGCGCCGTGCCGCCAAACCCGGCCAGCAGGCTGCCCACTTCGCCCTCCACTTCCTCACGCAGGTAGCTGTCCAGCGCACTGAACGGCTCGTCCAGCATCAGAATTTTGGGCCTGCCCACAAGGATGCGTGCCAGCGCGGTGCGCTGCTGCTGTCCGCCGGAAAGCTGGGCCGGGTAGCGCTTGGCAAGGGATTTCAGCCGCATGGCCTGCAGCATTTCGGCGCAGCGGGCCTTGCGGGCGGCCTTGTCTTTTTCGGCTTTCAGGCCGCAGAGCACGTTCTGCTCCACGGTCATGTTGGGGAACAGTGCGTAGTTCTGGAACAGCAGGCCCACGCCGCGCTGCTGCGGCGGCAGGTCGATGTGCTGGGCGCTGTCAAACAGCACTCGGCCGTCCAGTACGATGCGGCCCGCATCCGGCTTTACGATACCGGCAATGCAGCGCAGGGTCATGCTTTTGCCGCAGCCGGACGCGCCCAGAATGGCTGTGGCGGTGCTGCGCGCGGCAAAGTTGGCGTGAAGGGTAAAGCCATCCAGCTTTTTGGTAATGTTCACTTCAAGACTCATGCGCGGCCACCTGCTTTCTGTTTTTTTCTCCAGCAGATTCACGGCCAGCAGCACCACTGCCGAGATCACGATATCCACCAGCACCCAGCGCATGGCACCGGCTTCGTCGTTGGTGCGCCACAGCTGGTACACGGTGGTGGCAATGGTGGCGGTCTTGCCGGGGGTATAGCCTGCGATCATGCTGGTGGCACCGTACTCGCCCAGCGCGCGGGCAAAGGCCAGCACCGTGCCGGCCAGAATGCCCTGACGGCAGCAGGGCATCCGCACCCGCCAGAAGATCCACACGTCCGACTGGCCCAGCGTTTGCGCCGACCATGCCAGCGTTTCGTCAAAGCTTTCAAACGCGCCGCGCGCCGTGCGGTACATCAGCGGAAAGGCCACCACGATGGATGCAAAGATGGCACTGTACCAGTTCATGACAAGCTTCACGCCGAAATGCTCCATGAAAAAGGCACCCAGCGGCCGCTTTGCGCCGAACAAAAGCAGCAGAAAATAGCCCACCACCGTGGGCGGCAGCACCATGGGCAGGGTGAGCACCACGTCCAGCGCGCCCTTGACAGTGCGCGGCAGCTTGGCAATATAGTAGGCGGCAAAAATGCCAAGGAAGAACACCGCCGCGCAGCTGACGAGGGCGATGCGCAGGCTGTTCCAAAGGGGATACCAGTCCATAAATGATACCTCCGGAATTAAAAAAGGCTTTCCCCCGGAGGGGAAGCTCTGAAAAACAACGGATTTACAGTGCGGTGAAGCCCACGCTCTCGAACACGGTCGCGGCGCGGTCGGTCTGCAGATAGGCCAGAAACTCCCTGGCAGCCTCGGCGTTTGGGGGCGGCCTTCAGCACGGCGGCAGGATAGATGACCTGACCGCACATCTCCTTGGTGGCCTCATCCACGGGGGTCAGGCCTGCGCTGCAGGCATCGGTGCAGTACACGACACCGGCATCCACGCTGGCTTCGGTGATCTGGGTGGTGACCTCCTTGACGTTGGAGCCGTAGGTGATGACACCGGCTGCGGCCAGTGCTTCCTCGTCCAGATCGTAGTAGGCAAGGATCTTCTGGGTGTACTGGCCCACGGGCACATCGCTGTTGCCCATGCAGAACAGAATGTCCCCGGCCTTGAGGTGCTCGGCCAGAGAATCGAAGCTGTCGATGCCCTTATCGCCATTCTCGGGCACGCACAGAACGACCTTGTTCTCCAGCAGGTCCACGCGGGAATCGCTGTCCACGAAGTCCAGTCCTTCGGTGTTCACATCGGCGGAAGCGGTGCTGTCCAGCTGGTTCATCTGCTTCTGACCGGCGGAGATGAACAGGTCGCAGTCCGCGCCTTCCTGAATCTGGGTCTTGAGGGTGCCGGAGGAGTCGAAGTTGAAGCTGAAGGTCACGCCGGGGTTTTCGACAGAGTAGATCTCGCCGATGGCGGTGAGGGTCTCGGTGAGGGATGCGGCGGCAAACACGATCAGCTCCATGGATCCACCGGTAGCTTCAGAAGAAGCAGCGGCAGAGCCTGCCACGGAAGATGCAGTGCTGGAAGCGGAGGAGCCGCAGGCGGTCAGGGCCGCAGCGGCACCGGCGATACCGGCAGCAGCCAGAAAGCTGCGGCGGGAAATTTTAGTGTTGTTCATGATAAGCGCTCCTGTTTTTAAAATGAATCTTTGCATTTGATACGGTACAGGATGCGGTGCCGCCCACCGGGATACTTTTTTACTTCCGGGCGCATTCGCCGTCCAGCCCGGCGGCAAGGCGGATGCCGTGCGCAAGGCTGGGCAGGATGTACTCGAGGTTTTCTTTTACGGCCTTAGGGCTGCCCGGCAGGTTCACGATCAGGGTCTTGCCGCGCAGCACACTGGCGGCACGGCTCAGCATCCCGCGCGGTGTGATGGTAAGGCTATGGTACCGCATGGCCTCGGCAATGCCGGGCGCGTTGCGTTCGGCTACGCTCAAAGTCACCTCCGGGGTGATATCCCGGGGTGCAAAGCCGGTGCCGCCGGTGGTGAGGATCAGGTTCACCTGACGGGCATCCGCAAGGCGCAGCAGCTGGGTTTTGAGCTGGGCGGCATCGTCCGGCAGAAGCAGTGCTTCCTCCACCTTGTAGCCTGTGGCGGTGAGCATCTCCACAATGAGTGGGCCGCTTTTGTCCTCCCGTTCGCCGTGGCTGCCCTTATCAGAAAGGGTGATCACCGCCGCGCGCAGGGGCAGTCTGCCGGGGTGGGCAGCAGCTTCATCTCGTCGCCGGTGTGGATGGTGCCGCCTTTTACCACCCGTGCGAACACGCCCTCCCGCGGCATGATGCAGTCGCCGGTCTGCCGGCGGATGGCGCAGTCGCTGTGGCACTCCTTGCCGATCTGGGTCATTTCCAGCACGGCATCCCCAATGGCAAAAAAGCTGGGCACCGGCAGGGTGGCAAGATCGAACCCTTCCACCACCAGATTTTCGCCAAAGGCACCGTAGTCCACCCAGAGCTTTGACGGAAAGCTTCAATTTTTCCGCGCTCAGCAGGCTGACCTGCCGGTGCCAGCTGCCGCCGTGGGCATCGCCCACAATACCCCACTCCGGGGTGAGAACAGCGGACGGCACCGGCGTTTTCAAGGTGCCGCGCCGGGGCTTGTGCAGATAGCCAGAATTTTACCCATAAATTTGTGTTATCCTCCGATCCGGTACATCCCTCGTGTGGCGGGCATAGAGCCTTGGCCGAAGTGATGTTCCCGGGGTTTTGCCAGAATCGTGTTTTGAATGGCCTGCAAAAGGGCCGCGTCGTCCGCGCCGCTGCGCAGCAGAGCACGCAGGTCGGTGCCGGATTCGCTGGCAAGGCACGGACGCAGAAAGCCCTGACTTGTCAGCCGCACCCGGTTGCAGGAAGCGCAGAATTTGCCGTGCACGGCAGCGATCAACCCAATGCTGCCACGCCAGCCGGGCGCAGAATAATACACCGCCGGCCCATCGCCAAAGGCCGCATCGGTCACCGGCTGCAGCCGCGGCCAGCGGCGGTAAAAGCGCTCCAGCAGTTCCGGGCCGGAAAGGCCGGGCAGCTCGGCACCAAAGCCAATGGGCATCATCTCAATAAAGCGCACCTGCAGCGGATGCTCCTGTGCGAGGGCAGCAAGGCTTTCCAGCTCGCCCTCGTTCACGCCGGGCTGCGGCACACAGTTCAGCTTGACCGGAATGCCGCTGGCAAGGGCCGCCCGGATGCCGTTTTGCACGGCGGCAAGCTCGTCTTTACCGGTGATGCGCCGGAAGGTCTCCGGTGCAAGTGTCAAGGCTGATGTTCACGCTGTCAAGGCCCGCCGCCAGCAGGGCGGGCAGCTTCTGGGCCAGGCAGCACGCCGTTGGTGGTAAGGGCAACGCGGCGGATGCCGGGAATGGCGTTTCAGGCCCGCCGTCAGTTGTTCCACGCCCCGGCGCACCAGCGGTTCACCGCCGGTGATGCGCACCGTGTCGATGCCGCACTGGGCGAACAGCGCAGCCAGCCGCAGAAATTCCTCATAGGTCAGAATATCTTCGTGGGCCAGCTTTGGCACGCCGTCCGGCATACAGTAGCGGCAGCGCAGGTTGCACAGGTCGGTGACCGAAAGGCGCAGATAGTGGATATTGCGGCCGTATGCATCAAACATAGCCGCCCTCGGCCCGCACATAGTGCCCGCTCTTGCCGCCGGTCTTCTCGACCAAGTGGATCTCGCCCAGCTCCATGCCCTTATCCACGGCCTTGCACATATCGTAGATGGTGAGCAGCGCGGCAGAAACGCCGGTCAGAGCTTCCATTTCCACGCCGGTCACGCCGATGGTCCTGGCGGTGCACACGGCCTCTACGGCCTGCTGTTCGGGCAGAAGGTGAAAATCCACAGTCAGCTTGCTCAGCGGCAGCGGATGGCACAGGGGGATCAGCTCGCTGGTGCGCTTGGCCGCCAGTGATGCCTGCAATGCGGGCCACGCCAAGCACATCGCCCTTCTGGGCGGTGCCGTCCCGAACAGCGGCAAAGGCTGCCGCATTCATAGTGATGATGCCGCGGGCCACAGCCTGCCGTGCAGTGACGGGCTTTTCGCTCACATCCACCATCACGGCGCTGCCGGACGCATCAAAATGAGAAAGTTTTGTTCGCTCATAATTTTTACCTTGATAAAGCTCTCCCCTTTGGGAGAGCTGGCAAAGCCGTCAGGCTTTGACTGAGAGGGTTTCAGCAATGCCCGAAGCCGCAGTTGGGCCAGTGGCATTCGGCGCAGCCTAAGCACAGCCCGCCCTCGCCCAGCCGGGCAATGTCCTCGGCAGTAATGGGGTCGTCGGCCAGCAGGCGCGGCAGCAGCAGGTCAAAAATGGTGCGCTTGGCGTACATCACGCAGCCGGGCAGGCCGCACACCGGCACACCGTCCAGATAGCTCACAAGGAACATGGCACCCGGCAGTACCGGTGCGCCATAGGTGATGATCTCGGCACCGGTGTTCTTGATGGCAAGCGGCGTGCGGTCGTCGGGGTCTACGCTCATGCCGCCGGTGGTAAAGATCAGCTCGCAGCCTGCGGCCTTTGCTTCCAGAATGGCGGCGGTGATCCCGGCGGGGTCATCGTCGCAGGTTTTGTGATAGGTCATTTCGCAGCCGTATTCGGCCAGCTTGCCCACCAGAACGGGGGTGAATTTGTCCTCGATGCGTCCCTTGAATACCTCGCTGCCGGTGGTGATGACCGCAAACTTTTTCGGGTGGAAAGGCAGCACGTTCAGGATGGGCTCGCTGCCTGCCGCAGCCTGCATGGCATCCATCTTCTCCTGCTCGATGACCAGCGGGATGATGCGGGTGCCGGCCAGCTTCTGGCCCTTTTTCACGGGCAGGTCGCCGTGGATGGCAGCGATCATCATTTGGGGTGTGCGGTTCACGGCCAGCAGGGCGGCGCGGTCGATCTTCAAAAGACCGTCGCAGTCGGCAACCAGTTCGATCTTGCCTTCCTTCGGCTCAGTGCCGTGGATGTTGCGGCCCGCCGCTGCCTTGTACAAAAGGGCAGCGGCTTCGTCCTCGTGCAGGATGCCGGGGCGCTTCTCCCAGACATAGAGATTTTCTTTGCCAATGGAAAGCAACACGGGGATATCCTCCGGCTGGACGATGTGCCCTTTGCGGAAGCGTGCTCCCTTGAACTGGCCGGGAATGATCTGTGTAATGTCGTGGCAGAGCACCTGTCCGACAGCGTCTTCGGTACGGATGAGTTTCATGCAGAACCTCCGTTACAGGGACGGCATCTGGTTCTCGATCCAGTCTGCCAGAGCAGCAGGATCGTCCAGTGCGAAATCAGCGCCCGGCACATCGCCCACGATGGCCATGGGCTGGAACGCGGTGCCCACCGGGCTGACCGAGCTGCGCACCACCTCGATCTTGGCCCAGCCGCTGTCGCCAAAGCCTTCCAGCAGTACAAGGTCGTAGCCGTGGCGCTCGAACAAAGCCAGCAGGTCCTGCTCGTTCAGGCGGAACTGCTCGGTAAGCAGATAGCGCCCGGCAGTAAACACGGCCACACCCTCGGCACCGGTCTCATGCAGGCGGTCGGTCTCGGCGGGCAGGCGCAGATCGTCAGCCTCGCGGATCACGCCCACCTTCAGCCCGCGGCTCTTGAGCACCGGCAGCAGCGCGGCCAGCAGAGCGGTCTTGCCGCTGCCTGCGGAACCGCTGACAGCCAGCACTGCCGGATGCTTGAAGCTCAGTTCGGCGGCAAGCGCCTGTTTTTGTTCACTGTACAAAAGTATCACCCTCCGTTTTATCCCATCGGCAAAAACTGCCGGTTCACTCCTCAATGCGCACAAAGCGCGGCTGCACTTTGCCGTCCCGCTCCACGGTCTCGCACCACATGGCGGCAGGACGCACCCAAAGCCCACGTTCCCCGTACAGGGCGCGGTACACCACCATTTCCTCTTCGGTCTCGCTGTGGCGGGCCATGCCCAGCACTTCGTATTCGTTGCCCTTGAAATGCCGGTAGCGGCCCGGCTGCACATTATATTTGAATGCTTCCATGTTATCCTCTTTTACACTGACACGCGGCATTCCGGTGCAGAATGCCATATTTATAATCAGTATAGCATATTTCAGCACGGCAAAAAAGTCTTTGGCAGGAAAGATGGAGAAAAAGGCGGCAGGCGGCGGCAAAAGCCGGGAGACAGAGTTGGGTGCTTGAACTGCCGCGCCACAGATGCTATACTGAAACGATAAGGGGATACCCCCCTGAAAAAGCTCTGAAGATAAAGGAAAAAGCCCTATGAGGATCGGACTTATTGAATTTCTGCTCATCCTTGCCATTGCGTCGCTCACCATCGGGCCGCAGGTGGCATTGTTCGTGGATCGCTGGATGCGGCGGGCAAACCGCGCCAATGCCCGCGCTGCCCGCCGCCGTGCCGAGTATGCGGCCCAGATGGCGGTGGAGCGGGACGCGCTGCTCAAGCGGTTCCGCACGGCCAGCACGGTGTTTGGCGTGTGCATTCTGCTGGCGCTGGTGTACGCACTGGTGTTCCGGCCCATCGATACGCCGCCACAAGGCTACACCGCGCCGGATGTCCGGCAGGACACCGGTGCAGCACAGACGGCCCTTGCCACCGATCATAAGGGAACGCTGGATCTGGGCGAATATCAGGGTGTGGACTGCATCCGCACACAGGACGGCCTTGTGTATGCCGCAGCATACGACGGCGCAGCCTTAAAAAAGCGCACGAGCGACCTTGTACGCACCGACGGCGGACACGATGCGGCCATCCTTTCCGTGGACGGTGAGCTGACCGGTTTTGCCTTTGACGGCAGCGGGGACCTGTGGCTGAGCATCCTCACGCCCGGCGGCGGCAGCCTGTGCCGCGCCGCCCACGACAGCTGGGGCACGGCGGTGGAGCAGGTAGTGACCCAGATCGACGGTGCACCGCTGGGGGCTGTCTCAGCGGTGGAAGCCGCGCCGGACGGCAGGATCTACTTTGCGGTTGCTGCCAGTGCCAGTGCCGCGGACGGACTGGAGAGCACTCTGCGCACCGAACTGCTGGCCCACACCGGCACGGGCTGCGTGTATGTATACGACCCGGCAGCACGCACGGTGCAGAAGGTGCTGGGCGGTGTGGCCGGTGCTTCCGGGCTGGCCCTGAGCCGGGACGGCAGCACGCTGTTCGTGGCTGACCTTGGGAACCGCTGTGTGTGGAGCGCTGCCGCCGATGCCCGCGACCTGACGGCGGGCGGTAAAAACTGCCAGAGCTTTGTTTCCGGCCTGCCGGGGTATCCCGGTGCGCTTGCTGTGGATGCAGACGGCACCCTGTACATCGGCTACCGGTGGGCGCGCAGCAGCTGGCTGGAAAAGAACGCCGACAGCACCCTGCTGCGGGGCATTGCCCTGCGTGCAGGCCGGAATCTGCAGGAAAAGCTATTCAGCCTGCCTGCCGATGCGCCCTGCGCGGAAGCTGTAGATACGGCAGACGGCAGCTGGAAGCGGACGGTCTCCAGCAAGGATGCAGGCGGTGTGACAGCTCTGTGCCCGGTGGAGAGCAGGCTGTATCTCGGCCTTGCAGGCAGCGAAAAGGTGCGCAGTGCAAAATCTTTGATTTTTTGATAAAAACCGAGGTGTTTTTTTATGACAGAAGAATTCAAAAAATCAGATCGAGATGCAGGCCCGGCAGGCAGTGACCGAACTGCTGGCCGAAGCAAAGCTGAAAAAGGGCGATGTGTTCGTGGTGGGCTGCTCGTCCAGCGAGATCGTGGGCGGGCACATTGGCAAGGATTCCAGTCTGGAAGCCGCGCAGGCCGTGTACGCGGGCATTGCCCCAGTGCTGGCCGAAAACGGCATCTGGCTGGCCGCGCAGTGCTGTGAGCATCTGAACCGCGCTATTATCATCGAGCGCGAAGCCGCCGAAAAATTACGGCTGGGAAGAGGTGTGCGTGGTGCCGCGGCCCCCACGCAGGCGGCAGCTGGGCCACTACCTGCTGGAAGAAGTTCCGGGAGCCTGTGGCCGTGGAAGAGATCCGTGCCCATGCAGGCATTGATATCGGCGGCACCCTGATCGGGATGCACCTGAAGCGGGTGGCGGTGCCGGTGCGGCTGAGCCTTTCCGAAAATTGGTGAAGCGAACATTCTGTGCGCCCGCACCCGCCCGAAGCTCATCGGCGGCGAACGCGCCAAGTATACCGAGGAGGACTGAGCATCATGGCAGAAAAGAATCTGGAACAGATGCAGGAGGCCGTGGCAGAGATCCGGGAAAAAATGGCAGCCGCGGCCCGTGAAGCAGGCCGCGACCCGGCAGCGGTGCAGCTGTGCGCCGCCTGCAAGACCCGTACGGCACAGACCGTGGCTGCAAGCGCAGCCCTGCCCATTGATGTGTTCGGTGAGAACCATGTGCAGGAGCTGTGCGCAAACTTTGACGCAGGTGCTTACTGCGGCAAGCCCAGCCACTTTATCGGCCATCATGCAGACGAAACAAAATTGAAAAACGTGCTGGGCCGTGCCAGCCTCATCCAAAGCGTGGACAGCGAGCATCTGCTGAACGCCATCGAGAAGGAAGCAGCCAAGGCCGGCATCGTGCAGAACGTGCTGCTGGAGGTGAACATCGGCGGCGAGGAGAGCAAGACCGGCGTGGCACCGGAAGCGCTCTGGCCGCTGCTGGATGCCGCTGCCGCACAGGAGCACATCCGGGTCAAGGGGCTGATGGCCATTCCGCCCGTGAACGACGATGATGCCCGCAACCGCCGCTATCTGGCCGAGGTGTACAAGCTGTTCGTACAGGCCGGAGAGCGCGGCTATTCCAACGTGTCCATGGAGACCCTTTCCATGGGCATGAGCGGCGACTTTGAAAACGCCATCCGGGAGGGTGCCACCCTTGTGCGCATCGGCACCGCCATCTACGGCGAGCGGGATTATAGTAAAAGTAAGAGAACGAACCTCTCCGTCATTGCTGCGCAATGCCACCAGTCCCCTGAAAGGGGGCAGGTTTTGTACAGCTTCCCGAAAGATGCAAAGGCTCCCCCTCTCGGGGAAGCTGGCGAACGAAGTGAGCCTGAGAGGGTTTTACAACAGGAGGAACCATGTCAAAAACCAAGATCAACGACCCCGGGGCGCACCACGCAGGCAGCGGTGC
>ENA-OPYU01000356-OPYU01000356.1-human-gut-metagenome-genome-assembly--contig:-NODE-356-length-18530-cov-3.725643_pt1 | contig 18530 bp, 21 predicted proteins | sample MGYA00242637_ERZ504482 | MGnify/ENA primary metagenome ERZ504482 (study PRJEB26092, sample SAMD00036237) | human gut metagenome | host: Homo sapiens | study: EMG produced TPA metagenomics assembly of... | reverse complement strand
ACGATCGCCACTCCAAACTTTACAGAATCAAACATCGTATCATTATTATTCTGAAATAATGCACTGTAATCCGAAAGAGCCACAAGTCCCGTAATCTGAAATGCCTTCTTTCCACTCTTTACCCAGTCTCCGATTTCCAGACTGTTATTCTCTGCATACATACGGTCCACGACAATCTCACCGGACTTTTCCGGCATCCTTCCTTTCATCAGACATACCTTATCTACATCTTTCCGGTTCTTAAAAACCGCACAGTGCTTCCGTTCGTCAGCTTTTGTTCTATATAAAAATTCTCATATATTTTACATCCGATTTTTCGATGTCTTCTTTCTGAGTTGTAGTCAGCTTCTTTTTCGTCCGGAAATACCCATCTTCTATATTATATTTCTGAAAACTGTCATTGTACGCCCGAATCATACTTCCATCTGCCACCAGAAATCCGGATACAAATGCAATTGTAATCGCCATCATGACGAAGACAACTAAATACTTTCCAAATTCACTTTAAGTTCCCGTAGTATCTTTTCTAAAGGACTTTTCATTTGTCATGTCCCCCTTACCATTCCAGATCGATTGCCGGAATCTTCACTTCATTTCTGTAATTCTTCCTGATCATTCCATCTCTGAGCTTTACTACTCTGTCGGCCATGTCTTTGATCGCATCATTATGTGTAACCATAATAATCGTATTGCCATATCTCTGATTGACGGTCTCGATCAGTTTCAGAATTTCCTTTGATGTATGATAATCCAGCGCACCGGTCGGCTCATCACACAACAGAATATCCGGATTCTTGACGATCGCACGTCCGATCGCAGTTCTCTGCTGCTGTCCTCCGGATAACTGATTCGGCAGTTTTCTCTGATGTTCGTAAAGTCCCAGTGTATGTAATAATTCATCCACATCTAATGGCTGCTCACTTAAATATGCCCCCACTTCAATGTTCTCACGAACCGTCAGATTCGGTATCAGATTATACATCTGGAATATGTATCCCAGATGCTTTCTTCTATACATGGAAAGCTTTTTCTCTGTCATATCTTCCAGACGTTCGCCTTCGATTGTAATACTGCCCTCATCCGCACCATCAATTCCTCCGATGATATTTAGTAATGTTGATTTACCAGACCCCGACGGCCCCAGTAAGACACAGAATTCCCCTTTTTCTATATTCAGATCCAGCCCTTTCAACACATTTACGCGGCTGTCTCCTGTTCCAAATGATTTTTTGATTCCTCTTATTTCCAGAAACATCGTTCTCCTCCATTAGTTATTTTTATATAACTAATGTTAGTTTAAACTTATTTATTTGTCAACGAAATCATTTTCGAAACTCTTTTACAGGACTTTTCAGAAAAACCGGGTACATACATATTAAGAAAGGATGGCGTCCTGCGTACACCATCCTTTGCATTCCCTTCTCCGGGATCCAGATTACTTTTATACATTTTATTATATCGAAACAATTGCCTTGAACTGATCGCAGTCGATCTTAATATCAAATTCTCCTCCCAGTGCTTTCGCATAGGTACTTACGATTGCAAGTCCCAGTCCGTTACCCTCACTGGTTCTTGCCTTGTCGCCTCTTGAAAACCGTTCGATGATATCTTCTTTTTCAAAATCCATCTCAATATCCGGATGTATTCGTAATCTCCAATACCATTTTCTGATCTGTTCCCCGCTTCCTTTTTTCATACGTCTTGACAAATACCCTGGTTCCTTTCGCCGAATACTTCAGCGCATTTTCCACCAAATTCTGGCAGATCCGGTAAAAATATGAATTATCAGAATAAATTGCCGTATCTTCTTCCGTAAGCTGAGTTACAAATTTCAGCCCGCTTTCTTTTATCCGGTCATCCATATCTGCAAATATCTGTTCCATCAGACGATTAAGCTCAAAAGTTTCTTTGTGAAGTTCTACATTCCCACTGCTCGCTTTTGCAAGCGAAAACAGGCTGTTGATCATCTCACCAAGCTTTCCTGCTCTTGTCGATATCACGTCTACATAGTCCCTCACTACATCACTTAATTCTTCTTTTTTGATCAGTTCCAGATATCCGACGATGGAAGTCAGCGGTGTCTTCAGATCATGCGATACATTTGTGATCAAGTCTACTCTTAACTGGTCACTTCTCGATACCTTTTCCAGACTCTTCCGTTCAATCTCCAGCGCCTGTTCCAGACGCTTCTGAAAGAAGCTCTCCGTCTGCCCCATGATCTGATCCAGTTCATTTCTCCAGTATCTCTGGATCACTTCCCGGCAGCAGATATATTCTATAAACACAGTTGCTACCATCATATATCCGGCTGCATAATTCCATCCCCATCCGCTGCTGTAACTGATAAAGAAAAGATATGTCCGCTTGCTGCCGACAGTTCTACCGCCAGTATATTTCGGAATCTTTTTTCCGACTGTTTTTCTTTCGCCTTCCAGGTCTGATAATAGATACTGTCTTCTGCATCCTGCAGATAAGTCTCTGCAATCCCTTTCTGACTCCAGTTCCGATATCTCAGTTTCATATACCTGCGTACGAGCAGGCAGATTCCCGGCTGCACCAGGATATTGCCGATCAGGCAGATTCTCCATACGCCCCATGTACTGAAATAATATCTGTTCACTAATACCACAAAGAACAGGAAGCTTCCAATTATAAACAGCAAAGATCCAAATACGCAATCATAATATTCTTTTATAAACTTTTTAATTGCTTTCACCATATTTTTCCATTTTGTATCCAATTCCCCACACCACCTTTACATATCTTGGCTTCTTCGCATCAATCTCCACTTTTTCCCTGATATGACGGATATGTACCATTACAGTATTCTCTACAGTATAATCTGCTGTTTCCTGCCATACATTCTCATAGATCTGCTCTGCCGGAAATACCTGCCCAGGATGCGCCATCAATAGCTCCAGGATCTTATACTCCGTTGCCGTCAGATGCACTTCTTCTCCTTCAACAAAGATCACTCTCTGTTTCTTATCAAGTACCAGTCCGCCATTCACAATCTGATCCGGATCTTTCTTTTTTTCCGCTTCCTTGTTACTCCATACACGGTATCTGCGTAAATGTGCTTTCACTCTTGCAATCAATTCTGCCGGATTATATGGCTTTTCGATATAATCATCTGCCCCAAGCGTAAGTCCCGATACCTTATCACTTTCTTCTGTCTTGGCCGACAGGATGATCACCGGGATTCTGCTTTTCTCACGCAGTTTCATCAGCGCTGACAGACCATTGAGTCTTGGCATCATCACATCCAGAAGGATCAGGTCTACATTCTCCCGCTCCATGATATCCAGTGCTTCCATACCGTCATAAGCTTTCAAAGTCTCATAGCCTTCATATTTTAACAGTTCACTGATGGAATAGACGATTTCTTTATTATCATCTACTACTAATATTTTTTCTGCCTCCATTTCTTTCGTCTCTCCCCTCTTTTTCTTTACAGCCATACTATACCGCTCATGATTTAAATATTTCCCGATACAATTCTTAAAAATTTCTTATAATTCATCCTCACTGTGCAGGGACGAATAAAATGCAATTCCAAGTATCACCGCTCCTCCGACCAGTTCCCTGACTGTCGGGATCTCTCTTAAGAACAGAAGTGCAAATACGATGCCGTACACCGTCTCCATTCCTGAGATAATTCCCGCTGTCTGTGCTTTCACACCCTTTTGCGCCGTCACATATAAAGAATATGCAATTGCCGTACACAAAAAGCCAATCGTTACAACTCCTGCAAAATCCACCGGACGCCAGTCCGCTTTCACCAATCCCAGTGCCGGAAGCAGTGCAACAGCTGCTGTTCCCTGTTCATATAGACAGATTGTACGTCCTTTGTATCTGTTGGCAAAATACCGGTTCGACAATGTCATCACTGCATATGTAAAGCTCGCAATCATTCCCCAAATAATTCCGACCGTCACTTTATTCTCCACAGAAAACTCCGGAATTGTGATCAATACTCCCAGCAGAAGGATCAGTGCATTTAAAATATTCCTGCCACGAATCTTCTCATGAAATAATAACGGCTCTAAAAATGTCAGAAACAGCGGGAATGTAGAGAATGTAATCGTTCCAATTGCTACAGACGATGTCTGGATGGATTGAAAGAAGCTTGACCAGTGAATTGCCATTACCACACCTGTCATGATCATAAGACCATAATCTTTCTTTGAATCAAGCGTCAGCTTATCCTTGCAGACCAGAGATATTGCCAGCAAAAGCAGTGACGAACAGATAACTCTTCCCATTGCCACCTGTACTGCCGGTACCTGTACATACTGACCGATCACTCCTGAAAAGCTGAAGCACATAACTGCAATATGCAGCAGGATCACATTTTTTCTTGTATTTTTACTCAACGATTTCTCACTCATAATACCCTCCTGTTAATCTATTTGTTTCTTCTCTTATTTTGCTGCTTCCTTGTTTTTCATAATTACGAACTATGAGAAACACGCTTCGCGAGTTTCTCAAGTTATCGCGGCAGTCGCCAAGGTCTCGTGCAAGCACAGACTTTGGCTCGTTGCTCGCGTAAATAAAAAGGGAAAGCCCTAGTTTACCGATTCTTCAGAAACTATGACTTTCCTCTGTGTTCTTAAGTATATAAGAAAACCCGCCCATGGCACGTTCTCCGTATTACTTAATATTATAGTGGACCTGGCGGGAGTTGAACCCGCGTCCGAAAGCCCATCCATTCGAGCATCTCCCATCACAGTCATTATATTAACATTCCCTCCATGCGGCACCTAATGACAGGTTCCTCACTTTAGTAGCTTCATAAGTTCTTCCATCTCCTCAAAGCTTTGGAAACGAAGTGCTCCGCCTGTTTGAAGCCGGTGACCCGGACAGCGGATGATCCGGGGCCGACTGCGGCCTAATTAGGCTGCGTACGCTAATTCTGTATTGTCTGCGTTTATATTTAAGTGGAACTTTTAACGTAGTGTCCCGCTACGGATGGCTTCTCCAACTTCCAGACCCCCGTCGAAACCAGTACAAGCCCTAAATCTAAATGCTTTCTTCTGGTCTGCAGACTGTCTTTACGTAAATTTAATTATAATCTCAAGTTGTTTTATTTGTCAAGCCTCTTATGTAATCTAAAAAACCAAATATAAAAATTCATCTAAAAATGAGACGTACATGAAATTATATCATATACATCTCTTTTCGCTGCAAACCAGTATAATACCGTAAACATTCTCCTTACTCTACATCCTTCAATGCTTCGTAATCTTCCTCACCGGTACGAACTTTCACAACTTTCTGTACATTGTAAACAAAGATCTTTCCATCTCCGACATGCCCAGTGTAAAGTGTTCTCTTCACAGTGTCAATCACCTTCTCTACTGAAATGCTTCCGACGATAACTTCTACCTTAACCTTTGGAAGTACCGTTACATCCATCTCAACTCCACGGTATTTCTCACCTGCACCTTTCTGAACTCCACATCCCATAACCTGGGTGACGGTCATACCTGTTACACCAAGATCATTAAGGGCTGTCTCAGTTTCTCATATCTTGAAAGTTTTGCAATGATGACTACTTTATGTATACCTGTTGACGGATCTACAGGTGTGGTTACTTTGACAGATGCTGCTCGCTGTACATCTGACGCTTCATCATAATCATTTTCACCAAGCTCTGTATTTTCATTGACACTCATACTTCCTTCTGTGATATCCATCAAGCTGAATCCTGCATATGCAGATGCAAGACCATGCTCTTTTGAATCCAGACCAACAATTTCTTCTTCTTCTGATACCCTCAGTCCAACGGTTTTATCAATTATTTTGAATACAATTGTCATAGTCACAATTGTCCATGCCATAACACTTACAACACCAAGAAGCTGTAATCCAAGCTGATGGAACCCTCCACCGTAGAACAGACCTTTGAGTGTACATTCCGGTGCTGTCTTTGTTGCAAAAAGACCAACTGCGATTGTTCCCCAGATACCGTTTAAACAGTGAACTGCAACTGCACCGACAGGATCGTCCACATGAGCTACATTATCACAGAACCATACTCCAAATACTACCAGCAGTCCTGCTACAACACCGATAATAATGGATCCTGCTGCATCTACAACATCACAAGGTGCTGTAATTGCTACCATACCTGCAAGCGAAGCATTCAGACACATAGAAACGTCTGGTTTTCCATACTTGACCCATGTAAAGATCATACATACAACCGTTGCTACTGCAGGTGCGATCGTTGTTGCCATAAAAATTGAAGCAAGCTGTGATCCGGTTGTTGCTGCCGCACCATTGAATCCATACCATCCAAACCAGAGAATGAAGCATCCAAGTGCACCGATTACAATATTATGTCCAGGAAATGCATGTACTTTTGTGACTTTTCCTTCTTTATTTCTTGTGAATTTACCAATTCTGGCACCTTCCATTGCAGCTCCGATAAAAGCAGTTGTACCGCCTACCATATGGATCGCACATGAGCCGGCAAAATCATGGAAACCTAGACTTACAAGCCATCCGCCTCCCCAGATCCAGTGTGCTTCGATTGGATATACAATAGCTGAAATAACAGCTGAATAAATACAATAAGATAAGAATTTTGTTCGTTCTGCCATTGCTCCGGATACGATTGTTGCCGTTGTTGCACAGAACACTAAGTTAAATACAAAATGAGACCAGTCAAAATTTGCATAATCTGTAAAAATTCCAAGTGTCGGAGTTCCGATAAATCCACCAAGTGCATCTTCACCAAGTAAAATTCCAAATCCAAGCGGGATAAATACACAAGTTCCGATACAGAAATCCATCAGATTCTTCATAATAATATTTCCTGCATTCTTCGCTCTGGTAAATCCTGTCTCTACCATCGCAAATCCTGCCTGCATGAAAAACACCAATGCTGCACCTATCAGAAACCAGATTCCAAATACCTGTGTGCCTACAGCATCCTGTATGGCTGATAATACTTCTTTCGTCATAATAGTTCCTCCTTCATCTTGTCAAAAAGAAAAAGCGCCTCGAAATATTATTTTCGAAGCGCCCTTGCTTTATGTCCCGTAGTTTAACGCTCAGAACTTTCTTTGTCAAGGAATTTTCTGATATTTTTCTGTTGTGATATATAATTTCGTTCAATTATCACAACTAGATTTTATTTTTCTCATATTTTTTTCCACAATTTCACAGTCCAAGGATTTCTCCAAGCACTTCAATGATAATCTCATTGGTACAGGACTTTACAAATCCCATCATATGTAAGGAAATCTCATCCTGTTTCTGGCTCTCTGTCAGTTCCGGATTGCTGTTTGTCTCATTAATGAGCTGTACCAGATGCGGAGTCAGCTCCTCATAAGTCTCCATTGTAGTCTGTGTGACCAGATCTCTTAATTCTTCTTTCTTTGTCGGTACCATTTTGTCCTCTCCTGTCTGTATTCTATCTGAGTTTCATCTTGAAATCGCGTTCTGCTTCACGCTTCTGGTCTTTCTTTGCGATATCCTGACGTTTATCATATAATTTCTTACCTTTTGCCAGACCGATCTCTACTTTTACAAGACTTCCTTTAAAATAGACTTTCAAAGGCACGATCGCCATTCCTTTTTCTTTTGTCTTACCGATCAGTTTGTTGATCTCTGATTTATGAAGAAGTAATTTTCTGACTCTGAGCGGATCTTTATTGAAAATATTTCCTTTTTCATAAGGGCTGATATGCATACCATATATGAATACCTCTCCGTTCTCAATACGGATGAAGGATTCTTTTATGCTGCATTTTCCCATACGGAGTGATTTCACTTCTGTCCCGTGCAGAGCAATTCCCGTTTCGATCTTATCCAGAATAAAATAATCATGATATGCCTTTTTATTATTTGCAACCATCTTGTCATTACTCTTCGCCATCTCCGGCACCTCCCTGATTTACAATCTTAAAATCAATCGTACGCATCAGACGGTCTGCATCCAGCACCCGGACTCTTAGTCCTTCGCCTAGTTTATACACTTTCCGTGTATGCATCCCCATCATCTCATAGCGTTCTTCATTATATTCATAATGATCATCCGTCATATTCGTTACATGAACCAGACCTTCTATCGTATTCGGAAGTTCCACATACATGCCCCATTTTGTTATTCCTGATATCACACCTTCAAATTCTTCTCCTATATGCGCCTGCATATATTCTACTTTCTTTAATTTGACTGTCTCACGTTCTGCTTCATCTGCACGACGCTCCATCTCACTGGAACGCTTTGCCACTTCCGGAAGGATAGACCGATAATGTTCCATCTTATCCGCATTCATTCTTCCCCGCAGATTATCTTTGATAATCCGGTGAATCTGAAGATCCGGATATCTACGGATCGGAGAAGTAAAATGTGTATAATAATTAGCTGCCAGTCCAAAATGTCCATCATTCTCCACCGTATATTTTGCCTGCTTCATGGAACGTAATGCCAGTCGGCTGATCATTGCCTCTTCCGGAGTATCTTCTACTTTTGTAAGTAACTTTTGAATTTCTTTTGGTCTAATTTCATTTACTCCTATGTGCATAGAATATCCAAAATTATTGATAAATGTTGCCAGCGTACGGATCTTTTCTTCATCCGGTGTTTCATGGGACCGGTATAAAAATGGAAGTTCCTGCCAGTAACCGTCTTCTGCCACCGTCTCATTTGCCAGAAGCATAAAATCTTCAATGATCTTCGTCGCAACATTTCTGTCATATGGTCTGATATCGACCGGCTTTCCGTTCTCATCCAGAATCATCTTGGTCTCCGGAAAATCAAAATCAATCGAGCCTCGTTTCTTTCTTCTGGCTCTTAAAATACCGGAAAGCTCCTGCATCCGTTCAAACATCGGAATCAGTTCCCTGTATTCTTCTGTTTCAGCTTCATCATGATCAGTCAGAATCTTTTTCACACTGGTATAAGACATCCTACGGTTCACATGGATTACCGTCTCGGCAATCTCGTGGGCAATCACTTCTCCTGACGGATCTACCGTCATAATGCAGCTCAATGCCAACCGGTCCTCACCTGCATTTAATGAACACATTCCGTTCGAAAGCGTATGTGGAAGCATCGGGATTACACGGTCTACGAGATAAACACTGGTTCCTCTTTCTAAAGCTTCTCTGTCAAGCGCACTATTCTCCTGCACATAATTTGTTACATCTGCAATATGCACACCCAGAATATAATTTTCACCGTCTTTTACCAGTGACACGGCATCATCCAGATCCTTTGCATCTTCCCCATCGATCGTGACCATTTGCCAGTCGCGCAAGTCTTTTCTTCCATTCATATCCGCTTCACTGACCGGCTTTGCTACGCGTTCTGCCTGTCTTAACACTTTATCCGGAAATTCTACCGGAAGATCATACCCCTTTACGATTGACATAATATCCGTCCCAGGGTCATTCAGATGTCCGATAATCTCCACGATCTTTCCTTCCGGTTTTTTCCCCATTTTCTCCATAAGAAGTCAGTTCCACTACAACTTTATGTCCGTCCACTGCTCCTCTTGATTTTTCCAACCGGTACAAATATATCCTGATCCAGTCTCTGATTATCCGGAATTACAAATCCATACTTTTTGCCCGGCTTCATACGATACAGTCCGACCACTTTCGAAAGTCCACGCTCCAGGATCTTCACAATCTTTCCTTCACGGCTTCTTCCCTCCGGCTCTTTTGTCAGCACAATCTCGACATGGTCTCCGTCGAACGCCCCACAGATATCATCTTCTCCGATAAATACATCTGCCGAACCATCTTCATCCAGTACAACAAAACCGAATCCCTTAAGGCTTGCACGGAATACACCGGTCAGACGCTTTGCATGTCCTTTACAGTACTTTCCTCTCTTGGAAAGATAAATCTTTCCTTCCTGTTCCAGTGATTCCAGTATCTGGCGCAGCTCATCCCTGTCTTCTTTTGCCACACGCAGAAGCATGGCCAGTTCCTTAAATTTCATCGGTGTATATAAATCGTCGCAGATCAGGTCATAGACGACTTTTTTTCTCTTATCAAATTTCTTACTCATATTCATATACTCTCCTGCATCGTTGAAAAAGGGACACCCCCATACAGGAGTGTCCCTTTCATCTTCTAAAAATATGCTCTATCCTATGCAAATACTTTTAAATTCAACACTGCTGCCAGTACAATAAACAAAATCGCAAGGAATTTTGTAGACTTCACCAGTGCACCTTCCATAGAACGTCCCTTGTTCTGTCCCCAGTAAGTATCAGCGATACCACTAATGGCACCAAGCCCTGCTGACTTACCTTCCTGCATTAACACGACTATGGTTAATGCGATACAGTCTATTGCAAATATTATCATTAATACAATCTTTAAAATGTCCACTATTCACACCTCCTGCGGATAAACCATATTTATTTTATCACAGGGTTTCTTATAAGGCAAGTGAATCTTTCAACTCATCCGTCTTTTGTACGAATGGGTTCTGATACTCAGCCACATCTCCCAGTCTTTCCTCAATCCTCAGCAATTGATTATATTTTTCCACCCGTTCTGACCGGCATGGAGCCCCGGTCTTAATCTGCCCTGCCTCTGCCGCTACTGCAATATCTGCAATAAAGGTATCTGCAGTCTCTCCTGACCGGTGTGAGATCACAGTCTTATATCCTGCATTCTGCGCCATCTTCACTGCTTCAAAGCTTTCTGTCAAAGTCCCGATCTGATTTACCTTGATCAGTATCGCATTGGCTGCTTTTCTCCGTATTCCTTTCGCAAGCCTTCGGGTATTCGTCACGAACAGGTCATCACCGACTAACTGTACCCGCTCTCCAAGCCTGTCTGTCAGAGTTTTCCATCCTTCCCAGTCATCTTCATCCAACGGATCTTCAATGGATACAACCGGATATTTTTCTATCATTTCTTCATAGTAATCAATCAGTTCTTCTGCTGAACGGACAATCTTGTACCCTTTTTTTCTTCGCCTCACCGTCGAAAACATATTTCTTAAAATTCTTATCATACAATTCCGATGCAGCTACATCCAGTGCGATCGCAACTTCTTTTCCCGGCTGGTATCCTGCTTTCTCTACCGCTTTTACCATCAGGCGCAAAACCTCATCCGCATTATGAAGATCCGGTGCAAATCCACCTTCATCTCCCACTGCAGTACTATATTCCAGCTGTTTCAAAAGCTGTTTCAGTTCATGATATACTTCTGCACACATCTGAAGTCCATTCTTAAAATTTCCTGCACCTACAGGCATGATCATAAATTCCTGAATATCGATCGTATTATCTGCATGTCTTCCCCCGTTCATGATATTCATCATCGGAACCGGAAGTTTCTTTACATTCGTACCGCCAAGATACGAATACAGCGGCAGTCCAAGCGCCCCTGCCGCTGCTCTTGCAGTCGCAAGAGACACGCCAAGCATGGCATTGGCTCCGAGATTGGACTTGTTCTTTGTCCCGTCAAGCCTGATCATCGTCTGATCGACTGCCGCCTGATCCAACACGTTCATACCTATCACTTCCGGTGCAATCCTTGCATTAACATGATCTGCTGCCTGTTGTACGCCAAGCCCTCCGTACCGTTCTTCTTTATCCCGTAATTCCAGTGCTTCATACTTTCCGGTCGATGCACCGGATGGCACACTTGCCCGACCGCAGAATTCATCTCCTGCCAGCACTTCCACTTCTATCGTCGGATTTCCTCTTGAATCAAGTATTTCTCTTGCGTATACATCCGTAATGGGTAAATACTTATACATTATTTCTATCCTCCTCTTATGAAGGATAGTATGTTCCGATGCGGAATAAACCATTCAACATTTAATACAGTTCTTTATAAATCTCTGCCATCTGCTGCCATGTCAGTTTTACATAACTCTGATTCAGAAGTCTCTGCTGTGTCTCTTCTACAGTCTTAGCAAAACTCTCGATCTCTTCTTCCCTCATTCCATATTCATGCAATGGTTTTCTTGCAATGATCTGATCCAAAAGTTTTCCAATCTCCACATATACCAAGTCTGCATCGCACTCTAAAACATTGCTTAAGAAACTATTTAATTCCTTAATTCTGCCATCCGGATCCAATTCCTGATATTTTGCAAATACCGCTGTAAGGAACTGGTAATTTGCTTCTCCGTGTGTAACATGATAGACACCACTTAACGGATAAGACATGGCATGTACCGCTCCCGTTCCGGCATTGCCAAATGCAATTCCGGCAAGGTTACTTGCCGTCAGGAAGTCATCCAGCAGATTCATTCGGAATGCTTCTCCATGTTCTGCAATTTTACGGAAGCCTTCCATGATCATCTCCATTGCCTTCATACTGAACATCTGTGTATACAAAGTAGCTTTCGGAGACACATAAGATTCAATCGCATGGATAAATGCATCGATCGCACTCGTTGCAAAAAATGAATATGGAAGTCCTGTCAGCAATTCCGGAATCAATACCGCACGGTCTGCATAAATCTCGTCGACAGCAAGCCCCATCTTGGTATGCAGCTTTGTAAATTCTGCAATTGATACATTCGAGACCTCAGAACCCGCACCACACGTAGTTGGTACTGCGATCAACGTTTTTGCTCTCTTAAGCGGAACCTTTCTTCCAAAGATTTCTTCCGCACTATAATCTCCTGCGAGCACCAGGATCTTAGCCATATCGATAACTGCTCCTCCTCCGATTGCAATAATTCTGTCACAGTCTGTCTTACGGAAATCTGCCAGTAATGCATCGATCATCTCGTCCGTAGGCTCACCTTTTCCATATTTGCTTTTATATTCTACATGTGCCTCTAATCCAAGCGCTGCAAAATACGCCTCATACGTGCTTTTACTTGCAAGAATAAAGTCTTTCTTTCCTATATTATATTCTTCTGCAAAATCTTTTGCGTGCTCAAACTTCTGAACTTCCGCCTTCTGCCAAAAAAGTTTCAATTTTTTCTTGTCCTCCCCGTCAATTTTTCTGAATATTTTGTCTCTTAATAATATAGCATCAATCCGTTGACTTTTCCATATATGAGCGTTACAATCATTGAAGATATCAAAAATTTAATAATTACAAAAGGAAAACTGGGGAATTTTCAAATGAAAGAACATTTAAAAAACTTTGCATTACTCACTGTCAGTACGTTGATCATGGCAGTGGGTATCTACTTTTTCAAGTTCGCCAACAACTTCACGTTTGGCGGTATCACCGGTTTTGCGGTACTCGTTGCCAAGTTCACTCCTCTTTCGGCCAGTGATTTTTCCTTCATTGCGAATATGCTCCTTCTGATCATAGGGCTTTTCGTTCTCGGAAAAAAAATTTGCTGCACAGACTGCATACAGTAGTATCCTACTTTCTGTCACGCTGTCCGGACTGGAACGTATCTATCCAATGAGCCACCCGCTTACCAACGAACCATTGCTGGAACTGATCTTCGCGATTGTACTTCCTGCCATCGGTTCGGCCATTCTGTTCAATATCGGAGCATCCAGCGGGGGCACGGATGTTATTGCCATGATATTGAAGAAATACACCAGCGTTGACATCGGAAAAGGCTTGCTTGCTTCCGATATCTTATTCACAATCGCCGGTTTCTTCGTATTTGACATTAAGACGGGTCTTTATTCACTGCTCGGTCTTACGATACGTTCGACACTGATCGACAGTCTGATTGAAAGTCTGAACCGCTCGAAGTATTTCCACGTGGTATGCAGCGAGCCGGAACCAATCTGTGAATTTATCAAAAAGTGACCTGAAACGAGGTGCAACAATCGTACTCGCACAGGGTGCCTTCACAGGCGATGACAAATATATCATCCTGACTGTACTTAGTCCAAATGAAGCAATCAAGCTTCGTAATTTCATAAAAATGCTCATACAACTGGTGCATTCTTACTGATATCCAATACCAGCGAGATTATAGGAAAAGGGTTCCACTCTGTATAGTGAAACCCTTTATTTTTTCTCCGTATTCTCAATGTCCAACAGATCCAGGATTGAATGTGACATCATATACTGATAAAATTCCATTGCATCTCCCGCCGAAATATTTTTGCTTTCCCGGATAAGCCAATATTTCAGTCCATTCACCAATGATATTGCATGAAATTCCAGAAATACCTTTTCGTCGACGTGCGGCATATTACTTAAGTGTTTTAACGGATGATGCTTTACCAGAATTTCTTCCATATTAAAAATCTGTCCATACAGCATCTCCTCAAAAGAATTCTGACCGGTCACTTCAAATACTTTTCGTAATAAGTCTTATCTTCTTCAAATTTCCGAAACAGCAGCTTTAAGGACTCCATTCCACGTTCCTGCTCCATAAGTTCTGAGACTTCTTTAAATACATCTTCCCACAGAAGCCATTCCATCACTTCATATTTATCCTGAAAATAATTATAAAATGTCGGACGGATCACTCCTGCTGCATCCGTGATCATCTTGATTGTCAGTTTTTCAAATCCTTTTTCGCTACCAGTTCTTTAAATTTTTCTCCCAATAGTGCTTTTGTCAATTCACTTTTTCCGCTCCATCTCATCACCTTAATTTATCTCGGATATCCTGTAATAAATAATTATAGTCCTGTTATCCGGCAAAATTCTACTGTCAATTTGCTCCATTTTCACATATAATAATGGAGAATTACATCAAAACTGGCAAGTAAAGGAGCGCTCCTCCAATCCAGTATGCACGCCTGTTTTCTTTCAATCCTAATCTGTATCCTGCAAATATACCGATCACAGCTTCCAGAACCGTCACCGGAAGTAACACCAATGACTCCTCGATCATAGCTGTATCCAAAAAAGCCGAGCCCCATTCCGACAAAGAATGCATCCACACTTGTCACCATGGCTAGAAGCGTTGTTTTCTTCCATTCAATCTCGTCTTTTCTCCGTTCCAGTACATTCTTTTTCTTTATCCCTTTGATAATCATATAGATTCCGATTGCAGCAAAAATCAGTACCGTCAGACCTTCCCATCTGTCAGCCGCTGTCTTCGTCCTGGTAATGGATAATAACGGAAGTAATGTGATCAGATTGCCCAGAACAAGTGTTCCCAACTGGATACCGCCAAACAGGATACTCAGCAGAATCAGGTTCTTCCATCTGATTTTTGAAAATCCAGCCCCCATATAGACCGCTGCTACAAATACATCAATCGATAATCCAACGGATACGATCAATAATTCTATCACTGACATTGCATCACCTTCTTTCTTTTCTCCTATTTTAGCCTATTTAGAATTATTTTTGAAGAAATAAATGCCGGACAACTGCCGGAATCCTGCTACATTTTTCTTCATATGTATAAAAAATCGGGAAAGCTACGCTCTTACGTAACCTTCCCGCTTTCTGCGACATATATAGTATCAACTTTAGGATGTGTCTCTTATATTATATCCCGATTAGTGATGGAATAAACGGATTCCGGTAAATGACATCACCATATCATATTTATTACATGTTGCAATTACATTGTCATCACGTACGGATCCACCCGGCTGTGCAATGTATTTTACACCACTCTTATGCGCACGCTCGATATTATCCCCAAATGGGAAGAATGCATCTGAGCCAAGTGCAACATCGGTCAGTTTGTCCAGCCATTCTCTCTTGGCTTCTCTTGTGAATACTTCCGGTTTTTCTTTGAAGATTGCCGGCCATGCATCGTCTGCAAGCACGTCCATGTAATCGTCTCCCATATAGAGATCGATCGCATTGTCTCTGTCTGCACGTCTGATTCCATCTACGAATGGAAGATTCATAACCTGCGGTGACTGTCTGAGCCACCAGTTATCTGCTTTGCCTCCTGCAAGACGTGTACAATGGATTCTGGACTGCTGTCCTGCACCGATACCGATTGCCTGTCCGTCTTTTACGAAACATACAGAATTGGACTGTGTATATTTTAATGTAATCATAGAGATTGCCAGATCAATCTTAGCCTGCTCTGTCAGTTTTTTTGTTCTCTGTCACGATATTTGAGAAGAAATCATCGTCAATCTTTAATTCATTTCTTCCCTGCTCAAATGTAACACCGAATACCTGCTTGTGTTCGATCGGAGCCGGTACATAATCCGGATCGATCTGGATTACATTGTAGTTTCCTTTTTTCTTTGCTTTTAAGATTTCCAGCGCTTCCGGTTCATATCCAGGAGCGATTACACCATCGGATACTTCACGTTTGATCAGTTTGGCAGTATCCACGTCACATACATCAGACAGAGAAATAAAATCTCCGAAAGAAGACATACGGTCTGCGCCTCTTGCTCTTGCGTATGCAGATGCAAGCGGAGATAATTCTCCGAGATCATCTACCCAGTAGATCTTTGCAAGCGTATCACTCAGTGGAAGTCCGACTGCGGCACCTGCAGGAGATACATGCTTGAATGATGTAGCTGCCGGAAGTCCGGTTGCTTTCTTTAACTCACTTACAAGCTGCCATCCGTTAAATGCATCCAGGAAATTGATATATCCCGGTCTTCCATTCAGAACCTTGATTGGCAGTTCACTTCCGTCTTCCATATAGATTCTGGAAGGTTTCTGGTTCGGATTACATCCATATTTCAGTTCTAATTCGTTCATATCTCTTCTCCTTATCAATTCCTCTTACTGGTTCTTATTGATGATCTTTGTCTCATATGTACCTGTCGCGATATCAATATAGCGTACGAATAATGATACTTTGTTGTCCGCATTCAGGCTGTTCCATAAGCTTCCGGCAAATGCATCCATATCATCCGGAATTGCGATCAGTTTCGGTTCTCCTTCAAAGCTTGGAAGCGGATTGCCGTCACATTTGTATGTGTGAATAAAATGTCCCTCTCCTGCTGCCGGATTCTCATATGCAAATGTATAGCGATTGCAGCTTTCCGGATTACCGTTGTTGCTCTTTAAGATTGACATTGCGTAGTTAAAAGTTCCGTTTTCAATATGCATAACACCTGAAATTCTAGGTGTATAGTTCGGTCCATCCGGTTCAAATTCACGGCTTCTGAGTGACTGTTCAAATGTAAGTTGTTTATCCATGCCCTCGTAGATAGTATCCGTCTGATCTCCGTTGGTTACGATCGTCTTGTTTCCAAGTACACGTACCGGTGCATAGATGATCAGGCTTGGATCTGTCAGCTTTGATGGATCAAATGCCTGTGTGCGGATACCTTCCCCTTCTTCTACAAACACACGGTTACGGCTATTCTCACTTCTTCCCATAATGAAGTAAGCAGTTACAGCTTTTGTCCCATCTGCACTCTTTCCTATAATAATGCCACGTCCCGGGTAAGAATTGCCCTGCAGTTCCTTCTCGATTGATAACATTTCCATGAATACATCTCCTTTTCGTTTGTGTTTTGAACGTTTCTATCCTTATTATATATAAAAGCGTTCTTATTTTCCACCCTTTTATAAGTATAATTAAAAAGTTCTCGTTTTTTATAAGTATCAATTTAATGTTTTGAATCTTTTATCGTTATTTCTAATACTTTTTTACCTTTTTTCGTCAAAAAAATCGACAATATACGATTAATGTCGCATTCGCTTGAATCCGGAAATCAAAAGTTTTAAGATAAGGTAACTGCATAGAGAATATAATGCAGTAAGATGAGGAGGTAACATTATGAACGTTGTAGACACAATCAAAAACGCCGCCTTTGCTTCCGCTATTCAGGCAGCACTTAAGTACATGGATAAAGATCCTGAAACAAATATTCCAAAAGTCATGAGCATTGTTGACAAGGCTGCTCCAGAAGGCTGGTATGCAGGTCAGCGTAATGCGATCCGCCAGGGAATCGCCGAAAAGGGAAACTGGTATGAACTTGCCACAAAAGTATGGGCATTGGATCCGGAAGTACGAAAAACTTTCTTTACAAACTTTATCGTTAATGCTTCTTTGAAAGGTTCTGCCCTTCAGAAGGAAACTGAGGAAAAAGAAGACTGTAATGTTCCTTGGGCGATTTTATTAGATCCGACTTCAGCCTGCAATCTGCACTGTACCGGATGCTGGGCCGCTGAATACGGACACAAACTGAATCTTTCTCTTGATACAATCGATGATATCATAACACAGGGAAAGAAACTTGGTACATATATGTATATCTATACCGGCGGAGAACCTATGGTACGAAAAAAAGATATTATTACGATCTGTGAACGTCATCCTGACTGCGAATTCTTATCTTTCACAAATGGTACATTGATCGATGAAGAGTTCTGTCAGGAAATGTTAAGAGTTAAGAATTTCGTTCCTGCAATCAGTCTGGAAGGATTCGAGACGGCCAATGACGGACGGCGTGGTCCGGGTGTATTTGAAAAAGTAAAGCATGCCATGCAGTTATTAAAGGATCATAATCTTCCATTCGGTATCTCTACCTGCTACACAAGCGTAAACTACAAAGATATCACAAGTGAAGAATTCTATGACATGATCATTGAAGCAGGTGCATTGTTCATCTGGTTCTTCCATTATATGCCTGTTGGAAATGATGCTGCTCCGGAACTCATGCCGAATCCGGAACAAAGAACGGCTGTATACGAACGTATCCGTGCGTTCAGAAGTT
>ENA-OPYU01000355-OPYU01000355.1-human-gut-metagenome-genome-assembly--contig:-NODE-355-length-18547-cov-3.734256_pt1 | contig 18547 bp, 21 predicted proteins | sample MGYA00242637_ERZ504482 | MGnify/ENA primary metagenome ERZ504482 (study PRJEB26092, sample SAMD00036237) | human gut metagenome | host: Homo sapiens | study: EMG produced TPA metagenomics assembly of... | reverse complement strand
TGATTTTGGCATGAAAAATACCTCCAAAGTAACAGATTTTTATATTTAATCTGTCTACTTTAGAGGTATCATATCACGGACCGGGGCGGCTATTTTTGTGGCTTATTAGTATCTTTGCCGAATGTGTATCCGGCACAAAAGCAAGTAATGCCAAAACTCATTACTGCAATAAAGTCCAAAATACTCATTGGCTTAGCCCTCCTTCCGTTTGATTCCCTTCCGGGTTTCTATGTAATCAGAGGGTCACAGTCCCTCTGCCGAAGGACTAACCGCCTACCGTTATGGTAGCACCCAAATATTAATTATATCAGCTTGTATTCATTTTTTTACAATTAGTAATTGTCTCTAATTTCTGCTTATCTTAAAAGATAAATTTTCTATTCCCCCATCGTCAACATCGTATCAATACAAGCCTTCGCCTTCACTCTCACATTCTCATCCAGCTTGATCTCTTCTCCGCCCTGACCGCAGACGCAATTATAAACATCCATCAATGTAGTCAGTTTCATATTGTGGCATACGCAGTCCTTTGACAGCGGATAAAATTTCTTGTCCGGGCACTCGTACTGGAGATGCTGGACAATGCTGTTCTCGGTGCCGATAATAAATTCTTTAGCATCGCTTTCCTCGGCATATTTCATAATTCCGGTAGTACTTCCAATATAATCTGCCATTGCAGAAACCTCTGGCAGACACTCTGGATGAACCAGTAACTTCGCTTCCGGATGAGCGGCTCTGGCTTTTTTCACATCTCTTACAGACATTCTAAGATGAGTTGGACATCCCCCGTGAACGAACTTGAACGTTTTTTGCGGAACCTGCTTCTCCACCCATGCGCCAAGGTTGCAGTCCGGGATAAACAGGATCTTGTCATTGTCGATATTGTTCACAATCTTCAACGCAGAAGAAGAAGTTACGCACACATCACAGATTGTTTTCAGTTCGGAAGTGGTATTAATATAAGCCACAACTGTGTAGTCCGGATTGGACTCTTTCAGTGCGGAAAGCATCTCCACATCCAGCTGCTCTGCCATTGGACATCCTGCGCCGCTATTGGAAAGGTAAACCTTTTCTCCGGAGAAAGAATTTTTACTGTTTCTGCCATAAATCTTACACCACACATCAGCACGTTCTTCTGCGGAGCCTTAGCCGCCTGCTGGCTCAGTCCATAAGAATCACCTGTGTAATCTGCTACCTCCAGAATCTCATGGCTCTGGTATGCATGCGCCAGAATGCAGATATCTTTTTCCTTCTTTAAACGCAGAATTTCATCCTGCAGCTGTCTTGTTGTCATCATAATCGTTTTTCACTCCTGTGTTTTCATTTATTCCGGAACTTTAATTTTCCATGTATGCCCGAATGTGTTCTTAAATATCTTCTTACCCTCATTGGCTGCTAATAGCTCCACTCTTTTCGGACATTTTCTTAGGATTATATTACCTGCCGTCCTCACTGTCAACAAAAAATGTTTACAGCTATCTTGTCAATTGTAAAGTTTAGTGATATACTACAGGGCATGTCGTTCGGAAAATTTGAATCCGCGCGCACAATTGCAATCATTCACAGAGAAATTTTATAAGCCTGCGCTTCAGATTATTTTTGCAAAATTTCTCTGTACACCAAATTTATCCACGAAAAAAGGACCATCAATTATGAAAACAGATATCCTCATCGCAGGAAGCGGCTGCTCCGGTCTTTACTGTGCCCTCCAGCTTCCCCGCGACAAAAAAATCACCGTCATCACCAAGTCCGACCTTACCAGTAACGATTCCTTTCTCGCCCAGGGCGGCATGTGCATGCTGAAAGAACAGTCCGACTATGACAGCTTTTTCGAAGACACCATGAAAGCCGGACACTACGAAAATGACAAAAATTCCGTAGAGATCATGATCAAAAGCCTCCCCGGAGGTTGTCAGGGATCTTGTTTCTTACGGTGCCCAGTTCGAGCGAAACGAAGACGGCAGCCTTGCCTACACCAAAGAAGGCGCCCATTCCACCAACCGTATTATTTTCCACGAGGATGTAACCGGAAAAGAGATCACCAGCACCCTGCTCCGCGAAGTCCAGAAGCTTTCCAATGTAGAACTTCTGGAATACACCACCCTGGTTGATATTCTGGAAAAAGACAACCACTGCTACGGCGCTGTGATCCGCCGTCCAGATGGTTCCCTTGACACCGTTACTGCAACCTATACCGTTCTGGCCAGCGGAGGGGTAGGTGGACTTTACAGACATTCCACCAACTTCCGCCACCTTACCGGCGACGCACTTGCTATTGCAGGTAAGCATAATATTGAACTGCAGAAACCCCGGATTACGTGCAGATCCACCCTACCACCTTCTACACCAAACATCCGGAAGACCGCAGCTTTCTGATTTCCGAATCTGTCCGTGGCGAAGGTGCCAGACTTTACGACAAAAACATGAACCGTTTCGTAAACGAGTTGCTGCCCCGTGATCTCTTTCCCAGAAAATTCACGAACAGATGGCAAAAGACGACACCGACTTTGTCTGGGAAGACCTGCGCACCATCCCGGCAGAAACTCTTCGCCACCATTTTCCAAACATTGTTGAACACTGCAGGGAAATGGGCTATGATGTTTTCAAAGAATGTATCCCGGTTGTTCCGGCACAGCATTATTTCATGGGCGGCGTAAAAGTGGATTATCATAGCCGTTCTTCCATGGAAAATCTCTATGTAGTAGGAGAAGCTGCCTGCAACGGTGTCCATGGCAAAAACCGCCTGGCAAGCAACTCCCTGCTGGAAAGCCTTGTTTTCGCAAGACGGGCAGCGCAGGATATGGCAGAGCACGATCTTAAGAATGCTTCACCCCAGAATGCCATCGAAGTTGCTGATTACCTTGCTTCCCACGTAGACTTCACCCCATACCAGGACATCCAGACTCTGGCCAAAACTTATCACCATCTTGCCACACAGGCCATCACCCTTGGCCAAAATCCAGAAGGCAGAAAGGAATTTTTTATATGTATGATCAGGTAACTCTCGGATTAAATGTTGATCCGTTCATTTTAAGCGCATTAAAGAAGATATCACAAGCGAAGACGTATCCACTAACAGCGTTATGCCCAATCCCACCCCAGGCGTTGTAGATCTTATCTGCAAAGAAGATGGAATCATCTGCGGACTCCAGGTTTTTGAGCGTGTTTTCACACTTCTGGATCCATCCACCAGAGCTGAATTCTATGTAAAAGATGGAGACCACGTAGAAAATAAACAGCTTGTGGGAAAAATTTACGGAGATATCCGTGTGCTCCTTTGCGGAGAAAGAACCGCCCTTAACTATCTCCAGAGAATGAGCGGAATCGCCACCTACACCAGCCAGGTTGCAGCTCTTCTTGAGGGAACCGGGATCAAGCTTCTGGACACCAGAAAAACCACCCCGAACAACCGTATTTTCGAGAAATATTCCGTTCGTGTAGGCGGCGGCAATAACCACCGCTATAATCTTTCCGACGGCGTTCTTCTCAAGGACAATCACATCGGTGCCGCAGGAGGCGTAAAACAGGCCATCTCCATGGCAAAAGCCTACGCTCCTTTTGTCCGCAAAATTGAAATAGAGGTAGAAAACCTGGATATGGTAAAAGAGGCAGTAGAAGCTGGTGCGGACATTATCATGCTGGATAATATGACCACTGAACAGCTGAAAGAATCCATCGACTACATTGCCGGACGTGCCGAAATTGAAGTTTCCGGAAATGTAACAAAAGAAAATATTGCCAGACTCACTGGTTTGGGTGTAAATTATGTATCAAGCGGAGCACTTACACATTCTGCTCCTATTATGGATTTATCTATGAAGAATCTTCATCCGGTGGAGTAAGCCCTATTCGGCTGAACTCCCCCACCGACAGTAATTATCAGAATGGAAGTCACCTGTTTCCCGCCATCAACACGTCCCAAAACATGTTTGACAAAGGCTCTACACGGTAACAGGTAACTTTCATCACAAACCAGCAGACAGGAGATAAAAAATGAAAGGTGAAGAAAGACGAAAACAACTTCTGAATATCCTATCTTCCAGCAATAATCCCGTTTCCGGCGGTACCTTATCTAAGGAATTAAATGTAAGCCGCCAGATTATTGTCCAGGATATTTCTCTCCTGCGTGCCAACGGAGCTACCATTTTTTCCACCAACAAAGGCTATCTGCTCCAGGAGGACAGGAAATATTCCAGAGTTTTTAAGGTTTATCACACAGATGATCAGGTTGAAGAAGAATTAAGCACCATCGTAGATGCCGGCGGCCAGATTCGCGACGTATTCGTCTACCACAAGGTCTACGGCGTGCTGAAAGCTGACATGGGAATCAAATCCCGCCGCGACATCCGCGCCTACATGGAGGAAATCAGCACCGGCAAATCCAGCCTTCTGAAAAATGTAACCTCCGGCTATCACTACCACACCATCGACGCCGAAAGCGAAGAAATCCTGGATGCCATTCAGGAAGAACTTCAGCAGAAGGGGTTTCTTGCGAAATTACAGGACTACGAGCCCGTGGATTTCTGGGGCGGTCAGGAATAAAAACGAAAAAAGTTCAAGAACCAGGGCTGAGCACACGTCTCATCCTGGTTCTTGTTATTCCAAAAGAATTTCAATCAACTCTGTTATAATTTAGTAAATATTGAAAAGTAATAATGGAAAAGCATCTGTTACCTTCGTCTGACTATTTTGCTTTCCTGGTAATAGCGTTCCTTGTTCTTATACATTCTTTCATCTGCTTCTTTGGCAATGTCATAGATGTTATCCCATTCTTTCTCAGAACTGAAAACATATCCCCATGAGATTGTCATAGAATCCACCAGTTTCCCATGCCATTGTGCAACACGCCGGTCAAAGCTTTCTATTATGCTTTGAAATTCCTTTGTATTTCCGGTGATGATCACAACAAACTCATCTCCTCCGATTCTGTAAACATTTCCATACTTTCCAAAACTTTCCCTCATACAATTGGCCGCTGCACATATAAGTTCATCGCCTGCAGCATGTCCAAGAGAATCATTTGTATGTTTTAGGTTATTAAGATCCAAGGAAATATATATCCATTCCTCGCGGAGATCAAGGTTGTTTATCCTTTCTTCGTATGCATGTCGGTTAAAGCATCTTGTAAGTTCATCTGTGTTTGATATGTACAGCAGTTTTTCTTTTTCATATTTTTCTTTCATAACTCTTGAAAGCAGGTAGAACATACAGCAGGAAGCCAATACAAGATACACGCCAACTATGAGAACCGCAAAAATATTTCCTTGCCGATAAAAGGAACTGTCTATAGTTACAGCTACAATATAGTCATCATACTGACTGAGTAAACATTTGCAGCGTTTTCCACCTATCCTTATGAGTCGGACATCTGTCTCGCCGCTTTTTTTATCAGATGATACAACAAGCCCTTCCAGTTTCACGCCTATCTGTCTGGAATCCGTAGCACCTTTTACAATTTTGGTCTGGGAGTCTGCCACGAAAATTTCGATTCCCTTATAAACAGGCATATCACTTACTACAGCGGAGATTTCATTTTGCTTTAGTTCTTTAAGCAGACGCTTTGGTTCGATGCCGATCTGGATCATTCTGGTACCGGCTTCGTTCCATGTAATGGCATACATCAGTTCCTTTCCTTCAGCGGTATTCGGAGTAACATCCTGACACATGGTAAGATTTTTATTTTTAAGCATGGGCTTTAAATATTCCATCTGCTCTCCGGAGTCAAAACTGAAGCCATAGTATTTTGGCAAAGTACCACTGTAGATATATCCGTTTTTATCAAACAGATGAATTTCGTCTACTAATATCAAATCTGCTATTTTCTGCAATTCTTCTACATCATATTCCACCTGTGGTTTTGCATCTATAATATAGGATACAGCCTTTGCTCTTACTATATAATCGTCCTTTAGCGATTCGATGAGTCCATTTTCACTATCATCATTTTTATTGAGCACGGTGATAACACGATCCAGCAGTACTTTTGACATCCTGTATGTATTACTGTCATTGACATACTTTAAAATTCCGGCTTCAAGCAATAATGCAATCGCAATGGTTGCAAACGCTAAAAAACAAGCTTTTTTTTCTTTATAAATATATTTTATCATAATTTCCATATGTAAACCATACATAATTTGCATGAATTTTCTCCGAAATTACCGTTCGGTTACTGTTCACTCCGTTCACAGTAATGCGCTTTGCGATGCACAAAAGACGAACCTTCTTGTGACAAGCACAAGAAGTAGCGTTCACAACCTGGCCGGCAACTCATAAGGTTTTTTGTTATGTAAACCAATCATACTCGCCTAATTGCCTTTCAAAAACTGTTGAATATGATACCTTCTTATTGTCACGAGCAAAAAAATTTACCTCATCTCGTGCGCATAATTCCCCCATATTTTCACATACTATCCATACACTACAAAATATGGAAACCCACAAAACAAACAAGCTCTATAGTGTGTTTAAAAAATGTCAATTGTTTCCCACAATTGCATCATAAAGTACAGGAGGAACAGATAAATGAAAGCCACAGGAATCGTAAGAAGAATAGATGATCTGGGCCGGGTGGTCATCCCAAAAGAAATCCGTCGGACCCTGCGAATCAAAGAAGGTACCCCACTTGAAATTTTCACCGACCGTGAAGGTGAAATCATTCTGAAAAAATACTCCCCAATCGGAGAGCTTAGCCTTTTTGCAAAAGAATACGCCGAGTCCCTCTCCCATTCCACCGGCATGCTTTCCTGCATCACTGACCACGACCAGGTAGTAGCTGCTGCCGGTCCGGGAAGTAAGGAATTCATTGGAAAATTGATCAGCAGCCAGCTGGAAGCTGTTATCAATGACAGAGAAGCCAAATGTCTTAGTGCCAGAGACCGTGGCAAAGTCCCTGTGGTGGATGAACAGCCGGCTCCATCCACATCCCAGGTCATCCAGCCCATCATAGCCGCCGGAGATGCTATCGGCAGTGTCATCCTCATGGGAAAAACCGACAAAGACATTCCCGGCGCCAGCGAAAAGCTTCTGGCGCAGACCGCCGCCGGGTTTCTTGGACGACAGATGGAACAATAATTTTGTTATCGCTGCAGTCAACGTCTCGATAGAGCCTGTTTGAAAAATCATTCCCGCAATCTGCCAGTGAACAGAAACTAAAAAACATGCTGTATCCATTTAAACCCCTCTTCAAAGTCCATTAAATGGTACAGCAGTTTTCGAATTTATATACCTCAACAATCCTGTTCTGTTTTCTCTTCAGATACAGTGCTACCCTGCTTGCCCTGATCCCGCATCTTCTGCCTCTGCCTGGTAATATCAAAATACTCCGGCGAAATAATCCCACGGGCAACCAGTGCATCAAAAACCTCCTTCTGCGACCGCGTCATCACCATACCCACAGTTGAATTATAATCTGTAAGCACACATCCTGTCTTCTCGATCATCCAGAACAGTGCCGAATCATTCTCCGGGATCATCTTCCAAATCTCCTTCTCCGGATATGGCAAAAGCGCCATCATGGTCTGAAGATGGCCCTTCTCCTCAATCAATCTGTAATCCCCATCCGGCATAATAACGCCATCTGAGAAATTCGGAATCTGATCAGCTTTCTGCAAAAGCTCCTCTGTAATCTTCACCACAAGTTACCCCCTGTAAATTATTTTTTAACGGACATGTCGCCTGTCGGCGACATCACCATATATGAAAGTCAGCTGTTCCGCGCCTATGGCGCTCCCACAGCTGCCGACATCATTTATTTTTCACAGCACCGCACATGTCTTCCCCTATTATACCATGCCGCTTATATAAGTGCCACCAATTTAAATTTTCTCATTTTCATGAATTAATGAATAACCTCCAATTTTCTGGACACCCTATAAATACAGACAGGTACAACAGCTGTGAACAGAATGTATGTAGAGGTGAAAAGAATATGAGGAAAAACAGAACAGCAAAATTTATTTTCAACGGCGCTCTCCTTGCAGTTATGGCAGTTCTCGGAGTGACCGCTTACCAGGTTGCAAACAAACCAGAACATATTCAGGAAGTGCTTCCATTGGAAAGCACCAAGGAAAATGACACTGCCAAAGCAGATGGAGCCAACTCAACTGATGATTCGTCCCTTGCAGAAGCAGGTACTAACATGGTAGAAGCAGATCTGGACGGAATTTCCGATACCGGAATCCTAGACAGTGAGTCTTTGATAAACGAATCAGATAATTCATCCGCAACAGACATGGCAAGCCTTGACAATACCGTGGACTTAACCAATTCTGCTGACATTAACGATACCGCTGATATTTCCAGCTCCTCTGACATTGGAGAAAGTACCAGCGTAAACGCCCAGATCTCCCTGCACAAAGGACCGGAAATCAACTTCTCGGAAGATACATTAATGGAGTGGCCGGTAAACGGACATGTTCTCATTGATTACAGCATGGATCAGAGTGTTTACTTCCCAACTCTGGATCAGTATAAACTGAGCCCTGCGATTTCCGTACAAGCAGTGGAAGGTGCCCCTGTAGTTTCCGCAGTAAACGGAACCGTATATTCGATTGAAAATAATGCCCAAACTGGCACTACCGTCACCATGGAGCTTGGAAACGGCTACCAGGCAATCTATGGTCAGCTTACTGATCTGGACGTTGCTGAAGGCGATACCGTCACCAAAGGTTCCATCATAGGCTATGTCGCAGCTCCTACCATTTATTACAGCGAAGAAGGCAGTAACCTGTACTTCGCCATGAAAAAAGACGGAGAACCAATCGACCCGATCACGTAATCTGCCGTAAAAAAAACTTCAGTCCAATGAAATATCAACATTACACAAAAGTAAAAAACCAACGTATAATAAAGCAGGTGGGAAAATCCGCAGTCGGTACCTAAATCCTACCTGCTTTTTCCAGTCCTTCCAGGCAGCTAAGAGCCCGGAACACGCCATGGTAGCTATTCTGACACGCTATAGTATTCTTTTGGACTGCAAATAATATACCAGCTTACCGATTGCTTTTTATAAAAATAAGGAGCATTGTCAGCCAGTTAACAGCATGACGATACTCCTTTACATAAATATTTATTTAATTCCTAAACGGACATGTCGCCTGTTGGCAACATCACCATATATGAAAGTCAGCTGTTCCGCGCCTATGGCGCTCCCACAGCTGCCGACCGCATTCGTAATCCGGGCTATCACCCTACTTACTCATACGCTCTAGCCCGTCCGATATCCAATAATTCGCTCATGCAAGCATGGCTCATTCTTGGCTGCCGTCCGGGACTTTCATAGTAAAACATTAAGAACTTTCACCTTACACCCCAAAAAGGAGCCCCATGAATTACACCTACATCGTCCAGTGTGCCGACGGTACTCTTTACACCGGATGGACAAACTGTCTGGAAAAGCGCCTGAAAGCCCACAACAGCGGCAAAACGGAGCCAAATACACCAAAACCAAACGTCCGGTAACTCTTGTCTACTACGAAGGCTACGCCACCAAAGAAGAAGCCATGAGCCGGGAATATGCAATCAAACAATTAACCCGGGCGAAAAAATTAGCCCTGATGGAATTTTAAAGGAGGTCACAGTTCCCTCTAAATATTAAAAGTTATTAAAAAACTTGTCTAAAATATTTTACCTTACCATATCATCAAATCGGCATATTCGCCACAAAACAATACATCACAATAAAATGACACGCGCTTCCCAGCATAATAAATACGTGGAAAATCTCATGTGACCCAAAATTCTTATGTTTCGCATTAAAGATGGGAAGCTTCAGTGCATAGATCACACCGCCAATCGTATAAATAATTCCCCCCGCCAGCAGCCAGCCAAATCCAGCCTTAGGCAATGCATGAATAATTGGCATGAACGCAAGCACACACAACCAGCCCATTCCAATATACAGCACAGAAGAAATCCATTTCGGACAAGTCACCCAGAATGCCTTAAATACAATTCCCAGAATTGCTGTCGCCCACACAAGTGCGCAAAGTATATATCCAATCTTGTTATGAAGAACAATCAGGCACACCGGCGTATAGCTTCCAGCGATCATTACAAAGATCATCATATGATCCAGCTTCTTCAGTCTGCGGTTCACCTTCGCCGTAGAATCAACGGAATGATAAAGAGTACTTGCCGCATAAAGCAGCATCATCGTAAGAATAAACACTCCCAGTGCCACAATATGAATATGATCGCTCCACTCTGACGAGCGAATCAATAAAGGCGCTGCTCCCACTGCTGCCAGAAGAAAAGCAATCCCATGTGTAATCGCACTTCCCGGATCTTTTAATTTAAATTTCATGATAGCACCTCCTAGAACTTTTCCAAAGCAACTTTGCAAGCAATCAGTTTGATCCCTGAGCTGCAATGTTTTTGGTAAACTTTATCATGTAGTTTTAATTACTATGTCATCAAGTATGTGTTATACTATAACACTTTTTTTGGAAAAATTTCAAGGGGTTTTATAAAACTTTATAATAAAAGTAATTTTTCCGATTTTCAGCAACATTTTTCCACCTCTCCATCTCCATCACTGTCTCAACCTCCATCTCCGGAAAATATGTCTCCAATATCTCCTCCCAGCCACTCCCTTTCTTCGCCATCTCATTCCCCCCGATACTGGGAAAACTCCAATTCCATGTCCTTTTCCTTTGCATCAAAAAGCGCACCATTTTTCCTACTTTCTGCACTGAAAAATCTGCGGAAGCCAGATGCATGCCCTGGCGAAAAGTCTCACCCTCAAGCCAGTTTCCATCAGCTGTCAGCGCAGTCACATAACCGGCACTATCTCGCTTTTTGACCACCAGCTTCGCAGGAAGCTGACTGGCAGGCACATATGTACTGTTTACATAATCTGGTGCCTCCCTGTCCTGACTACTTTCCACTGATTTCAGATAGCCATAATCTGCACTGTGAAAAACCTCTTTCCCATCCCTGGTTTTACCGCTGCTGATCTCATGATAGGGAACTAATTTCAGCTTTCCATTATATGTAAGAACCTGCCCGACTGTTGCCTCTGCCGCTGCTCCATACTGCTGCAGCTTATCCACCGCACTCAGTAATTTCCAGACACCTCCATACCCAACAACAAAACTCCTGCCACTATTTAATTCTGCTATTCGGAAGGATAACACCTCTTCATCTTCTGTCGCAGCTGTCATTTGCTCAACTCTTCTTTCCTGTTTTTCCCTGCGATACTTTCACTTACTTCATCCAGAATTTCTCCTTCACTTTCCCCCTCCTCCAGCCGCCTGTACACCTCCGACCTTGCAATCACCGCCTGAGCTTTCACCGCTTCCTCCGCATAATCCCCTTTCATCTGTACCATCAACATCAGCGGAACCATATCCTCCACCCCCGGAGAATGCAGTAAAAGTGCTTTATCAGCCCCATTCAAGGCAATTGTACACATATACGGTAGTAATAAAATGAATGGAATAAACAGCCCTGAAGAATAAAAGCTCCGAAACCATTTTCTCATATATTTCCTGCCCTTTGCCATTGCTTAAAAATAATTGGCATACCTGATGTTCCAGGTTTCAGGAATCTTTCTCGCTTTGCCCGCATAAGCAACAGCTCTCCTGTCTATCTCATTTCTCCTTATTATATGCACAATTGCAAAAACTTATTAACCGTAGTATACTGTACCCATTGTTGCGCAGACACGGTAACAAAGCGTGTAACTGCTAATTTTCAAAGTAAATATAACGGAGGTTTTTCATGGCCGCACTCTTTCTCGCACCCCTATACATCCCGATCAATGCATACGTTGTCCGTTGGATGATACGATGGATGGGCGCCTGTCACAGACTTTTTCAGACAATGGCATTTCGCGCTTCCTTTATAGGAGTTTACATAATATTAGCAACAGCCCTGCTCACCGGCTTTCTCATCAAAAAGCCGGCCAACCTGCACCGTATTCTCAAGCATACAGGTAACTATTTTCTCGGAACTTTCATCTATATTCTGCTGGTAATCGCTGTCGTTGATTTTGGCCGTCTGATACTGAAATACATATTCCATGCCCCGTTTATCGGGCACCGCAGCACTTTCGTCATCACAGGCCTGATCTGCACCATACTGATCATCAGCCTCAGTGTTTACGGAATCCTTCATGTAACCCATGTGAAAACTACACCTTATGAGATAAACGTTGAAAAAACAGTTGACGGCATGGATTCCCTGAAAATAGTCCTTCTCGCTGATACCCATTTCGGCTACAGCATGGGAACCGCCCAGGCAAAACGAATTGTGAAAAAGATCAATGCTGAAAATCCAGATGTGGTCTGTATCGCAGGTGATATTTTTGATAATGAATATGACGCCATTTCCAAGCCAGATGAATTAAAAGAAATTTTAAAAGGAATTAAGTCCAAATATGGAGTTTATGCCTGCTGGGGCAATCACGACCTGAACGAACCAATTCTGGCAGGTTTCACCTTCAACGGAACAGAAGATAACTACAATGATCCCAGAATGGAAGAATTTCTTACAGACGCAGGAATCCACCTGCTAGACGATGAAGCTGTTCTGATCGACAACAAATTTTATATTGTCGGCCGCCGGGATGCCTCCCGCTGTGAAAAAGTAGAAGGCTCCAGAGCCACTCCATCCCAGCTTACCGAATCGCTGGATCAGAACAAACCAATTATTTTTATTGACCATCAGCCAAAAGAATTAGACGAGACAGCTGCTGCCGGTGTTGACCTTGACCTTTGTGGTCACACCCATGACGGCCAGATTTTCCCCGGAAACCTGATTATCCATCTATTCTGGGAAAATTCCTGTGGCTACCTTCGAAAAGGAACTATGCACAACATTGTCACTTCCGGGGCCGGGATCTGGGGTCCGAACATGAGAGTCGGCACCAACAGCGAAATCTGTCCGATTACAGTTCATTTTAACAATTAATGTAACTATACCACAGATACTATACCGCGAGATGTTTTCGTGAACATAGTTCACAGTTACCAATTAATTTTTCAAATATTGCCGGTTCAGATTTTAAGCCATTCCAACCATGCTTCACTGTATTTATATACAGAGCCAACCATCACATATCCACCTGACAATATAGGTTTCATAGTTACATTAAATCAACCGATTATGCCCCTACGGACTGCCTCTGCACCCCCATCGTTCCATGCAAGGCAGTCCTTTCTCATGTGAAACATCCCGTATCCGATTTCCCCTTCTTCTTCGCAGCCCAGCCCTTTCCACTAAAGCCTGTCCACGCTTCACCACATCTATTCCTTCCAGCATCTTTCCCTGGAAAAATCTTCCCACTATACCTTTTTCATATATCTCATAAGCTTCATGCGCGCCCAGCTCCCAGCCAGTCACCACACTCAGCCATCCATTCATCCTTACAGCCAGTCCGCCGATTCCATCAATCAGTCCCTTTATTCCCTGCATACCCCGTCTATTTTCACTCATCACTCCCATGAAAAAACAAGTCACCACGGTCATCACCATATTGAAACATTCTTTCAAACTGAATTTATTTTCCCGGTTGAAATATTTTTTCAATAATCTCATAAAGGCCCTCCTTCTTGTCATGCCTGTCCAAAATCCAAAAGCTTATCACCGCTGCTGTCTCCTAATGCAATTAACTTTGTACCATTTCGGGCACTTTTTCTGCCTCCGGCAGACTGCACGGACAGCTCACAGCAAACAGCCGCCAGAATATGTTTGAAAAAACTCCTCTGCGAACTGCGCACTTTTCGTGATTGTGCAGGGTCTAGTACATCAAATATTAAGTAACTGCCATATTGACTTGTCTGATTTTTCATCTGCTGCGTCAATATAGCAGATACTTAATTTTCGATGTACTAGTAATATTTATGTCTGCCAATACAACCCATAGAACCATTTTTTATAAATTTTTCCCCATTTCACCCCTTATTGACACACTTGTCCCCCACTGCTACAATAACCCTAACAACAACTTTTACCGCTTTCCCAAAGAAAGGAGCACCTTATGGCAAAAGAACAGATTGCAGTTGCAGAACTGATTACAAACATTATTCTGGGAAAAACGGACGGAGCCAGCCGGGTAGATTTCTTCCCGCAAAAGCCTAAATTTCCATTTGACAAACCATACGAGCAGCCATTTCCCCGCGCCACGCCGGAGAGCCAGGGTATTTCCTCTGACATGCTGGCCGACTTGCTGCGGGATCTGGACACTTCACACTATACAGACATGCACCATTTCATGGTTCTCCGAAATGGAAAGGTCATCTGCGAGGCCAATTTTGCCCCCTACCGCAGCCGGATCTGGCACGTGACCCATTCCATGTGCAAAAGCATCACCGGCATGGCAATTGGTCTTCTGGTTGAGGAAGGCAAGCTTTCTCTGGACGAGAACATTTACGACATTTTTCAGAAAAAGCTGAACACCTTTAACAAGATTTTCCGCCCTAAAGTCACTGTAGAAAATCTTCTCACAATGACCAGCGGCGTCACTTTCAACGAATCCGGGATTGTCTCTGGAAACGACTGGCTCACCAGCTACCTGAATTCTTCCATCAGCGGCACCCCCGGGGAAAATTTCCAGTACAACAGCCTGAATACCTACGTTCTGTCCGCCATCGTCACGGAACGCACCGGTCAGTCACTTACCGAGTATCTGGAACCACGGCTTTTCGCTCCCCTTGGAATCACCCGCTATTTCTGGGAAACCTGCCCTAAGGGCATTACCAAAGGCGGCTGGGGACTTTTCCTCTGCACCGAAGACATGGCAAAATTAGGTCAGCTTTATCTACAAAAAGGTAAATGGAACGGTCAACAGATTATCCCGGAATTCTGGGTTGAAGTCTCCACCGCCAAGCATAAGGAAAGCATTGAAGGTACTTTCGGCTATGGCTACCAGCTGTGGATGGAAGCTCGCCCGGGCAGCTTTGAATTCAATGGAATGCTTGGTCAGAATGTAATCGTTTACCCTGACATGAACATGGTAGTCGTCACAAACGCCGGAAATAACGAACTTTTCCAGAACTGCGTCATGCTGAACATTATCCGCAAGCATTTTCCGCGCAACTTTCATCCTGCAGATATTCTGCCTGAAAACCCATGTGCCCAGACACTCCTGAACCGCCTGACTGCCGAGCTTGAAAACGGCACTCACGCGCCTCAGACACTTCCAGCCCTCCGAAAAGGCGGCTGGAAAAAAATCCATCTGGGCTCCGCCACAGTACTAACACCAGACCGAATACCTGGAATTACGTGAAAGGACTTCCTGAACCGAATCCTTACCAGTTCACCCAACAGCTTGATGGCAAAATTTTTGAACTTTCTCCACAGAGCATTGGTCTTTTCCCGCTGTTTATCCAGATTTTCCACAATAATATGACGGAAGGTGTGCAAAAGATTTCATTCGCCTGTGAAAAAGGCAATTTCTCCGTAAACTTTCTGGAATCCGGCGAATGGCACAGCATCCCGACCGGACTTGGAAAATTCAAAGAATCCTGGCTTACCCTCCACGAGGAAAGCTATCTGATTGCAGCCTCCGGAGATTTCACTACAGATGAAAACGGAACCGCCGTCCTGAAGCTGGACTTCACCTTCCTTGAAGAATGTGTTCGAAGAAAAATCAACATTTTCTTCCTGCCCGAAGATGAAATTCTCATCCGCTGGTACGAAACACCAGGCAAAGGCATGATCATGGAAGGTCTGGAATCCATCACCGAAGAAATCTCCAACAACTTTCTCTATGGAGCCTTCAAGGGAACAGGCGGCCTGGATCTCCTTCACAGGGTAATGGAACAGACTATTGAACCGGTTTCGCATGGGTATCTGGTAACACCTGCTGAAGAGGCTCCGAAACAGGGAGCAGTTTCATCCTTAAATGAATCAGATTGCGGAGAACTCTCATCAGAACCCAGTGAAATAACAACCACTTCCTATTCTACTGAAAGTTTGTAATGCACCATATATCGCACTTTAATAGCAAGAAAATTTTTACGACCAAATATGCGGTCAATCAGGAGGTACCCCATGATTTCCCAGGAAAAACGCTTAATCATCACCTTTCGCTGCACCACCGACGCCATCGCCATGGAGAAATCCTGCAAAGCCACTGGTGCTCCAGGAAGACTGATTCCGGTTCCAAGAAGTATCTCTGCCAGCTGCGGACTTTCCTGGTGTGCGCCCCCCACAAGGCGCACTACCCTTGAAAAACTACTTCAGGAGCAAGACCTGGATCCAGAGGGCATATATGAGTGTATAATTTAATTATTAAACAGGCTCTAGAGCGTGTTTGAAAAAGGCTTTCTGCAAGATGTGCGTCACAATTTGTGAGAGATTTCGCCCGGATGAGGGCGCCGTAGCGGGCTACGGCAACCGAATTCGGGTGAAATATACCGCAAAGTGGGGCGTGCAGATTGCGGGAATGATTTTTCAAACAGGCTCTAATGCAGTACAAATTAATTTTCAGCATTACTCACGCAATATATTAAAAATTTACTGTGTTAGAGTATCCATTACTTAATATATGCTGTATTATAGAGTCTGTTAAAAAAATGTCAATTCAAAAAATACAATATAGATAGTAGGAGGAATTACACATGGAAACCAAAACATTTGATGCAAGAGGAATGGCCTGCCCACTCCCAGTTGTAAACGCAAAGAAAGAATCCGAAGAAATGACAAATGGCGGTACCCTTATCATTCTCGTTGACAATGAAATTGCCGTCCAGAACCTTACCAAATTTGGCAACAGCAAAGGCTTTACAGTCTCTTCTGAGAAAAAAACAGAGAAAGATTTCACCGTAACCTTCCAGATTCCGGAAAACAGCACAACCTCAACACCAGCAGCTGAATCTGCCGTTCCCGCCTGCACCCCGGATTCCAAGAAACATGGTCTTGTAGCCGTCCTTTCCGCCAATACCATGGGAAATGGTGAAGAACAGCTTGGAAAGATTCTTATGAAATCCTTCATTTTCGCTCTCACCAAACAGGATCAGCTCCCAGAGATCATTCTGTGCTACAACTCCGGAGCATCCCTTACCTGCGAAGACTCCGATTCCCTGGAAGATCTGAAATCTTTGGAAGCCGAGGGTGTAAAGATTCTCACCTGCGGTACCTGCCTTGATTTCTATGGTTTAAAAGAAAAACTGGCAGTTGGTGGCATTACTAATATGTACGAAATTGTAGAAATTATGGAAAGCGCAGGAACTATCGTGCGCCCATAATAATTACTGTTTACTCCGTTCACAAAATACCTTGCAGAACATTACCAGTGAACAATAAACCTATAACTCTCTAAATAACTTCTAAATAATGAAAATCCACGCTTTAAAATCACTAATTTTCTCAGTAATCAAATTTTTGGCCTTAAGAAAATTTCAAAATTAAAGCGTGGATTTTTACTATTATATGAGACATATCTGAGACATCTTATTTTCAATGGGATACAAATGGGACATATGCTTTTGATTAATTAGAGTTATTTGAGAATTATAAGAAAATATAAAATGCCGGAAACCCTCATAAATAAAGGATTTCCGGCATTTCTTGAAGTGAAGCATCGGGGATTCGAACCCCGGACAACTTGATTAAAAGTCAAGTGCTCTACCAACTGAGCTAATGCTCCATATTAAATTTGTCATATATTCCACATCTTAAACGCCAAGGTTTTTTTCTAAACAACCTTCGGCATTTAAAATGCCCAGAGCCGGAATCGAACCAGCGACACGAGGATTTTCAGTCCTCTGCTCTACCAACTGAGCTATCTGGGCATAAGTAGCGGGAATAGGATTTGAACCTATGACCTTCGGGTTATGAGCCCGACGAGCTTCCAGACTGCTCCATCCCGCGATATATTCTTTTAAAACCAAAAGCCGATGATCGGACTCGAACCGATAACCTGCTGATTACAAATCAGCTGCTCTGCCAATTGAGCCACATCGGCACGTAACCACTGGCTACAACAGATGAATTATATTCATCAAATGGATGGAGAAGGATTCGAACCTTCGAAGGCATCGCCAGCAGATTTACAGTCTGTCCCCTTTGGCCACTCGGGAATCCATCCATATGGGACCTATAGGGCTCGAACCTATGACCCTCTGCTTGTAAGGCAGATGCTCTCCCAGCTGAGCTAAGATCCCACAATATTTAATTGTTGTTGATTTTCATCAACAGCGACCCGGAAGAGACTCGAACTCTCGACCTCCGCCGTGACAGGGCGGCGCTCTAACCAACTGAGCCACCGGGCCAAACAAAGGTTTGCACCTTCAAAACTACATACATGTTACATCCTAATGGAATCATTTTACAACCTTGCGATTGTTGGTCAAGCCCTCACCCTATTAGTAACAGTCAGCTCCATGTGTTACCACACTTCCACCCCTGCCCTATCTACCTCGTCGTCTTCAAGGGGGTTTACTTCTTTCGAATGGGACATCTCATCTTGAGGGGGGCTTCACGCTTAGATGCCTTCAGCGTTTATCCCTTCCGGACTTGGCTACCCGGCCGTAGACTTGGCAGTCTAACCGGTACACCAGCGGTCCGTCCATCCCGGTCCTCTCGTACTAAGGACAGC
>ENA-OPYU01000354-OPYU01000354.1-human-gut-metagenome-genome-assembly--contig:-NODE-354-length-18557-cov-6.800814_pt1 | contig 18557 bp, 23 predicted proteins | sample MGYA00242637_ERZ504482 | MGnify/ENA primary metagenome ERZ504482 (study PRJEB26092, sample SAMD00036237) | human gut metagenome | host: Homo sapiens | study: EMG produced TPA metagenomics assembly of... | reverse complement strand
AAAAGTCAGTATTTAAATCAGGTTTAGTAGCAGCAATTGCAGTAGTGATGATGAGTTGTACAACAACAGCAAACGCACAAACAGGAAACACGAAATACATCTACGGTCAAGACGGCACAAACACAACAGTGTATACACTGAATGAAGACGGCAAAACATTGACACGCAAATTGAAGTATGAGTACAAACACGATGAAAATGGTCAGGTAATTGAGAAAAAAGCCTATCGCTGGGATGCTTATCGGGAACTGTGGAAACCGGCTTATTTACTTACAGTAACTCCCGGAGTGTATGAAACCAAACTCAACTATGCCGAATGGAACGTCAAGGAAAGCGCCTTCAACAACAACAAACAACAAAGTATTTACCGTGAAGACAACAACATAAATTTGCTGGCCGACACACAAAACAAGAAATAATGGAAGCACAAACTCAAAAGAACAGTATAACCAACCGATGGCAAACCATCGGAGTGTGTATTGGAATGATTATCGGATTTGTATATCCATCAATCGGTCTAGCTCTGGGTATGCTCATGGGAATAGTTTTTGGGAAACTCATTCTGGTTAAAATTCCATTAAATACCCCTCTAGCACAAAGAGCACAACAAAAGTCCGAGATTATCTTTCTTTTAATATTGTTCATCCTATTCATTGAACATTGGTACGTTCCTTGTAAACAAGCCATTGCAAATTTAATAAACTGATAAAATAACAACTTTAAAATACATCAAGATGAAAACATTAAAACGCATTTTAGCCGCAACAACCTTACTGGTAACACTCGGTTTCGCCTCCGAAGCCAATGCACAAGTCCCTTTAGAAAACTTCTTCAAGAATCCTGAAAAAGCGGGATACCAAATCTCACCGGATGGCAAATACTTCTCATATATGGCTCCGTATGAAAACCGCCTGAACTTATTCGTACAAGAAGTCGGTTCAGACAAAGCAACCCGAATCACTTCAGAAACGGTACGGGATCTTGCAGGAAGCATGTGGGCAAACGGTCATCGGATACTTTATATAAAAGATACTGCCGGCGATGAAAACTTTCAGCTCTACGGAGTCAATGTAGACGGTACTGACTCCAAAGCATATACCGCATTCCCCAAGGTAAGGACAACTATTATTGATCCGTTGGAAAATATCGACTCACTGGTCATCATCGGTCTGAACAAGCGTAATCCACAAGTATTTGATCCTTATCGCTTGAATCTCAATAACGGCGAACTGACCCAATTAGCTGAGAACCCCGGAAACATACAAGGATGGATGACTGACCATAACGGAAAACTGCGTGTAGCCTTAGCTATTGTAGACGGAGTAAATACCCAAATTCTCTATCGCGAAACGGAAGAGCAGCCCTTCCGTCCGGTACTAACTACCAATTTCAAGGAAACGGTAAGCTTTGCCACCTTCACCCCCGACAATAAAATGGTTTATGCCCTGACCAACATCGGACGGGACAAGACCGCCCTCGTCCTAATGGATCCGGCTACTTGTGAGGAAAAAGAAGTACTTTACACCAATGATAAATATGATATTTCCGGATTAGGCTATTCTGAACTGAAAAAGAAATTAATCTCTGTATCCTGTACCGGACACAAAGGTACTATCCGTCATTACTTCGATAAAAACGAAGAAGCTATCCGCACCAAGTTGGAACAGAAACTGGAAGGTTATGATATCAACACCACCAGCGAAGATAAAAGCGAAAATATCCGTATTATTTATGCTGGAGGCGACCGCACTTATGGAACTTATTATACCTATAATGTAAAAGAAGACAAACTGACTAAAATAGCTGACTTGGCTCCCTGGATTAAAGAAGAAGATATGGTCCCGATGCACCCCATCACCTATACCAGCCGGGATGGTCTGACCATTGAAGGATACCTCACTCTCCCGAAAGGATACACCATGGAGAATGCCAAAAATCTGCCTGTAGTAGTCAATCCGCATGGGGGGCCGTGGGCACGTGACAGCTGGGGATATAATCCGGAAGTACAGTTCCTTGCCAACCGTGGCTATGCTGTTCTTCAAATGAATTTCCGAGCCTCAACCGGCTATGGACGCAAATTCACCGAACTGGGCTACAAACAATGGGGACAAACCATGCAGAACGACATCACCGACGGCGTAGAGTGGTTGATAAAAAAATGGAATCGCCGACCCGAAACGTGTAGCCATCTACGGCGGAAGCTATGGCGGATATGCAACATTGGCAGGGGTCACCTTTACTCCTGATCTTTATGCATGTGCCATCGACTATGTGGGTGTATCCAACTTGTTCACCTTCATGCAGACTATCCCACCCTATTGGAAACCCTTATTGGACATGATGTATGAAATGGTAGGTGATCCTGTGAAAGATAAAGAAATGATGGAAAAAATATTCACCTGTATTTCATGTAGACCAAATCAAAGCTCCTCTCTTTATCGCACAAGGCGCTAACGACCCGCGTGTGAATAAAGCAGAATCCGACCAAATGGTGGAAGCGCTGAAAAAACGCGGTATAGAAGTAGAATACATGGTAAAAGACAACGAAGGACACGGTTTCCATAACGAAGAGAACAAATTCGATTTCTATCGTGCCATGGAGAAATTCCTGGATGCTCACCTGGAAAAAATAAATATCATTGAAAGTGTGTCAAAATGATAGGTCGTTTTCATTTTGACACACTTCCAACCTAATAAAATTTTAAACCAATAAACAGATTATTATGGGACGTGCAATTAAATTGATACTTTACTATCTGGCTTATCAATTACTATTCATTTTTCTGGCAACCGGAACTGATGCCACCATTGCTCTTATCGGCGGAGCAGATATTACAGCCAACTTCCGCCCCGGGACAATGGCAATATCCATCGGTATGTTACTCTCCGCATTAGCCATGACATGGCACTTGGTACATTTCCACTATGTCAAGTTCAATAAAAAGAGTATGTATGAAATTTCCAAAAAAAATCATTCTCTTGTGCATCCCTCTCCTGCTATCCGCACAGTTCATAGCAGGAATATTAAATGAAGCGCTCGATCTGACAGACACTAATCAAGAACTATTTATTTCGATGAGCCATAATATCTTCGGTGTTCTCAGCATTGCTATCGTCGTCCCTATTTTGGAAGAATTTTTATTTCGTGGAGCTATAGAAGGACATTTACTAAGAAAAGGATGGTCACCTAAATGGGCCATACTGGTTTCCGCACTCATATTCGGGATCATACACGGCAATCCTGCACAAATACCTTTTGCATTTCTCATCGGTCTGCTCTTCGGATGGTTATATTATCGCACCGGAAGTTTAGTTCCAGGTATTGTGGGACACATTATCAACAACTCATTCGGCGCATGGACCATGTTCACAGCCACCCGAGAGGAACTCAGCCAAACGACTATGGAGACCTTGGGCACAACAATCACTTACATTCTCTTAGTACTAGCCATAATCGTTTTTATAGGTATGTATCTCTACCTGAACAAATACTTGCCGAAACCTACCAACATACAAGTCAAAGCTATTAATGAACAAGATATAACCATTTAACAAACACAACCAATCATGAAAAAGAGACTCAATCTTCTCTGTGCCTGCGTACTTATCGGCCTGCTCCTTTCTACTTCCACGGTAATCAGTCTGATGGTTCAAGCCGTCAGTGCCGGGTTTAAAGCCGGATATGAAAGTGTAGAAAAAGGGAAGGAGCTTAACATATCCGACTACAAAATAGTTTGTACGATACCTTCTGACCTATTTGCAGAAACAGGAAGCGTGACAAATCTGAAAAATTCCTCACAGGCTTCCATCAAACCAATCATAAGTTTGATAGAAGCCCCGACAACAGGAAGCAGCCTATCCCGAACGGCGAATGGAATCACTACCTTAATTTCGGTCCTAGCAAGTATCTTCTGCCTGATACAATTTTTCTATTTGATCCGAAATATCAACCGTGGTGACATTTTCAGTTGGAAGAACGTCAAGTTTCTCCGCAAGCTGGGTGTGTCACTGATACTTCTATTCATTTGTTCTTTTACCACCATCATGATCGGGAACTATGAAGCGGCACAAGTTTTGGAACTCAAGGGATGTGAATACTCTAATATATTTGCGTTTTCCGAACCAACCTTCATATTGGGATTCATCGCATTGCTGGTTGCTGAAGTATTCGCTGTTGGATTGAAAATGAAAGAAGAACAAGATTTAACCATATAAAAAATCATACGGTATGAAGAAGTTCAGGATATTAGGTATTATAGCCATTATTGCAATCCTTGCAAATTTCATCGGAGGATTGGATGAAGATTGGAAAGATTTCAAAAAGGGATTTGAAGAAGGACAAAGCGGTGCAACAGAGATGTATGAATCCGGACACCACATGATAACCCGTGTCAAACTAAATGTAAAGCCATTATCTGGAACGACAGTCGATTCACTGAACAACAACCGTGTAGATAGTCCACTTCCTTATACAGTAACTGAAATAGAAACGTATGCCAAGCCATCGGCCTGGTATATCCTTGTCATAGGGTTAGCCATACCCGGACTATTCTTTTTTCCTAATCGGTTTTTACTCATTAATCCGGCTGCTCATCTCCATCTCACGCCGCAAAGTATTTACACCAGCCAATGTACTACGCCTACGTTGGTTTGCATATACCAGCGCAAGTTTAAAAATTCTCACAGCCATCGGAGAATGGCTAACAGGAAGCGCAGCTATGAATCAAATTAGCATACCGGGTTACAAAATCATCAGCTATGTTGGTTATTCCCCCGACTGGGTGGCAATAATCCTCCCTATCCTCTTTGCCGAGATATTTGCTATCGGAGTAAAAATGAAAGAGGAACAAGACCTAACCATTTAAAAAAGAAAAGTTATGAAAGAAAAGAATACTCTACCCTCAAAAGGGAAAAGCATTTTTTATTTAATGCTTTCCTTGACAACCACTCTGTTTGTAAGTTCATTCATCTATTTCCTTGTGTTGCATCCATCGTTGGACAACAAAGCAGTGAGGATATCAATCAACATTGGATGGACTTGCTTCTGTCTGTATGCCTTTAAAAGACTAACACAACGCTACACCTTTTGGTGGCACGCATTAGATGAGAACCCGAATAAATCCCAAAATAACTAACCTATGCCGATTATAGTAAACTTAGATGTAATGATGGCGAAACGAAAGATTTCGCTAGGAGATTTAGCCGAAAAGATAGATCTGACGCCTGCCAACCTCTCCATACTGAAAACCGGGAAGGCAAAAGCCATCCGCTTCTCAACCTTAGAGGCTATCTGCAGGGAACTAGACTGTCAACCTGGAGATATTCTAGAATATAGGGAAGAAGATGAATGATATAAACAGTCACATACACAAACACTCGAACACTATAAAATTCTCTCATCTTCACCCATACACCCCGCAATGAAGCAATTAAAGATTAATTGCTTCATGCGGAGTCTTTTTATGATGCAGTTATAATAAAGTTTTTAACCAAGATTGATATTTCCTCTTTTTTCCACTAGGTGGTTAAACCCCTTTCCACTCTGATATAGCATCTTATTTATCAGTCATTTAAAGCCACGAAGTGGTGCAAAAGAGTTCCCAAAATATCCATTCCATCGTTTTTTCCCTCTTATCACATAGCATCTCATCTATTTTCCTCTTTCTTGTTTACAACCATCCTCATCTGCTTTCGGCTGTTTGCCACGGATATCATCCTTCTGCTTACTCTCATTTTCAACAACAGTAGCTGTATAATGAATCTTGGCAAATCCAGCAATTATTTTTTCTACCGTGGTTTTATCAGCATCATACTTAATAGTAACCGTTTTATCCGCCAAATTTGTTTCAATTTCTTTTATACCCTTCTCAAAACGAATATTGTTCTTAATCTTGCTCTCACAGTTGGCACAGTGCATCTGAGGATCAGTGTTTAAAACTACAATTTTAATGTCTTTTGCAAAGCAAGTGGCAGTAAAGCAGACAGCTGCCATAATAGCGATTAATTTTGTTCTCATAATCCATTTCTATTTGATTATCAATATATTAGTTTCTATCCCAATTGAAGCGAAAGCCTACATAATACATCGCTCCGTGTACAGGTCCCCAAATCATGGTTGAATCAAAATTTGTCCCCCAAGGATTCGAAGCTCCTACAATCGGATTCTTTTGCTTAAAGTTCGTCATATTCTCTCCTCCCACATAAATAGACCAATGCCGGAACCAGCGAGTAATCTGAGCACTTAACAATTGATAAGACTGGTATCGGGTATTCCACGAAGGAGCACCGTCCGGCAATGTATAAGGGGAGGGCATTCTACCACCACCATTCATCTGCAAAGTCACATCAAATTGCCATAGGCCCAGTGGTGTTTGGTAAGAAGCAGTCAAAAGTCCCTTATATTTTCCGGTAAGAGGACGCTCCAATAATTTCTTATTATAAGTAGTTTTCACATCTGTCAAGCGATAAGCTGCAGTTAATGTAAAACCCTTAAAAAAAGGGATAAGTTGCCTCGGCTTGAAAAGTATGAGAATAAGACTTCCCTTCCAAGTTAGCAAAATGTACAATGTGGGGGTCCGTATCCAAATCAATAATCATTTGACGCCTAAAATCAGTGTAATAGTATTCGGTATTCACATTCAAGGTTTTACCGAATACCGGAATATAAAATGAAGAGCTGAAACCATAATTCCATGCTTCTTCCTGATCCAAATCATTATCTATCTTTACTTTACGACTGCTGGCAAGTAAATAATTGTTCTCCGCCAACACATGATTAGTGCGATATCCTTTGCCTACAGACACACGTAGGTTCACCCAATCATCAGGAGCATATTTGATATGAGCACGCGGAGTAACAAAGGTACCATATATATCACTATGATCAGCACGAATCCCTCCCATAAGAATAATTTTATCCTTCCAATTATACGTATACTGCACATAAGCACCAGGCACGGTCTCTTTCTCCTTTCCATATAATAAACCTGTATCATCATTTTCTAAACGATAGGTCTGATTGAAATAATCATAGTTCAAACTTAACCCTGCAGAAATACTGTTACGCTCATCGAAATTCGTTTCGAACATTAATGAAGTATACAAATTCTTCTGGTCCACATTATATAATTTATAACCGTATCCTGCATCCTGCTTATGCAAAGATCCCGAGAGAATCAAAGCCAAGTTAGTTCCCTTTTCCTTATCAAAAATATAAGCATTTTTAGTAAATGCCTCATAACGATCCGTATGGATACCTATTTTATAAAGTTCCCTACCTACAAAGCCACCAACAGAATTATCCACATGTAAATGAGTAGCTTGTCCGCTTGTACGATCCTCTTTCATTGCTTTGACAGAAGCCTGAAATACATACTGATCTCCCATCCAAGCCCAACGGTTCTGAAGATTATATTGCTCTACTTTAGGCATATCCAAGAATCCATCTCCATTATCATCATGCGACCTAGTACTATTTTCATAATGTGCCAATACTCCAGTACTCAGTCGGCTATTCAAATGTACATTAGCATCAAAATTAGCCTCATACTTCTCTTTACTGCTAGCAAAAAGATTGACATTCAAGGACTGGGTAGTTTGAGGCTTCTTAAATTCAACATTTATCTGTCCGGTAATCGCCTCATAACCATTCTTTACAGATGAACTACCCTTGGACACCTGTATGCTTTGCATCCATGGGCCGGGAATATACCCCAAAGCAAAAGGAGCGGATGCTCCACGATAATTAGGAATATTCTCTGTCAGCATTTGTACATAAGTTCCCGAGAGCCCCAACAATTTAATTTGTCTGGCCCCTGTGGCAGCATCAGCATAGCTTACATCTACAGAAGGGTTTGTTGTGAAACTTTCACCCAAGTTACAACAAGCCGCCCGAGCCAGTTCCGCACTTGAAATCATATCCTGATTCAACACACTGGAACGGGATTTTACAACTCCTATCTTACGTTCCACCACTTGGACCTCATCCATCATTACACTACCTTGTAATATGATAGCCAGCTCCTTATGATCATTTTCAACCACAATCGTATCATTCTCATATCCTATAAAACTTACGACCAACTTTTTTTTGCACCAACAGGCTGTTCAATAGTAAATGCCCCATTCTCATCTGTGACAGTTCCATTTGTTGTATTTATCCAAAAGACATTGGCAGCAACAACAGGTTCACCTTGGTTGTCCTTCACCATTCCTTTTACTTGAGCGCTTACAGGCATCAAATGCCACAGAAAAGCACCTAAGAAAACTATAAATTTCATGTTTTTATTTTTCTTTATCTGTTACACACTTATACAAATTTAGCAATTCCTCCCTACTCAAAGAGTTATCTTACTAAATCAAAAGTGTACAAATAAGATTCAAATACCCTCTTGGAGGCTGTCGACACAATGAGGTATCCGTATAGCAGCTCTCCTTTTTTACAGAAGACAACAGATCGAAGTTTATACTGTATGCATTGAATATCAAATGAATAACGGACAGTGTTACGTTGTCCAAATGAAGTGATGTACCTAAAACAGGCAAGTTAATTTTCTGGATTTTCACGCTAGAACAAGGAACATCTGATGACTTCCGCTCCATCATCTTGTCATGATGGCAAGAACATCCCGAACCAGATTTCACGTTTTTATTTCCAACATCACCACATCCGCAAGTACATCCATAATTGGAAATATCCACCACTATCAATAATGCCGCATCCTTATCAGCGCACTGATAGCAACGGGACTGCACAATAGGTATTCCGACTCCCATATATATAATCATGGAAGAAAGAAAGATTGAGAATAATATGTAATGAAACTCTTTCATTGTTCAAATTGCAGTCCACCAATGTCATATACTACATTCGGGTACAAAGATAACGACTTTTTTCTTTTGCTCCCAAACGGCATTTAGCCAATATTCCCTAAATTCTATCCCTGAAGAAAACAAATATTGTATAAATACTATATAATCCCGTGATTATCCGTATCTTTGTAACGAATTAGATATTTGAAAATAAATGAAGACATTTGAAGAGTTAGGCGTTTCCCCGGAAATACTAAAAGCAATTAAAGAAATGGGGTATGAAAACCCCATGCCGGTACAAGAAGAAGTAATACCGTATTTATTGGGGAACGGCAACGACGTAGTAGCCCTAGCACAAACAGGGACTGGAAAAACAGCCGCATTTGGTCTGCCGCTTATCCAAAAAATTGAAGTAAAAAAACGTGTGCCTCAAGCACTTATATTATGCCCCACACGTGAGTTATGCTTGCAGATCGCAGGTGATCTGAATGATTATTCCAAGTATATTGATGGACTGAAAGTCCTTCCTGTATACGGTGGCTCATCCATCGAAAGCCAGATACGCATGTTGAAGGCAGGTGTACACATTATTGTAGCCACTCCCGGACGACTGATTGACCTGATGGAAAGAAAAGTCGCCAAACTGGAGACCATTGCCGATGTAGTAATGGACGAAGCTGACGAGATGCTGAATATGGGATTTACCGACAGCATCAATGCTATTCTTGAAAAGGTTCCCGAAGACCGGAACACTTTGATGTTCTCAGCTACCATGAGTCCCGAAATCTCGCGTATTGCAAAAAAATACCTGCACGATGCGAAAGAGATTACAATCGGTACTAAGAATGAAGGCAGCAAGAACGTAAACCACATTGCCTATCTGGTACACGCCAAAGATAAATATGCTGCATTGAAGCGTATCGCGGATTATTACCCACAAATTTACGGTATCATTTTCTGCCGTACCCGTAAGGAAACTCAGGAAATAGCTGATAAATTGATTCAAGATGGTTATAATGCAGATTCTCTACACGGCGAGCTTTCACAAGCACAACGTGACTTGGTGATGCAGAAATTCCGTCAACGTCATTTACAGCTTCTGGTTGCTACAGATGTAGCTGCCCGCGGTTTGGATGTAAATGATTTGACACATGTCATTAATTATGGCCTGCCCGATGATATAGAAAGCTATACTCACCGTAGCGGACGTACAGGACGTGCCGGCAAAACCGGTATTTCTATCGCTATCATCAACCTGCGTGAAAAAGGAAAAATGCGCGAGATAGAACGTATCATCAACAAGAAATTTATCATGGGTGAAATGCCTAGCGGTAAACAAATCTGCGAACAACAATTAATCAAACTGATCGATGATATAGAAAAGGTAAAAGTGAACGACGAGGAAATCGAGTCCTTCCTACCCGGTATCTATCGCAAACTGGAATGGCTTTCGAAGGAAGACCTGATAAAGCGTGTAGTATCGATGGAGTTCAACCGCTTCTTGGAATATTACAGCAACGCTCCGGAAATAGAAACTCCCAGCATGAACGACCGCCGTAGCGAACGTGAACCGAAAGGACGCAAAGACCATGGTAGCGCCCGTGAAAAGACAGAACGCAAGGCCGAGAAAGGATATACCCGCCTGTTCCTGAATGTGGGAAAGACAGATGGTTTTTATGCCAATCAAATCATTGAACTGATTAACCGCAACATGAAGAAGCAACGTACCACCATCGGGCGAATAGATCTGATGCAGAATTTCTCTTTCTTCGAAGTAGCAGAAAATCAGGCACAGGATGTTATCAAGGCGTTAAACAAGGTCAATCTGAATGGCGGCCGGAAAATTGTAGTAGAAGTTGCCGGTGACAATAATGGCAAAAACGACAATGGCGAACGCAGGAGCAGTGCGGCAAGGAATGCTTCATTCGGCAAAAAAGGTGACAGGTCCAATAAAAAAATCGACCTCAAAAGAAGGAAAAACTAGCCGTGCGGAACGTGGCTACATTGAAGAACGAGGCCCCAAAACGAAAGACGACTGGAAACAATTCTTTAACAGCGATAACAATAAGAAAAAGAAATCCAAGAAATAAGGAATCCAACTTAATGAAAGAGGATTGGACATAGTAGAAATATGCAAATAACATCCACTTCTCTTGAATAATAGCGGAGTATGCGGAATTGAAACAACCTGTCATTTCAAGGATATTCGGCAAATAATATAATAAACCCAACAGATTTATTATATTATTTGCCGAATATCCTTGTTTACATCGAATTAATATTAACAGATTTTTTTACTATCTTCCAGATGAAAGATTATATGATAAGCTATCTATCGGAACTTTGACATACTCAGCTCCCTGTCATTTCATACTTTTCCTTTAGTCTTTCAATTTCAGTTCATCGATTAAACAGGAAGCTTTCCCATATTTTTCAATCATGTAAAGAACATAGCGGATATCCACCCCGATACAACGCTGCAAATTAGGTTCAAAAACAATATCTCCACTCATTGCTTCCCAATTCCCGTCAAAAGCAAGACCTATTAATTCCCCTTTTCCATTAAACATTCCACTACCGGAATTCCCTCCTGTAATATCATTATCCGAAATAAAGCAAACATTCATATTACCATCCCCAGCAGCATAACGTCCGAAATCCTTCCTTCTCAAGCATTCGACTACAGAAGGAAGCACATCGAAATCACTATCTCCCTTATACTGCCTTATCTTGTCAAAAATTCCTTTTGTCGTCGTAAAATAAGAATACTCAATAGCATCTTTCGGTGAGTAACCACCCACCATGCCAAAACTCAGACGCATAGTAGAATTAGCATCCGGATAAAACACCCTATCTGCCTCCATCTCACGCATTGCTTCATTCAGCAAACGTTCATTTTTCTCAATATTCATACTAGCTTCTTCCACCGACTGATTGAATTCATAAAATTTTCACCAACATATCGATGGCAAAAGAAGCCGCAGGGTCATCAAACAAGACATAAGTGGTATCTCCTCTCACTACCTGTTCAAAACCATGTGGTGTCTTTAAAGAGGAACGAGTATACAAATCATCTACATAAGCTTGGTAATCACCTTTAAAATCTTTCTCTATCAATGAATAAACATCAGGTAAAAATTCCTTGCCTACCTCAGTTGCATATTCTTTCAACATAGCCACAAAGACTTGTTTATCCACACTTATATCCATATTGGCATAAATCTCCAACAATTGCCGCATATTACGCTCCAAATCACTCTCCTCTGCCTCAAAATCAAAATTCAGTACAGCTAAGGCTGCCGTAATCAACTCCGGTCCATTGGCAAATGTTTCTCCAAAATATGCCATAGCCCGTGCCGCATTTCTACGATTACGATAATTTAACTCCAGTTCAGTCAAAACCCTTGCATATTTGCTTCGTTTATCAGGTTCCCGACGAACCCATTCTTGCAATTGGCACTCCAAAGCTTGTTTTTTCTCTATCACTTTCAATTCTTTTACCGCTTGATTCATCCCTATACTATTCTTCCAATAGTTAGAGCTTTGTGCATACTTGGAAGCATATTTAATGCGGATATCATCACTTTTTTCCATTGCATTTTTCCAAATAGCTTGCTTGATGGTACGAACATTAATCATGGCGGCATTATCCGTATTGATTCTTTCGTCTATCCCAAATGAAGATAAATACCTGCTGGTAGAACCGGGATATCCCATAGTCATGCAAAATGATCCCTGTTCATACCCTCCCAAAGAAACAGGAGCAAAATAATCCGGATGATAAGGCACATTCTCCGGAGAATAAGCTGCCGGTTGATTATTCTGATCAGCATAAATACGGAAGACAGAGAAATCCCCGGTATGGCGGGGCCATACCCAATTATCTGTATCTCCGCCAAACTTGCCTACAGAAGAGGGAGGAGCAAATACCAAACGAACATCATAATAATCCTTATACACAGATAGATAAAACTCATTGCCACCATAAAAAGGAGTTATCTCAGCACGCAGCAACGTATCATTCGCCACAGCTTCCTGAGCAATCAATGTGGAAATAGAATCTACAATCAGTGCACGGTCATTTTCCTTTGTTCCGACTGGAATAGCTTGCAACACACGCTCCGTCACATCCTCTGTGCGTATCAGAAAACTGACAAATAAATCCGGATTAGGAAGCTCCTTACTTAAGGAATCGGCTACAAAACCATCTCGCAAATAATCATGCTCCACAGAACTATGCTGCTGAATGGCATCATACCCACAATGGTGGTTAGTAAAAACCAAACCATCCGGAGATACAACAACACCCGAACAAAAACCTCCAAAACTAACAACAGCATTAGCCAATGCTTTTCCACCAGGATTATACAATTGTTCAGATGAAAGTTCCAACCCCATTTCTTTCATCACTTGTTGAGTTTGTTTGCTAAGACAACAAGGAAGCCACATTCCTTCACTACCCCATATATATAAAGGTAGGAAGACTAGCAGCAACAGTAGTTTTTCATGGTTTTATCTTACAATTAATTAAGTTTTTTGCTTCCTGACACGTGCTTTCAACCATTCGGATATTTTTCTTGTTCTTTCTCAATGGGTCTTTTACTGAATTTCATCAAGACTATTGTCAATGTATCCGTTTTAGTTGAGTCCACCTGTAATTCCACAGTCTTTGCCATAGCTATGGCTTCTACTGTAGGATAAAGTACTTTAAGTTCAGGAATTAATTTTTTTATCTACAGTATTATATGCAGCATATACTTTAAGCTCGTTTTCCAAAGACTTAATTCTCTCCTGCTGCTCCAGTAAACGTTTTTCACTATTCTTATAGAAATCCTCCATCACTTGGGCCTTTATACTACCAATATCCATCGCATCATTATTCATTCCTTGAAGAATAACTAGTTTAGTACCTGCCAAATTAAAATGTTTCAAATTATCCCTTGCGGTTGCTATTTCTGTTTCCGGGACCTCATTGCCTATTAGCACAACACGTATTTCCTTCTTCTCAAAAGAAATCTTCCGGTCTATTACTTGAGTATTATTAAAATCCAATTCTTCATTAATAAAATTATTGGCAGAGGCCTCATAAATAGTGCTTTTCACAATACCATAAGTCAAATAAATAGCAGGACACATGGTGGCTAAAGTAATAACAATGATATATTTTTTGACTAATTTTTCGCGCTCCTTATCCACAAATTCCTTACGTTGGAAATGCATGACACGTACCCCGATAAAAGTAGCCAAACTGATAAATACTGAATTAATAAAATACAAATAGAATGCACCTAAAAAATAAAGTAAATTTCCGGTAGCAAGCCCGAATCCAGCAGTACACAAAGGCGGCATCAAAGCCGTAGCAATAGCAACCCCTGGAATTACATTCCCTTTCTCCTTTGTAGACAAAGCGATTATACCGGCTAAACCACCGCACAAAGCTATAAGCACATCATATATGGTAGGAGAAGTACGTGCCAGCAACTCCGATTGTACTTCATCCAACGGAGTCAGACGAAAAATAAAGGGTAGCTGTAATCACACATAAATACAGTTCGCCAAACCAAATAACTTTTTAGAGAACGCTTCAACAATTCAAAATCATTCTGTCCAATAGCTAACCCTACTCCCATTATCGGTCCCATCAGCGGAGATATCAGCATGGCACCAATAATAACTGCCGTAGAATTCACGTTCAAGCCCAATGAAGCTATAAAAATTGCGAAAATAAGAATCCACAAATTAGTTCCTTTGAACTCAACACCATTACGAATACTTTCTACAATCAAGGCTTCATTGTCCTTATCCTTGCGCAAATCAAGATATTCACTAAAGAACTGCTTTATATAGGGCACATTCTTTAAATTATTCTTCAGGTCACTCATTGCTATTTCTTTATGTATCGGTTTATAACAGGTATTTGCTGTAAGGGGAAATCCGTTTTCACAATATATGCCACAAACAATAACAACAGTAATGTACGAACACCCAACAACAAGAATATATTTTGAATAGGAAGATAAACTGAAACAATGTAAAGTACCAGCGCTAACACCACATAGTTACCTATTGCTTTCAAATCATAATTAATAGGATATTTTTTCTGCCCTACAAAATAAGAGAGAAGCATAGCTACTCCATATCCGGCAAAACCCGCCCAAGCACACGCCATATAGCCAAATACCGGAATAAGGAAAATATTTATCAGAATAATGATACTGCATCCCACCAGTGAAAAATAAGCTCCCCATTTTGTTTCATCAATCAGTTTATACCAAAAAGAAAGATTGAAATAAATACCCATAAACATCTCGGCAGCCATGACAATAGGTACAACCTTAAGCCCTACCCAGTAATCACGTCCTAAAATATAACGCAGTATATCAAGGTAAAACATAACAGCCAAAAAAGCCAGCAAAGTGAAGATAATGAAAAACTTCATCGCTTTGGCATACATTTCCCGACTATCCTTTTCTTTACTCTTACTAAAAACAAACGGCTCGTATGCAAACCGGAAAGCCTGTGTCAGCATGGCCATGATCATAGCTATCTTACTGGCTGCTCCATAAATACCCAACTGGATAGTCGCCTCCGCCTTATCAGGATAAACAAACGGAAAAATAATTTTATCAGCTACCTGATTTAAGATTCCGGCAATACCCAGAATCAGAATCGGGAAAGAATAATGCAGCATACGCCGCAACAACTCCCTGTCTAGCACATATCTGAAGCCCACCAATTCTTTCCACATACATAGCATCACCAAAGAAGTACAAGCCAAATTTATAGCAAAAGCCACTCCGACATTCTCTCCCTTCATACCTACAAAATAAGCGATATTCAAGACAATGCTGGCAAAAATGAACAACAATTTCAATGCAGCAAACTTAACAGGGCGTTTCTTATACCGCAAATAAGCGAAAGGAATAGCTTGGAAAGCGTCCATTGCAACTACAATCAGCATCATCCCCATATACCACGGATGCTCTCCATATCCCAAGAAACCTGCTATGGGATACAGAAAAGAAAGACAAACAATTAAAAACAAGACCGCAGTCGCCCCCACCGAAAGCAAAGTAGTGGAATAGACACGCATCGGATCATCCACCCCCTTATTGGCAAATCGGAAAAAGCCGGTTTCCATACCATATGTTAAAAGCACCATCAACAAGGCAGTTATAGCATACATATTGGTAATGACACCATAGCCCCCCGATTCCACAGGCAAAGCGTTGGTATATATCGGTACTAACAAATAATTCAGGAACCGCCCGATGATGCTACTCATCCCATATATGGCTGTTTCCTTGGCTAATGCTTTTAATCCTGCCATCTTCTAATCATCAAATAATGTCTTCTGACTATTATAAATGCTCCGTCCCAAGTGTATATAGGCCAGTTCCGTGACCTCACGTCCACGCGGAGTACGTTTTAAGAAACCTTCTTTAATCAAAAAAGGTTCATAAACCTCCTCTATTGTTCCGGCGTCTTCACCCAAAGCGGTTGCAATAGTAGTCAGCCCCACAGGACCTCCCTTAAACTTATCTATAATAGTACATAAAATCTTGTTATCTATCTCATCCAGTCCATATCTGTCAATGTTCAAGGCTTCTAAAGCAAACCGGGCAATTTCCACATCAATCCTTCCGGAACCTTTCACCTGGGCAAAATCACGGACACGCCTCAACAACGCATTTGCAATACGGGGCGTTCCACGGCTGCGCGAAGCAATCTCACCCGCTGCTTTCATGTCACAAGGCACATTCAATATATTAGCAGAGCGACGGATAATGCTTGTCAATACATCATCGTCATAATACTCCAAATGAAGATTAATTCCAAAACGGGCACGCAAAGGCGCAGTCAGCAACCCACTCCTGGTAGTGGCTCCAACCAAAGTAAACGGACTCAGCTCCAACTGGATACTACGCGCCGAAGGTCCCTTGTCTATCATTATATCAATACGATAATCCTCCATGGCAGAATACAGATATTCTTCTACCACAGGGCTCAACCGATGTATTTCATCAATAAAAAGCACATCATTGGGTTCCAAGCTGGTCAGTACTCCCGCCAAATCCCCGGTTTATCCAGCACCGGTCCTGAGGTTACTTTAAAACCTACTCCCAGTTCATTGGCAATGATATTACTTAAGGTCGTCTTGCCCAAGCCAGGAGGTCCGTGCAAAAGAACATGGTCTAACGCCTCGGCCCGCAGACGCGCCGCCTTGACAAAGATGCGCAGATTATCTACCACCTTATCCTGCCCACTAAAATCTTCAAAATTCAACGGACGTAAGGCATTCTCAAAATCGCGTTCTTTAGTTGTGAGCTGTTGCTCGCGTATATCAAAATTTTCTTCCACTTTTTTTGTTTATGACACAAAGGTACAAAAGATATTATTATTATAGAAAGAAAGATGGAGGAATTCATTTTCAGTCCCTCTATGGTCCTTCTTTTCAACATTATTATTGTATTAATTATTATTCATTATGGGAATTACATTAGGAAAGAAACAATTGAACAAAGGAAGAGTTTCGCTTTATTTAAATTACAGTTATAACGGAAAACGCCGCAAAGAGTATTTGGGTATCATTCTGGATGCTCCTACCAGTGCAGAGCGAAGAGCGGAGAACAAAAACAAGATACTAATTGCCAGGCAGATAAGAGCAAAAAAGGAACTAGAATTCTTATCCGTTGAATATCATCTGAACGATATAGAAAATACATTCAATGATATACTTCCAACAGATAAAAGCAATGTTCCCGATTTCTATATTCTGATAGGACAATTCCTGGATACCTATCACAAAAAGGACAAGAAAATGGTTAGGGCATGTATCACCCATCTGCGACTGTTTACAAGAAAGAAAAGCTTACCTGTAAACCTTCTCACAAAAGATTTTTGTATAAACTTTCTTGAGTATCTCAGGGATCATCTCCGAGGCAACACTCCCATCGGATATTTCAAGAAGTTCAGAATGTGCATTAATAAATGTATAGAAAAAAAGTTAATGACATCTAATCCTACAGATGGTATCCGCCTGATGCAGTTTGATGAAGTAACCAAAGCAATCCTCAGTTTAAAAGAGATTCAGAAACTTGCTATCACTCCATGCCCCAACAACGAAGTAAAAAGGGCATTCTTGTTTTCTTGCTATTGCGGGCTGCGCTGGTGTGATGTACATCAACTGCAATATAAAGACATAGATTTCTCATCAAACCGCCTTACTATTCTGCAACAGAAAGTACAGTCACACTCCAAAAACGCAATCTTGCATCTAAACTTAAACCACACTGCCATCAAACTCCTACAAAGGCATAAAGGCATTAATGAGGACTTGGTATTCGGGCTCCCCTCCTATTCTTACACACTAAGGATTTTAAACAAATGGGTAAAAAGAGCTAATATACACAAACACATTACCTTCCACTGTGCCCGACACTCATTTATCACCAACATTATGGCAAATGGAGCTAATATCAAAACAGCCGCCAGTCTTGCAGGACATTCTACTACCCGGCACACTGAAAAATATGTTCATATCATAGATGAACTCAAACAAAAAGCAGTAGATAGTTTACCGGATATTATTGTCAATTATAAATAAAAAAGAACCTGAAATGGCCCTTACATCATTAAAGTTGTCACACATACAACTGGTATTCAAACAATTAGTATTACTGTATAGTATCCGGCACGAATACGACCTACCTGAGTAATGCGGTGAACAACTACTTCGGATGCAA
>ENA-OPYU01000353-OPYU01000353.1-human-gut-metagenome-genome-assembly--contig:-NODE-353-length-18559-cov-4.144097_pt1 | contig 18559 bp, 22 predicted proteins | sample MGYA00242637_ERZ504482 | MGnify/ENA primary metagenome ERZ504482 (study PRJEB26092, sample SAMD00036237) | human gut metagenome | host: Homo sapiens | study: EMG produced TPA metagenomics assembly of... | reverse complement strand
ATATTTCTGACGAAAGGACTCAATTATTTTAGGAAGAAGTTGTACAGCAGCAATTTCTCCACACCCAATGGAAATTTTACCTTCCACCTGTTCCTCTTGCTCCACTAATTCTTTTTCTGTCTTATCTACAAGCTGCAAAATTTCTTCCGCACGACGGCGAAGAAGTATTCCTTCATTTGTCAATTTGATTTTCCGTGTCCCTCTATCAAACAGCTTTACACCAATATCTTCCTCCATCTGTGCAAGCTGACGTGAAAGTGTCGGCTGCGTGATATGTAAAACTTCTGAGGCCTTTTGTGATACTTTCTTCCCTTACTACAGTCAGAAAATATCGAAGAACTCTAATTTCCACGAAAAATACCTCCCAAATTCATCATGCTTAATAAGTATATTTTAACGTATCTATACTCGAAAGGCAATAAAAAATCATCTGCTCATCGTATGCTCACCGGCAATGTAATTTTATGTAAAACTTGATAAACCCCTATCTCTCATTGATAGAGAGATAGGGGTTTTCTAATTACGCCTACTGCAACCTCCACAGTCTGTGGAAAGCGTAATTCACCTTCTTAAAATCCGGTGCTCCAAAAGCACCGGATTTTTTTAATCAATGTAACCTTGTCACAGAAAAGACTTTGTCCTGCGGTAAAATGGAGCATCTACTGCACATCCTAACTTAATATGCACTGAATAAAAGAAAAAGCCTTATATTTCAATCCATAGAGGCCAATCTGTTGTATAATCGGAGCAAGAGAACTGGCAAAAATCCAGCAAAAACCTTGTACATGGAGGGCAGCTATGTATCGTTACAGCAATGGCCAGATCAGCTTGGCGGATTAATCGAGTATCTAATGCAGCAGGAGACCATCCTCCGGAAATGTAATGCAGTGCTGGATCTATCGTCCGTGTATGAGAAAATGGTGCAGTTGTGCAGCAAAGAAGATAGTCGTCCGCCCCTCGCCCCAGCGTTCATCGTAAAGTACCTGCTGGTGAGTTTCCTGTACAGCCAACCATCGAACCGGCAGATCGGGCAGCGCACCCCTTCACCTCAAAGCTAACGAAGCTGATGAACTGCACGCTGCCACCAGCCTTCAGTACCTCCATCACAACTGCGACGTGGACGTTCAGTGCCGCCTCCCTGTCCTTTCTTCGTCAGGCCAGGCTTTTTTCGCAATAGTGGCGACGAATTCGTTCTTGCTGTTTTTCGTTTGAAAAGAGCCTTATGGCCTTGGCGCTCTCCGGTCGTGGGTGGCGTAGTAGGCTCGCTTATTTTCGTACATGCAATAGTCGGCCTTGTCCAGCAGCGTTTGCATGATGCAGCCTTCATAATCGGCGGAGATCGCCCAACCGTAGGCGTAGCTGAGAGGAAGCTGATTGCCGTCACGGTTTGCAGCGTCGGCTTCCCTGCGCAGACTGTCCAGTATGCCCTCCACCTCCTGCCGGTCCGTATGGTAAATGACCGCCATAAATTCGTCGCCGCCGTATCTGCCCACGAAATGCTTTTCCGGGATCACCCGGCGTAAAAGCCGGGCAAAGCTCAGGATCAGTTGATCACCCGCCGAATGACCCCTCGTATCGTTGACGGTTTTCAGATTGTTCAGGTCAAATATGACGCAGGCCGTAGGCTCCCGGAGAATTTCCCTGTTGTTGAGAAGCTCCTCGCAGGAGCCTTTGTTGGGCAGGCCGGTATGGATGTCGATGTATGCCTTCTGCTCCAGCAGTTGGTTTTTCCGGGCCATTTTCAGTGCCATGGCGGTCTGGAGCATGATCAGGATCACCAGGCACAGCATATCCAGTGCCGAGAGGATCTCAATAGTGCGGATCTTCATGGCGATCTTTTCTGAATAGTGTTCCGCGGCAGACACCGTTTCGTCCGCCATTTCAAAATAGGTCTCGCTCATGGCAACGATTTGGGTGTTCTCATATCCACGCTGTCTGGCCGCCGCGACCTCCGCCTTGAGCCGCTCCCAGTAGGCACTCTGGATGTCCAGCCTTTCCTGATAGGCCGCGTCCTTGAGCTTTACCAATTCGTAGTGCCCATCCCCGGATGTCAGATCGCTTAAAATATCGTCTAAATACGCGATCAACTCATCGTTTCGGGTGCCTGTGATCTCCAGCTTTACCGCCCGCTGCGTGGCTCCGCGCACCAGCCCGGCATAATTGATGACGCGGGCCGTGCCCTTCAGGTTGCCGATCTCGACCATCATCAGAGCGACAAGGATCACCAAAATCAGCACAAGGCAGCTTTGCAGGATGCTGATGAGATTTTTGCGATCTATTTTTACATTTCCTTTTATCATAACGACCTCGATCACGGAACGACCATGATATTCTTTATTGCGAATCAGTCTTGATGAATACTTTACTCTGTAACGCACATCATGTCAATAACAATGGAAATTTTTCTACTGTCTCCCAAGAATGATCGGCATAAATAAAATGAAAAGCACGCACTTTATTGCTTGTTTCGGTTGGATGGCTTTGGCTTGTCAGGGATCGCCTCATCCGCCTTGGATGGGCGACCCCTGCGAGCCCCAACCAATTTCTCCGCTTTCTGGTTTTCAGTCATAGTCTTTTCTGCTTTCGGCGGACTGCCACGGCACAGCTTTTTCGGCTTCTATAATTGTAAGGAACATGGCTTTTCGCTGAATGGAAAGCGAAGCTGACCCTGGGCTGGGGCGGTCTGTATGAGAGCGATAATTTTTTTTGATAACAATCTTGACAAAATTTATCAAGATTGTTATAATGGTATTAACAAGCAAGCGAAAAAGAGGATGTGGAGCATGATCATCACCAAAAGAGACGGACTACGCGCTGCGCATTTTGCGGGTACTGCTGGACGGGGAGAAGCATTCGGTGGCCGAGATGGTCAGGAAACGGAATTGCATCCCAATTCAGTTTGCCTACCAGATTCTGCGCAAGCTCTCCGCTGGCAATTTGGTGCGGGTGAGCCGCGGCGCTCTCGGCGGCTGCGAGCTGTCCTGCGATCTGGACGCGACCTCCCTCTACGATCTCATGGGGGTCGTGGGGAGCGGGGCATCCTGTGCGCCTGCATGGAGCCGGGATATGAATGCCGCTGGCAGGACAAGCATGGGCGGTGCGCCATCCACTGTCAGCTGGCGGCCTTGCAGCAAAAGCAGGACGAGGCGTTCCGTGCCGTGAGCCTGCGCAGGCTGCTGACCGGCGGATCCGATCCCCAAGATACAAGCAAGCTGTAAAATTTTAAAAAGGAGGTACCCGTATGCTGTTTCAAACCACGTCGGCGCACGAAGAGCTGCGCGCGAAGATCCGGAGTTTTGCGGAGGAGGAGATCAAGCCCCTCGCATTTTTAATGGATCAGAACAATGAGTTTCCCGAGGAGGCTGTCAAGAAGCTGGGCAAGCTGGGCTGGATGGGCATTCCCTACCCCAAGGAGTACGGCGGTGCCGGTCTTGATGCTCTGAGCTACGCCATCGCGGTGGAGGAGCTGGCCCGTGTGGACGGCGGCACGGGCGTAATCCTCTCCGCCCACGTCTCCCTCGGCTCATGGCCCATTTTCGCCTATGGCACCGAGGAGCAGAAGATGAAATATCTGATTCCGCTGGCCAAGGGCGAGAAGATCGGTGCCTTCGGCCTTACGGAGACCAACGCCGGATCCGACGCCGGCGGCACGGAGACCACGGCGCTGGATAAGGGGGACTACTACCTCCTCAACGGCGGCAAGATCTTCATTACCAACGCCCCTAAGGCGGACACCTATGTGGTTTTCGCCGTCACCACGCCGGACATCGGCACCCGGGGCATCTCCGCTTTCATCGTGGAGAAGGGCTGGAAGGGCTTTGAGTTCGGCGACCACTATGACAAGATGGGTATTCGCTCCTCCTCCACGGCGGAGCTGATCTTCAACAACGTGAAGGTTCCCAAGGAAAACCTATTGGGCAAGGAGGGCGAGGGCTTCAAGATTGCCATGTCCACGCTGGACGGCGGACGCATCGGCATCGCCGCGCAGGCGCTGGGCATCGCCCAGGGCGCGTTTGAGCACGCGTTGAGCTATTCCAAGGAGCGTGTCCAGTTCGGCAAGCCCATCGCGGCCCAGCAGAGCATCGCCTTCAAGCTGGCGGATATGGCAACCAAGCTGCGCTGCGCCCGGTTCCTCATCTACTCCGCGGCGGAGCTGAAGGAGCAGCACGCGCCTTACGGCATGGAGTCCGCCATGGCGAAGATGTACGCCTCGGACATCGCGCTGGAGGTCACCAACGATGCCTTGCAGATCCACGGCGGCAGCGGCTACCTCAAGGGCATGGAGGTGGAACGGGCCTACCGCGACGCCAAGATCACCACCCTCTACGAGGGCACTAACGAGATTCAGCGGGTGGTCATCGCCTCTCATCTGTTGGGCAGGCTGGGCAAGAGCTCCGGCGGCGAGAGCCGTTCGGCGGCCAAGAAACCCGCGCCCATCACCGGCATTCGCAAAAAGACCATCTTCCGGGAGGGGGCATGCTGCCCAGCAGGTGGCCGACCTTGTGGCGGCGCTGAAGAAGGATGGTCACGACTTCTCCGTGGGCATCCCTATGGATACGCCCGATCCCGCAGGCGGAGCGGGTGGTCTCCGCGGGCAAGGGCATCGGGGAGAAAAAAGGAACATGAAACTGGTAGAGTCGCTGGCCAAGGCCGCCGGCGCGGCCATCGGTTCTTCCCGCCCTGTGGCGGAGACTCTCAAATATCTGCCGCTGAACCGCTATGTAGGTATGTCCGGTCAGAAGTTCACCGGCAATCTGTACATCGCCTGCGGCATCTCCGGCGCATCCCAGCACCTTAAGGGCATCAAGGACGCCTCCACCATCGTGGCCATCAATAAGAACGGTAACGCGCCTATCTTCAAGAACTGCGACTACGGCATCGTGGGCGATGTGGAGGAGATCCTGCCCCTGCTCACTGCCGCGCTGGATAGCGGCGAAAAGCTGCCCGCGCCGCCCATGGTAAAGATGAAGCGGCCCACGCCGCCGAAGCCCGCCCCCATCGGCGACCGCTACGTCTGCAGCGGCTGCGGCTACGAGTATGTGCCGGAGTTGGGCGACGAGGACGGCGAGATCGCGCCCGGTACGCTCTTTGAGCAGCTTCCCGCCGAGTGGGTGTGTCCCGAGTGCGCGGAGACGAAGGATCAATTTGTAAAGGCTTGAGGCCGTGAAGGAGGCAAGATAAGATGTATTGCGTGCGTAAAGTAACGAACGACCTCTACTGGGTGGGCGCCAACGACCATCGCCTGGCCCTGTTTGAAAACTGCTTTCCCATTCCCCGGGGCGTAAGCTACAACGCCTACTGCCTGCTGGATGAAAAGACGGTGCTCTTTGACACGGTGGACTGGTCTGCCTGCCGCCAGCTTTTGGAAAATCTGGCGTATGTGCTGGATGGCCGCGAGCTGGACTACCTGCTGGTCAACCATCTGGAGCCGGATCACGCCGCCTGCATCGAGGAGATCCTGCTGCGCCATCCCAAGGTGAAATTGATCTCCAACGAGAAGGCATTCATGCTCATGCGGCAGTTCGGCTTCCATGTGGACGGACATGAGTGCATCGAGGTGAAGGAGGGCGACACCTTCTCCTTCGGCAAGCACACCGTCACCTTTGTGGGCGCGCCTATGGTTCACTGGCCGGAGGCCATGGTGACCCTCGACGTCACCGACGGCGTCCTCTTTTCCGCCGACGCCTTCGGCACCTTCGGCGCGCTGGACGGCAAGCTGTTCGCCGACGAGGTGGACTTCGAGCGGGACTGGCTGGACGACGCCCGTCGCTACCTTACCAACATCGTGGGCAAGTACGGCCCCCACATCCAGCTCCTGCTGAAAAAGGCCGGCGGCGTTTTGGATCAGATCAAGTACATCTGCCCGCTCCACGGCCCCGTGTGGCGCAAGGATCTGGGCTGGTTCATTGAAAAGTACGACACATGGAGCCGCTATGCCCCTGAGACCCAGGGCGTGCTCATCGTCTACGCCTCTATGTACGGCAACACGGAGAACGCGGCGCAGGCGCTGGCGACGTCGCTCTGCGATAAGGGCATGAGCAAGGTGGCGATGTACGATGTGTCCTCCACTCATGTCTCCCAGCTGATCTCCGAGGCGTTTAAGTACAGTCACATTGTCCTGGCCTCTGTGACCTACAACCTCGGCATCTACCCTGCCATGCATGACTTCCTCATGGATATGAAGGCACTGAATCTGCAAAACCGCACCTTTGCCATCATTGAAAACGGCTCATGGGCGGTGAAGTCCGGTGACCTCATGCAGAAATTCGTCAACAATGAGCTTAAGAACATGACGGTGCTCAACGAGCGGCTCAGCCTCGCCTCGTCCATGGGCACGGACAAGCGCACTGAGCTGGAAGCACTGACGGACGCCATTCTGGAATCTATGAAGTAACTGGCAGGAAAGCCAAAACCAAGACAACAGACAACAAACAGCCCCGCCGCATCGGCTGCAGAAAAACCGGCTTTCAAAAACAGAGCGGGCAAGCGTGATACTGCGCTTGCCCGCTCTTTGCCCAAAAGGACATGAGAAGTGCCCGGAGAAGATGAGAGGATCGAAATGGAGATCAGAAAACGAAACGGGGAGTCTGTTCCCTTTCAACAGGAGAAAATTTTTCAACGCCATGAAAAAGGCGTTTGACGGACAGGGCAAGGAGATCGGGAGCAGAGAGATGGATGAGATCCTCGCCACCGTTCTCAACAATCTCTCCGTCACAGTGCCGCTCACCGTAGAACGTGTGCAGGACGAGGTGGAGCGAACGCTCATGGAGCGCGGACACTATGAGGTGGCCAAGGCGTACATCCTCTACCGCGAAAAGCGGTCTGCGCTGCGCCGTGTCCGGCATACCATCGCGCGGACGGTGGGGGATGACTCGCTTGACGAGGTGCTGCGCCGCATCCAGATGGATTTTACCGAGGAAGTCTACTCCCTCGCGGCGCTTCAAATGAAGTTTGAGAGCTTCTGTCGCCTGGGCATGACGGAGGATGAGCGGGCTGAGGCACTGACCAAGGCGGCGGTAGAGCTGACTACGGCAGAGGCACCCAAGTGGGAGTTCATCGCGGCACGGCTTCTGAACCACTCCTTTCGCTGTCGCAACGCACAGGAATGGGAGGGGCGCGGCGTCGGCGACCTCTATGGCAAGCTTCGCTATCTGACGGATAAGGGACTCTACGGTGACTATATCCTTGCCCACTATACCCACGAGGAGATTGCCATGGCGGAGGACTTTCTCTGCCCGGAACGGGACGAGCTGTTCACCTACTCCGGCCTTGACCTGCTGCTCAAACGCTATGTGATCCAGTCACGCAGCCGCGTGCCGCTGGAAACACCGCAGGAGATGTTTTTGGGTATCGCGCTGCATCTTGCTATGAACGAAGGCTCTGACCGCATGGGGTGGGTAAAACGCTTTTACGATATGCTCAGCCGTATGGAGGTCACGATGGCGACACCTACCATGTCCAACGCACGAAAGCCCTACCATCAGCTTTCAAGCTGCTTTGTGGACACTGTGCCGGACAGTCTGGACGGCATCTACCGCTCGCTGGACAACTTCGCAAAGGTCTCTAAATTCGGCGGTGGAATGGGGATGTACTTCGGTAAGGTGCGCGCTGCAGGCAGCACCATCCGCGGCTTTCAAGGGGCGGCGGGCGGTGTTATCCGCTGGATCCGGCTGGTCAACGACACCGCCGTGGCGGTGGATCAGTTGGGGATGCGGCAGGGCGCTGTGGCGGTTTACTTAGACGCATGGCACCGGGATCTGCCGGAATTCCTTCAACTGCGCACCAACAACGGCGACGACCGCATGAAGGCACATGATGTGTTTCCCGCCGTGTGCTATCCGGATCTCTTCTGGCGACTGGCGGAGGAGAACATAGACGCGCCGTGGCATCTCATGTGTCCGCATGAGATCCTCACGGTCAAGGGCTACGCACTGGAGGATTACTGGGGTACAGAATGGGAGAAGCGGTATCTGGACTGCGTCAATGACCCGCGCATCGAAAAGCGCAGCGTCACCGTCAAGGACATCGTGCGGCTGGTGCTTCGCTCGGCAGTGGAGACCGGCACGCCCTTCGCTTTCAATCGAGACAGTGTAAATCATATGAACCCAAACGGCCACACGGGAATGATCTATTGCTCCAATCTCTGTACGGAGATCGCGCAGAACATGGCGCCCATCGAGCACATCAGCACTGAGGTGCACACGGAGAACGGCGACACAATAGTGGTGACGGCCACACGCCCAGGTGAGTTTGTGGTCTGCAACCTGGCGAGTCTGTCTCTCGGTAATCTGCCGGTGGAGGACGAGGCCTATATGGAACGCACGGTGGAAACGGCCATCCGCGCACTGGATAATGTGATCGACCTCAACTTCTACCCGTTGGAATACGCGCGGCTTACCAATCAGAAGTACCGCAGCATCGGCCTGGGCGTCAGCGGCTACCACCACATGCTGGCAAAGCGCGGCATCCACTGGGAGAGCGATGAGCACCTTGCCTTCACCGACGCAGTGTTCGAGCTCATCAACTACGCCGCCGTCAAGGCGGACACAGCACTGGCACGGGAAAAGGGTCGTTACGCGCTCTTTGAGGGCAGCGACTGGCAGACGGGCGCGTATTTTGAAAAGCGGGGTTATACCTCCGAAAAGTGGCGGGCACTTGCGAAAACGGTGGCGGTGCAGGGAATGCGCAACGCCTATCTGCTGGCGGTCGCACCGACCTCCAGCACATCTATCCTCTCCGGCACGTCTGCGGGCATAGATCCAATTATGAAGAAATTCATTTTTAGAGGTCAAAAAAAAGGGGCAGCATGCTGCCCCGCGTTGCTCCGGAGCTTTCTATGGACACATGGTGGTACTATAAGGCAGCGCATCTAATCGACCAAAGCTGGTCGGTACGCGCCGCGGGCCTTCGCCAGAGACATATTGACCAGGCGCAGAGCATGAATCTCTATATCACCAACGACTATTCCATGCGTCAGGTGCTCAGACTGTATTTGGAGGCGTGGAGGGCCGGCGTCAAGACCATTTACTATGTCCGCAGCAAGGCCCTTGAGGTCGAGGCCTGCGAAAGCTGCTCGTCATAAGGAGGATAGCATGATGGAACTGAAGAAAAATGCCCCTCTTTAACCCGGAGGGCGACCCTGATGTGCGCCTGCGGCGCATGATCGGCGGCAATACCACCAACCTCAATGACTTCAACAATATGAAGTACGCTTGGGTCAGCGACTGGTACCGGCAGGCCATGAACAACTTTTGGATCCCTGAGGAGATCAATCTCTCGCAGGATGTGAAGGACTATCCCCGCCTGCTGTCAGCCGAGCGCAGCGCCTACGATAAAATTCTGAGTTTTCTTGTCTTTTTGGATTCCATTCAGACAGCGAACCTGCCTAATATCGGCGCCTACATTACCGCCAACGAGGTCAATCTCTGCCTGTCCATTCAGGCGTTTCAGGAGTGTGTCCACTCACAGAGCTACAGCTATATGCTCGACACCATCTGTTCCCCCGTGGAGCGCAATGACATCCTCTACCAATGGAAAACGGACGAGCATCTGCTGCGCCGCAACACCTTCATTGGGGACTGCTACAACGAGTTTCAGGAGCGGAAGGACGCTCCCACGCTGCTGCGCGTGATGATGGCAAACTATATTTTGGAGGGCATCTATTTTTACAGCGGCTTTATGTTCTTCTACAATCTCTCCCGAAACGGGAAGATGCCCGGCTCGGCGCAGGAGATTCGCTACATAAACCGCGATGAGAACACGCACTTGTGGCTGTTCCGCAATATCATCACGGAGCTGCAAAAGGAGCAGCCGGAGTTGTTCACCGCCGAGAGCGTACAAGCGCTACGCGAGATGATGCGTGAGGGCGTGGCGCAGGAGATCGCATGGGGGCATTATGTAATCGGCGACGACATCCCGGGGCTGAACCGGCAGATGATCAGCGATTACATCCGCTATCTCGGCAACCTCCGCTGGACGAGCCTTGGCTATCCCGCATTGTATCCAGGCTTTGAGAGCGAACCGGAGAGCATGGAATGGGTCAGCCAGTACGCCGACGCCAACATGGTCAAGACCGATTTCTTTGAGGCACGCAGTACCGCCTACGCCAAGAGCACCGCACTGATAGACGATTTATAAGAAAACCAAAGACATCAGAATAGGAGATACTACTATGAATTACAGCGCTATGATTCAAAATCGCAGATCAGTTCGCGCATTCCGCGAAAAGGAAGTTCCGAGCGAGGCTATCGGCCAGCTCCGATCCTACTATGAAAAGACCTGCCCCCGTCTTGTCCCGGAGATTGCAACGGAGTTGATCGTCTTGGACAAGGATGCACAGCCGGCGCTGGAGAGCTCAGCGGGCTATAATCAATTTCTCATCGGAGCACCGCACTACCTGCTCCTTATGTCTGCCCCGCATTCCTATGCGGCCATCAACGCCGGCTACATGATGGAAGATCTCGTCCTCAAGCTGACTGAGTTGGACATTGACACCTGCTGGATGACCTTCACCGACAGCGACAAAATCAAAAAGGCACTGTCTCTCGCCACCCCGGTTAGAGGTGGCGGCAATCGTTGCCTTTGGCTACGGGGAAAAGACCGCAAAAAAGCTGCGGCTGAATATCCTAAGTATGTCTCAGATCGATGTGCGGGCCGAGCAGCAGTACTACGCGCCCAAAAAGGGCGTGAACGATTTGGTTCACATGGGGAGCTGGAGCAACAAGTCTGGGCTTGACGAGATGATGGACTTCTACGACGATATGCTCTGGCAGTCCTTCTACGCCGCTTCGCTCTCCCCCAGCTATCTCAACCGTCAGCCCTATGGCTTCCTTGTGCAGGATCACAGCATCTATTTGGTGCAGCAGGAGGATGCCTACACCGATAATTTGGATGCCGCATTGGATCTCGGTATTGTCATGCTCCACTTCTCCGCCGTCGCCTCCCAGTGGGCGGGGGCAGGTACGCTGGGGAAACTTTCACCTGCTGCGCCCGACGGCCTGCCGGAAGGACTTCGCTCCGCTGCGGTGTACCATATGTAACGACTCTGGGGGGGAAGCAAGGGCAACGGTAAAATGCGCGACCGTCGATCCGCGGTTGAGCGTATGTTTCGTTAGAAAAGAAGAACCTATCAGTCAGAGTCTGAGTAAGGAAAATAGGAGGTATATTTTATATGGCTATCCAAACGGTAACAGATGCCATCCGCTATGTAGGGGTGGATGATAACACATTGGCACTCTTTGAAAACCAGTACCCGTCCAGCCTATGGGAGTGAGCTACAACTCCTATGTCATTCTGGATGAGAAGATTGCCGTGATGGACAGCGTGGACGCACGGGCAACGGAAGAATGGCTTTCCAATGTGGCGCGGGTGTTGGAGGGGCGCAGGCCCGACTATCTTGTGGTCACACACATGGAGCCGGATCATTCCGGCAGTCTCATGCGGCTGGCACAAAAGTACCCGGAGATGAAGATCGTGGGAAACGCGAAAACATTTACCCTGATCAAGCAGTTCTTCGGCACAGGTGCATTGTCGGAAGACCGTATGCTGGAGGTTGGCGAAAGAGATACGCTTTCCTTGGATTTGCACCGGCTGCGCTTTCTGCTGGCGCCGATGGTACACTGGCCGGAGGTGATGACGGCGTATGAGGAAACGGAAAAAATCCTGTTCTCGGCGGATGCCTTCGGACGCTTTGGCTCACTGGAACGGACTGCCCGTGCCCCCTGGGTGCCGCAGGCCCGACGGTATTATTACAATATTATCGGGAAATATGGCGCACAGGTGCAGGCTCTGCTGAAAAAAATCTCCGCGCTGGAGATCAAAACAATCTGCCCGCTCCACGGTCCCGTGCTTACAGAAGGGCTGGAGGAGTGTCTGCGGCTCTATGATCTCTGGTCACAATGGGAACCAGAAGAATCGGAGAGCATACTGATTGCCCACGCATCCATCCATGGAAATACTGCCCATGCGGCGAAGACCCTCAAGGGTAAATTAGAGAAAAAAAGGCGTACAGGTCAACATATGTGATCTCACTGTGACAGATCTTTCCTACGCTGTTGCCAGTGCGTTCTACTGCGGGAAGTTGGTTTTAGCCAGCGCCACCTATGACGGAGGACTGTTTCCGCCCATGAGGGAGTTTTTGGAACATTTACGGACAAAGGGATTCCGAAACCGCCGGGTTGGCCTTATTGAAGACGGCTCTTGGGCACCTGCTGCCGCGCGGCTGATGCGCACCAAATTGGAGGAGATGAAGGATATCCACCTTTACGAAACGGTAGTGTCTCTGCGTGGTGCATTGAACCAAACCAGCGAAGCGCAGATGGACGCTCTGGTGGCTGAGCTCTGCGCAGAATAAGCTGCAACAAACCGCAGCTATTTTCGTACAGATGATGGTCTTACTCATCTGCTTTATGTCCCAAGGGCAGAGTACCGTCATCTCAGGTTGAGGTCACGATGTGGTGTGGGGCGAGACCGGAGTCTTGAGAATACCCAAACAAAGGAAAGGAGCTGACAGATATGGCAGCTATGAACATGAATCAGGAGCAGTTTGAGCAGGCGATTCGGGAGAAAAAGCCCGTTTTGGTGGATTTCTGGGCGCCCTGGTGCAGCTACTGCCGGAGGATCGGCCCCGCGTATGAGAAGATCGGAGAGGAATACGCGGACAGCCTCGCCGTCGGCAAGATCAACATTGACGAGGAGCCGCGGCTGGCGGGGGCCGAGGGGATCGAGGACATCCCAACTCTGGTGCTGTACCGGAACGGAAAGGCCGTGGATTCCATCATCGCGCCCGGCTCAAAGGCAGAAATCGACCGTTTCATTCAGGAAGCCTTGGCGAAATAACGGAGGGTTCAGATATGAACAACAATCATGTTTATGATATGCTCGTGGTGGGCGGCGGACCGGGCGGCTACACCGCCGCCCTGTACGCGGCACGGGCGGGGCTGGACACCATCGTGCTGGAAAAACTGTCCGCCGGTGGGCAGATGGCCCTGACCGAGCAGATCGACAACTATCCCGGCTTTGAGGATGGGATTGACGGCTTCTCTCTGGCGGAGAAGATGCAAAAGCAGGCGGAGCGCTTCGGGGCACGCAGCGAATACGCAGAAGTCCTCCGCATGGATCTGACAGCGGTTCCCAAGCTCGTGGAGACCAGCGAGGGGATCTTCCGGGGGAAAACCGTGGTGCTGGCCACCGGCGCAGACCCCAGAACGCTGGGCGTTGCCGGAGAGACGGAGCTGTTGGGCCGGGGCGTGGCCTACTGCGCCGCCTGCGACGGGATGTTTTACAAGGGCAAAACGGTGGTCGTGGTGGGCGGCGGCAATTCCGCCGCGGCAGATGCCCTCCTCCTCAGCCGCGTGGCGAAAAAAATGTGATCCTCGTCCACCGCAGAGACACCCTGCGGGCCACCAAGATCTATCACGAGCCGCTGGCACAGGCCGAAAACGTGGAATTCCGTTGGAACAGCGTCGTTTCCGCGCTGCTTTCCGGGGACAGGCTGACCGGCGTCCGCCTGCGGGACACCGTCACCGGTGAGGAAAGCGTGGTGGACTGCGACGGCGTATTTGTCAGCGTGGGCCGACAGCCCGCCACGGCGCTGGCGGTGGGTCAACTGGCGCTGGACGGCGGCGGCTATATCGTGGCCGGAGAGACCACGGAAACCAGTATTCCCGGCGTTTACGCCGTGGGCGACGTGAGGACGAAGCCCCTCCGTCAGGTGGTCACCGCCGTGGCGGACGGCGCGGTGGCAGTCCACATGGCGGAGAAATATATCGCGGAAAACCGATAAGGGAGGTAGATTGAAAAAGCCATGTTTAAGGTCAGGCCGGATACGACCGCAGTGGGGATGCCGACATATCTGCAAGGCAAACTGCCAGAGTGATGGCAGATAAGATAACCCATGTAAGATCGGGAGATATGTTGTCTCTCCATATCCAGTCCACGCAACAGTGAGCAACTGAACACAAAAGCACAGCCGCAGATGTACTCTGCGGCTGTGCTTTTATGCGTAGTATACCGCGTGACAAGCGGTTTTACTGTGACGGCGTCACATAATTTGAGAAAATCGGCTTCGAGGCAGCTTTTGGAGCACAAGACCCTTTGTGCTTGTTGACAGAGAAAAAAAGTATAGGTATAATAAAAGCAAAATAATAAGATTCATTCTTGCATTTGGAGAGTTGGCGGTACGCCAAAATACGCAGAGGAGATATTGGCCGCCGTAACAGAGCTGCAGCAGCATCCCAAGGCGGAGCAGGTGTTCCTGGAGATGAAAAGGGAGCATCCCAGCATCGCTCTGGGTACGGTATATCTGCCCCCATGCCGGGAGCAGGAAAAGACAATCTTATGGAGGAGAAGTATCATGAACGCTAACGTATCTCTTCTGCTCAACGAGCAGATCAATAAGGAGTTCTACTCCGCCTATCTATATCTGGACTTTGCCAACTACTACGCCGCCGTCGGACTGGACGGCTTTGAGAACTGGTACCGGGTACAGGCGCAGGAGGAACGTGATCACGCCATGCTGTTTTATCAGTATTTGCAGAATAACGGCGAGGACGTCACCTTTGAGGCTATCGCAAAGCCGGAGTGGGAACGAGGCGACCACATGGCCCCGCTGAAAAAAGCACTGGAACACGAGATGCTGGTCACCGCCAGCATCAATGCCATCTACGCCGCCGCATACGAGGTCAGGGACTTCCGCACCATGCAGATGCTGGACTGGTTCATCAAGGAACAGGGTGAGGAGGAGAAGAACGCCGCTGACCTCATTACCAAGATGGATCTGTTCGGCGGTGACAGCAAGGGGCTGTATATGCTAAACAGCGAGCTGAAGGCACGGGTCTACACCGCGCCCTCGCTGGTGCTGTAAGCCCCGCGCGTCTGCGGGCTTTCGCATCAGGCAAAAGGCAGACTGCATACAGGTGGCCTGCCTTTTCTTCCACCAGATGGTTAGAATTGAATAACTATGTATAAAACAGAAAGGACTTCAGAACTTGAACAAGGAAAAGGAGATCGAAACCGTTACCCTCATGGTGCGCCGGTATTGTTGTGGCGTGCATTGGACAAGGGGCGAGGCGCTTTGTCCGGCGTGCAATGCACTGCTGGAATACGCCAGAGAGCGGCGGGACAGATGCCTGCACGGGAAAATTTAGTGGCACTTTGAATCCTTTCCGAGAGGCACAATGGCGTTTCTTACTACAACTGCATCGGCACTGTCTCTTTTCTCACAGCTGTTTATGCTTCTGTCCCGGATGGCGAAGCTGTTCGGCGTGTTTGCGTAAGGAAGGAGGCGGCTCATGCAGAGTATAATAAATAAGCAGCGCCCGCCGGGAAATCTCCCGGCGGGCGCTGCTGTGTTCAGAGGAACGTTATTTTTCTTGCCTTACTTTGCGGCATCCACCAGCACACCAACGTAGCCGGCAGTATCCACCAGCGTGGCACCGGAAACGGCGTCCACAGCCTCGGCACCCTTGGCGGCTACATCCTCCAGCTCGGAGATGGTCTTGCCGACAGCAAAGTTCTGGATGGCATCGAAGTTTGCGTCCAGAGCGACCGTGGAGCCGGCCCCTTTTCGGCCATCATCTTGCTGTAATAATCAGCGTTGGCCCGCTTGGACATCAGCACCTTGCCCTCGGCGTAGCCTGCGGCAAAGTCGGAGTCGGAGTTGGGCACAGCGGTCACGCCTGCATCGGCGCTGGTGAACTGGCAAATCGTCCGAGGTAGGCGGCGAGGATGACGTCATCGCCTTCAGCCAGCAGCCACCGCTTCGGTGAAGCACTTGGTGCCGTGGGCGGCAGCATAGGCCTGACCGACTTTGGATGCCGCCTTCCACCGGGACGATGGCGGCGGGCTCAGCGGGGGCTGCGGCAGCAGAGTCGGCGGGAGCCTCTTCGGCCAGCTCCACACCCAGTGCGGCGGCAACAGCCTTCCGGACGGCCTTGGTGGTCACCGTGGCACCGGCAACGCCGTCGATGGCGGGACCGTTGGCGGCCACGACCTGCTTGGACAGCTCTTCCAGTGCAGCGCCGCCGATGCTTTCGGTCTCCTGTGCACCTTCCAGCTTGCAGTCGGTAACAGTGCCGTTGGCATCCACGGTCAGGGTGGCGGTGACAGCACCGCCAAAGCCGTCGGCAGAGCCGGTCTTAGTCACACCGGCAGCGGTGGAGCTGCTGCTGCCGCCGCAGGCGGCCAGAGAGACGCCAACAACGAGGCTCATGGCCACGGCAGCGCTCAGTTTGCGGATGATCTCCTGTTTCATGGGTCTTTCCTCCAGAGAAAAAATCGGTTTGTGTTCGGTCCCCAGAAAATGTCATATCTTTTCAAGGATGTTTACAAAAGATAACATATTTTGTGAGGTGCTGTCAAGAGATTTTAGCACATACTTCGTGAAGAATGATAAATTGGTGTCAATTTGTGACGCTGACGGTATACGAAGCGAACGGACGGTCTACGCTGTTAGTAATTCCTGAATGGAAACCAAGCAAGCAGTTTTGCCACTTTCAGCCCCAGTTAGTACTTCAATATTACTATGTTTTGGAAATCGGCACAACCATATAACCGTCTTTGATGAAACTATTTTTGTTTCATCGATGACTTTGTACCAGCAAGCAGTGCAGACGTATATACATCTGCTTATTTTGCGTTGCAAAACGCTTGTTGGGGAATGCCCCAAGCCCCTTTGATCTGCATTTCCCAATGCAGGCTGCGCATCCCTTCGGGACGCTTTTTACCCGGTGATGTGCTCTGGGTCGTTCAAAACTTGCATGAGGTAAGAAGCGGCTTCTGCAAGAGAATCGTACTTCATCTGTTCAGGAACAGGCGCATTCAGAAGCGAAACGCCCCACACCTGCATACAGTCCGCAAGTTCTTTCTGTGCCTGTAATGCCGCCACCTTACGCACATCCGGGGTGGTTTCTGCATCCAGAACGTAGGCTGTGGAGTATTTTCCGTTGCGGTCTTCCGTCAACTGCACCATGGAGTAGTGCTCATTCCCCAAAAGTGACAGAAGCAAACCCGGCCACCGATGTTCTCCATTTCGATACACAGTTCTTCTTCGCCGCTCCATTGCGGAGTCTCGGACAAAATGCGATTCAGTTCCGAAAGCGCCTGCTGTTCTTCAGCCGATAACTTCCTATGCAGGCATTCACGTTTGAGATTGTTCTGCCAATACGGACTCAGCTTTCCATTCCGGGTATCTTCCATTGCTTCTTCGATATTGGGTAGGATTGTCATGTCGTTCACCTCAAATACTCGCTATTAGCGTTATGTGCACGCTTATAGTGTTGATTATAGACTATTTGAGGGCAAAAAGAAAGAGCGTCAGCACGGTTGCTGGCGTTCTTTGACATAGGTGTTATTTTGTAATATAGGGAATGTTGTCGGTGTATGCATTCAGAATGTCAATGGCAGCTTTCTTCTGCCCCGGTGTGAGCTGGCTCAGCTTTCTGCTCAGTTCGTCATCTGCCACATGGGATGCGGATGGAACGGAATCCCGGATCAGCACATCAGCAGATACGTCCAACACCTCTACGATTCGGATAAAGGTTTCCAGTTTGGGGACTTTTTACTCCGCGCTCTAAATCTCCAACATAATTTGCTGACAAATCGACCCGTTCTGCAAACTGTTCAATCGTCCAGCCTTTTTCCTTGCGCTGCTCTCGTATTCGTTGACCCAAAAGCGTATTCATAGCGACCTCACATTCTAATTGTGTTTGTTGCACACCAATAGCATACCTGTCGCAAATTTTTGTATACACAATCCAATAGTGTTTACTCAACGCCAGTTGGATACTTTTGGAACGGAAAAAATTTTTGTGCGTATCTTTGGTCAAAAAAGCAATGGTCTTTTGGGACGGTACATGGTACAATAGCAAACGTTGTGCCTCTTGGCACATGAACGAAGGCAAAAGGAGCTGCTGAACGTGGATACGATCTATCTGCTGCCCGGTGAGGAACGCTGCGTTAATTTTCGAGATGTCAATGGAGTCTCGAGAGTACACTACACTTACTGCTCTTTCCGTGGCAGACTTTTCAACTGCACCTGCTGCACAAAGGAAGAAGCCCAGCGGTTGTGTGAAGATTGGCTTGTAAAGCAGGATCGCTGCTACATAAACTAAAAAAGCCGTCGAGGATACCTTCCCAAACGAGAGATTTCCTCGGTGGTTCGCTACAACAAAGGAGCCAGCGTAGATCACACTACGCCAGCTGGTTCCTGTTTTCATTTTTCTGCCTTCTCTTCTTCCATAACGACCTGTTCCGTCTATACCGACAAAAGACTTTCCCAGCGAGAATCAATATAGACAGTCGTCTTGCGATGCGGTATACTCGAATCAGCTCAACATTTTCAGGAGGAAAGTCATGGCAGGAGAAAACAACAAGGTCGTCATTGTTACCGGAGGAAGCTCCGGCATCGGACGGTGCACGGCATCCGCTCTGAAAGAGAATGGCTGCATCGTCTATGAGTTCAGCCGCAGGAATATCCCTATGGAGGGTGTCACCCATCTGTCTGTCGATGTGACCGATGAAGATGCGGTCAACGCCGCTGTGCAGCAGGTCATCCAAAAAG
>ENA-OPYU01000352-OPYU01000352.1-human-gut-metagenome-genome-assembly--contig:-NODE-352-length-18603-cov-2.734250_pt1 | contig 18603 bp, 27 predicted proteins | sample MGYA00242637_ERZ504482 | MGnify/ENA primary metagenome ERZ504482 (study PRJEB26092, sample SAMD00036237) | human gut metagenome | host: Homo sapiens | study: EMG produced TPA metagenomics assembly of... | reverse complement strand
ATCAGATTCACAAGTAAAATGAGAAAAAGACTTAATACAAAGATTTTTCCGATCATACTCTCAAGCTGACCTTTTCTTTTCCTGCTGTTCATAAGTATTCCCCTAAAATCTGAAATATAAAAATGGATTAAATGTATCTGTCACCAAAAATGCCACCGAAAGGAAGAAAATTCCAATATAGAGAACGGCTCCCACCGTCATTCTTACTGTTCGGTTGGCGGAAAAACGAACTGCGTTATTTAGCAGTTTTCTTCCGTAAGCTGTACTTCCCACCGCCGCAATGACAAACAAAAGCCAGTGAGTAAACAGAAGAAATGCGCCTTGCGCATCCGCTATTCCCGATCCTCCTCCGATCATCGCCCAAAGATACCGCAGAGCATACCCAAGACTCGGACTAAAGAAGAATACCCAGCCTACAAGGATGACTGCGCCTGCATAAATATGCTGGACCGGTTTCGGAAGCTGTTCGACGGAAGCACCCCACACATACTTTTCCATCACAAGGATCACGCCGTAATATACGCCCCATGCGACAAAGTTCCATGCCGCCCCGTGCCACATTCCGGTCAGTGTCCAGACAACCATCAGGTTAAATATATTTCTCGAAACCGAACATCGATTGCCGCCGAGAGGAATATATACATACTCTCTAAACCACGTTCCAAGAGAAATATGCCACCTTCTCCAAAATTCCGTTGCGCTTTTCGATACATACGGATGGTCAAAATTTTTCTTAAATTCAAATCCGAACATTTTTCCGAGGCCGATCGCCATATCCGAATATCCGCTGAAGTCAAAATATATCTGGAACGCATAAGAAAATACGCCGACCCATGCAGTTAAGACAGATAAACTTCCGGTTGACATCGCGGCGACTTCTTCAAACACCGCCCCCGTTGAATTTGCGATGATCACTTTTTTCGCCAGACCGATGATAAAATACATCGAACCTTGCCCCAGTTTACGAAGCGTGACTTTCCGCATTTTCAACTGTTCTTCAATATCCGCGTAACGGACGATCGGACCTGCGATCAACTGCGGGAACATACTGATATAAAGCGCAAAGTATAAAATATTCTTCTGCGGCTTCGCGTCTTTCCGATAGATATCGATCACATATGAGATCGCCTGAAACGTATAGAATGAGATTCCGATCGGCAGAGGGAGCACTCTGTAAGGAATGTCCGTCGTAAGAAAGGAATTAACTGTATCAAGCAAAAGCCATAATATTTAAAAAATCCAAGTATGAGAATATTTGCCGTAAGAGCAAACACAAGACTTAGCTTTGCCTTTTTCGGATTGTCTGCATTTGCCTCGATATCCCGTCCGCAAAAATAGTTTAATACGATGGATAAGATCATGAGCACGACATAGACCGGCTCTCCCCATGCGTAAAAAAAACAGACTCGCCAAAAGCAAGACGATATTTTTCGCCCCGTTCGGAACGAGATAATACACTGCCATTACGATTGGCAGAAACATAAACAAAAATGTGATACTGCTAAATAACATCCGCCTGTTCCCTCTCCCGATTTATAAACTGTTGTTAAATATTTCTAAATATTTTTCTGCTCCCGGCGCAGCGGCAAAAAAATACATATTTACCGCGCACGCTTTTCTTTGCATCTTCCAATAACTGCACCGATTCCGGCGCATACCCCTCAAAATCATTCATCCTTGTTTTGATCCGTTCTTCGATCGCACTTGAAATTTCCGCGGTCTGCGTTTCACTTTTTGCTTTAATAAGAAGAACTTCTTCAGATGAAATACTAAATTCCGACGAATAATACATAACGCCGTCATAATCTGCCGCATTCAGTCCAAAGTTACGTTTTAATGCCGTCCCGTCCTGACGCTTCATATTTTCCTTATCAAGAGATGCTTCCACAGACTTCTCCACTTTCTCAAAAGGGCGATTGCTGCCGCTTGTATAGATCAAAAGAAGTGCAACGAATCCGACGATCAGAAGCAATGTCACATAGCGCATCACCCGGATAGTTATTTTCTTCCACTGACTCATAAGCCTGCCACCTCCGCCATTTTTTCAGCCCAGACCGGATAGAAAGACGCCTTAAAATGTATGCCGTCCTGCTCATAATATTCGTCAGACATAAGATCCGAACTGTCGATAAACGCTATCCGCTTTTTATCACATAACTCTTTTAGTTTCTCGTTGAAATTTTCTATTTCTGCAAAAACAGGCTTTTCTTTCACTGCCTTTTCCTGCACCGGAAAAATTGCGTTCACAAAAATATGCGCTCCCGGCACGCTCTTTTTCAGTTCATCCACAACTGCTCCGTATTGTTTGACAAACTCGTCCGCATCACCGTTTGTATGCTCGACATCATTCATTCCGAGAGACAAAAATATGATCCCGGGACTTAATTTTTTCCACCTGTTTGATCTGCTCGTCCAACTCATCCAAATGTACTCCGATCTTTGCTACAACGCTGGATGTGTTCAAAATGTCATATTCTGTAAATCCTTCCGTAATAGAGTCTCCCACGATAACGCGCCCGTAAACTTTTTCTTTCAGACTCCGTTCCCCGGCGCCTTCTTCTCCGTCTTTTTTTTTCAAGCAGTTCGATTTTTTTCTCAATCGCCGCAATATCTCCTTTTTCTTCTCCGTGAATATATTCCAGTCCTGCCGATGTGTCCGCTTTCTTATAAAAAAGTCCCCGCACGCCCTGCACGATCAGCACAATGACAAGCGCTGCCGCAAGAACACATACCGCAAGAACGATCTTCCTTTTTGTTTTCTGTTTTATTTTCTTCATTTATATTGTTTCCCCCATTATAATACTCATTTTATTTTACAAATAAAAATAACCCAAGATAATAATACCTTTTTTTAGATTAAAAAGTCAATGACGGCACATCCGTTTCGTGGTACAATCAGTATGACCCTGTCATATCAAAAACATGGCAGGTAAAATGAACAAATATACAATGATAAGGAGTCTTTCCATGATCGCATTTTCATTGACAAATATAAAAGATTTCATGTCGCACCTTCTGTTAAATGAAACATTTGATCATTTTTCATTTATCGAAGGAGAGATCACAACATTCAATACATTTCACATTGACGGCTTTATCAAAAAAGAGTTCTTTGACTCTAACTCCGTCCTTCCCGAATACTCTTATTGGAAAAATGTAAGAAACTTCTGCTTTTCCCTCATCAAAGGAAAACGGACTCCTCTTGCCTTCCAATTCGTATTCAGCCTTGCTCCGAAGAACATCGAAACGCTCCTCTTGCAAAACGATCTTTCCGTTCAGGCGGACGCTGTGCAGGGACTCTATCTGAACATCCGCTACAACGGAGAAACATTGACATGTATTACCGGAACTTCCTTCAAGACTTTTACGATGGATAAAACATTAGAACATGCATGGGATGAAATGACTGAAAATTTCTTTAAGAAAAAAGGGATTGATTTTGAATTACTAAATTGACAGAAATAAAAAACGGTTTTTAATTTAGCAGCCTGTATAAAAAACTATACAGGCTGCCTTTATCATTATCATTTTATTTTGTGAGTAAAAGCATGATCTCGTTGCTTCTTTGTACAAACGCCGTCATTTCTTCCGGGCTTAAAGGCTTATGAGCAAGCATTGCAAGATCATAAAGCTGTTTACAGATGACAGTTACATTCTCGCTTTCTTTGTTCTCTGTCAGGAACTTCACAAGCGGATGGTTTGCGTTGAGTACAAGTGTCGCCTTGCTGCCGAACATAGCCGAATCCATTCCGCTCATACCGTACATCTTCATCATCTCTTCCATACGGCGGTTTTCTTCTGACAAAACAGCCATAGACGCCACTTTATCGTCTTTAAGCTTTTCCACTTTCACATCGAGCTTATCGTCATTTAGTTCTTTTCGGAAGATTTCCACGAGACTGTCTGCCATTTTTCCGAAAGATTCTTTCTCGTCTTCTGCAACTTCATCTTTCAAAGACTCATGTACATCGGCATCGATTCTTAAAATCTGACGTCTTCATGTTTCTGTTCCAGATAAGTCACAAACGCAGAATCAATATTATGTGTCAGTACGATCGCGTCTTGTCCCTGTGCCTTGAACATATTGATGTATTGGCTCTGCTGAACTTCGTCTGTCACATAGTAAACCGACGTTTTCTCAGGCTCTTTATCCTGATCGTCCGTATCTGTCTGCACATCTGTTTCCGCTGCCGCCTCTTCGGCTGTCTCTTCTTCTGTTCCTGCAGCTTTACTTTCATTTATAATATCTTCTAATGTCAGATATTTGTGATCCAGGTTTTTGTAGATCATCGAATCTTTCATCTTCTCGCCGAATTTTTCATCTTTCAGACATCCGAATTTGATAAACGGACTGATGTCATCCCAGTATTTCTCATAATTCTCTCTGTCTGTCTTAAACATTCCCGTCAGCTTATCCGCCACTTTCTTAGAAATGTAATCGGCAACTTTATTGACGAATCCATCGTTTTGCAGGGCGCTTCTTGATACATTAAGCGGCAGATCCGGACAGTCGATCACACCTTTGAGAACCATAAGGAACTCCGGAATCACTTCCTTGATATTGTCCGCGATTAAAAACTTGATTGTTGTACAGCTTGATCGTTCCTTCGATAGATTCATATTCCGTATTGATCTTCGGAAAATACAAAATTCCTTTTAAGTTAAACGGGTAATCCATATTCAAATGGATCCAGAACAAAGGCTCTTTATAATCCATGAACACTTTGCGGTAAAAATCAATGTATTCTTCCTTTGTGCACTCGCTCGGACTCTTGCTCCACAGCGGATGAGTATCGCTCAAAGAAACAGGGCGTTTCACGATCTTCGCTTTCTTTTTCGGTTCTCCTTCTTCGCCTTCTTTTACTTCTTCCGTAATATGCTCTACGACTTCGTCTGTGTCAAGCACATCCTCCTCATCGATCGTTTCATACTCCGGCTGCGCATTTGCTTTGGAAAGGAAGATTTCAACAGGCATAAAAGAACAATATTTTTCAATCACTTCTCTTGCGCGGTATTCATTTGCAAACGCAAGACTGTCTTCATTTAAAAACAGTGTGATCTCTGTTCCGACCGTCTCTTTATTTCCTTCCTGCATCTCATATTCCGTACCTCCCTGACTTGCCCAGTGTACGGCAGATGCGCCTTCTTTATAAGACAATGTGTCGATCTGAACTTCATCCGCCACCATAAACGCAGAATAAAATCCAAGTCCGAAATGACCGATCATATCGTCTTCTGTCGTTTTATCTTTATATTTTTCAAGAAACTGTGTCGCTCCCGAAAATGCGATCTGCGTAATGTACTCTTCTACCTCTTCGGCTGTCATACCAAGACCGTTATCGATAAATTTCATTGTCTTTTCTTCCGGATTGACAATTACTTCGATCTTTGCCTTATAATCTTCGGGAAGTTCATATTCTCCCATCATATCAAGCTTTTTCAGCTTCGTAACCGCATCGCAGCCATTTGATATAAGTTCCCTCACAAAAATATCATGATCCGAATACACCATTTCTTTATAATCGGAAATATATTTTCGCTGTCGATCGATAATGTTCCTTTTTTTCCACTGCCATTGTAAACACTCCTTATCTTTTTTTTCGATTTTATGACTTACGCATCTCCCGGTATACTTTATATACATCGGCTTCATGCGATCTGTTTTTTATGTCTAACAGACATTCTAGTACGGCAATATTTAAAAGTCAATAGAAAATCAGCACTCTTTTGTGTTGAGTGCTAATAATTAATATTATTTTTAGAAAGTTGCGGAAAATATGTTATTTGTACTATAATATTTGATAAAAAAATGAAGGGGGAATATTTCTCATGGATCAGACATCTTCAGACAATCGAACGGATCAACCGTTTACAATCCGCAAGGCAGAAACTAACGAGGATCTTCAAGAGATCGCCGCTTTGGCAGATGTGATCTGGCATGAACATTTCACGCCGATCATCGGCAAAGAGCAGGTAGAATATATGCTGTCACGTTTTCAGTCTTATCCGGCTTTACAAGATCAGGTTCTTACCGGATACGAATACTACCGGCTTCTCGGCAACCGAAAACTGTGCGGATATATGGCGATCAGGCAGGATCAGGACGGAAGGATGTTTTTGAGCAAACTGTACATTGCCAAACAATACCGCGGCAGACATTTAGCCGCATTTTTGTTTGATTTTCTAAAAAATTTATGTCGGCAGCGAAATTGTTCCGCCATTTGGCTGACATGTAATAAGCACAACGATCACTCTCTGAACGTATACCGTCACTTTGGTTTTCAGACGATCGACGCTCAGAAAAATGATATCGGAAACGGCTTTTTCATGGATGATTACATTATGGAATATCGGCTGTAAATACTGTGACATAACAATCCCCTTAAACAGGTTTTCGTTTCCTTGCCTGCCTAAGGGGAATATGTCAGCATCTTTACTTTTCTTTTTGGCCTTTACAGCTTATACTGTCTCCGGTTCGTCATATGTTTCTCCGAACAATTCTACAGTCACCTTTTTCATTCTCTGCTCTTCAAGCGGACGATCGCTGTAATCTGTTGCGGTTTCTGCGATCTTATTTACAATATCCATTCCTTCCGTGATCTTTCCAAACGCCGCATAAGCGCCGTCCAGATGCGGTGATTTTTTACATGCATGATAAAAAAGCTGGCTTCCCGCAGAATCAGGATGCATTGCACGAGCCATGGAAAGAACTCCCGGATCATGTGCAAGATCGTTTTCGGAAACCGTTCTGTGCAAACTCGCCTTTGATCGCGTATCCCGGACCACCCATTCCGTTTCCGTTCGGACATCCGCCCTGGATCATAAATCCGCGGATCACACGGTGAAAGATCAGACCGTCGTAAAATCCTTTATTAATCAATGAAATAAAGTTATTTACCGTATTCGGCGCAATCTCGGGATAAAGCTCCGCTTTCATGATATCGCCGTTTTCCATCTCAAATGTAACGATTGGATTTGCCATAATTTTCATTCCTCTTTTCTTTACTGTTTTCATCGCTTATAACAGTGCTATTGTATCTGATTTCTCATTTTTTACGTCAATCATGTATCACTTTCCAGCCGCTTTTTTTAAGTCACTCATGACATTGTTCTGTTTCTGGCTTACGGTTATACTTATCTCATAAGAAAAATCCAGAAAAACAAGTTTATTTTTAGGAGGAACATAAAATGGCAAGTTTATCACTTAAAGGCGTTCAGAAAATTTATCCGAACGGATTCCATGCAGTAAAAGATTTCAACCTCGAAATCGCAGATAAAGAATTCATCATCTTCGTCGGTCCGTCCGGATGCGGTAAATCTACAACACTTCGTATGATCGCAGGTTTGGAAGATATTTCCGACGGAGTATTCAAAATCGACGGAAAAGTTATGAACGACGTAGAACCGAAAGACCGTGATATCGCAATGGTATTCCAGAACTACGCATTGTATCCGCACATGACAGTATATGATAATATGGCGTTTGGTCTGAAACTTCGTAAAGTACCGAAAGCAGAAATCGACAAAAAAGTCCGTGAAGCGGCAAGAATCCTTGACCTTGACAAACTGCTCGACCGGAAGCCGAAGGCTCTTTCGGGAGGACAAAGACAGCGTGTTGCCATGGGACGTGCCATTGTTCGTAATCCGAAAGTATTCCTTATGGACGAACCTCTTTCCAACCTTGACGCAAAACTGAGAGTCCAGATGCGTATCGAGATTTCAAAACTTCACGAAAACCTCGGCGCAACGATCATCTATGTAACACATGACCAGACAGAAGCCATGACTCTCGGAACGAGAATCGTCGTTATGAAAGACGGAGTCGTTCAGCAGGTCGATACACCGCAGAACCTTTACAATACACCGTGCAACCTGTTCGTTGCAGGATTTATCGGATCTCCTCAGATGAACTTTATGGATGCCGTATGCTCTGTAAAAGGTGATGATGTAACATTGACTGTAGGAAAACATGTATTAAAAGTTCCTGCTTCCAAGAAACAGGCTCTTATCAACGGAAACTATGACGGAAAAACAGTTGTTCTCGGCATCCGTCCTGAAGACGTACATGATTCTCAGGCATTTATCAGCAATTCACCGGACAGCATTATTGAATCTGAGATCAAAGTATACGAATTGCTCGGCGCTGAAGTATTCCTTTACTTTGACGTGGAAGGAACACAGATGACAGCTCGTGTAAATCCTCGTACGACACTGCGTACAGGCGATAAAGCCGTATTCGCGCTTGATATGGAAAAAAATTCACGTATTTGACAAAGAAACCGAGTTGACGATTACAAACTAATGATTTAAAATCAAAACAGCAGTTACATAGTGTCAGAACGCCCGGTTTGATCAGGATCTCATTTCTGACAATACTGCTTATAATAAGAATTTAAAGGGGGCTGCACTTATTACAGGTGCGGCCTCTTTATTCAAAACGAGGTTAATCTATGGGAGAAAATACTGAACAGACTACAAACCGCAAAACAGAAACTACAGCACAGATGAATGAACTAAACAAAGCTCTGCTTGAATTAAAAAAAAGTTACCGGAATCTCGCTTGAGGTATCCGGTGCAGCGCCTGAACAGATCGAACCTGCGCTGACACAGATCCACTGTCTTTGCACAGCTTACAAAGAAAAAGTATAACCGCACTGATTTTCTGCAGGGACTGATGACCGGGAATATCCCGCACTATGAAATTTCCGATCGGGCATCGAGACTTCACATTGATCCGGAGGAAAAACGAATTCTTTTCCTTATAGAAGGAAAACACTTTGATGAAACTTCAGGCGCAATATTGAAAAATCTACTGTCCTGCCGTTCAAAAACTTATATCGTTCCCCTTACGGAAACGCTGCTTGCAGTCATACGTCCGCTTTGCCAAAACGAGACGTTTGAAGATATGAGACATATTGCGGAGACGATCGTTGATACGCTCAATACCGAGGCGCTTATCCGTGTCCGCCTCTCATACAGTTCTGTAATGAACACGCTTGCCGATATTCAAAAAGCTTTTCAGGAAACGAATCTTGCGTTGAAAGTCGGAAGGCTCTTTTATTCAGAACAAAATATTTTCCCGTATAACGAACTCGGGATCGGCAGACTGATCTATCGTCTTCCTGTTTCACTGTGCGAGAACTTTCTGTCTGAAATATTCGGTTCTCCTATACCGAAAACGCTTGACCCCGAACTTATGGCAACAGTCAACCGTTTCTTTTTAAACAACTTAAACATTGCCGAAACCGCCAGACAACTCCATATGCACAGAAACACTCTTATCTACCGTCTGGAACAGATTGAAAAACAGACAGGTCTGGATCTTCGTCTCTTTGACGACGCCATGACATTTAAGATCGCTATGATGGTCATAAATTACTTGAAAGGAAACAAATAACTATGAATGACGCATTATATGAACAACTCGTACCCCGCAAACAAAAAACTTCCGGCATTCTCATCAGCATACTTATCATCGTTCTTGCAGTCGCTGTTGCTGTTTTAGGAATGCCTCTGGTCGGTTTTCTGTCATTTCTTATCGCAGTTTTGATCCTGATGATCGCTTTTTATTTTATCTTTCCAAAGCTCAATGTGGAATATGAATATATGATCTTAAACCATGATCTTCAGATCGATGCCATTTACAACAAGTCCAAAAGAAAACATATGCTCAGTTTTGATATTCAGTCTGCCGAGATCATTGCTCCGAAAAAATCTCCGCGGCTGAACGCTTTCCATCCTGACAAAACATATGATTTCACTTCAGGAAATGAAAATGCCGACGTCTATGCCGTTATGATTTCTCTCGATCAGAAAAACTCATGCGTATATATCGAACCTGACAGGAAAATGATCGAACATATGAGACAATGGATGGGGTCAAAGATGTTTTTAGATTAAACGTGACGTGCAATACGATCTGCAAAAAAATTCTTCTTTTTTAGCAGTCTGGCAGGATCGGTATCAATATCCGATCCTGCCAGACTGCTGTTTTTATTATATAGCATGCTATTATATTTATCTTGCCGGGAAAACTTTCATGATAGCGCCTGCCACATTTGAAATCGGCATTGTCTGAAGCCATACCCGTCCCGGTCCTGTAATTACCGTATTAAACAGACCTTCGCCTCCGAACATCATGTTTTTGATTCCGGGCACTGTGCGAATCTCCATATTGCATGTCGCCTCCATAGCGGCAAGGTAACCTGTATCGACTACGATCTGTTGTCCCGGCTGGAGTACATACTCTATGACAGATCCGTCAAATTCAAGAAACGCCAGACCATGTCCCGAAATTTTCTGCATGATAAATCCTTCTCCGCCGAACAGACCGGAACCTAATTTTTTTCTGGAAAAAGATCGATAATTCAACGCTTTCCTGCGCCGCCAGAAAACCTGCTTTTTGCACAACTATCTCTTTTCCCGGAGCGATCTCCCAAGGTCTGATCTGTCCCGGAAAACTGGATGCAAACGCGATCATCCCCGGACCGCCTTCCGCTGTATAACGGTTCTGGAAAATCGCCTCTCCTGCGAACATTCTTCCGAGCGCTTTTCCGACCCCGCCGTTTGACGTCGTTTCCATCTTCATGTTCGGTGACATCCAGCTCATAGAGCCTTTTTCTGTAATCATCGTTTCTCCTGCGTCCATAAAGCAGACTACTACCGGAAGTTCTCCGCCTTTAATCTCATATTTCATCTTCTTTTCCTCCCTTTTCCCATTCTTTATGCCAGCATATTTTTCTTATTCTGTCTCTCTTTATACCGACTCTGTTTTCTATCCACAGATTATCATAAAATACCGGAAGAGTCACTACTCTCCCGGCATTCATTTACATATCCGTTACATTTATAAATTTTCAGGACTAACCCCCCCGGGTTTTCGGGCATTTCCTTTGATTTCGGTAAATACAAGTCTGCTTTAAAGAGATCTGCCTCTGTCGAAATCTTCAAAGAACCGTGCTGCAATTCGGCAAAGCTCTTTGCAATCGCCAGACCAAGTCCCGATCCTTCGGTGTTTCTTGCCGAATCTCCGCGGACAAACCGATCCGTAATCTCATCTGCGTTAAAGTTCAATTCTGCCGCAGAAACATTCTTCATTGTAATATGCACTCCGTCTTCCGTCTCTGTCATATCAATATAAACTCTCGTATGAGGCATTGCATACTTCGTGATATTCACGATAAGATTCTCAAAAATCCGATATGTTTTCTCACTGTCAAGCCACATGACAACTTTTTGTTCCGGAATCTTTGTTCTGAATTCCAAATTCGCCGCTTTGATTTTTTCAACATTTTCCAGCTCAACCTGCTTAAATAATCCTACGATATCAACTTTCATAAAATGCATAACGACACTTTTGCTTGCCGCCTTGCTGATCTCGAATAAATCTTCGATCAACACTTTCAAACGAAGAGACTTTCTTTCCAGAACGCTGATATATTCTTTTCTCTTTTCTTCGTCTTTCTCATTTTTCAACAGATCTGTATATGTGATGATCGCTGTCAGCGGCGTCCTAAGATCATGGGAGACGTTCGTGACGAGTTCTGTCTTCATCCGCTCGTTTTTCACTTCTTCATCTACTGCTTTTTTAAATCCTTTTTGAATCCGCTTTAATTCTTCCTGGATCGGATTGAACAGACCGACATCGCCTTCGATCGGAATATCCAAATGACCTTCTGCAAGCTGATTCGTTGACTTGAGCAAAAGAGCATATTTTTCAGAAAGATCCTGCGTATATTTTTTTCAAAAACATAAACAGCATCACCGAATAAACGATCAACGCGACCGTACCGTACCACCAAAAAAGACATACGACAAACAGAATCGCAAAGTTGATCAGCACTACGCGAAGGATCGTCCGGTTCGTTTTATCCTGAAAATCAAGATGAAGCAAAGCGTCATACTGCCGGGCAAAAAAGTTTCTGATCTTTCTCCCGATACTTTTCACTTTCTTTTGTATCTTTCCTCCGCTTTCTTCTCCTTTATTCTTCATCTTTCTTAACATCTTTGCCGTCAGCGTCCTTTCCGTCCAATACGCTTTCTTCATGCGGAACATTGCCCGAAGCGATGTAACGCACCAGAAAAGTATCCCGAACATAAACATCCAAAGCAGGAAATTCGCCACAAGCAAAGCCGGCTCGAATCCTGCCGGAAGAGATCTTCCTTTCACCGTATGATAAACAACATAAGCCATTATATCAAAACCGCCGAAAGCGAAAAATAAAGCTCCCGCACCTGCCACTTCAAAGGATGCACGGAATACTTTCATCTCGCTTAAGTCGAGACATTTTACAAACGGCATAAGAATCGCCGCCGCGATCAGCAGCACGCTCAACATTTCAAGCGTATCTCTGAAAGCCGTTGTATAGCTGATATTGTAATACTCGAGATATTCTCCGTTTTCCGAAGCAATGATATTCCCATAAGCTTCCAGATTTTCTTCTGTTATCCCGTAAATGAACGTAACATCCGTAAGCGTTGTAATGCTTGATATCTGCCCGTAAGACTCGACGCTTTCAACCTCGTTAATATAGATCGATTCCATATTGTATGCCTCTTCTGCTCCGAATGCCGTTCCGCCGATCTGGATATCCTCCAAATCTCCGTTTTCGGAAAAAAGTATATTTCACACGGAAGGCATACTCTTTTCCGTCTTCATGCAGCTTCTCCTGTTCTTCTTCCGGCAGATCAGAAGCTATCACCTCATCTTTACTGTCGATCAGCTCATAATCTAAATAATTTTTCTGCCAGATCAAACCTTTGCTGTCCGTAAAGAGAAAGTACTTCCGCCGGATCAGTGTCCCGTACATACCGATTATAAAGAAGATAATTGCCTTCCGCCAGCGTATTCGCCATATCCGCCGCCGTTTCTCCCGATCGGGAGCCCTCCTCCTGCACCGATTCTATCTGCCGTCTGATCGTTCCGTATTGCAGCATCATAACTGCGGAACTTGCCGCCAAAAGCAAGATCAGAATAAGAATTCCAAATTTACGGCTGTTTTTCGATTTTGTATCCAACGCCCCACACCACCTTCAAATATTTTGGATTTTTCGGGTCGATCTCGATCTTCTCCCGAATATTTCTTACATGCACCATAATCGTATCTGTATTGATCGCTTTTTCCTGCCAAACCCGCTCATAAATCTCTTCTGCCGAAAAAACTCTTCCCGGATTCTTGGCAAGCAATAAAAGGATCTTGTACTCGATCGGCGTCAGCTTCACAGGATTTCCGTCCATAGACACTTCTACCATATCTTCATTGATCTCAAGCCCGCCGATCACATGCGTATTTTCCTGAGGTGCTAATTTTTCAAGAAACTTCCGGTATCTTCGTAACTGGGAATTCACTCGCGCCATCAGTTCCATCGGAGTAAACGGTTTCGTCACATAATCATCCGCCCCGATATTAAGACCTGTGATCTTATCGACCTCCTCGGATTTGGCAGATAACATGATAACCGGAAAATCGTATTTCTCCCTTAGTTTCATCGTCATGCGTATCCCGTCCATACGCGGCATCATAATATCTATGATCGCCAGATGGATCTCCTCTTTTTCAAGTATTTCTAAACCTTCAATTCCATCTGCTGCCTGAAATACGACATACCCCTGACTTTGCAGATAGATCTGTACGCCTTCCCTGATTTCCTTATCATCCTCTACGATCAAAACATGATTGATTTCCATTGCTTATGCCCTCTCCTTTTCCGTCATTCCCCGTATTTTTTATCCTATCTCTTCTTTTTGCAAAAGAGAAATGTTTATATTGTCTGCGCAACATATATTTCTTCCGACGCTGCATCTGCATTGACCGGAAGATTCGGAATCGCCTTCTTCTGAACGATCCCATAATCTTTTACCGCAACGTCCACTGTTGTAAACGGAAGCGGAATTACATATTTATCCCATCTGCGAGTCAGCCTGATACATGAAGAATAAGAAAGGCTGATGCCTACAAATGCTTCTTCTGCATGTTCCGACAAGTAAAAATGCCAGTTTTTTCGGCTCGTGCCGCGGACCGAGCGGTCCGTCTAACGCAACGGCGATCGAATGTGCCTTCTCATAAGAATCGCGGACGATGTTTTTTAACGCCCCGAACGCCTTATACCCGTCAGGAACGCGAAGCGCGTTTCCGCCGCATCGCTTTATCATATGTTCAATATAATTTCCCCGTGTACTCGGCTGTAACAATCACATCTACAGGTGTTGTCTTATCCGCCAGACGCTCAAGCACGAGATTCATAAAAAAGCTGTCCTCATGCCAAAATCCGAATATCTGACTTTCACCGTATTCATTTTCTTCATGCCAGTTTATTTTTACTGTCTTTTCAAGCAATGTGAGATATTTTGTGAACAGCCATCGCAGCGCCTTCTCCGTGAGCTTCTCCGTTTTCATAAGAATATTCTCCTTTTCCGTCTTTTGCCGATCCATTGCTTTCCGCAGATACATTGATTGTAGAGCATCTCTTCATATAAGGCAAGTGTGTCGGAACGATAATTTTGTGCTTCTTTCAAAGCCGCTTTTTTCATTTTAAACCGGTTCTCCGGCTGTGCTGCTTCGATGACTTTCTCCGCCCACCTGCTTTCCTCTTCTTCTGTCAAAAATCCGTTTACTCCGTCTTTGACAATATCGTCCGATCCGACCGCGTGAACCGCAACTACCGGAGTTCCTGCTGCCATCGCTTCTGCCAGAACGATTCCCTGTGTCTCTGATTTTGATGCAAATAAAAACAGATCTGCCGCATGTACATAATGTTTTACATCTTCATTCTTCACGTTTCCTACAAAAGTCACAAGATTTCCGATCCCTAAAAGAGCGGCTTTCGTTTTTAATTCTCCCTTCTGACTTCCGTCTCCAAGTATCATCACATGAAAGTCATCCCCGGCTTCTTCTTTGATCTTCGCGATTCCCCGAAGGATAAATTCATAATTTTTCTCTTTCTCAAGTCTGGATACAGTGACAAATAAATGTTTTTTATCTCCCTTATACGTCTTCCTGATCTCTTTTGCCTTCTGCTCATCCATCGCAAAAAACGACTTTTCAAGTCCGGTCGGAAATACGGCGGATCTGCTTCTCATACCATATTCCCACAATATCTTCTGCATTCCTGCCGACGGAGCAAGTACGAGATCGCACTGATTTGCAAACCAGCTCATATAAGTTGGTATGATCTTTGTCCTGATCAGTCCGATCGCCTTCTTTTTTAATACAAAGCTCTTCTCATCAACTCGCAGTCCCGGTATATAGTGCAGATAATCTTCATATCTCGTATGATATGTATAGATAAGCGGCAGTCTGTATTTTCGTTTCAGATAGAGAGCGCACGGTCCTACGAACATCGGATGATGTACATGGATACAGTCAAATTCGTCTCTTTCAAATGCTTCCATGATCTCAGACGGATAAAAACTCGGATATACCATCCCATTATCCATCTTACGTTTCTGCGTTCCGTAGCGTACAACCTGCTCGGGAGCAGAAACATCGGCTGCCAGAACTGCCTCTCTTTCTTCTTTCGTTGCTTTCCCCGTACATGGTGCAAACACCGTTACCTGATGCCCTAATTTTATCAATTCTTCTGCCTGACGCTCTACCGAGATCGGCACTCCTCCTACAAATGGTCTGTAATTGTTTGTCAACATTGCGATTCCATGTCTTTTCCCCCTTGTCTGAATTCTCTCGCCTTATTTTTAATAACTTTTTCGGATAACAATTATTAAATAAAACTCTCATTTTTCAAATGATATAAAAAATTTATGTGAAAAATTATGCATAAATTTATGTAAAGAAATTGATCGCCGCATCTCCGAAGAAATATCCCGCGCCTACAAACGCCAGATTCCACAGGAAGATTCCGCATGCGGAGCTAACCGTATATTTTGTAAAATTCAATTTTTACCATTCCTGCCGGAATAGAGATCAGCGTGCGCACCATCGGAAGAAGCTTGCTTACAAATACCCCTGTTCCTCCTTTTTCTCTTAAAAACGCCAATTTTTTCTTCAATCACCGGCCGATGTTTCGGGAATTTCTTAAAATAAAATTCCATCACCTTCCCGCCGCCGAATCTTCCGAGAAGATACAGCGCCCAGCTTCCGGTAAGTCCCGCAAATACAGTCAGAACCATGACCATAGGAAAACTTATTTCACCTTTCGCCGCCCATATTCCCGCCAGCGGCATAATAACTCCTGCCGGAAATCCGGGGAGATTCAAATATTCTAAAAGCACGATCAAATAAATGAAAAAATGCTCCGTATCGTCAAAAAATAATCGGTAAGTTCAGATATGCTCATCAAAAAAAATCAGCCTCCTTTAACTATCTACAGGATATCCTGTAAATCTAAAGGGGGCTGACATAAGATTCAAAAGAAATTCTAAAGATTTTTTGAACAAGATTTTGATATTTATTTTTTCTTCGGCATAAGACTCGCTTTAATAACTGCTCCTTCTCCGTACTTTTTATTCAGTTCGTCCATCGCCTTTCTAAGCCGTTTATGTTTTTCGTCCGGCTCTGCTTCCGGTTTCATATCGAAGATCGTCAACTGCTCCGGTTCGTTTTCATCCGACAATTTTGACGTTCTGATTCCCAGCAGACGCACCGGTTCTCCGGTCCACACTTCCCGAAACAGATTGACTGCCGCCTTGCATATTATATCGCTTTCGTTTGACGGCTTTTCCAACTGCATCTGATGAGATAATGTACGAAAATCATAGTATTTAATTTCCGCACTTACCATTCCTGCCTTTTTCCCGGCTTTTTTCAGACGTCTTCCGACGCTTTGAGCCAATTCTTCAAACACCGGACAAACTTCCTCCATTGTCCGTGCATCTTCCCTAAGCGTTGTGGAATTCCCGATCCCTTTCGCTTCTTCCGGCTCAGACTGAACGGTCGACGTACCGATTCCGTTGGCAAACTCCCACAACATCCGTCCATGACTTTTCAAATGAAGTGAGATCAGATCGGGATCTGCCTGCGCCAATGCTCCGATTGTATTAATCTCCAGTTTTTTCAATACCTGCACACTGGATTTTCCTGCCATATACAGATCTTTGATCGGAAGCGGCCACATTTTCACTTCAATCTCTTCCGGAAATAATGTGTGTATCCGGTCCGGCTTTTCAAAATCTGACGCCATTTTCGCCAGTAATTTATTCGTTGAGATTCCGACATTTACCGTAAATCCAAACTTCTTTTTCAATCCCTTCCTTAATCTCAAGCGCTCCGTCGATCGGAGAACTGTACCGCGCGGCGATCTTCGTAAAATCCATATAACACTCGTCTACGCTGACCTGCTCTATCTCTTTCGTGAATGTCTTTAAATATTCCATCATCTGTCTGCTCTTCTCGCGGTACATCCGATGATCAGGCGGATACATTACGAGATTCGGACACTTACGAAAGGCATTCGCAACAGGTTCTCCCGTGCGGATGCCATAATTTTTTGGCAAAAGTGGATTTTGCGAGAACAACACCGTGCCGGGATGTCTGATCCCCGCCGATAATTGCCGGGATCTCCCGAATATCCACTTTCGCCCCGGTTTTTTTAATTGTTCTACAGCCGTCCAGCTCAAATAAGCTGAGTTTACATCAATATGAAAGATTTTCGGTGTCACTTGCGCCATCCTTTTTCACACACCGGCTTTCATGCAGACTCTTTTTCTTCTCGCTTTTTTTGCATATCTTACTTATGCTTCCTGTCTTTCCAAGCTGTTTACCCGCTTCACATCTGCTTTCAGTTTGCCGTCTTTCGCATCGATCAGTATCGTGTCTTCTCTTCCGACATTTCCGGCAAGAATCAACCGTGCAGCCAGTGTCTCTACGTTTTTCTGCAGATATCTCTTTAACGGTCTTGCTCCGTACATCGGATCATATCCGCCTTCTACGATACAGTCTTTCGCCGCTTCCGTCAGTTCGATCGTCAGTTCTTTTTCCTCCAGCCGTCTGTTTACATCTGCCACTAACAAGTCAATAATGGCACGAATATTTTCTTTCGTCAATGGTTTAAACATAATGATCTCGTCAAGACGGTTCAAAAATTCCGGTCTGAAGTGAGCTCTTAAATCATTCATCGCCATATCCTGCGCCTCTTTCGAGATCGAACCGTCTTCTTTTATACCGTCTAAAAGATAACCTGCTCCGATATTGGACGTCATGATCAGAATCGTATTTTTGAAATCAACGGTACGGCCCTGAGAATCTGTAATCCTTCCATCGTCAAGCACTTGCAAAAGCACGTTAAATACATCCGGATGCGCCTTCTCTACTTCGTCAAATAATACGACTGAATACGGTTTTCTTCTGACTGCCTCTGTCAGTTGACCGCCTTCGTCATATCCTACATATCCCGGAGGCGCTCCGATCAGTCTCGACACGGAATATTTCTCCATGTATTCGCTCATATCAATCCGCACCATATTATTCTCATCGTCAAACAGGCTCTGCGCCAACGCCTTCGCAAGTTCTGTTTTTTCCCACGCCTGTAGGTCCGAGGAAGAGGAACGATCCGATCGGCTTGCTCGGGTCTTTGATTCCGGCTTTGGAACGGATGATCGCCTCTGTTACAAGTTCGACTCCTTCATCCTGACCTATGACTCTTTTATGA
>ENA-OPYU01000351-OPYU01000351.1-human-gut-metagenome-genome-assembly--contig:-NODE-351-length-18604-cov-2.369432_pt1 | contig 18604 bp, 25 predicted proteins | sample MGYA00242637_ERZ504482 | MGnify/ENA primary metagenome ERZ504482 (study PRJEB26092, sample SAMD00036237) | human gut metagenome | host: Homo sapiens | study: EMG produced TPA metagenomics assembly of... | reverse complement strand
AACGAAAAAGTTGTAATTGGTGATAATATTACAAGAATTGGAGCTTTCAATTTTGACAATCATTTAAGTGCTTATCCAAATCTTAATACTGTTGAATTATCTGCATCTGTAAAAGAAATTGGAGCATCTGCATTTTAGTAATGTTGCCACATTATTAAGCATTAATCTTGAATCGGTTGAGAATATAGGAAATAGTGCATTTGGACATACTGGTATAGAGAGCGTTACATTTGATAAAAGTTTAGTTTCTATTGGAAATTATGCTTTTTATTATTGTGGAGCTTTAAACAAGTAAATGCTAAAGGAACTGTTAGTATTGGTGAGTCTTCTTTTGAACAATGTAGGCAGTTAGCTTCTTTTCTATGTGATTCAAGTATTTCAATAACGGGTAGTAGTGCATTTTATTATTGCAGTGCATTGAGCGTGTTTAAATCTACATCTATAGTAGAAATTGGAAAATATGCTTTTGGACGTTGCACAAGTTTAAATGAGCTTGATTTTTCTGAAACACAAAAAATAGGTGATTATGCATTTTCAAGATCTGGTATCACAAAAGCTAACTTTGCAATGTTAAATGAAATTGGAAACAAAGCGTTTTTTAAATGTTCCAGTTTAACATCTATTTGTTATCATGGAAGTAAAACAGAATGGGATACAATTTCGAAAGATGCCAGTTGTCCAGCATCTGCAGTAATTCACTACAAAGCGGATACAGAAGAAGCAAAAGATCCGACTTGTACCGAACCAGGTCGTAAGGGTACTAACGTTTGCGATGTTTGTGGTAAGAGCTATTCCGATAAAGATGATACGGAAAGTGTTATTCCTGCATTAGGTCACAGCTATTCTGATGAGTATACCGTGGATAAACCAGCAACTTGTACAGAGAATGGCGAGAAGAGCAAGCATTGTACACGGGAAGGCTGCGAAGCGAAAGATGATATTCAAAAGATAGAGGCTCTCGGACATGATTATGTGGAAACAACAGTAGCACCTACCTGTACTGAAAAAAGGAACTCTTACCAAAACCTGTAGCAGATGTAACGATGTTGTTACAGAAGAGATTCCGGCACTTGGTCATGATTTCGCAAAGACTACACTGTAGATGTGAAAGCTACCTGCACAACTGACGGTAAGCAGAGCAAGCATTGCTCCAGATGTGATGCGAAAACAGATGAGCAGAAAATTCCAGCTCTTGGACATGATTTTACATCTAAAGTTACCAAGGAAGCTACTTGTACAGTTGATGGCGTGATTACCAAAACCTGCAGCAGATGTGATGCAACTGAAACAGAAGCAATCAAAGCACTTGGACATAAGTTCGGTGATTGGAAAGTAACAGCGGAAGCAACTGTACTTGCACCAGAGCAGCAGGAAAGAATCTGTGAGACCTGCGGAGCAAAAGAGACAAAAGCCGAAGGCACTGCATTAAAAGCAACAGCTACAGTCAATGCAACCACAGTAAAACTGAAAGTAAAACAGTCCACCTCTGGACCCTGAAAGATTACAGGTCTTGCGAAAGGTGATTCCGTAAAATCCTGGAAGTCTACTAACACCAAGATCTTTACCGTAAAAGGAAAAGAGAATGGTACCTGCAAGCTCACAGCAAAGAAAGCTGGTACAGCGAAACTTCAGATTACTCTTGCCAGTGGACTGAAAAAGACAGTTACTGTAAAAGTCCAGAAAACAGCAGTAAAAACTACGAAGGTTACTGTGGCTAATACAAAGGTAACTGTTAAGAAGGGCAAAAAGTGGCTCTGAAACCGGTTGTGAAACCGTTCACTTCCAAGCAGAAAGTTACTTATACAAGTTCCAATAAGAAAGTTGCAACCGTTTCCTCTAAGGGTGTTGTAACCGGAAAGAAAAAAGGAACAGCGAAAATTACTGTAAAATCTGGAAGTAAATCTGTAAAGGTAACTGTAAAGGTTAAATAAGCACCAATAATGGAGGCTCTTCTTCCGTAAGGAAGAGGGGTCCATTTTTTAAAGGAAAGGAGCCTGGAATAAATGAAAAAAATAGGACTATGGAAAAATTAGCCAGTTGGCTGCTTGTTTTTCTGTTAGTGCTGCAAATTCCGACAGACGTGTTTGCGGAGGAATGGATCAGCGGAACCGATATTTCTGTAGATAGCGATTTTGCAGAAGAAGACGCTGGTTATGTTGAAGAGGAAGAAAATACCGATTTTATCGATGATGAGAAAATAGAAGTACCGGAGAGCGATGGCTTTACCGATTCGGAAAACCTGTCAGAAGAAGAGACGGCTCTTTTTAGTGACGGAACCGATCAGGAAGAATCTAACGAAGAAACCCAGGAAGTACAGGTTACGGTAAGCGTCAGCAAAGATGGAAAGTTCCTGAATGATAAAGATGGTAATCCGATGGCTGGGCGGTCCATTACGCTTACCGGCAAAAATACATATAATATGGATGATGCCTTAAAGCTGGCCCATGATCTTTATTATCCGGGAGGAGCAGAAGCTGGATATGATTACCACGAAGATGAAAATGGGATATATGATGGCATAATATATAAATTGTGGGGATACAACGAAAAAATGATGTTTCCCCAATATTAAATCTATATTGAATCACGATACCCGAAATCTGGGATCGGCCCTTAGCCGTACCGTACAAAACGGCGATGAACTGCATTTTTTTTTATACAGGCACAAAACGGCAAGGATAAGTTTGCGTTTTTTCACAGAAACTGAAGCAACCTATACCCAGGGACAGGAAATAACACTAAAGCTGAGACAGCGCAATGACTTTGGGGGATGTTTTTCAAATTGCACAGGGGCAAGCATTTATATTAATGGTGTCAAACAGGAAGAATTACTCACAGACTCAGAGGGAAATGTAACACTGCCAAAATTAGAAGCTGGCCAGAGTTATTTAATCACTGCGGAGAAATTGATCAATACCTCTGATGGGACGGAGGTAACGGACATTTCGGCTGCATATACAACCGTTACAGTTGTTCCTGCCAGTGAGCAGCCTGGAGATTATATCAGTAAAGTACATTTGCGTGTGGAAAAGGGAGAGACAACAAAAGAGGTCGAAACCGCCACATTAGATGGGGAAGACGCTTTATGGATTCCTTCGGAACTAAGTGATGGAAATTTCTATGTCAAAGCTGAGCTTACGGATGATATCCCAGAAGGTGCGGCAGTATATGCGGTTTATTCCAATCCACAGGATGGAAGCATCTATCGGGTAAAGCTGACAGATGGAAAAGAGACATTCTTAAAAAATACAACGGTTTTCCAGTGTGCAAATGTAACTTCTTCCATAAGATTTGAGGTACGGAAAAACGGAAATGTCTTACAATCTGTTAAGGTTCCAATATACTATCGGTCACATCTGACGAGCATGGAATTTTTGGATTCCTGGGGACATGAGATAGAAACTGGTTTGCAGGACACCCTGGAAGACCAGGTACTTGAAATAAAAGTTCCCCAGAATGCAAAATATTTTGACCTAAATTGCGGGACTTATTATGGTGGTATAAAGGAGCTCTTTTACTATAACAATAAACTGAATGTCACAGGGGCAACGGTCCAAAGCATCCCTGTAGGGCTTCGCTTTTTCCCAGATTGGGAAAAAAATGATGAATGCCGGATTTCATTTATTTTAGAAAAGAATGAAACTTATCATAATTCTAAAGATACAAAATATACCTTTGTCATAACACCGGGGGATATTGATTACACACCGGAAGTAACCGTAAACATCACTGGAAAATATGGGGCTGTTTATGAAAATTCAGAATCCCCCGTTCTCTCGGCTGGTGCAGAAGTGTTGCGTCCGGAAGAGGGAAAACTGACTTATCAATGGTATTATCTGGTCTTGCCTGATAATGTTTATGTGCCGGATTATGTAGCTCTTGATAAGTATGTAAAATTGGAGGGAGCCACCGAAGAAGCATATAGGGTTCCTACAGATTCCGTTTTTGACACAAGATATTATTGCTGTATCGTCAATTATGAAATCGATGGAAAAATATATCCTGCCAAAAGTGACTTTACCAAAATTGCGGTTGTGTCGGAAAAAACTTGAAAAACCGGAGATAGAAACCCAGCCACAGCCTATTTCCTGGATACAAGGGAAGCCATTAACGGAAAAACTGGAAGTCAGTCTTAAGAAAGTTACTGGACAAGGCATTGCACAGTATCAATGGTATAAAAATACAGAGAATAGTATGAAAACGGACAGGCTCTTGTAAATGAAACAAAAGCTCTTATACACCTCCGGTTTCAGAACTTGGAACCACCTACTATTATTGTGAAGTCTGGTATGAGCGTACTGACCGGTCTTATGAACAGGGCAAAGATACAGAAAGAAATACTTTGACCAGCGAAAAAGTGGTTTCAAATCCGGTTGCTGTTACGGTTACGGAAGAACCGCTTCCATGGGAAGGAAACGGATCAGAAGAATCTCCATACCTTATTAAGTCAGTTTCGGATCTGGAAGCGCTGCGTGAAAAAGTAAATAAAGACGGATTTACTTTTTCAGATGCTTACTTCAGACTGGATGCGGATATTACCCTTCCGGATGGCTGGAAGCCGATCGGTGCAACAAAGAATGGCAAAGTTAATCTGGAAAATGGAGCAAACTTAAATGCATTTAGCGGCATCCTGGATGGCGCTGGACATACCATCACAGTGCCGGAAGGTGGGCTTCCACTGTTTGGCTATGTCAGAAATACCAGGATCCGGAACCTGAACATTTATGGAAAGAAAATCGCAGGTTACGGGCTTATCAATAACTTTGAAGGTGTCGGTCTTTCTGGAAGTGCAGTTGAGATTGATAATGTAACTTTAAAGAGTGGCTCCAGTACCTTAAAGTCCGGTCTTATTGGAGCAAATAAGACTACCAATCCTTATGCTGGTTGTTCTGCCGCATTTGTAGCAACGATTAAAAATTGCACCATCGAAAAGGGTGTTGTCATTGGGTATGACAAAAAACAGAGTCAGATCGGTGCCATCGCAGGGCGTATGCAGGGAACTATAAAGAACTGCGTGAGTTATGCAGATGTTTATGGAACGGATTATGTAGGTGGTATCATTGGAACCCGTGATAATGCCATGGGAACCTGTGAAGTCATCGGATCTGAATTCTATGGAACAGTAACTGCTTCCGGACAGCATGCCGGAGGTATTGTTGGTGGCGGATATGATGATTCTTCAGCTCCAAATGGAACAAAGGTTACCATTAATAACTGTGTGTCGGAGGGAACTGTTACAGGTGCAGATAAGGTTGGGGGTATTCTAGGTGGAGATACCTATGTGGCACAGACTTGGGACAACTGTCAGTATTCCCTTAGAAATAATTCCTTCACAGGAAAAGTCCAGGCTACTGGTGAAAATGCTTCCTATATAGGTGGAATCATTGGTTTCTATGACAGTCTGAACCGGATCGATGCGATTTCGAATAATTATTATTCAAAGGATTGCGGAGCTACAAATGGTATTGGATTCGTAAAATATATTGATACCAGCTGTGCTTCCCATGAGACATCAAGCGGATCTACCTATTTTAATACAGAAAATGGTACTACAGACTGTCCGGATGTAAACGGATGTGGTTGGAAAACTGGGTATAACCGTACGGACGATCCTCTTGGAGCAGATATGGACAAATTGTTCTCCACAGAAGGCCTGCGGATTACGGTAGATTCCCTGGAGCTTAGCGGCGATTACCGTACTGCATTTGATATTGGGGAAGACTTTGATTTTACAGGAATGCAGGTAAAAGCCCTTATCAGTGATGGTACCGAACAGGAGGTCCCGTGGACAGATCTTACCATTGAAGGATATACAAAAAAGTCAGCGTGGAGAGCAGACCTTAAAGCTTTCTTATAAAGAAGCTTTTACCCAGCTGACCGTAACTGTACTGAAGAAGGATGCAGGAATGATCACTGTCAGCCTTACCCTTCTTGGAGACAGCGTACATAACAGTGATACAGACGGAACCTGCCATACTTTATATAATGGAAACCTGGAAACCTGGATCAAAAGACAGATTACAAGGTAGATGGAAATGCAAATGTTCTTGCAGTATTAAAGACTGCTTTTGCAGAAAATAACATGACCTATCGTTCTGCAAAGAAGAGAATTATATTGCTGGAATCACCCGGGCAGGAGAACCAGAACTTGCTGAATTTACAAACGGGGATTATAGCGGCTGGATGTACACTTTAAATGGTATCCATTCTGATCTTGGTGTAAAAGAGCAGTATCTGGAAGATGGGGACGAGATTGTCTTCCATTATACAGATGACTACCGGAAAGAACACGAACATGAGTGGTCGGAAAGCTGGTCTTATGATTCAGGATACCATTGGCATGAATGTGTGTCCAGATATGGAACCTGTGATATTACCGATAATGCGAAAAAGGGCGGCTATCAGAAGCATACCTACGGAGATGGAAAGGTAGTAACCGCAGCTACCTGTAAAGCAGAAGGAAAACAGGAATTTACCTGTCTGGTGTGTGGTTATACAAAGACGGAAACTATTCCAAAAACCCGCCAGCATTCCTATGATGCTGGAACCATCACTAAACAGGCAACCTACACCGCAGCCGGGGAAAAGGTTTATACCTGTACCGTATGCGGGGCAACCAAGACGGAAGTGATCCCGATGCTCACACACAACCATAACTTCACCTGGACGGTCATTTCCCAAGCGACTGTTTTTGCTCCGGAAAAACAGGAAGGTATCTGCTCCATCTGCGGTGCGAAACAGAGCCGCGATAACGGAAGCAAGCTGACCGCTACCATGAAGTTAAATGTAACCTCTATCAAGCTTCAGAAGAAGCAGACTACGACAAAAGTGAAGGTTACCGGTCTGGCAAATGGAGATTCCGTGAAGTCCTGGACTTCCAGCAACAAAAAGATCGTGACCGTAGATAAAAATGGCAAAAATCAAGGCTGGTAAGAAAACTGGAAGCGCAAAGATCACCATCACCTTAAAGAGTGGCAAAAAAGCAACGCTGAAGGTGAAGGTACAAAGCGCGAAGGTAAAAACCACGAAGCTTACTGGTTTGAAAACCAAGCTCACCTTGAAAAAAGGCAAGAGCCTTACCTTAAAACCAGTGGTTGCGCCAATCACCTCCCAGGAAAAAGTAACCTACACCACTTCTAATAAGAAGGTGGCCACCGTTACGAAAAATGGTGTGATAAAAGCGAAGAAAAAAGGCACAGCCACCATTACGGTGAAATCCGGAAAGGTTACAAAGAAAGTCAAAGTAACAGTGAAATAGCAATCGGAACATCCACCAATGCCGGACAGAGATTATCTGGTGTTGGTGGATCTTTTTATAGGAAAACAGAGGATTCACCCTCACATTGGAATTGCCTCAAAGAAAAAATTGTCTTAAAATATGGGGAAATGTTAAAAATTTTGTTAATGCATGAATATAATAGAAATGCAAACACATTATCACTTTTTTATACTGCTAGGTTATGAATTTAATTTGTGCGGAGGGAAAAGAAGCCGCTCATATATTTGGGGTAGAGAAAGAGAGGAAATTTACATGGAACCAGAAAAGATGGTTTGGGATTTTAAAACTAAAATTATAAATGAGGCCAGTGAGAGTAAATGTCCGGAAGAACTGCTTAGTAAGCGTTCTCTAACAACTGCTTTTTGGCGATTTACAAGAACGTGGGGAAAAGAAGAAACAGAATACTATTTAAGACAATACGAAGAAAAAAGCAAACATGATAGCACATTAAAAAGGAGTGATTATACATATTACTTTGTTTTACATTTTGAACATAACAGTGATGTGGAAAAAAGAATATCTGAAGCTGAAAGCGGCTAAGGGAAAGAATGAGAAAACGCTGCTGGATAATCAAGAAAAATTACAAGAAATGTTGCGTGATATAGGCGAAAAATAGGGAACTGAAAAAAGAAAAATGTAAAATTAAGGATTTCAAAACGCAAAATGAAAAAGAACTAAGAGAACTGAAAGAAAAAAGGTACCCGATTTTTGATAGAAACGGCATGGAAAAATTGTAGTATTCCAGAATGGCTTGGCTTTCTTAAGTTTGATTTTCCAATCGCTTGGCCGTGGAATGCAGAAAATGCAATTGATAGGGAAAAAATTATATTCTCCTATATGAGTTTCCAGTAATGGAATGCGAAAAAATGCTAGCATTGAAAAATGAAGACGAAGACAAGTTCATAGAAGCAATAAAAAATAACATTGTTAAGTATCATATTCCAGAAAATATGCTGAAAATAACTAGGGAAAATGTATATCTGAATAATAGGGTGGAAATTATATCAACTTCAATTGAATTGTTCCAAAAAGGAAAATATAAAGCATTTGTGTTCTTGGCAATGCTACAAATCGAAGGATTATTAAAACACTATTTCAATTTGTTTGGGGAGACAAATCGGAAAACGATGGACTAAAGAGTATAGCTGATAAAATAAGAGATAAGGATAATTTTGGAAAATACATTTATCTTGCATATGAGTTACCGGAATTGAGAAACCACATCGCACATGGAGATATGATTGAAATAGATACAAAACTTGCTTGTGAAATATTGATGGTTCTTAATCGACTTATAAAAGAAATCGATTCGGAGGAACAGGATTACAAAAAAAATTATAGCGATTTTTAAATGATGTCAGTACAGCCGATTTAAAAACTCTGGCAAGTAGATTAAATTATTATTTTAGCTCTATAAATAATGTAGAATATTGTGGCTTGTTTGAACGATATTTAAAAGGTGAGTTTGATGATGTTATTCAATGGTACCATCTTTCTGACAAAGATTGTGAATTTAAGAAAATCATTCAATCGGATGAATTTTATCTATCCATATGGAACAAAGATCCTCTGTTTACTACGACTGTTTGAAAAAGTACAGGTACTGGATGGATCCGTAAAAGATATAACGGTAAAGCATTATTCGGAGTCTTTACAGTATGAAGGAATGGTACAGCTATTATATAGGCTTTTGAATGGGATGGGTAAAAGCCATAAGTATAAGCCCGTTCCGTTGAACTGGTATGAAAAATACAGTGCGTTTGTTAAGCAGGCGAATGAGGCAAAACACGATACTTTGAAAAAAGCAGGAATTGATCTGGATGCAATAGAAGCAGAAGTTGACAAATTAATGGAGCAGGAGCCCAATGATTAAATCTACATAATGGCTGTGCAAGAACGTAAGTTTTGGAAAATAGGATATAGAGTCTAAGTTTAACTTCTGTTGGTGGCTGATCGTTTCTTTGATTTCAGATGACAGTCCCCTCAAACAATGCTACAATACCTGTAGAAAAAGAATACCAAAAAGAAAGGAAAGCGTATGAACCAAAAACGGAAAAAAGTGGTCGGTCCTATTCTTAAGCCTGTTACTGCTTCTATGTGGCAGCGTGTTTACAGGGTGTGGGGGAGAGCATTCTTCCGGGGAGCCTGCGACCTGTACGATCGAGATCTCCTGTGAGACGGTCCTGGATCACATGGAGGAGTTAAAGGAAACCAAAAAATGAGTTTGTCCCGGAGGATGGACAGATCCTAAAAAAGACAACGGTTTCATTTACCACAGGGGAGAGTGTCTTTGATATTTTAAAAGCCATCTGTGGGGAAAAGGGGATTCAGATTTCTTCGAAATACACCCCATTATATAACAGCTACTATGTGGAAGGAATCAACCAGCTCTATGAGCTGGACTGCGGAAAAAATTCTGGCTGGATGTATAGTGTCAATGGGACATTTCCAAATTATGGGGCATCTGCGTATAAGCCAAAAGACGGGGATGTGATCTTGTGGGTGTACACCTGCGACCTTGGAAACGATGTGGGAAATCCCTACCAGGGAGACGAAAAATAGCAAGGTAAGCCCACAAGGTTCTAAACCACTAATCATGCAAAAATATTCATAGATTGCCAAAATTTGACAGATACCATTTCAAATGCTATAATAACAATATTTGATATAGGTAGAAATATCAGAGAACGAAAAATCAAATAACCAGACATGGTTCAGCCAGATAAGGCTGATTTAGGAAAATTCGGTGCGATTCCGGAACCATAATCACTGTATGAAATCAGCGGTACATAACAGCGCATTTTAAGTCAGCATATTCCACTTGTCGTAAAGGACGGAGGCTCATCGAAGTAATGGGGCTCTGTTTTTGTTACCCTAAAAAGCGGAGGAAAGAAAAGAATGCGTGTTTATAAAGATGAAGAAATGCGCTGGAGTATGTTGCGGTATGACAGCCGGACATTTACAGCACAGCAGGCAAAAATGTTAAATGGGGGATGTTACAAGGAAGGAGATCCCGGAAAAAATATATCTACATTGACGATGGCTGTTTTCGGGCAGATGGACGGATGCGGGAAGTCATTCTCCCGCCAAATTGTAAGATCATTGGACGGGAAGCCTTTTTCCAGTGCCAGATCCGAAAGGAAGTTGTTCTTCCTAAGACAATGAAGGAAATTAAACGGCGGGCGTTTTCAGAAAATCACAGCCTGCGTGCAGTCCATTTTCCAGCGTCTTTAAAAACCTTAGGACCAAAAGCTTACCGTGATTGTACCAATCTATTAAGAGCCGTGTTTGCAAAAGACTCAGAGTGCCGGGAAATTCAGGAGGGAGCATTTGATTCCTGTTCCAAGCTAAAAAGACTGGTGCTGCCAGACCACGTTGAAGTGATTGGAAGTAAAGCGTTCTTTCGGTGCAAGGAGTTAAAAAAGGTAATTTTCCCAGATACCTTGAAGGTAATCGAGGCAGAGGCGTTTCGGTTTACAGGCCTTGAGGAATTAAACCTTCCGGAAGGTTTAGTAGAACTTGGCGATAGTGCCTTTTTCAAATGCAACAACTTAAAACATGTTGTGATCCCGGAGAGTGTGGATGTGATCGAACGCTGGGTATTCCATGGCTGCAACCGGCTGGAAAGTGTGGAAATCCGTCACGATCCGGAGTATGTCGGTCCGTGGATCGTTAATAAGAGCTGTACCATTCGCTGTTATAAAGGCAGCAAGATGGATGCCTATTGTGATGAGTATGAACTGAAGAGGGAGTATATCGGTGCCGAAAGCGTTGTCAATGAATAAAGAAAAAAACAACAGAACGTGTGCAAACCTTACGGTAATGGATACCTTTTCTGCCTGTCATCCTTTTTTGAATTTTTTCTATTTTACAGTGGTACTTTTTTTTTAACCATGTTCAATCAACACCCGGTGTTCATCGGGATCTCTTATATTGGAGCATTTTCCTATTCGTTTTTATTAAACGGATGGGAAAAGACTCTGAAACAAAGCTTTCTTCTTACTCTGCCAGGTCTTCTCATTGTGGCACTATTAAATCCCATGTTTAATCATTACGGGGGTTTACCATGCTGTATTATGTAAAAAGCAGCGGGCAACTGGATCACCCTGGAAGCACTTGTGTACGGTGTGGTGCTTGGCGCTGTGATGTTCGTAGTCATCCAGTGGTTTTCCTGTTACAATAAAGTGATGACAACGGATAAATTTATCTATCTGTTTGGGCGGATCATTCCGGCGCTTTCCCTGATCTTATCTATGACGCTTCGGTTTGTGCCAAGGTTTACTGCACAGTTAAAAGTAATCCGAAGCGGGCAGAAAGCCATGGGACGGGATGTATCAGAAGGAAGCCTTTTTGCGCGTATCCGCCATGGGCTTAACATGCTCTCCATCCTGGTTACCTGGGCGCTGGAAAACGCCATTGAGACCTCTGATTCCATGCGAAGCAGGGGATATGGTCTGAAGGGAAGGACTGCGTTTTCCATTTACCATTTTACAAGAAAAGATAAGTATGTCCTGGGAATGATGATCGGACTGTCTGCTATATTTACAGGGGGCTGTATCAAAGGGGCTGCCTATGCAAGTTATGATCCCAGAATCCTGTTAGCTGGCTTTACCATCCAGGGATACGCGGCACCCATTTCGGTTTCCCCGTTACTTGCCCTGCTTACTTATCTTTGTTTTGCAGCCTTTTGTTTTCTTCCAGTGCTGCTGGATGTGACAGAAACCATCCGCTTTTCCTATAGCAGGAGAAAAGAAACGGCGGACCTTGAAATGACGTATCAAAAAATTACCAGACTCTGGACAGGAAGGAACAGACAGATGAATCTTGTAGAAATAAAGGATTTCGGGTTTTCCTATCCGGAAAGTTCCAGAAAAGTTCTGGAGCATGTAAACCTGAACATAAAAGAAGGAACCTTAAATGTTATCATGGGAAGGAGCGGTTGTGGAAAAAGCACCCTGCTTCGCCAGTTTAAAAAGCGTGCTTGCACCAGCTGGAGAAAAAAGAGGGAGAGATCCTCTATCGGAATATTCCGCTTAGGGATACCGACCACCGCACACAGAGCCAGGAGATCGGGTTTGTGATGCAAAATCCGGACAACCAGATCGTGACCGATAAGGTATGGCATGAGCTGGCGTTTGGACTGGAAAGCCTTGGGTATGACAATGCCACCATCCGGCTTCGGGTGGCAGAGATGGCAAGTTATTTTGGTATCCAGAAGTGGTTTTATAAAAATGTATCGGAATTGTCAGGCGGGCAAAAACAGCTTCTAAACCTGGCTTCCGTGATGGCCATGCACCCGTCTTTACTGATCCTGGACGAGCCAACCTCCCAGTTGGATCCCATTGCAGCCTCCGATTTTCTGGAGACCGTGAAGAAGATTAATCGTGATATTGGGACTACTGTACTGCTCACCGAACACCGCCTGCAGGATATCATTCCGTATGCCGACCAGGTGTTTGTCATGGATGAGGGTACCCTGTTTATGGAAGGGACACCCCGGGAGATTGGAACCAAATTAAAGGAACAGCACCACGGCATGTTTTTATCCATGCCGGTTCCCATGCAGATTTATGCAGGGACAGAGAGCACCCTTACCTGTCCCCTTACCGTAAGTGAGGGCAGACAGTGGATCCGGGAATATATAGAAGCAAAAAGGAATGAAAAAAAGAACAGATCCAGCAGGCCAACCAAAGGTTGGAAAGACAGGGGAGAAAAACAAAAACGAAACGGCAGGGCTTTTTGGGCATTTCAAGCGCCAGAAAGAAAATACGCCCCCAGCCATCCAGATGAAGGATGTCTGGTTTCGGTATGAAAAGGACAGCCCCGATGTCATTCAGGATCTGTCACTGGAAGTAAAAAAGGGAGAATTCTATGCCCTGGTAGGGGGAAACGGAACCGGAAAGAGTACCACCTTATCTTTACTTGGACGAGTACACCAGCCGTACAGCGGCAGAATCTACCTGGATGGAAAGGATCTTCGTTCCTTTTCCGACCGGGAGTTATACGGTGGGTATCTTGGTGTTATGCCACAGAATCCCCCAGAGCATCTTTTTAAAAAAGACGGTACTAGAAGACCTCTATAGCGTGATCGGCGGAAAAAAGAAAAGCCGTCCAGCGAGTACCCCATTTCCATGAAAAAGGAAAAAGCCATCGAGGGGATTGTAAGCCTTACCCATTTGGAAGGGTTGCTTAACCGCCATCCCTATGATTTAAGCGGCGGGGAGCAGCAGCGGCTTGCCCTTGCAAAAGTGCTTCTTCTTCGCCCGAAGATCCTTCTCATGGATGAACCGACCAAGGGAATGGATGCGGAATACAAAGAAGAGCTTGGAAGTATTTTAAAGAAGCTGCAATCCCATGGAATGACGATTTTCATGATTTCCCATGACGTGGAATTTGTAGCCGAGTATGCGGATACGACAGGCCTGTTTTTTGAGGGAAATGTGGTGACAAGCAAAAAGACAAGAGACTTTTTCGCTGGAAATAATTTTTATACCACTGCGGCAAACCGTATGGCAAGAGGTCTGTTTCCAGAGGCAGTTACCGGAAAGGATGTGGTGTCATGCTTGACGAATCCCAGTTAGATGAATTTCTGGATGAATTCTTTGGGGAAGAAAAACCAGCTTCGGATGCCGCCCGTTTAAAGAATTCGGGAAAACAAAATCCTTTCCATCGAAAAGAAGTTCCTTCTGAAGAACTGGAAGAATATACCCTTCCGTCCGACGGAATGATTATCCGCCAGATGGAGCGCCAGGGAAAGGTAAGCCGCCGCACCTGGTTTGCATTTGCGGTCATGCTGATCGTGGTACCAATCCTTCTATTCTTCTCGGTGAAGATATGGGGAGGGCGAAAATACCTGCTCTGCAGCCTGATCGTGGTAATGGCAGCCATGCTTCCCTTTTTTATGATGTTTGAGGGCAGGAAGCCAAAGGCAAGGGAGATCATGGTGATCTCCGTATTAGCTGCCATTGGCGTAGCAGGACGCGCCGCCTTTTTCATGGTGCCAAGCTTCAAGCCTGTGGCTGCCATCGTGATCTTAACCGGGATTTCCTTTGGCGGCGAGGCTGGATTTTTAGTTGGCAGCCTTACCATGCTGATCTCCAACATGTTTATGGGGCAGGGCCCCTGGACACCCTGGCAGATGTTTGCCTTTGGCATGATCGGATTTCTGGCAGGGATCCTGTACCAGAAGGGGATTTTAAAAGCCAGGAAGTTCGATCTTTGTATCTACGGATTTTTAAGTGTCTTTTTAATTTATGGAGGCATTATGAATCCTGCCAGCATCCTGATGTCCTACGGATATATTACAAAAAGCAGCCTGATCGCCTACTACATTTCAGGCGCCCCCGTGGATCTGGTACATGCAGCTTCCACCGTGATCTTCCTATGGCTGCTTAGCCGCCCGCTTCTGGAAAAGCTGGAGCGGATCAAGGTGAAATATGGGCTGATACAGGAATCAGAGAACCGGTAATAGAAAATAGATGTAAGTGGAATTTGATTTTTTAAAAGAAGGAGAACGAAAAATGTTAAATCCCAAAAAGAAAAGGACTGGATGCTATCTTGCCGGAATTCTGGCGGCGGCAGCAGCCATCAGCCTGTTATCTGGCTGCGGTGGTGGGACACCGTCCTTAGAGGAAGCATTAAAGAAAACTGCTTCCTATGAACAGACAAGTATTCCCTCCCCAGCTTCCGATTCCCTCGGCGGAGAGTGGACGGTGATCGCACTGGCACGCTCCGGGAAAGCGGCAGAGGACGGCTATTACGAAAAATACAGGGCAAACTTAGAAAAGCGCGTCAAGGAGCAGGAAGGGGTATTAAGTGAAAACCGCTATACCGAGTATGCAAGGGCTGTCCTGGCTTGTAAGGCCATCGGGATCAATCCTTCCGATATTGGAGGGTATGACCTTATAAAGTCCCTGGAAGATTTTGAGGCTGTAACCGCGCAGGGGTTAAATGGAGCCGTGTATGCCCTTCTTGCCTTAAATGCGGACCGCTCGGACGTAGACGGGGAACTGGAACAAAAGTATCTGACCTACATTGTGGGACAGGAAAAGCCATCCGGTGGATTTCCTTAGATGACAGTTCCGATACCGCAGATGTGGATCTGACTGCCATGACCTTACAGTGCTTAGAGCCCTATGCCACAGAGGAAGAAATCAGTGCCATCATTGACCGTGGCGTGGAATTTTTAGCGGATGCGCAGGCAGAGGATGGCGGTTATGAGGCGTATGGGGATAAAAGCTCCGAGTCCGTTTCCCAGGTAATCCTTGCGCTTAGCACGTATGGAATCGACTGTAACAAGGATGCACGAATTTCCGGAAAAACGGAAAAAGGGGTCTTTACGACAACCTGATGGAGTATTATAAAAAACGATGGAAGCTTTTCCCATCTATTAGACGGGGACAGCGATCCCATGGCTACCGACCAGGCGTTTTGTGCAATGGCGGCATACAGCCGGTTTTTTCAAATTGCAAAACCAGTTTTTATGATATGAGCGATACCAATTGACACATAAGAAAAAGAACCTGGATCAGCCAGTAAAAAGGGCAGGAGGAAAGAAATGGCAGATAAGATCACACAGCTTCAGAAGGAGCTTGGAACCATTATAAAAGGAAAAAAAGAAGTTACGGATAAGATTATCATGGCAGTGCTGGCAAGAGGACATGTGCTTTTGGAAGACGTTCCTGGTGTTGGAAAGACAACCACAGCTTTGGCACTTTGCCGTCTTATGGGAATGGATTTTAACCGGATCCAGTTTACGCCGGATGTAGTTCCTTCCGATGTAACCGGATTTACCCATGTACGAAAAACAGACGGGCAGATTCATCTACCGCCCAGGCGCGGTGATGTGCAACATGCTTCTGGCGGACGAGATCAACCGTACCTCCAGCAAAACCCAGGCAGCCCTTCTGGAAGTCATGGAAGAGGGAAAGGTAACGGTAGATAACGAGACACATCCGGTTCCGCAGCCCTTTGTAGTCATTGCTACAGAGAACCCTACCGGCTCTTCCGGAACCCAGATGCTGCCGGAATCCCAGTTAGACCGATTTATGATAAGCCTTTCCATGGGCTACCCGGATCACGAAAACCTGGTAGAGCTGCTTCGGGACCGGCAGACAAAAAATCCGTTGGAGAACGCGAAAGCTGTTATTACCAAAGAAGAAGTTGTTATGCTTCAGGATCAGGTACAAAAGTATATATGGCAGATTCCATCCTGAACTATATTGCAACCCTTGCAGAGGCAACCAGAAACCATCCGATGATCACACTTGGTCTTAGCCCCCGTGGAACCCTGGCTTTATGCCGTATGACAAAGGCGGCAGCCTTCATGGAAGAACGGGATTATGTGATCCCGGAAGATGTAAAAAAAGTATTCACAGATGTAACCGCACACCGTATGATCCTGGATTCAAGAGCCAGATACCAGGAGCAGAGTGCGAAGGACATTCTGGAAGAAATTTTAAAAGATACATCGGCACCGAAGGTAGAGGGAGAATGAAAAACAGGATTTTACTACTTATATGGTTCATATTGCTTGCCCTGGCTGCGGTTTTTTACCGGAGTCTGGGTATATGCCGTCCTTTTGCTTTTGTCCGCCCTTGCGGTAGTGGCGTTTTTGCTGCTTGGTTTCTTTTGCGGAAAAAATGATCACTATGAAGCTAAAGCTCCCCAAAGCTGCGGAACAGGATGGAATCTGGAAGGGGAGCTTCAGATCGCAAATGGCTCTGTCCTTCCGGTATTTCTAGGAAAAGGCAGCCTGCATTTGGAAAATCATTTTACTGGGAGAAGATGGAGCTTCCGTTTTCGTTTTCCCTTAAAGGAAAGGGGAAAAAAAGGCCATTGACTTCCAGGGAAAAAGCCAGTGGTGCGGTTGTATTTACGCCACCTTACACACCTGGCGCTCCTATGATTTCTTTGGTCTGGCAGGGCAAAAGAGGAAGGCGGGGCTGTCCGCTTGTACGGTGGTGATGCCCTGTGAGCAAAAGGAAGATTTTCAGTTTCTCACAAAAGAGGGCTTTGACATGGAGAGCTTCCGCTATTCCGGAGCCCGTCCTGGGGATGATCCGGGGGAGACCTTTGATATCCGGGAATACCAGGAGGGGGACAGCATTCGTCAGATCCACTGGAAGTTGACCGGCAAGTTAGATAAAATGATGATCCGCCAGAGAAGTTTCCCGGTGGATGATACGGTCCTGATCCTGGCAGAGCCCTATTTAAAGGAAAAAGCTCCAGCCGTAGCACAGACGCTTGGTGAAGTGTTTGCCGCAGTTTTTAAATAGTTTTATGGAACAGGGCATTTCCTGTCAGGCAGGCGTGTTTGACCACAGCACCGGACATTTTTACATTGAAAAAATACGCACCCGCGAGGATTATGAAACTATTCTCTATTTATTCCTCCGCCACGGAGGGGAGGGGGAAAAGCCCTGCACCATCACAGAATATCTTCACACTCCGGGACAACAAAGATTTGCAAATTATATTTATATTACAGGCACCCCAGAAGAGGAAGATCTTAGAAGCCTTCGAACCCGGGGCGAGGTAACCGTTGTAGGCTGCGGAATCGCAGCGGATAAAGGAGAAACCATCACATGGAAGTATGGATCACAAGACAAGAAGAAAAAGCATAGAAGATACCTGCCCGGTATCCTGCTGGAAAGTATCCTGATTTTTGCTGGTAAATGGCGTTGGTACCTTTGCGCTTTTGCATACCCTGATTCCGTCTGTGAATGGGATTCCTTTTTAGGTGAGCGTCGCTGTCACCGCCCTTTTCTGTGGCTTTCTTTTCAGGCTTCGGGAACATTTGGTTGCTGCGGTTTTCTCGTTAAGTGCAGCTGCCGGGATCTGCCTGTTTGCATTTTCTGGCATGCTCTTAAATGGATTCCTTTCGCTCTGGAACCAGCTTGCAGAAGTTCTTGGGAAAAAATGCAGGGATTTATCTTACCATCTACCAGCTGAAGGATTCTGGAAAAGCAAATGGGAGCTGGCTGCTTTTATTTTCCTTGGCATTGCATGTGGGCTGCTTGGCTTCTTAATCCTGAAGCTTCGGTGGTATGTGCTGCTCCTTCTTTTTTGGCGGCAGTCCTTCCGGTGGTTCTGGTAAAAAACCAGCCTGCTTCCAGATACCAGGCTTTGTCTTTGCTTTTACGCTGGAACCCTGTTAGAATTAAACTACATGACGAAAATAAAGGGGGAAACTTAGGTAACGCTGCCGATGTGTCCGCTTTTATTGCCGGGGCATTTGGTCTTCTTCTGGTTTCCGTTTTCCGGGGGGTGTGTTCCTTCAAAGCCTGGTGCCAAAGAATGAGTACCAGGACTCCCAGCTTGTGG
>ENA-OPYU01000350-OPYU01000350.1-human-gut-metagenome-genome-assembly--contig:-NODE-350-length-18618-cov-4.683143_pt1 | contig 18618 bp, 18 predicted proteins | sample MGYA00242637_ERZ504482 | MGnify/ENA primary metagenome ERZ504482 (study PRJEB26092, sample SAMD00036237) | human gut metagenome | host: Homo sapiens | study: EMG produced TPA metagenomics assembly of... | reverse complement strand
CTACTCTTAAAAGTAAAAAAGAGATCAAATACTGCATTTCATCCATTAATATTAACTTATTTTCAGTAAAAGACTTGTAGAAAAACTAGATTCATTAAGAAAAAAATAGAAACTTCCCGATTCGTCACGAACCGGGAAGCTTAAAACTGAGTTATATACAGATTTTCCCATTCAGGGGGAACATGGCTTTTTCTATCAGCTTTTCACCCTTGTTTTGTTAAGGTAAATGGTTATATATTTAAAAGTTTAGTTTTTAGCGTATTATGTTAATTCACATAACAAAAAATATACCACGGGGCATAGTACCATTCAATACACTAAAAATCAACAGAATAATCATTTTTTATTTTCCACATTATGTGGAAATACCACAATTTCATTCCACAATTTTGTAGAATTAATCCCCGTTTTTAAAATATATCTTTATCTTTGTAGAATTGATTACTCACTAAACAATATAATTACTATGAAAAAAAGGACATTACGGAATGCTCTCATTGGCATTTACTTCATGCTTGGCTGTTCATGCGGAAAATAAAAATCAAAACACAGACAAGCCCAATGTCATCTTCATTTATGCTGATGATTTAGGATATGGTGACTTGGAGTGTTATGGAGCAAAAAACGTACAAACTCCAAATGTCAACCGTCTGGCATCCGAAGGGATACGATTTATCAACGCACACGCCACTGCCGCTACCAGTACCCCATCCAGATATTCCATGCTGACCGGAGAATATGCATGGCGTAAACCCGGAACAGATGTAGCTGCAGGCAATGCAGGAATGATTATACGCCCCGAGCAGTATACTATGGCAGATATGTTTAAAAGCTCCGGATATGCCACAGGAGCATTTGGCAAATGGCATTTAGGATTAGGTGATAAAACTGCACAACAAGACTGGAATGCCCCTCTCTCCGCTTCTCTAGGTGATTTGGGGTTTGACTATTCCTATATCATGGCAGCCACAGCCGACCGGGTTCCCTGTGTATTTATCGAGAATGGTCAAGTAGCCAATTATGATCCTTCAGCTCCGATAGAAGTAAGCTATATAAAAAATTTCCCCGGTGAACCTACCGGAAAAGACAATCCTGAACTTTTATATAATCTGAAGCCGAGCCACGGTCATGATATGTCTATCGTGAACGGCATCAGCCGAATCGGTTATATGAAAGGAGGTGGCAAAGCATTATGGAAAGATGAAAATATAGCCGATTCCATTACCGCACATGCAGTTGATTTTATCAAACAACATAAAGACGAGCCTTTCTTTATGTATTTCGCCACTAATGATGTGCATGTTCCCCGTTTTCCACACAATCGCTTCCGTGGTAAAAACAAGATGGGACTGCGCGGTGATGCTATCGCACAATTTGACTGGAGTGTAGGTCAGTTACTCGAGGCCCTCGATAAAATGGGATTGACCCAGAACACATTAATTATTCTTTCCAGCGACAATGGACCGGTAGTAGACGACGGATACGATGACAAGGCAGAAGAGCTACTGAACGGGCACGAACCTGCCGGTAACCTGAGAGGTGGAAAATACAGTGCATTTGAAGGGGGTACCCGTGTTCCTGTAATTGTACACTGGCCTAAAGCTATCAACAAGCCGGAAGTCAGCGATGTGCTTATTTCACAAATAGACTGGTTGGCATCACTGGCTTCTTTGGTAGATGCCCGTATTCCGAAAGGAAGTGCTCCCGACAGCTACAATCGGTTAGCAAATTTATTAGGACAAGACAAAACAGACCGCCCATGGGTTATTGAACAGGCATCCAATCACACCCTATCCGTGCGTACTAAAGATTGGAAATTTATTGAAGGCAGCGATGGTCCTAAAATGATTCCTTGGGGGCCAAAATTGAAACTGGTTATTTAGGTATTCCCCAGTTATATGATATGAAACAAGCAGGGGAAAAAGTGAATTTAGCGACTGAACATCCCGAAAAAAGTATTCGAATTACAACAAATATTAAGAAAAGTACGAGATAAAAGCATTCAGATGAAGTAACATGTTGAATACACACCAACCAAATATTTCCCAAAGGGTGAATCAAGACAAAAGAATCACATAAAGGGTCTTGAATTCACCCTCTTTTTTAATCAAGAGAATTTCAAAATAGTCCTCATTTCAAAAGAACCAATCCTTATAGACAAGGATCCTTTTCTTTCTTTAAAGTCAAAGTTTTTATCCGAAAACAACTTGAACACTTTCACAAGAATGGGTTACACATAAAAACTCTCAAAGATACAAGACACGTTTTCCACTTAAAAAAAGAAATCTCAAATTATTTCTTTATTTTCCCTTCATTCACCAGTTCAGACAGCGCCCTAGCCAATGACGGACGAGTAACTCCCAGCTTCTGCGCCACCTCCTGCTGATTATGAATAGCAGAATGTGTTTCTAGATATTTCAACAAACGAGTCTTTAAATTCAACAAAGCAAACTCATTCAATTTCCTGCTTAAAAAGACACTCCTGTCCGAAATATCCTTCAAAAAATTCTGCATCATCAATGGATGCAAAACGCATAAATTCTAAAAATCGTTCTTTACCTATTATAAAAACCTCACAAAGTCCTATTGCTTCTACATTAACGGGAAAACGATTTTCAGTGGCAAAAATAAAAGCCGAGGCCAGCAAGTTAGGAGCTCCAATTTCTTCTACCGTCAGTTCTTTCCCTTCATCATTTATCATTCCCGCCCGTACCCTTCCCGATGCAAGAATGTACAGCCCTTTACATAAGTCACCTTGCCGGGCAATGATATCACCCGGTTCAAAGTGTTTCAAACTATTCGGAAGTCCGAATAGTAAAGCAACCAATTCTTCTTCTTTCATTCCCTGAAAAGGAGCTATCTGCAATAATCCTGTCAGTTCCATCCTACTTTCTTTTAACTGTTATTTGTATCCGCTGTAACATATGGTACAACTTAAAAGACGAAAACCATGTACTTTTGCACAAAAGTAATAGAAATCATTAAAATGAGAAAAGATATGGAGAATAACATGTTTTGTTTCCAATGTCAGGAAACAGCCAAAGGTTTCGGTTGCACCTTAAAAGGTGTTTGTGGAAAAAAATGCAACTACAGCACGTACTATGGATTTATTGCTTTTTGTAGTACGAGGAATTTCTGTTGTGGCAGATCAATTGCGCCAACATTCCCTCCCCGTTAAAAAAGATGTGGACAATTTTATTGTAGACGCCTTATTCTGTACCATTACCAATGCCAATTTCGACGACGAAAGCATTATGAAACGCATTGACAAAGGATTAGTAATACGTAATGACCTTAAACATCAAGCTTTTGCCAAGGATATTCCTCTGCCGGAAGCCGATGAGTTAAATTGGAAAGGCAGTCACGATGAATATGATGCAAAAGCCGCAACAGTCGGAGTTTTGCGTGAAAAAAACGAGGACCTACGCTCTTTAAAAGAACTGATTATGTATGGTCTAAAGGGAATGGCTGCTTATCTGGAACATGCCATGAGGTTAGGACATAATGACGAAAGTATTCATCGTTTCATGCAGAACATCATCGCACAAATTACAACAAAATCTTTATCGGCAGATGAACTGACTGTATTAGCACTGAGAACAGGTGAAATAGGCGTTCGAACAATGGCTTTGCTCGACAAAGCAAATACTTCCAGTTATGGCAATCCAGAAATTACCCGTGTAAATATCGGAACTGGTACCCGACCCGGTATTCTGATAAGCGGACATGACCTGCATGATCTGGAAGAATTGTTGGAACAAACCAAGGATAGCGGCGTGGACGTATATACTCACGGTGAAATGCTTCCTGCACATTACTATCCGGCATTTGAAAAAATATACACATTTTGTAGGAAACTATGGAAATGCCTGGTGGAAACAACGGGAGGAGTTTACCTCGTTCAATGGTCCTATCCTGTTCACAACCAACTGCATCGTTCCTCCTCTGCCCAATGCCACTTATAAAGAACGCATGTTTACCACTAATTCTACCGGATATCCCGGTTGCAAGCATATTACAGCAGATGAGAAAGGACATAAGGACTATACTGAAATAATAGAAACAGCCAAACAATGTGCCGCACCGACAGAAATAGAACATGGAGAAATCATGGGTGGTTTTGCCCATAATCAGGTATTTCAACTAGCAGACAAGGTAGTAGAAGCGGTAAAGAGCGGAGCTATCCGTAAGTTCATCGTCATGGCAGGTTGTGACGGGCGTATGCGCAGTCGTGATTACTACACCACTTTTGCCGAGATGCTTCCCAAAGACACAGTCATTTTGACTGCGGGATGTGCTAAATATCGTTATAACAAACTAGGGTTAGGTGACATTAATGGCATTCCGCGTGTTTTAGATGCAGGACAATGTAACGATAGCTATTCATTGGCAGTCATCGCCCTCAAACTGAAGGAAGTATTCGGGCTACATGACATCAATGAACTGCCCATTGTTTACAATATCGCCTGGTATGAACAGAAAGCGGTAATCGTATTGCTGGCATTACTCAGTTTGGGAATAAAAGAGATTCATCTCGGTCCCACCTTACCCGCATTCCTCTCGCCCAACGTGACGAAAGTACTAGTCGAGAACTTTGGAGTAAGCGGTATCGGTACAGTAGAAAGTGATATGAAAAAATTAGGATTAATGAACGAATAAACGGAATAATTATGAAACAGAAAAATTACAATTCATGTACAGTCGGACAAATTGTAGCCGGCAACTTTGATACAACCAAAGTATTCTCCCGTTACCATATTGATTTTTGCTGCCATGGCAATACTCCGTTTGCAGAAGCCTGCCGGAACCGCGGTATTGATCCCGAAGCAGTAGCACGTGAATTAAATGAATTACAAGAGAATACGGTTAGTAATGCTCCTGACTTTGCCGGATGGCCCATCGATTTATTAATAGACTACGTATTGAAAATACACCATCGGGGAATCCGTGCCAAAGGTCCGCAAATAGAAGCATTATTAGCCAAAGTAACCGAAGCGCATTCAAAGAATCATCCAGAGTTATTGCAAGTCCAAGCACTGTTCCGCGACTCGCTTCTTGATTTGGAAAATCATTTATCAAAAGAAGAGAATGTATTATTTCCTTATGTTTATGAAATGTTCCAAGCCAAAGAGGAAGGTTTGAAAGTAGCTAAATTCCATTGCGGCACCATTCTATATCCCATCGAAGTGATGGAAGATGAACATAATCACGAAGGAGAACGTTTTGAAAAAATCTCTTCATTAACCAATGGATTCACCGCCCCTGAAGATGCTTGTGCCAGCTTCCGCTTGGTTTTACAACAATTGAAACAATTTGAAGAGGCATTACATGAACATATCCACCTGGAAAACAATATCATTTTTCCCAGAGCATTAGAATTGGAAAAGGAGGAAGCCATCTGATAACTACACAATGACACTTCCATTTACAAAAGTGCCCAAAGTGAAATAATACAAAAATCACTTTGGGCATCTTCATGTATTATAACCCACGCTCCACTATATAATCTTGTCCCTGTTCTGTCATCAAGTCATATTCATACACCTTATACAAAGCAGGGTATTGCGGGTTTATCTCCTTGGAAATCAAAGGCTCTTTGATCTCTGCCTGCATATAATATTCATTCGGGTTCTTACCTTTTGCCTCTTTTAATCCAACCCCACGCAAAGGAACATACGAACGTAAACGTAAATTACCTCCCAAACGGGAATGAATCTTCGCTTTATCCAGCTGCACGCCATTCCAGTTCATATCCACCACAAATCCTCCACGGGCAACCAGTCCTTGCACACTTCCTGTGGCCCAGGCATCCGGAAGAGCCGGAAGCAAATGTACAGCTCCGTCATGGCTCTGCAACAACATTTCAGCCACACCGGCAGTATAGCCAAAGTTGCCGTCAATCTGGAAAGGCGGATGAGCATCAAACAGATTAGGATAAGTCCGTCCTTGCGGATAAGCCTCTTTCACTTCATCTCCAGGCAGCAGCTTCAACATATTATTAATAATCCGGAACGCATGATTACCGTCCAGCAAACGGGCCCACAGATTAACTTTCCAGCCAATGGACCAACCGGTAGCTTCGTCGCCACGCTGTAACAACGTATTTTTAGCTGCCTGGAAAAGTAAAGGATGAGTGTAAGGAGATATCTGATTACTAGGGAACAATCCATATACATGAGAAATATGGCGATGCTTGTCATTCGGATTATCTAAATCTTCCAGCCATTCTTGTAACTGATTGTATTTCCCGATCTGCATCGGGGCCAGACGATTTAACATAGACCGCAAAGAATCTTGATAAGAAGCGGACATTTTCAGAATTCTTGATGCATGCAATGCATTGCTAAGCACATCGAAAATTATCTGATTATCCATAGTACAACCTGCTACAATCGTTGAAGCTTTTTTAGTATCCTCTCCCGAAGGTCCATGTTCCGGAGACATGGACGGAGCAGTCACCATCCAACCGTATTCAGGATGTTCAATTAAATAATCAAGATAAAAATCAGCAGCTCCTTTTAATGCCGGATAGGCTTCGGAAAGAAACAGCTTGTCCCCACTATATAAATAATGCTGCCACAAGTGGGTAGTCAACCAAGCACCTCCCATGGGCCATGTACCATAAAACGCTTTATCCACCGGACCGGTGGCACGCCATATATCTGTATTGTGATGAGCCACCCATCCGTTGCATCCATACATAGTCCGTGCCGTTTCCCTGCCGGTAACTGATAATTCTTTCACCATTTCGAACAAGGGCTGGTGTGTTTCACTCAGATTGGTCACTTCAGCCGGCCAATAATTCATTTCCGTATTAATATTGATGGTATATTTTCCATCCCATGGAGCAGCCAGTTTATTATTCCATATACCTTGCAAATTGGCAGGCTGACCTCCCGGCTGGGAGGAGGAAATAAGCAAATAACGTCCATACTGAAAAAGCAACACCGCCAAAGAAACATCCTTACCCTCATTGAACAGTTCGATGCGTTTGACAGTTTCCAGCTTAGCCCGCTCACTGGTTCCCAAATCCAATCTTACACGGTCAAACTGCTCTTTATAAAGAGCTATATGCTCCTGTAAAACCTGACTATAAGGGCGTCCCAATGCCAGAGAAAGATATCCAGACGCTTTTTTACTCTCATTGCCACTTATATCGTGATAATTAATAAAATTCGTACCCGATGAAACATACAGAGTAACACTGTCCGCTCCTTCCACTGTAATGTTTTGGTCATCAATTTTCACCTTACCCCCATCCACATCAGCCTGCGTCTGTGTTTCCATACGAATCAATCCTTTCACTCCCTCATGATCCCTACCCTTTCCAGTCAGAACCAATTTTTTCCTTTCCTGCTGACTTTATGTTCCAATGGCGACACATATCCGACCTTAAAATTCAGTTTCCCCGGCCGGTCTGCTGTCAAACGGACCACTATCACCTTATCAGGAAATGATGCAAAAACTTCACGTTGAAAAGTCACGCCATCCACTTTATAGCGAGTAGTAGCCACCGCACGTTCCAAATCCAGATCACGATAATAATCGGTTACCTTTTCATGTCCGGGAGTTTCTATAATCAAACTGCCGATTGTCTGATAGGGCATACCATGTTTCCCGGCATAAAAATTTATCTTGAATCAAGTTTTGAGCCTCCATGTTTTTTCCGGCAAAAATCAGTTCACGCACTTGGGGCAGACTTTTCAATGCTTCCGGCCTGTCATTCCGGTAAGGACTGCCTCCCCACATGGTTTCATCGTTTAGTTGAAGTTCTTCACGGGCCGTTCCGCCATATACCATCGCTCCCATCCGGGAATTGCCGACCGGAAGCGCTTCCACCCACGTTCCGGCAGGTTGCTTATACCACAATTTCAGATCACCCGCCTGAATAGATAACGAAAAAGACAATAAAATGCCTGCTAATAATGAATAAGTTTTTCATGGTCAATAGATATTGTATAATGTACAAATATAATTCTATTAACCATACAAACGAAAAGACAGAGGCATTTTATTGTCTAAAAAACAATTATGATAAAGAAAAGACCAAATATTACAACTCCTCCCTATCTGATAATCATATTCCTATTCAGCATCCACCCTGAGAGGTTCTTCTTTTCCATATCTACTTGGACTCACTTTAAAATGTTTCTTGAATACTTCACGGAAATATTTACCATCACAAAAGCCAGTCATTTCTGCCACTTCTGATACGGACTTTCCACCCTCTTTCAACAATTCCGCCGCACGATTTAAGCGTATCAGCCGGATATAATCTGCCGGCGCCTGTCCTGTCAATGCTTTCAATTTATTATAAAAACTGGAGCGACTCATGTTTTGCAATGAACAAAGCAAATCTACAGTAAAATCAGGATCATCCAAATTATCCTCCACGATTTTTTACGCACCCCCCGATATAAAATTTTCCAATCAAGGGCATTTAAACAATTTTTTTCCTACCGGCCTTCCAATATTTCTGCGGCCATATTCAAAGAGCCATATTTTTCGCGCAGCAATGCTCTATTTGCAAGCAGATTAGCAATTCTCGCTCTCAGGATTTTCAAATTAAAAGGTTTGGTAATATAATCGTCCGCCCCTACTTTCAACCCTTCCAGAATATTCCGTTCGTCCCCCAACGCCGTTAACAACAAAATGGGAATATGAGACGTTTCTATATCACCTTTTATAGTCACACACAATTCATCCCCTCCCATTTCGGGCATCATAATATCCGACAAGATAAGTTCCGGCCAAAACTCCTTCACAATGATGCATGCTTCTTTTCCATTACAACAAGCCTGCACATTATATATATCCGAAAGAGAATCTATCAGGTAAGTCCGCAATTCATCATTATCTTCCACTACTAAAATGCGTGGTAAAGCACCATTATCAACAATTTCAGAAGATTTCCCAGAATGATCTGCAACCGCAATCTCATCCATCCTTCCTTTCTTCATTTCCCGTTCAGGCTCAATCTGAATACATTTACGCAAATGTTCCCGCCCCTTTAAAAAATGTTACCTTTATAGTAGTACCCTGATGTTCCACACTTTTTACCTCTATTTCACCACCGTGCAGACGTATCAGTTTTCGTGTCAGCATGAGCCCGATGCCACTCCCTGTGATTTTCGAATTAATAGCGTTTACTCCACGAAAATGCATCTTGAACAATTTATTATGTTCTTTAGATGATATTCCGATACCTGTATCTTTCACTTCCAGTTTCCAAGTATCCTTATTCTCCTGCACCGAAACACGAACCATACCACATTCAGGTGTATATTTCATCGCATTCGAGATCAGATTTTTCAAAATAGAATCCATCTTCTCTTTATCAAACCATACTTCCAGTCCTTCCTCCACATTACAGTCGCAGGTAAAATCCAAATGTTTAAAAGCAGCATAAGAACGGAAAGTATCACAAACATCCTGTAAATAAGATTTCAAGTCATATTGAGCAATAAACAACTCAGAAGAATAAACATCCGTCCGTTCAAAATTTATCAAATTAGTAGTCAGCCGCAACAGTACATCTACATTCCTTAAGGCAATCTTCATCCTTTTCTTTCCACGGTCACTAAAACTTTCTTTCTCAAACAATTCCTCCAAAGGGGCTTTTATCAATGTAAGCGGTGTACGGATATCATGAGCCGTATTGATAAAAAAACGAGTTTTCTCATCTGATATTTTTTTTGCTTCTTTAAATTCAAGACACGATAAATAATAACAAATAGGGATAACGCAAGAATCACATACCCATAATATAGCCCAAAAACTACACCACAAAGGACGGCATATCATAATTGTCAGTACACGTTCTTCAAAAAACCAATTGTTGTTCCTCTTTGGAAACAGCCCGGATGCGCAGCGTGTATTTACCGGGATCCAAACTTGTATAACGTATGAGATTAGAAGTTCCCGGCTGGCTCCATTCATTGTAAAATCCATCCAATTTCCATGAAAACAACACATTAGAGGGATAATCATAATTAATAGAAGATAATACCAAAGAAAAAGTATTCTGATCATAATTCAGCTTTAAGACCTGCGTTTCATTTATATCTTTTTCCAATGGAGAATCTTCATCTCCAGGATAAACCGGCTGATAAGATATCTGAAAATCGCTTAATATCATTTTTTTCGTAAACATAAGTAGGGAATCTCAATTTTTGCCGGAAATTCAACAGCACCATCCGTACTCCCAGAACAAACCTCCATTCCTGCATAATGTACCGGAAGACGGATTAAAACATGCCGACAAAAGTCCCTGCTCGCTGGTCCGATTGTGAAAAGTTTTTCATCTTTTATCTGAAAATCTAGTAATTCCATCCTCCGTACTCATAATGATACATCCATCCATTTCAGGTAAAATGGTATATATATTATTAGAAACCAATGCACAATTACCTGTATAATAATGTACAAAATTTTTATTACGATGATCATAAGTCAGCACTCCCGAACCATTCGTTCCTATATATAACAACCCATCAGCCGACTGATACAGTGTATTGATATAGCTAGACTCTACAGGCATTGCGATATATTGATAATCGCCGGAATCTCTATCCAGCAGATAAAGCCCTGCAACTGTACCAATCCACATGTGGCGACTATCTTTTTCCGCAATAGCGGTTATCGAGCTTACCCCCGGATACAAACGGACACTATTATCCTTTAGATCAAAGCACTTCAAATTATAGAATCCTCCCGACCATATATATCCCTGCGAATCCTTTATCATACCACGAATATATTTATCCGGCTGCATATTTATAGAAGTAAGCAAAAAAGGAGAGAAATATTCTACAGACAAACTCTCTTTATTAATTTTATACAAACCGGAGGTATATCCCCCCGCCCATATTATTCCAGAAGAAACCTCACATAAAGTAATGAAAATATGATTTTTATCCTTCAAATGATGATCAGTAGAGCTTAAAAACGAGTGCCACTTTTTAGTTTGTCTGTTATAAAGGCTGATTCCGTTACTGGTTCCAAACCACAAATCTCCATCACTATCCTCAATGACAGAATGTACCTGGTCGTTTACCAACGACTGCTGGTTCCCAATAGAATGTTTTATCCAATAATAATTTTTATACCGATTATCCACTATCGTAACTCCTGTCGGATAATTAGCCAGCCAAATACGTTTTTCTTCATCAATATAAACAACATTAATATTGTTTCCGTTCATTGTATTATTGCTTTCATAATCAGCAGTAATATAAGGATGTGTAACACATGTATTCACATCCACTTTATGTATTCCCATCCCTTCCGTAGCAATCAGCAGTTCTTTCTCATTCAAAGGACAGATTCTGGTAATATTTACATCACTCAAATCAATAGAGGAACGGACAATCTGGCGAGTGTTCATATCAAAAGCAAAAATACCTTCCTCAAAGGTTCCGACAAATAATTTTTGAGATGCCGAATGAAAATACAATTCATTCACTTGTGAACTGATATCACACAAAGATTCTATCGGAATAACTCTCAATGCATTATTTTTCAATTCCGTAAAGCGTATTCCCCTTTCAGTCGCAATGAAAAAATGGCTGCTATCTACTTGTTCTACCATTTGTACATTTCCATGCATCACGTTAGCTACCTTACGGATACCAGTATCCTTTATATTATAAAGTACAATAGAGTCCTTGCCGCACAACCATATATTATCACTATGATCCATATACCCACACGTAACCCCTTCTGAGGCATCGGACAATTTATACACTACCTTGAACCGGTCATATAATTCATCATAGTAAAAGACACCTCCTTTCTTGCTAATCACCCATAAACGCCCCTCATCTCCTTTATATAACCACCCAAGATAAATAGAGGAGGTCAAACTTTTACTTTCATCCAGCAACTTATAGTGCCTTATTTCCTTACCATCATAGCGGTCCATGCCCTCATTAGTCAAAACCACATATACCCTTTAGAATCTTTCTGGATATCAAATATCCTACGGTTACTGAGTCCATCCTCTATCCCTATATATTTATATGTCTGCGCAAAAGAGATTAAAGGAATAAACATCAATACGAAACTAATGTTTTTCATTTCAAAAATGTGCGTGTGTTATCTACAAATATCTACGTTAATGTAATAGACTACAAAATTAATAAAGAATTACATCAAAACAAAAAAAACAGATATTTTTCACAAGCTATTTTTTATATAACTCTCTTATTTCTACTATAAAGGACCATAATTCCTATTTTCTATCCTTAAAAAGAACAAGGGAAATACCTATATGATATTTTACATATTGTAACCGATTTTATTCATAAAACAAGCTATCAACCAACATAATCATTTCGTTTTGCGATTTATCAAAGCTTCACGACATACCAGTTCTTTATGAATCTGATACAGACGAATGTTCAATAACCCTGACATACTTCGCAGAAACGCTATATCCCGCTTCACTTCAAACAAATAAAAAAGCCCTGATTCCGTTAAGAATCAGAGCTTTTCCTAATTTTGCTTTCTTGAGAAGCGGTGCGTACGGGACTCGAACCCGTGACCCCATGCGTGACAGGCATGTATTCTAACCAACTGAACTAACGCACCAAATTTCAATTTTTCTTATACTGCATCTCTCTCGATTGCGGTTGCAAAGATACGCAAAATTTCGATATCCGCAAGCAGTTTTTACGAATATTTTCTTGAACTTTTTCACATCAACTCTGATAATAAGCCATTTAAGATACAAGAAAAATAAAAATACGAAAAAAAAGAGAGCACTTCATGTACTTTTTTAAATATAATATGTATATTAGTAGTGTAAATAAAAGGAAACGCAACTATGGATATGCATGTTTTTCAAGTAGAATCAAATAAAGTACTTCCACAACAGGGAAGCATCCTTATATCCTCCCCTTTCATGAACGACTACCACTTTACAAGAGCAGTCGTGCTTCTTATCGAGCATAATGACGAGGGAAGTATGGGTATTATCATGAATAAAGATTTCCGTTACCACATTCTGCTCAATGACCTCATCCCCGAATTGGAATTCGCACAGCGGGTCCCGGTGTATAAAGGCGGGCCGGTGAGCCGGAGACAAATTTTTTTTCCTGCATACGCTAAAAGATCTGGAAGGCGCACTGCCTCTGGGAAACGGACTTTATCTGAATGGTGATTTCAATGCCGTGCAACAATATATACTGGACGGGAAGCCCATTGAAGGAGTGATCCGTTTCTTTGCCGGTTACGCGGGATGGGATCATGGACAACTTGCCAAAGAAATAAAAGAAAACTCATGGCTCATAGGAAAAGCCGGGAAAGAAACGTTGCTCAACCAGCACTTCCGCGACTTATGGCATACCAGTTTGAACGAAATGGGAGGGAAATACGCCATTTGGGCCCGCTATCCCCAATACCCCTCCCTCAACTGAGATTCAGCTTCTGGACAACCAGCACATCTGTATATCCACCGCCAAACGTATGCGCCCACTCTTTCAATACCGCACTCTCTTTGTACCCGCACGCCGCAAAGAGCCTGCGGGAAGGAAGGTTTTCCACAGCGATATAGGCAAACAACTGATGAATTCCCAGATAACGGAAACAGTGTTCTTCCAGCAAAGCCAGGGCATTACGCCCTATCCCCTGCCTGCGACAAGATTTATCCACCATAATCCCCACCTCGGCCCGGTTGTGCAAAGGGTCAAATGAACATACATCCACCATCCCCACTACCTGCCGGTTCCCGTTTTCTATCATCAGGCGTAACTGGCGGTCGGCAAACAAATCATTCTGGGTCTGCTCTATGTACTGCTTCAACTGAAAACGCGAATACGGGCCTGTGGTATTGCTCATTTCCCACACATCCGTAGCATTCTCAAAACGGAACATGACTTCCAAGTCTTCCGGCTCCGGCGCACGGAGCCTTATCCCGTTCCCTTGAAAATGCCGGTCACTCATCATAAAGCAGGCTCCTCATTCTCCTCTTTTACCAAATCCAGCTCATCCAGCATCCGCTTGCGGGTAGGGACACAGAACAGGGAAGAGATCAGCGCCATCATGGCACACAATACACCCGTGTTGTTCAGAGTCAGATAATAAAATGACAAGTTCACCAATACGGGAACCACCAGCATCCCTGTCCTTATCTCACTCCAGCGGCGATAACTTCTCAAGGCTTCCGGCAATGAACGCTGTTTCACATTCTTCACCAAGGAAAGGCTGAACAGCCGGAGCGATAAAGGAATCAACCCCACCGCCAATAAAATTCCTACCGTCTGCAAGACATAATCCATACGGACATCGCCCGCGTAAGCCCCCTCGGTCATCACCCCTGTTTCATAAAGAGCCACCAGGAGCAAAGGCAACACCCATACCGCCACATATTCTATCTGCAAGTATCGCAGCAATTGTTTTATCTTCTTTTCCATCTCTTTCTGTTTTTCCCAGTTTATGCCGTTCCCGTAAACAAAGTACGATTTATGATGGAACGTCCCAACGTCACTTCATCCGTATATTCCAACTCATCCCCGATAGAGATACCACGCGCTATCACACTCAGCTTCACGTCCATGCCGTCCAGCTTGCGCGAGATATAGAAATTCGTCGTGTCCCCCTCCATCGTCGAGCTCAAGGCAAGGATCACTTCCTTCACCTCACCGCCTTTCACCCGTTCCACCAGACTTTCTATCTGCAGATCGGAAGGGCCTATGCCATCCATGGGCGAGATGACTCCCCCAGGACATGGTACAGCCCCCTGTACTGCTGCGTGGCTTCCACCGCCATCACATCACGGATACTCTCCACCACACAGATCGTGGAAGCGTCCCGCGCCGGATTGGAACAGATACGGCAAGTTTCCGTGTCCGATATATTATGGCACACTTTACAATATTTCACTTCATGTTTCAAGGTAATCATCGCATTACCAAACGCCTCTACCACAGCTGTATCCTGTCTGAGCAGATGCAATACCAGCCGCATGGCGGTCTTGCGTCCCACACCCGGCAACTTGGCAAACTCTCCTACCGCTTTTTCCAGCAGCATGGACGGATATTGTTGGTTCATCAGTTATTTTGTATTATAATGGGTGCAAACTTACGCAATTTCAGCGATTTTGAGTACATTTGCACTCAAAAAAATTAAATGAACGGAATTTATATTCTGCTGACCATACTGCTCTATTTCGGAATGCTGCTGCTTGTAGCCCGCCTTACCGGCCGTCATTCCGATAATGACGCGTTCTTTCGCGGCAACCGCCGTTCTCCCTGGTATATTGTTTCTTTCGGAATGATCGGAGCCTCCCTTTCAGGAGTTACCTTCGTTTCCGTCCCGGGTATGGTACGCGGCATCGACATGACCTATATGCAGACCTGTTTCGGTTTCTTCATAGGCTATCTCATCATCGCCCACGTTCTGCTGCCGCTTTATTACAGGTTGAACCTGACCTCCATCTACACTTATCTGGGAGACCGGATCGGAAAACACGCTTATAAGACGGGAGCCTCTTTTTTCCTTCTGTCCAAAATCATCGGAGCCGCAGCACGCCTCTATCTGGTATGCCTTATCCTCCAGCATTATGTATTCGACGCCTTTCATATTCCTTTCGCCGCCACGGTGATAGGGATTGTCTTACTGATCTGGCTATACACCCGCCGCAGCGGCATACGCACGATTGTGTGGACGGACAGCTTGCAGACACTCTGCCTGCTGCTGGCGCTGGGATTAATACTTTATGAGGTTTCCGGCCAACTGAATCTGGATTTTCCGGGACTGGTACATGCCATCCGGGAAAATGAACACAGCCGTATCTTTGTTTTTGACGACTGGCACAGCAAACAGAACTTCTTCAAGCAGTTTTTCAGCGGCATCTTCATCACGATTGTCATGACAGGGCTGGATCAGGATATGATGCAAAAGAACCTGTCGTGCAAGAACCTGCATGAAGCCCAAAAGAACATGTATTGCTACGGCATCTCATTCGTTCCGGTCAATTTCCTGTTCCTGTCACTCGGAATCCTGCTGTTATTGTTCGCCTCGCAACTGAACATCCCCCTGCCGGCAGCCGGGGATGAGATACTGCCCTTGTTTGCGGCGGAAGGCCATCTGGGATTCGCCGTACTGATATTCTTTACCATCGGCATCATTGCAGCCGCCTTTTCCAGCGCCGATTCGGCATTGACCGCCCTCACCACCAGCTTCTGTATAGACATAGCGGGCATAAGCCATTTGTCCGGCAAAGAAGCGGAAAGACGGAGGAAGCTCGTGCACTTCTGCATATCAGTCCTCTTTATCGGATTCATCCTGCTGTTCAAGGCAGTAAACAACAAGAGTGTCATCGACGCTATCTATACCATCGCCTCGTACACTTACGGCCCGTTATTGGGGCTGTTTGCATTCGGGCTGTTCACCCCAATGCGGCCGCGCGACCGTTTTGTTCCTTACATAGCCATCGCCTCGCCGCTATTATGCTATGCCATAGACCGGCTGGTGTTCACCTCCACCGGCTATCAGTTTGGCTATGAAATGTTAATGTTTAACGGCTTCCTGACTTTTATGGGGCTGACGTGTTTAAGTATAAAAACAAAGAATTATGGAAATACTCAGTGCAGAATTTGTAGTAAGTAACACAAAAGTAGAGAAATGCCCGCAGGACAACCTGCCCGAATATGCATTTATCGGCCGTTCAAATGTAGGTAAATCGAGTCTGATAAATATGTTGACCAAACGTCCCAAACTGGCTATGACTTCCTCCACTCCGGGGAAGACTTTGCTGATCAACCACTTTCTGATCAATAAAGAATGGTATCTGGTAGATTTACCGGGATACGGATATGCCTCCCGGGGCAAGAAACAGGTAGAAAAGATACAGCAGATTATCGAGGATTATATCCTGGAACGCGAGCAAATGACCAATCTGTTTGTATTGATAGACTGCCGTCTGGAACCTCAGAAAATAGACTTGGAATTCATGGAATGGCTGGGAGAAAATGGAGTACCCTTCTCTATCATCTTCACCAAAGCCGACAAGCTGACCAATGGCAAGGTTAAGGATAATGTAAACAAATATCTGAAAAAATTGACAGAACAGTGGGAAGAACTCCCTCCTCATTTCGTATCCTCCTCTGAAAAGAAAACAGGCAGACAGGAGATTCTGGATTATATTGACAGCATTAACCGGTCGCTTAAGGCATAGTGTTAAATTACCTAGTGATGACTATTTAGAATGCAAATGACGCAAATGACACAAATTTATCCCGGTTCCTATTTGTGCCATTTGCACTCCGTTCCGGCAGACGCTCAGAGTTTTATGGTCTTCACCTTACCCGGAATCACCGTCAGATGCACCGTACCGTTGCATTCTATATCCACCTTCTGGTATCTGGCCTCCACCACCACTTTTCCGTCCAGAGCCATTATTCCCCATTGGCAGGCGTTTTCCTCGTAAGCGCAATAATAGCCCACAGGAGGCAGAATCTTCCTGTATTTGGGAGGCACAATGATACGTTCCCCCAGTTTCAAGCCCCATTTCATCCCCATCCGGAAAGGCAATGCATCCCTGATCTCTTCCAACCTTTTCAGCCTTTTCTGTTCCTCTTCCTGCAATTGTTTCCGTTGAGCTATCCCGGCACGCCGCCCGGCTTCTTCCTTCAGACGTTCCATCACCGTATGGAAATCTTCCTCGCCCGGCCGGGGAGCGTTACAGGCTATATACCGCTTTCCCTTCCCTTTTTCCACATGATAATAATTCCCGTTCCCGTCCATCACCACAATGCTCCGGTCCGCCAGACGGCCACAGCACCAATACACTTCCTCCTCATCCCCTGCCAGCACACAGGCGAAAACATCAAACAAGGTAGTCCAGACAGGATCCACCAGTTGGCAGTCCTTCGGAACACGGTAATCCGGTATCTTCAGATAAAAATCATAAAAGTAGATGCCGTTCTGATCCACCCCGCGCATGGTGACATACGGTTTTCCGGTACGGCTAAAAAAGAACTCTCCCACCTTCAGCAGCTCCACACCGCCGTATGGCAATTCCATACAGCCGAATGACAACACCACGGGTTTCTCCCGATAGGTTCTGTTTACCTTCAGGTCGATGTAAGATTCATTGCCCGCACAGTCTGTCACGGCAAGCAAATCCTCCTTCATGAACTTCATTTTCCGGCAGCGGTCCAGCTGTATTCCGGGCTGTCCGGTTTCATTCACCACACCTGCCCGGTTATTCCCGAATCTCACTGCCGCCCAGTCTCCACAAATATCAAACACTTCCGGATACCGGGGCCTTACCGTCATCCTCTCCCCGCGCCTCAATCCCCAAAGCCCGCTTTGTCTGTCATAATAACTTTTCAAAACGGGCTGTCCTTCTTTCTCTGTTGCGGAATCCCTCCGGTTTGTAAGGAAGTCCATCAGCCGGTCGTGCGTTATCACCACCTCCAGTTCATCCTCCCGCTGCCTTTCATCTTCCGGCAGCGGGCCGGATACGGACAGCCTGCCTGTTTCCATCCGTGCCCGGGACAGCGCGTTGCCAATCATCCGTCCCTCGAACATCGCCGCCCAGTCATGGTTCCGGGCAGGCAAACCGAAGATGCGGTACAGACCCACATTGTCTATCAGCATACAGGACGCCTT
>ENA-OPYU01000349-OPYU01000349.1-human-gut-metagenome-genome-assembly--contig:-NODE-349-length-18653-cov-3.723362_pt1 | contig 18653 bp, 23 predicted proteins | sample MGYA00242637_ERZ504482 | MGnify/ENA primary metagenome ERZ504482 (study PRJEB26092, sample SAMD00036237) | human gut metagenome | host: Homo sapiens | study: EMG produced TPA metagenomics assembly of... | reverse complement strand
TACCTTAATCACCTCCGCCATCAACTTGTCTCCTCCGGTCGAGATATAACAAATCTCATTCTGCGCTACCGGTCCGTCGACGACGAGGGTCACCATGTTGGCTATTACGCCACTAACAGTTCCTTTTTCGTTGCCATATATTTTTCAGTTGTTTATGTAGACCTGCATGACCAGCTCTGCGCAGTACTGCCGCAGGCATTCGGGGTATGTATTTTTATCACAGGAAAACCGTCCGGATTCTATGGACTATTATAATATGGTGGTTGCCGATATTCATGGTATCCGTCCTGCGGAACTGATCGAACATCAGAAAAAGCGGGAAAGTATTCGGTACATTCTGTGTATATGTACCGGATGAAATCGTATTCGCAGCAGATGCCATTGCTACCGGATTATGTGGCGGATCCCAGTTCTGGGTTCCTGGCGGAGAGAAAGTCCTGCCTGCCAATACCTGTCCACTGATCAAGGCATCTGTCGGTGCACGTCTTGACCGTACCTGTCCATTCTTCCGTATCGCAGATATGTTCATTGGGGAGACAACCTGCGATGGTAAGAAGAAAGCATGGGAGATTCTTTCTAAAGATGTACCGTTACATGTCATGGATCTTCCACAAATGAAGCGCGCCAAAGATATCCGGGCCTGGGCAGAAGAAATCGAGACATTTAAGAATGTCGTGGAAAAACTTTACCGGAAATGAAGTAACTGCTGAAAAAATCTGGCAGAAAGCATTACCTTAATTAATAACAAACGGAAAGCCCTGGAACGTCTTTACAACCTGCGCAAGAATGAGAATCTTCCGATCAGCGGATGTGATGTTCTTCTGATCTCTCAGATTGCATTCTATGATGATCCTGCAAGATTTACACAGATGACAAACAAGTTATGCGACGAGCTGGATCAGAGAGTAAAAGACGGTGTGAGTGTTGTTCCTGCCGGAACCAAACGTATCATGCTGACCGGAACTCCTCTTGCAATTCCAAACTGGAAGCTTCATAATATTGTAGAGACCAGCGGAGCAGCGATTGTCTGCGAAGAGATGTGTACCGGAACCAGATATTTCGAAAATCTTGTTGATGAAAGCAAGACAACCCTGGAAGACCAGTACATGGCTCTGGCCGAAAGATACATGAAGATCAACTGTGCATGCTTTACACCGAATGAAGGACGTATTGATGACATCTTACGTCTTGCAAGAGAGTACAAAGTTGATGGTATCATCGATGTGAACCTTAAGTTCTGTAACCTGTATGATACCGAGGGATATTTCGTAGAGAAAGCAATGAAAGAAGCCGGTATCCCTGTTCTTGGAATCGAAACGGATTACACCGACAGCGACGCCGGACAGCTTCGTACCCGAATCAGTGCATTTATCGAAATGTTAGATAACAAATAAGTAACCGAGGTAACAGATCATGCAAAAGATACAGCATTATGTATTATTTCCCAACCATGACAACGGGATGCGTCTGTACGGGATATTAAAAGAAGCCGGTATCAAGGCCACCATCGCTCCTACGCCGCGCGTAGCCAGTAAGTGCTGCGGCATCTCACTGCTCGTCAGAGAAGAGGATCTGGACGCGATCCGGAAATTCATCGACGAGAATCATATTGAGATTTTGAAAATTGCCGCCATTGAACGGGATATTAATCCACGGCGGGACAAATATTGTTAAAAAATTAGTGTTAAGCGAGGAAAGTATTTATGAATTATATTGGAATTGATATCGGATCCACCGCATCCAAAGTTGCTGTAAAAGGAGATCACGATCTACATTTTGTGCTGCCGACCGGATGGAGCAGTAAAGAAACCTGCCAGACGATCAAGGACCGTTTACTGGAAGATGGTATCGATGTGTTATCGGACGATTCGAAAGTTGTCGCAACCGGATATGGCCGTGTTGCCGTAGATTTTGCTGATCATGTTATCACAGAGATTACCTGCCACGCAAGAGGCGGCCGTGAGATGGCCGGTGATGAATGTGCAATTATCGATGTCGGTGGACAGGATACCAAGATCATCCTGGTGTCCGGCGGTATGGTGCAGGACTTCCAGATGAATGATAAGTGCTCTGCCGGAACCGGTAAATTCCTGGAGATTATGGCAAATCGCCTGGGTGTTACACTGCAGGAACTGTTTGATATGGCGGATAAAGGAACTGTTCTTCCGATCAGTTCCCTGTGTACGGTATTTGCCGAATCTGAGGTCATCAACTATATCGGTGAGGGACAGAAGCGGGAAGATATCGCAGCCGGTGTTGTAGATTCAGTTGCAAACAAGGTGGCTCAGCTTGCCATGAAGAAAAACCTGCCGGAGAAAGTGATCCTGACAGGCGGACTCAGTAACAGCACCTATTTTACAAAGATTCTCTCACAGAAACTCGGACAGACAGTATCTCCTACCGAACATGGAAGATATGCAGGTGCTCTTGGTGCCGCACTCCTTGCAAAGGAAAAGAAAAAAAGATAATAAAAAAATAACGCAGAACCGGATTTATGATTTTAGAAAATCCGGTTCTGGATTTTTTTGTATACATAGATTGACATACCTTTTCTGTCTTTTTATAATGAACAGCGGAGACGGTATCTGTCCCTGGCAGAACCATACTCGGAACTGAAGCACTGGAATCTCATAACTTTTCAACGAAAAATGAGCTTATATTTTCAGGAAATAGACTCAGGACCAGATGTATTCTGGCTGAACTTTTTTTTCCTTAAAAGGAAAGGATATATGAGATGACACTTGAATTATTAAAAGGAAAGATCCACCGCGCTACTGTCGTTCAGGCAGAACTTGATTATGTAGGAAGCATTACGGTGGATGAAGCATTACTGGAGGCTGCTGGAATTCTCGAATATGAGAAAGTCCAGATCGTTGATGTAAACAACGGAAGCCGTTTCGAAACGTACACCATCAGCGGACAGCGTGGGAGTGGAATGATCTGCTTAAACGGAGCTGCTGCAAGATGTGTCAGTACCGGAGATAAGATCATCATCATGGCTTACGGACAGTATACGCCGGATGAAGCAAAAGAACACAAACCTGCGGTTGTATTCGTAGATGAGGAGAACAAGGTAAGCCGCGTGACCAATTATGAACGTCACGGGCTATTAAAAGACATGGAATAAAAGATACTCAATTATCATAATCGTATTTTTTTAGCATAAAACCACCTGAGATCACAGTGTATTCAGAAGAGAACTCTCCGAATTATAACGAATAAAGGAGAATACCAATGCAGGTAACTAACACAATTGAAAAAACAAGAGAACTCGTAAATAACTGGAAAAAAGAAGGTAAGACCATCGGTCTTGTCCCTACTATGGGATATCTCCATGAGGGACATGCCAGTCTGATCCGTCGCTGCCGCGAGGAAAATGATATCGTTGTTGTATCTGATTTCGTCAATCCGACACAGTTTGGACCGAATGAAGATCTGGAAGCTTATCCAAGAGACTTTGACCGCGACAGTGCACTTTGTGAAAGCATCGGAGCAGATCTGATCTTCTGTCCGTCACCGGCGGAAATGTATCATGATCCACACGCATTTGTCAGTATCGATACTTTATCTGATACGCTGTGCGGCAAGACGCGTCCGATCCATTTCAAAGGGGTGTGTACCGTTGTATCAAAGTTATTTAACATCGTAAAACCGGACCGTGCTTACTTTGGACAGAAAGATGCACAGCAGCTTGCTATCATCCGCAAAATGGTTCTGGATCTGAACTTTGATATCCAGATTGTCGGATGCCCGATCGTACGTGAAGAAGACGGACTTGCCAAATCTTCCCGTAATACATACTTAAGCTGCGAAGAACGCAAAGCTGCCCTCTGCCTTTCAAAAGCTGTAAAGAAAGGTCAGGAACTGATCCGGAATGGTATTGCCGCATCTGAAGTATTAGAACCGATGTGTGAAATCATAAACAGTGAACCGCTGGCACGTATTGATTACGTATCCATGGTCGATGCACTCAGCATGCAGCCTGTTGACTCCGTAAATGCTGATGTCCTGGTTGCTATGGCAGTTTACATCGGAAAGACTCGACTCATCGATAATTTCAGTTACGAGGTATAAGATATGGAGCATGTTACAAAGGTATTATCACGGCTCAGCTCTGTTCTTACCAAATATATCGGAATGATTATTATCTGCTTTTCTGTCATTGCCTTCTTCTGGCGTGATGGATTTGCATGGACTACAAACTATACTTCGATCTTTCTCGGCGTTGCCATGTTCGGCATGGGACTGACTATTCATATCGGAGATTTTAAAGTAGTATTTACCAGACCCAAAGAGATCATTATCGGATTTGCCGCACAATATACGATTATGCCGCTGATCGCATGGGGACTCTCGGTCCTCCTTCATCTGCCAACGGATATCGCACTTGGTGTCATCCTCGTCGGATGCTGTCCTGGCGGAACTGCCAGCAATGTGATCACTTATATCGCAGGTGGTGATGTTGCACTTTCTGTTGGCATGACGATCACTTCCACTCTGGCAGCACCGGTTATGACACCGCTTCTGGTATATTTACTTGCCGGCGCATTGGTTCAGGTATCTTTCTCGGGAATGGTAATCTCGGTTGTAAAAGTCGTACTGATCCCGGTTCTTCTGGGTATCCTTCTACGTAGACTGATCGGCAGACATATTGAGAAATTATCCGGCATCCTTCCGCTGATCTCCGTTGTATCCATCGTCATGATCATCAGCGGAATCGTCGCAGTAAATGCGGAAAAGATCATGACATCCGGATTCCTCGTACTCTGTATCGTTATCTTACATAATCTTGCAGGTATGGGACTTGGATTACTTGCCGGACGCATCTTCCATGTGGAATATGATAAATCAACTGCCCTTGCGATTGAAGTCGGTATGCAGAACAGCGGTCTTGCTATCACACTTGCCACCGCAAACTTTGCTGCAAACCCATTTGCCACACTGCCTGGGGCAATCTTCAGTGTATGGCACAATATTTCAGGCTCTTTATTCGCAAGTCTCCGGCGCAGCGGAAGGTATAAGATAAAGGAACAAATAGCCAAAGCAGAGCATGTAATTTAATATATACAGCAAAAACCTCCTGTGAATGGAACATATCTAATTCCATCCACAGGAGGTTTTTTATGCCTCTTTACATTACCAACGTACCAATCAGATGCACGATAAATGCTGCGATCCACGCAACCATACATTGTCCCAGCACCACATATGCCGCCCATTTTGCGCCAAGTTCTCTCTTGATCGATGCAATAGCCGCAACACATGGTGTATACAACAGACAGAAGACCAAAAGGCTTGCTGCTGCCACCGGCGTAATTGCTCCCGTCAGTTCTGCCGTACTTCCAAAGAGTACCGAAAGCGTAGATACCACACTTTCCTTTGCCATAAATCCTGTGATCAGTGCAGTAGAAATCTTCCAGTTTCCGAAACCAAGCGGAAGGAATACCGGTGCAATGATTCCTGCCACAACTGCCAGGATACTGTCCTTGGAATCTGCCACCACATTCATGTGTAAGTTAAATGTCTGCAGGAACCAGATGATAATTGTTGCAAAGAAGATTACGGTAAATGCTCTCTGCAAAAAAGTCCTTTGCTTTTTCCCACAGAAGCTGCCCTACATTCTTTGCTCCCGGCATACGGTAATTCGGAAGTTCCATGACAAACGGTACGGCCTCACCTTTGAACATCGTTCCTCTTAAAAGCAGCGCCATCAGAATTCCCATCAGTATTCCACCAAAATATAACGCTACCATCACTACTGCTCCTTGTTTTGGGAAAAATGCTGCCGTAAAAAATGCATAAATCGGGAGTTTCGCCGAGCAGCTCATAAATGGTGTCAGAAGGATCGTCATCTTACGGTCTCTCTCCGAAGGCAGTGTCCTGCTCGCCATAACACCGGGAACCGTACATCCGAATCCTACCAGCATCGGTACGATACTCCGTCCGGAAAGTCCGATCTTACGGAGTAATTTATCCATCACAAATGCAACTCTTGCCATATATCCGCTGTCTTCCAGAATGGACAGGAAAAATGAATAAGGTAACGATAACCGGAAGGAAACTTAACACACTTCCCACACCGTTAAAGATTCCATCGATTACCAGCGAATGAATAACGGAATTGACATTCCAGGATGTCAACGCACCATCTACTAGATTCGTAAGTGCCGAGATTCCCATATCCAGCAGATTCGACAACGCAGCTCCGATCACATTAAATGTCAGCCAGAATACAGCCGCCATAATTGCAACAAAGCATGGAATAGCTGTATATTTTCCCGTCAGGATCTTATCCATCTTCGCACTTCGCAGATGTTCCTTGCTTTCTTTCGGCTTCACAACCGTAGCATCACAGATCTTCTCAATAAATGTAAAACGCATATCTGCAATTGCTGCGGACCGATCAAGTCCACGTTCCTGTTCCATCTGCTTTACAATATGCTCCAGGAGCTGTTTTTCATTCTCATCCAGCTTGAGCTGTTCCAGAATCAGTTCATCCCCTTCTGCCAGTTTGCATGCCGCAAATCTTACCGGAATGTCTGCCTTCTTTGCATGATCCTCGATCAGATGCATGATCCCGTGCAGGCATCTGTGTACTGCTCCGCCATGGTCATCTGCATCACAGAAATCCTGTCTCCCCGGACTTTCCTGATATTTTGCCACATGCACGGCATGCTCGATCAGTTCGCCAATTCCTTCATTCTTCGCAGCCGAGATTGGAATAACCGGTATTCCAAGTTCCTGCTCCATCTCATTTACCAGGATCGAACCGCCGTTGTCCCGCACCTCATCCATCATATTCAGTGCCAGAACCATAGGAATATCCAGCTCCATCAGCTGCATGGTCAGATACAGGTTCCTCTCAATATTGGTTGCATCAACGATATTGATGATTCCCTTTGGATGCTCATTTAACACAAAGTTCCTGGTCACGATCTCTTCACTGGAATACGGCGACATAGAGTAGATTCCCGGCAGATCTGTTACCAGGGTATCACTGTGTTCCTTGATCACTCCATCTTTACGGTCAACTGTCACTCCCGGGAAATTTCCCACATGCTGATTAGAGCCGGTCAGCTGGTTGAACAGTGTCGTCTTTCCGCAATTCTGATTTCCTGCCAGTGCAAATGTCAGTGTTGTTCCATCCGGCAGTGGATTCTCATCTGCTTTTTCATGATATTTTCCACCTTCTCCAAGTCCCGGATGATCAATCTTCTCTTTCGGAATCTGATTCTTAATCTTAATCTCATCACGGACATCTGTAATCTCTATCTTTTCCGCATCTGCAAGCCTGAGTGTCAGTTCATAACTATGGATACGAAGTTCCACCGGATCACCCATTGGTGCGTATTTTACCATGGTAACGTCTGCCCCCGGAATAAGTCCCATATCCAGAAAATGCTGTCTCAATGCACCTTCTCCACCTACGACTGTCAATGTTGCACTTTTGCCGATTGGTAATTCTTTTAATGTCATCGTCTGTACTTCCTTCCAAATTTATCTACAGGCAGTGGTATTATTTCCACTGTTACTGATAATTTTTCTCAACTCGTAAGGTTAGTATAGACTTATCGATATTTTTGTCAATAACCACGGGGACAGGAAATTTGGCTTTTTATCTGTCCCTCATGGATCTTTCTGATACTAGTTACCTCGTTTTTCCTAACATTGACAAATATGAATCCCTTACTGTCTCTGTCTTTTCGCATCCCAACATTCTCATTAGCTCATATATCATATCCAATCCACCTGCTCGTTCTTCTTCTTTTGCAACAATTATTTCCAATTCCAGAAAGTTACCCAGATTCTCTACCTTATCTGCAGCCGCTGTCATATGATCTTTTATATAATAACCTCTTGTCTTCTTCACTCTGCAAGACGCTGGATAAAATTCAAGTTCTTTAAGAATGTCTTCCATCTTTTCCGGCTCATAGATATCAATCTCTGTTTCTTTCCTGGTCATGGATACCTGGTCTAATTTCGGTCCTTTGCAGTTAAGCTGTGCTTTTACTTCTCCCGTATCCAGATTCTCCGTCTTACGGATGCGCAGTGCCTTGTCCTTCTTCCGCATATCATAGTGATCGCTGATAAAATAAGTATCCGTCTCCACAACGGTTTTCTGATATATGAACCCTGTTTCAAGCAATTTTTGCTTTATCTTTTCTATATTTTCAATGGGTATTTTACCTCTACTTCTATCATCTTTTCAATGCCTCCGATGATCCTGTTTTCCGCGCTTAGACGATTTCCAGAAATACATCCACTTCCCCGCCACAGACCATACCTTCTTCTTCGGCTTCATTTCCGGTCATGTCTACATGGCAGATCCTTGCCTGTTCTCCTTCTCCTGCTGCCATAAGTCTGGCAATCTGGATGACTCTTGCTTCCATACATCCGCCGCCGATCGTCCCAACGCAGCGGCCATCTCTGTATATCAGCATTTTGGTTCCCAGCCCCTGTGGTGCGGAACCATGTCTGGTAATGATCGTTGCCATTATCTTCTTTTCCGGATACGGTTCCTGAGCAGTCAGCGCACGCATAATTTCTTTGGAATATCCATAAGTCCGTTTCTTCCTGTTCTTTACTTCAATAATCTCTGCAATAATTGCCACTCCGATCTCTGCCGGTGTCTGCGCTCCGATATCCAGACCGATCGGTGTATACACTGCATCCAGTACCTCCTGATCCACGCCTTTTTCCGCCAGACTTTGTTTTACCAGTGCTGTTCTTCTGCGGCTTCCGATCATACCGATATAGGCATGCTCTTTTGCGGCTATTTTCTCCAGACAGATCTGGTCATACCGGTGTCCTCTCGTCAGGATCACAAAATATGTATCTGCACTTCCCTGTACCTTATCCAGTGCTTCTTCGAATGGTTCGCAAATAACCTGTGATGCTCCGGCCAGTCTTGCATGATCCGCATACATCGGACGGTCTTCCAGTACAATCACCTCACAATCCATCATCACTGCCATTTTAATCACCGGAATCGACACATGACCGGCACCACAGATCACAATCTGTTTTTCCTGCCCCAATGTATCGCAGAATACTTTCTCATTTCCAATATAGGTGATTTCCACTTTCTGTAATATTCTTTATCTCATCTATATATCCATGAAAATAACCATTTTTCCTGCTTTCCCAGACAATTTTTCCATCTATGACCAGTGCCTTTTCAGAAATGTATCTGCCTCCCAGCAAAGTAAGCACCCTGCGTTCTGCCTGTCCTTCACTTTCCTGAATTGCTTCCATTAATTCCGCCATTCTACTTTCCATAATAGTTTCCTTTCCCACTATCTTTCTTCTGCATTCTATTGTAAAATTGAATGTACAATAAGTCAATGAACGGAAATGTTCTGAAAGGAGGGATTTTTATGAATCCCACAAAAGAATTCAGAGATTATCTAATCTCACAAGGTGCTGTTTTGGTCGGAATTGGGGATCTGACCGCAGTTCCATCTTCTGACTATCCGGTCGGAATTGCAGTCGCAGTTCCTCTACCGAAGCATATCATCAAAGATCTTCAGCTTGCTCCGACCAGAGAATACTACGAGCTTTATACTACTTTGAACAACAAGCTAAATGCCATCGTAACTGCCGGTGAGGAATATCTGATCTCCAGAGGCTATCATGCTTATGCCCTGACAACCGATCGGATAATGGTAGATTCAGACAACCATAGTTCCCTGCCACACAAGACTGTCGCCACCAGAGCCGGCCTTGGCTGGATCGGCAAAAACTGTCTGCTGGTAACACCACAATATGGATCTGCCGTAAGGATTTCTTCTCTTCTGACCGATGCCCCGTTAACCTGCGATGCTCCGGTCACACGCTCTCAGTGTGGTGCCTGTCATGCCTGCGTCCGGTATTGCCCTGCACATGCACTGAAAAACTACATTGTGGCGTCCGGGTATGCCACGCGAAGATATCGTATCTGTCTCTGCATGTTATAAAAAGCAGCGTCAGATCATGAGAAAAATGCACCGGGATTGATACGGATCTGTGTGGAAAATGCTTTGCAGTCTGTACTTATACGAAGCAATATTTAAAGCAGAAACAAAACATAATCAGCCAATGATAATGAATGTGATAGCGGAATCTTAACCTTTGTGTGTAACTCAGAATTTCAGTATCGCAATGGTTAAGATTCCGCTTTTTAATTATTATGGCATGCGAAAGCACAGCAATAAAACTGCCCCGTATATCTTAACGCATATCATCCGTCTTGTTAAATGTGATCTCTACCGGATATTTTGCACTGCTGCTTCCGGATGTATTTTCACTGTTGCTGCTGTTGTTATTATTGTTGCTGTTATTATTGCTATTGTTGCTATTTTCTGTCTTGCATTTTACCAGAAAAACTTTAAATGTAACTAAAAAAGCCAATGCTTTATGCATCAGCTATTTTTCGTTTCTCTATTTCCATTGTCATCAGAATTCTCTCATATTCCAATCCATCTTTATCATCCAGATCCATTAGTTCATTGATTCTGGCTATTCTTGGAAGCAGGGTATTACGGTGGATTTTCAGTTTGGCTGCAGTCTGTGCAACATTTCGTTTCATTCTCAGATACCAGTACAAAGTCTCATATAATTCTCTTCCTTTATTCCGGTCCTCTTCTTTGATCTTTTCAAGTTCGTCCAGATATAAAGAGTCTTCTCCCAGCCTGTCACTGATATAAGATACTGCGAGTTCATGATAATAATTTTCTACAAGCAGAACGGATTCTCTCGAATTTTTCCTCTTAGCGATTTCAAATACGTATTGTTGAAGTTTTCTGTTTTCTTCTTTCTGATTCAGATCCTGAAAGCCATTCCCGATTAAGATTCTTTCCTCTGCCGTCTCCATACAACGCTTGCATATGGTAATCACATTTTTTCTGACTTCTTTCCCCTGGATCCCTGAAATAAATATTTCATTTCCTTCATAATAATGCACTTTCACATCTGAAAGATTCTCCTTTTCTTTCATTAACTCTTTCTCGATATATGCGGCATCTTTTGATTCTTCTGCTATGATCCATAAGAAATCCGGAATTTCTTTTTCATCTGTACGTTTTGCCTGCATTTTCATGGAATAGCTTCTGACCAGAATTTCTAATAGTTTTGTGACATCTTCTTTCCGGACCTCTTCCGGAACGATTGCCATTACGGCACCCCCGCCTTCCGGAAATGCTCTTTCCAGCCTCTGTTCCTCTCTTTTATCAATTGTTTCTTTTTCTGTCCCGAACCATTCTTCGCTACCCTCTATATCCACTCTAATTCCTAATGGAATTCCTGTATATTTCCAGGTTTCTTCCAATATCTCTTTTGCCGTTTTTTTCTGTGTGATTCCGTTCAATACTATTTTATAGCAATAATTAATATCTACTCTGCTTTCTTCTCCTGGCTGTATCATCTCCAGAAAAGCTTCAAGCCTCGTAGAGATCTGTGCCTGATCCGCAGTCGAATAATCCGTATCAATTGCCATGTACGGCAAATGCTTTTCCTCCGTAACAAACTTTCTGATATAGATAGATTCCGCTCCCGTTGAATGACATCCTGTCAGAATCATCTCTACGACACCATCCACATGATATTCATCAATGATTTCTCCGATCAGATCTATTCTGTTGTCGTTCGGTGTCATGATCGAACACCCGGTAGAAAGGTATTTTCTTGCGATTGCTTCGTAGATATCGTCCGTATCTTCCTCCACCGGATTCGCCAGTGTCCTTACTCCGCTGCAGTTTTCAATAGCAACAACGACACCACCGTTATTCTCTATCGCACGGATGACTTTCAAACTGTCCCCACCGATCGGGCATCCTGTTACCAAGATTCTCGGCCTTTTTCCCAGATGCTTTCCCTCTTCATATTCCCGCAGGATCCTCTCCCTGACTTCTTTTACAATTGTTGGTGTCGTTGCAAAATCAAACCGATATTTACTTCCCTGCACCATCTTCTGAATATCCTCACCAAGTACCGGTGCCGGATCCAGTTTCATCAGCTCACACAGACTTTTCAAAGACATACGGATCTGATTATTTAGATGCACCGCATCACGAATCATCTCCTCCGTAATCACCTTGTGGAAAAATTCTTCAAAATATTCTTTTGTGCGGATAATTTCATTTTTCCAAAAGGCCAGTCCTCTTTCTGACTGGCTGTTTGGCAGTTCCATCACGTGTACCGGTTTAAACTCCGACATCATCTCATACATTTTCTTCTTTCCATCACAGGTAGTCTCACCGATTACCAGGTCTGCAAAGTGAAAGAACGGGCATCTGTCACTGATCGCAAATCCATAACTTGATTTTACCAGAGGACACATACTCTTTGGAAGGTCTCTCTCTGCCGCCGGAATCGTCTCATTTGCAAATGAACACAATCCTACCGGAATCGCACCAACTGCCATAGCAAGTTCTGTTGGAAAATATGCACAGTACATTCCTATCACTGGAATGCCTTTATCTTTATACTCTTTTATTTCAAGAAATGCCTCTCTTTTTTTCTCTCCAAATTCTTCAAATATCTCCGGTAAATCCTGTATCAGCTTCATTATTTATGTCTCCTTGCAATGTCATACATCATCATAAATGACAGTAATTCTCTTGCTGTCCCATTGTCATTAATATCGATTTCCATGCACTCTTTTATCTGTTTTAATCTGTATACCAGCGTATTGCGGTGAATATGCAGGTTCTCTGCTGCCGCTGTCACATTATTTCCATTCAAAAGATACATTTTTAAAATGTATGATAAAGATCTGTATTATTTTCTCATCTTCCTGAATCAGTCTTAGAATCCTGTAATCGCTGAGTCCTGCAGATTCAAGTAACGGTAACGTATATGTATATAAGCCCTGCACCGACCATTCCTTCTCTCGTTTCATAGTTGGATCAATCATGGTACCGCCAGCCAGTGACATTCTCTTCAGCAATCTATACTTTGCCGCACACCACGTTAACTCTCCAAATGGTTCACTGACACTGGCATGGTACTTTTCTGATTCCCTTATCTATCATAAATCTCTGCAAGATTCTTCCCACTCACTCCGGAAAATAATAAAAAGAGTTCATTTTGATCCTCATACACACAATAAATCTCTGCAAGACTTTCTATGCATAAAAGCTCCCTCTCCTGTATCTCTTGCTTTTTTGAAGTAACAGACCTATATACCGAGGCTCTGGTCTTTCTTCCATATTCTCAGGCAGTGTCTCTTCATGCAACAGACTCCATGCGGTAACCGACTTTCCAAAAGGCTGCGCATATAGATAACCTTTCTGTTCTTCTTCCAGATATTCTTTTACCGCCTGTCCAATTACCTGTACCAGTTCTCTGTAAAAAATCTGTTCACTTTTTTTCTTTATATATAACAGCAATATATCCCTTGAATCTTCCGGAAAGCTCCACTTCTTCTACCATCAGCTGTCCTTCTCCGTCATACCCATATTTCCTGTAATGTTCATATTCTTTCTGCGTAATATGCTTTTGCTGTATACACTCTCTTTTCCCATTTTCACAGGCATGCGAATATGCCAGGATCTTTCCAGACCCTGACACAAATATTACTTCTGCAGCTGTATATTTACTGATTCTATCTGCTATCTTTTCCAGTGCATTTTCTTCCAGCATTGCTTCAAAAATAATCTTATAACAGACATCTATTTCATACATATCCATTCACTCCCTATATAAAGATATTTTCTCGTAGAAAATTCTTTCTGTCAAATAGAAAATCAGGACTATGTACTTTGTTCTTATTGATAATCTCTATAACTACTTTTTTCATTAAGTTCTGAATCAGCGCATTCACACCGATTTCTACATTCTCTCTAGATGTCGCCAGATTCATTCTTATAAAGGTTCCAAAATGTTCTCCACCAAACCAGTCCCCAAAATCTACTGCCAGATGGCATTTTTTCTGTATTATTTCTTTCATATCTTCTGCTTTCACATATGCTCCGAGATTGATCCAGCAAAGATATGTACCTTCCAGCGGTGTAACAACTGCCTCTGGCAGATTCTGTTCTAATTCTGTTTTCAAATAGTGATAATTCTCATTAATCTGCGTTAACACACTTTGCAGCCATTCTCCTCCACCTGCATATGCAGCCTCAGCTGCCACGTATCCAAATGCATTTCCTCCCAGCACCCGGTTTCCTTTTACATAAGTATCCCATTTTTCCTGAAGTTCTTCATCCGGAATAATGACCATAGAATTCTGTGCTCCCGCTATATTAAATGTTTTAGATGCCGCAACAATCGATACCATGATCTTGTCATAATCTCCTACTGACAAAGATGGAATATGCTTATGTTCCCCGAACACCAGATCCTGATGAATCTCATCTGATATGATATATACCTGATGTTCTTTACAGATTTCAAATAATCTCTTAAGCTCTTCTTTTTTTCCACACCCTTCCTGCCGGGTTATGTGGGGAACACAATATGAACAGCTTTACATTGTTTTCTTCTATTTTCCGCTCAAAGTCTTCAAAATCTATACTATATACCCCATCCTGTTCTTTCAGATCCGAACAGATCAATCTTCTGTGATTATTTTTTACAGCATCCAGGAACGGATAATAAACCGGTGTATTTACGATCACAGCATCTTTCTCTTCTGTCAGCATCTGCACCAGCCAGTGAAATCCTGCTACAACCCCCGGAGAAAAACGAATCCATTCTTTTTTCACTTCATATCCATGGTGTTCCTTTTCCCAGTTTATAAATGCCTGATAATAAGCATCCGGTATTTTATAATATCCGTAAACGCCGGATTCTACATATTTTTTCAAGGCTTCAACGACGCATTCTGGTACACGGAAATCCATATCTGCCACCCACATCGCATGCAGCCCTTCTTCTCCGAACATCTTGTACTGTCCATCCCACTTATTACAATTTGTATTTCTTCTGTCTACGTATATTAATTTTTCCATATCTTTTTTTCCTCTCTTCTTTTTCAGTTTTCCGTTCTATTCTTCTTCAAGTTCTCCCTGGCATCCTTTGATTCCAATACTTGCAAATGCTGCAGCTGCTCCTGAAAGTACAGAATCATCAAAACGATATTCCGGACTGTGCAATCCAGGTATCTCTGCTCTGCCTTCTGGTTTTATTCCTATGAACATATATACAGATGGAACTCTGCTACTATATTCTGCAAAATTTTCTCCTCCAAGATTATCTTCTTCAATGATATATACATTGTCTTTTCCGAGTACATCTGCTGCTGCATTCTTTACCCCATTTAACAATCCCGGGGCATTCTTCACACTGCCACCATGTATTTCAATCTTTGCTTCATAAGCAGCTCCATACACCTGACACACTGCCTTTATTTCATTTTTTCCAGTTCCTTGTCCCACTTTTTTCAAGTTACTTCATTTTTTGGCAGCTCGCATGGTACCGCCGAATTCGCATTCCTGAGGAATAATATTTCTTACGCCATTCTCTCCTGCCAGCATATATGTAACAGAAAGGATCTTAGGTTCCGTTCCACTAATTGTACGTGTCAGTATAGACGGTATATGCTGATAGATTTCATTTGCCACAGCAATTGGGTCTACCGTCTGTTCCGGCCATGATGCATGTCCCTTTTTTCCTGTGATCTTAACCTGAAATCCGCCTACACATCCGAACGCATATCTTCTTACGATTCCAATCTTACCACTTTGTACCGAAGGCCATCCATGTGCCGCAAAAGCCATATCTATCTTCGGTTCTTCCAGTACCTTATCTTCCAAGATCATCGTATCTGCTCCAAGTCCGACCTCTTCTCCCGGCTGAAATGCGAACCTGATACATCCTCCGAATTCACCTGTGAGCCTTGCCAGTATCTTTGCAGCACCGATCAACCAGGTGGCATGTCCGTCGTGCCCACATGCATGCATCTTCCCCGGATGGGTGGATTTATAATCACAGTCCACCTGTTCTTCCAGCGGCAGTGCGTCAATATCTGCACGCAGAAGGATATTCTTCCCCTGCGCTTTCTTTCCCTGTAGCTCCGCAATAATTCCATATCCGCCTGCCATGTGTTCACGAACCTTCAGGTTTGGAATCTTTTTTAACTCTCTGCTGATGATCTCATGCGTTTTCGGAAGATTGATTCCAAGCTCCGGATACTGATGCAGTTCTCTTCGGATACTGATAAGTTCCGGTTCTGCCTCTTTTGCGATTTGTTTGATTCTGTCACTTATGTCCTGCATTCTTCTACTCCTTTTACTAACATTCTTTGCTCTTTAAAAAAGACCTGCACCAAACTCGTGCAGGTCTTTCAGACATTCTATTTTCGATTAACAAAATTCAGGAACTGCTGAAGTCTTGGATTCTCCGGATGATCAATGATCTCCTCCGGTGTACCATCCGCTGCAATCTTTCCGCCATCCATAAATAAGATTCTCGTTGCAACTTCTCTGGCAAATCCGATCTCATGTGTTACCAGAATCATTGTCGTTCCTTCTTCTGCAAGAGATTTGATCGTATTTAATACTTCCCCTACCAGTTCCGGATCAAGTGCAGACGTCGGTTCATCAAATAACACAACATTTGGATTAACAGCAAGTGCCCTTGCAATTCCAACCCTCTGTTGCTGCCCGCCCGATAATTTAGACGGGTAGAAATCTTTTCTCTCACTCATTCCGACCTTATCCAGTAATTCCAAAGCGATTTTCTCTGCATCTGCTTTCGACTTCTTCTGTACCACGGTCAACGCTTCCATTACATTTTCCAGAGCTGTCTTATTCTTAAATAAATTGTATCCCTGAAATACCATTGATGAATGTTTACGGAGCTCAATCACATCTTTTTTCGAATGATTTTCCGTCATCAACTGCTATATCACCAATCGTAATCTTTCCTTTTGTCGGTACAGTCAAATAGTTCAGACATCTGAGTAACGTCGATTTTCCGGTACCAGAAGGTCCCAAAAATAGCAATTACTTCATTCTTATTGATCGTCAGATTGATGTCACTTAATACTTTTGTATTTTCATCAAATTCCTTATATAAATGTTCAATCTTAACCAGCTGTGTTTCTGTTCCCATATTTTTTCAATCTTCCTGACTTATGCTTATTTCTGAATTAATTTTGTCATGTCAGCATACATCCACTTTTCAGTGATCTTTGCTACAGTTCCGTCATCCAGCATCTCCTGAATTACATCGTTAAGTTCTTTTGTAAGTTTCTCTCCGTCATCTGTCTTCGGAAGAAAGTAAGCTACATTGTTAGCAAGGAGCTGCTCATCAAAGAAACGGAATTTTGCATCTGAGTTGTTGTGTGTAAATGCGTTTACATTTGTTGTTGTATTTGCATATGCATCAATTCTTCCAAGCTTCAGATCGTTCATACCTACTGCACTGTCTTCATAAAGCTTTACAGTAAATCCTTTTTCTGCAGCCATATCTTCAATAATTGTCTGTGCTGCCTGTCCATTTGTACATCCGACTGTTTTTCCTTTTAAGTCATCAGCTGTCTTGTAATCTGAATCATCATTAACGATAATACACTGAGAATCTCCATAGTATGGAATTGTTGCATTGTATTTATCTGTTCTTTCTGGTTTTACAGCAAGACAGTTCGCAACTACATCTACACGGTTTGTATCCAGTTCACCCCACATAGCGTCAAATGATGCCTGCTTTACTTCTACTTCCCATCCAGTACGCTTTTCAATCTCATCCCACATGTCTGCATCGATACCTGTCCATTTTCCATCGTCTGACAGAAGGCTGTATGGCTCTCCTGTTCCAGAAGTAACTACAGTTACTTTCTTTCCAGAATCTTTTTTATCATCACTTTTTGCATCTGAAGTTGTCTTCTTATCTGAATCATCAGATTTCGAACTGCTTCCACATCCGGCAACTGTTCCTACAGTCATCATAGTAACTAATAAAGCTGCTAATACCCGGTTTTTTCATAATACTTATCTCCTCTTTTTCCTTATTAATAATAAATCTATCTCAATGGTTTCCCATTTAAGATCCTAATTAGTACATATTTGCACACTTTTTTTTCTAACAATTTATGTAAAATTCCAAGTACAAATATGATCAGCCAGTAAACTAACATTACAGCTGCATATATTTCAAAGTATCTGAACGTTCTTGCACCTTCTATCTTGGCAGCTCCCATAATATCCGGCACCCCAAGCATAAATGCAAGTGAAGTCATCTTGATCAGATTGATAATGTCATTAAATAATGGCGGTAATGCCACACGTACAGCCTGCGGAATTACAATTCTCGTAACCAGCTGAAAATTAGTCATTCCCAAAGAATATGCGGCCTCTTTCTGTCCTTCATCTACAGATAAAAGTGCTCCTCTGATACTTTCCGACATAAAAGCTCCCATATTCAGACTCATAACAACCGCTACTGCGATGAGTGGTGTCATATTTCTTACAATTGCACTATATAACGCTATTCCATAATAGAAGAAATATAGTTGCGCAACAACCGGAGTTCCCCTCATGATAGAAACATATACCCTGGTTAACTGATATAACCCCCGGAATTTTGGTAGTATCCAATAATTGCAATAATTACACCTACAACCAATGCAAAGATAGTTGCCGCTATCGTCAGTTCAAACGTAACGTTCAACCTTACTTGCAATGATCGGCAGGACTTCTAAAAAATAACTTACTTTAAACATTTCACCT
>ENA-OPYU01000348-OPYU01000348.1-human-gut-metagenome-genome-assembly--contig:-NODE-348-length-18686-cov-5.389515_pt1 | contig 18686 bp, 21 predicted proteins | sample MGYA00242637_ERZ504482 | MGnify/ENA primary metagenome ERZ504482 (study PRJEB26092, sample SAMD00036237) | human gut metagenome | host: Homo sapiens | study: EMG produced TPA metagenomics assembly of... | reverse complement strand
CCATCAACTGTGAATAGTAATGGCTGCCGCTCACACTGTCCAGACTTCGAAGCCCTGCCAGAATCATCTGCATATCCTTTGACGTCAGCAATGTCCTGTCCATCCGATAGCCATCCATGATGCAAATTCCTCCGCCACTTCCCTGAACTGTACGAATGGGAATCCCAGCCTTGCATAAATCTTCAATGTCTCTGTGAATCGTCCTTGGTGATACCTCAAACTTTTCCGCCAGCTTCGGTGCCGGAACCTTTTCTTTCTGCAACAGCACAGGAAAAAATCCCGATCAATCTCTCTATCTTCATATGAACTCCTTACATTTGTAATCATACCAGAACAAACAAGACATCTGTAGTCATGTTTATTTTATCATTTTTCGTTTTTTTCAAAAAAGACTGATCAAACAACAGATTTACCTTATGGCGTTCTTCATGGATCTTACATACTCACCTATGTAATCCGGCGCCTCTTTTCCATGCTTTTCCAAAAGCTTGATAATCGCGGAGCCTACAATGGCTCCATCCGAGATATCTGCCATTTTCTTTGCCTGCTCAGGCGTGGAAATGCCGAACCCGATTGCACAGGGTACATCCGTATTTTCTCTTATCACTTTTACGATCGAATCCAAATCCGTCTTGATCTCACTTCTCACACCTGTCACCCCGAGACTGGAAACGATATAAATGAAACCTTCCGCTTCTTTTGCGATCATTGCAATCCTGTTTTTAGAGGTTGGAGCAATTAAAGATATCAGATCTACACCATACTGACTGCAGATCGAATGAAATTCTTCTTTCTCCTCAAAGGGCAGATCAGGAAGAATCAAGCCACCAATCTCAATCTCTCGACACGCAGAAATAAACTTTTGGGCACCGTAGGAGAAAACTACATTGGCATAAGTCATAAAAACCATTGGCACTGTTACATCTTTCCGCAACTCTTTTACGAATGCAAATATTTTATCCGTAGTGATCCCTCCATTTAATGCTCTTAAATTTGCCCCCTGAATGACGGAACCTTCTGCGGTAGGATCAGAGAACGGTATGCCAAGTTCGATGAGATCTGCACCATTCTCTGCGGCAGCCCGGACAGCCCTGGCTGTTGTTTCCAGATCCGGATCGCCACAAGTAATAAAGGCGATAAAAGCCTTTCCCTTTTCAAATGCTTTTTTAATGTTACTCATAAATATCCTCCCCTCTGTAACGGGCAATCGTGGCGCAGTCCTTATCACCTCTGCCTGAAACAGTAATCACAATGATTTTATTCGAATCCATTGCCGGTGCAATTTTCATCGCGTGAGCAACTGCATGCGCCGATTCGATTGCCGGAATAATGCCTTCCGTCTTTGCAAGATATTCAAATGCATTTACTGCCTCATCATCCGTGACCGGCACATATTCGGCTCTTCCGATGTCATGCAGATAAGAGTGTTCAGGACCTACCCCGGGATAATCCAGGCCGGCGGAAATGGAGTAAACAGGAGCGATCTGACCGTACTGATCCTGGCAAAAGTAAGACTTCATTCCATGAAAAATACCAAGTCTGCCGGTTGCAATCGTGGCTGCTGTTTCCAATGTATCAACGCCCCTTCCTGCCGCTTCACAGCCGATCAGTCTGACATTCTCATCTTCAATAAAGTGATAAAAACTGCCAATCGCATTGGAACCACCGCCTACACAGGCTATCACCGCATCCGGCAATCTTCCTTCTTTGACAAGCATCTGATCTTTGATTTCTTTGGAGATCACTGCCTGAAAATCACGCACGATCGTCGGAAACGGATGCGGTCCCATGACTGAGCCGAGACAATAATGCGTATCTGAAATACGGGACGTCCATTCACGCATTGCTTCAGAAACCGCATCTTTCAGAGTTGCCGTCCCTGTTTTAACCGGAATCACATCTGCTCCGAGCAGTCTCATACGATATACATTTAGCGCCTGGCGAACGGTATCTTCTTCGCCCATAAACACCACGCACTCCATCCCCATAAGGGCTGCAGCAGTTGCAGTTGCAACACCATGCTGACCTGCTCCGGTTTCAGCGATCAGCCTTGTTTTTCCCATCTTTTTGCAAGCAGAGCCTGCCCCAGTACGTTGTTGATTTTATGCGCACCGGTATGATTGAGATCCTCACGTTTGAGATATATTTTGGCGCCGCCAAGGTCTTTGGTCATTTTCTCTGCATAGTACAATCTGGATGGTCTGCCTGCGTATTCATTCAAAAGTTCTGTAAGCTCCCGGTTAAATTCGGGATCGTTTTTATAGTTGTTATATGCTTCTTCCAGTTCAATCACTGCATTCATCAATGTTTCGGGAATATACTGTCCACCGTGAATCCCGAAGCGTCCGTTTGGATTCGTCATAATCGTTCTTCCTTTCTGACAGCAGCAACAAATGCCGCCATTTTCGTTTTATCTTTGAGCCCATCTGTCTCAATGCCTGAACTGACATCGACCGCATACGGGTTTAATTGTCTCACCGCATTTTCTACATTATCAATGGAAAGTCCGCCAGCGAGGAAATACGGTCTTTGTATGTTTTGTATCTTCTTCCAGTCAAATACAGTTCCTGTCCCTTCGCCGGAATCAAGCAGAATATAATCTGCTAAGCAGGATTCAGCATTTGTAATATCTTCTGACTTTTTTATACAAAAAGCCTTGATGATCGGTTTATCCGTAAGCGCCCTCAGTTGATTGATCTCATTTTCATCTTCAACGCCATGAAGCTGGGCAATATCAATAATTCCTTTATTTAAGAAAGCTGCAATCCGTTCAGGCACTTCATTTACAAATACCCCAACCGCTTGAATGTCAGGAGCAAGCAGTTTTTTTAATTCTGCTGCTTCTTCAGGCGTTACATATCGTCTGCTTTTCGGTGCAAACACAAAACCAATATATTCTGGTTTCAATTCATTGGCTGCATCTATATCACAAGGACGAAACAACCCACAGAGCTTCATTTTTGGTCATAGCACACCTCTCAATTCGGCAAGCTTGGCTGCTTTATTCTCTGCTCTCATAAGTGTTTCTCCAATTAAAACAGCATCCGCACCGATCTCACAGAGTTTTCTTACATCTTCGACACTGCTTACACCACTTTCAGAAACAAACAGTACATCCGGCGGGATTAGCTTTCTGAATCTGCGGCTATTGCCGGTGTCCACCGAGAAATCTTTGAGATTGCGATTGTTGACTCCTATCATACGTGCCCCGGCATTTAATGCCATTCTCACTTCGCATTCATCGTGTGTCTCCACCAAAGCAGAAAGTCCCAGCTCATCGCAAATACTGATATATTCTTTTATTTGTTCCTCACTCAATATAGAGCAGATCAAAAGCACCGCTGATGCGCCTAACATCTTTGCCTTGTAGATCATGTACTCATCCACCGTAAAGTCCTTGCGCAGACAGGGAACAGAAACCGCGCCGGCAATTTTTTTCCAGATACTCGTCACTTCCGAGAAACCATTTTGGTTCGGTCAGTACCGAGATGCAGTCTGCACCTGCCGCTTCATAGTCCTTTGCAATCTGCAGATATGGAAACTCCTGAGCGATGATCCCTTTGGATGGAGAGGCTTTTTTGCACTCGCAGATAAAAGAAAGTCCCGGTTTTTTGATTGCTTTTTCAAATGTAAAATTGCCTTTCGGCAGGGATAACGCCTGCTGTTTCAACTCTTCAAGTGATATTCTTAACTTTGCCTGCACGGTGCGCTCTCGGGCGCAGCCGGCAAGCTGATCTAAAATCGTCATACTCACACCTCCGAACGGTTGCTGACTTCAATGAGCTTATTCAGTGTTTCCAGCGCCTTACCCGAGTCAATGATTTCTGCGGCAAGTGCGATACCCTCTTTCATACTGTCTGATTTTCCACCAATGTAAAGTGCCGCGCCGGCATTTAAAAGCACAGCATTTCTCTTGTAACCTCTTTCTCCATTTAGAATGGCAAGGGTAATTTTTGCGTTTTCTTCAGGCGCACCACCCTTCAAATCTTCTTTCGTACATCTTTCGAACCCGAAATCTTCCGGTGTGATCACTGAAGATTTGAACCAGCCGTCTCGAATCTCACATATCGTGGTTGGTGCGCTCATGGAGATTTCGTCCAGCTTATCCTGCCCATACACAACCATCCCGCGCCTGATACCAAGCTGAATCAATACCTGTGCCAATGGTTCCACAAGATACTCGTCATACACACCGAGAAGCTGCATAGAAGGTGTCCCCGGATTGGTAAGAGGGCCGAGGATGTTGAACACCGTACGGAATCCCAACTCCTTGCGGATTGCTCCCACATGTTTCATTGAAGTATGATATTTCTGTGCGAAGGAAAAAACACATTCCCACTTCATCCAAAAGTTCCAGGCACCTCTCAGGGCTCTGCTGAATGTTTACGCCGAGGGCTTCCAGACAATCTGCCGTTCCGCATTGTGAGGATGCTGCACGGTTTCCATGTTTGGCCACTTTCATACCTCCTGCAGCGGCAACCAGAGCTGATGTAGTGGAAATATTGAAGCTGTGCGCATTATCACCACCGGTTCCTACAATTTCAAAAAGATCCATTCCTGTTTCGACCTTCATGGCATGCGCTCTCATAGCGGCCGCACATCCGGCAATTTCATCGGTTGTTTCTGCTCTGGCACTTTTGGTTGACAAAGCTGCAAGAAATGCAGCGTTCTGCGTCGCAGTTGTTTCACCGCTCATGATTTCATTCATAACAGAATATGCCTCATCGTAAGTGAGGTCTTCTTTATTGACGACTTTTTTACAATGGCTTCTTTGATCATGACTCATATCTCCTTTATAAAATTTCTAAGCATTTGCTTTCCATCCGGTGTCATTATGGATTCGGGATGAAATTGTACCCCGTAGATCGGATATTCTTTATGCTGCACTGCCATTACCTCTCCGTCCGCAGTGAAAGCGGTGATTTTCAGACATTCGGAAATTGTGTCGGCATCTGCTGCAAGAGAATGATACCTGGCAACGGGAGCAGTTTCAGGACAACCCACAAACAACGGACAATTTATGTCAAATTTGACATCCGATTGTTTTCCATGCATTCGTTCTTTTGCGTAAGTAATGGTTGAATCAAATGCCGCACATATTGCCTGATGTCCGAGACAAACACCGAGAATCGGAATTTCCTTCCCGAGTAATTTTTACGGCTTCAACAATCATGCCTGCATCTTCAGGTCTGCCCGGACCGGGAGACAGAATCATGCGGTCAGGTGTTAGTTCTTTTATCTCATCAACTGTCATTTCATCATTACGGATGACTTTGATATTCGGATCTATTTCGCCAATGAGCTGGTAGAGGTTATAAGAAAAGCTGTCATAATTATCGATAAGTAAGATCATAATTCTGCCTCCTGTGCAAGTTTCAACGCTTTCAGCGAGGATCTGGCTTTGTTGATGCATTCTTCATACTCCTTTTCAGGTACGGAATCTGCCACGATCCCGGCTCCGCTTCTAACAAAAACCTTCCCGTTTTTCTTGTAGGCGATACGAATCGCAATACAGGTGTCCATATTTCCTGTGAAGTCGATGTATCCAATGGCGCCGCCATAGATTCCCCGCTTGTTGTTTTCAAGTTCTCCGATAAGCTGACAAGCCCGGATCTTCGGTGCACCGGAAAGTGTTCCGGCAGGCAATACCGCTTCAATGGCATCAAGTGCATCGTGTTTCTCTGTTATTTCACCCCGTACAGTAGAGCCAATGTGCATAACATGGGAGAATCGTTCAACAGAATGCAGTTTTTCCACCTGAACGGTGCCAAACTTACTGATTTTACCAAGATCGTTTCTGCCAAGGTCAACCAGCATATTATGTTCGGCCAGCTCCTTTTCATCTGCAAGCAGCTCTGTTTCCAGTGCTTTATCTTCCTCATCGTTTTTTCCTCTCGGTCTGGTACCGGCAAGCGGAAAGGTGTGAAGCACACCATTTTCCAGCTTTACCAGAGTCTCAGGCGAAGCGCCTGCAACCTCGACATCCGTTCCTGAAAAATAGAACATATAAGGAGACGGATTGATTGTTCTAAGAACACGGTAGGTATTGAGCAGGCTTCCTTCAAAGGGAGCAGACAGTCGGTTTGACAGCACAATTTGAAAGATGTTTCCCTCATGAATATGGTGTTTTGCCTTTTCCACCATGGCACAGAACTGTTCTTTGCCAAACAGTGATGTAACCTCTCCCAGAAGCTTCCCGCCTGGTTCCTCCCTCTTTTCTCCATTTCTAAGAAGTTCAATCAGTCGCTTCAGTTCCATAACTGCTTTATTATATCTGACCTCAACATCATCAAGCAGCATATTGACAATAAGAACGATTTTTTGTCTGAGATGATCAAAAGCAATAACCTTATCAAAAAGCATCAGATCAACATCCTTAAAATCCTCTGTGTCTTTGGCGCCGCATTTCACTGTTGGTTCACTGTAACCAAGATAGTCGTATGAAAAATATCCGACAAGACCTCCCGTAAATGTTGGAAGATAATCAAAACGCGGACTTTTATAATCTGCAAGAATCTGCCGCAGATAGTCGGACGGATGTTCAGGTTTTAATTCAGATTTCCGAGTTTTCATTTCACCATCTACGCAAGTAATTTCCATCATTTGGATCAAAGCCGAGGAATGTATAACGTCCCCAGGTTTCATTCGCCTGAGCGGATTCCAGCATATAACAGTGAGTCGATACGATTTTTCAGTATCTTTATGATTTCGATGGGGGTTGTGAAATCGGAAAGTATTTCACAGCTGACCGGCAGCACATTGTAGTTTACATCTGAAGCAATCTCTCTGACTTCAGCTAACGTTGGAAGAATTTTCATTACCTGCACCTCCAAATTGATAACATTACATTAATTTCGGTTACGATCAAGATTCTTATTTAAATTCTATATCCGGCGCACAAAAGCACCGCCAATATCTCGTCAACAGCATATTGCAACCTCCGTTTTTAAAAAAGCTCCTTTGACTGATATCTCTCGTCAAAGAAGCTTTATAAAAATAAAAAACGTCCCTGACAGAAATATAGCCTCTGTCAAGGACGAATAGATGCATCTACAGTATGACTCTACCCGCGGTGCCACCTTGATTCACGGTATAACCCGTGCGCTTAGCAGGATACCAACATATCCCCGGCAACTGACGTATGCCCACACGTTGCAGAATACTCTGGGAAAAGATCCCATTTGACTGCACCCTCAGCGGTCCATTTGACAACTTGTTTCTTGCCTGATTCTCAGCATCTCAGGCTCTCTGTAAAGGCATCATTGCCGTTATCTCCGCTTCAACGGTTTACTATGTTAAATTGCTTTGGATTTTAGCACAAACGAAATAATGTGTCAATGATATTTTTTACGCTTGTTAGAGAAATATTCTACGATAATGGTAAGCTTTTGCCTAACTTTCCTTTTCAACTATATCCATTATCTTCTTTCACTATAATTTTTCTAGTTATTCACTGCATAGCGCTTCGTTCATTAACGGCTTTGCCAGAGTTGCTTCCACCAAAGAGAAAGCAATAGGCGCTGCCGTTGGTGCTGTTGGTGGGCTTGTCTCTGGAATGAAACAGTCCTGATAAAAATCCCATAAATATTCCTTTCTGCCTCAAAGGGCGTATAAAATTCAAAGTTTCGTCATAAAACAATCTATGCAAATGCTTGCAATCGCAAGCAAAAGCGAATATAATAAAGAAAAAGGAGGCGATACTATGGCAAATACATCCGCTGTTTATGCAAGAATAGATACCAATCTCAAGGATAATGCTGAGAGCATTCTTTCTCAGCTTGGCATTTCTCCATCCAGTGCAATTCAGATGCTTTATAGCCAGATTGTACTGAAGAAGGGTATGCCATTTGAATTGAAACTTCCTTCTTCTAAGCCATTAGCTGTTGGTGCAATGACCAGAGAACAGCTTGATGCAGAACTCCAGAAGGGTGTTGATTCCATCAAAGCAGGAAAGGTATATTCTGCAGATGAAGTCGATGCGGCACTTGCAAAGGAGTTTGGCATATGACGGATAGCTATAAGGTCGGCTATTCTGTAGATGCACTTGACGATTTACGTGAAATCTATTCGTACATTGCGAATGAACTCCTGGCTCCGGAGACTGCTACTGCTCAGCTGGGCCACATACGAAAAGAGGTTCGTTCATTGGATTTCATGCCGGCTCGTTATGCGTTAGTTGACTGGGAGCCTTGGCATTCGATGAAAATGCATCACCTTCCGGTAGATAACTTTATTGTGTATTATCTTGTTGATGACGAGAAAAGGGCAGTTACAGTAGCTCGAATATTCTACGGTGGCCGTGATATTGAAGGAATCATAAATTCAAATAAATAAACAGTAATGGAGCTTTTTGTATAAAAAACAAGGGCTCCATTTTTATATGAACAAAATTCCTCTGTCATCGTAGACAGAAGCACCTGTATTGTTTCCACAGCGGATGTCTTAACTAAATGACATTGGCGTGGTAACCGTTCTCTATTTTTTTACAAAAGAACGAGGGTATCCCTCAAGTCATTTCATGACTTTTGGGACACCCTCGTTTATGAGAAATCCTCAACGCAGCATATATTCTTTCAGCTCCTGACGGCAGCTGATATATGGAAACAATGGGGCTTACGTCGCCCCTTGTTCAGTTTTACGATCTGTCTGTTGACCTTCTGTGTTACGATCTTCTGTCTAGCTGGAGACTGACGTCCCCTGCTTCTGCCCTGCTGCTGTTCCCGACGGTAATCCGAAGCGGAATGCCTCCATCTATGAGTTCCATATCCGCTCCGTAAAAAGCCAGTTCTTTCCGGTCAATCGTAAATTTGACTTTCTGTTCTTCACCAGGCTGCAGGAAAACTTTCCGGAACCTGATAAGTTCTTTGGCCGGCCGTACGACCGGAGCGCAGAGTGTCTCGACATAACACTGTACAACTTCCGCCCCCGGCACCTCTCCCACATTTTTCACCTTACATAATATTCCGATCTTATCTTCTCTCTCCTGTTTCTCAAGTACAGGAGGTGTAATGGTAAATCCTGTGTAAGAGAGACCAAATCCAAACGGATAAAGCGGCTCATTCGGAATATCCATATACCGGCTCGTAAAGCGGTTTTCCGGATTCGTCTCCGTCATCCGGTGTCCGGTCTTTACATCCCAGTAGCTGACAGGCACCTGTCCCACACCCCACGGTATGCTCACTGACAGTTTACCGGAAGGCGTCTCTTCTCCGTACACCAGACGGACGACAGCCTCGGCTCCCATCGTTCCCGGTCTCCAGGCAAGGAGGACAGCCTGGGACTTTTCTGCTATTTTCCGTATATCCAGCGGACGTCCTGACATGATGACCGCTACAATATGGGAGGTGCGCTCAGCTACTGCGTCAAAAAAACTTCTGCTGACCTTCCGGAAGATCAAGAAATGCCCTGCTCGCCGCCTCACCGGACTGTGCTTCATGTTCTCCAAGCACAAGTACCACTGTATCCTCCGGTCCGATTTCTTCAAGGTCTGCGTATTGGTCACCGCACGATCCCGACATTTCTTTATTCTGTTCTTCTTCACCCTGAATCCGGCAGTTATCAGCCTGCCAAAGCCGTCTTTCTTCTTCTGTGAGTATCTCACAGCCCGGAACAAACCTGACCGGCAGCTTCCGGTCTCTCAGAACTTCGCTGATCGTCTCCACATCGTCGTGACGGCCGAAGATCGCCCATCTGCTCAGCAGTTCCGTCGACTCCACATAAGGGCCGGCCCAGAACACCTTCTGTTCCGGTTTCAGCGGAAGCAGATCCGCATTTTTCAACAGAACCGAGCTCTCACATGCCAGGGCAAGTGCGATCTTCTTTGCCTCCGCAGACAGCTGTTCTTCTCCCTCCATTCCTGCGAACGGATCCTCAAACAGTCCGAGTCTGTTCTTCATCACCAGCACATTCCACGCGCTTCTATCTATCAGCGAAACGGGGACATGACCTTCTTCGACCAGTTCTTCCAGATGAAACATGTATGCCGGACTCATCATATCAATATCAACTCCTGCATGTACTGCCGCATCTGCAGCCTCTGCCTGGCCTGACACTACATTCTGTTCCTCCAGCTGGCCCACAGCCCCCCAGTCGGAGATCACCGTGCCGCTGAACCCCATTTCTTTCCTGAGAATATCTTCGAGCAGCTCTTTGTTGCCGCTGACCGGTCTGCGGTCAACTGCATTAAAAGCAGTCATCACCATCGCGGGATCTGCATGCATCGCCATGCGGAACGGTTTGAGGTACTGCTCGCGGAACGTCCTCTGAGATATTTCCACGTCATTGTATTCTCTGCCCGCATTCACCGCTCCATAACCGGCAAAATGTTTCAGACATCCGGCAATGCCGGACTCCGGTATTTCTCTGCTTCCCTTCTGATCATTACCGTTTCCCTTCTGATATCCCCTGAGCATTACTGTGCCCATGACCCCGCTAAGGAAAGGATCTTCCCCGAAAGATTCCATTATCCTTCCCCATCTCGGGTCTCTGGACACATCCATCATCGGAGAAAACGTGGCCTTGATCCCCTCAGCAGCAGACTCTGCCGCGGCATGCCCCGCCATCTTCTCAACCAGTTCCGGATGAAAGGAACATGCCTGACCAAGAGGGATCGGAGCTATGGTCCTGCACCCGTGTATAACATCCGCCATAAACAGCAGCGGAATGTGATGCGGATGTTCTTTCATATATTTTTTCTGGATCGCCCTGAGCTTTTCTGCCCCGATCATACCAAGCACTGAACCGGCGTACCGGATCACCCACTGAGGCGGCTGGCCTTCCCCCACCGCCCCGGTAAGAACTGCATCCTCATCAAAGTAAATTCCGGTCAGCTGTATCATCTGTCCGATCTTTTCTCGAAGCGACATCTCAGACAGCAGCTGTTTTAAATTTTCTTTCCTCCATAATCTCCTTTTCCCTCAATCAAAGTAAATTGTCTCTCCGCTCTCTGCTGAACGGTATATTGCTTCAAGAACGCGGGTTACTACCGCCGCCTGTTCCGGTTTTACGATCTGTTCCTGTCCGTCAACAACAATATGGTAGAAAAGTTCCTGTTCTACATCTGCCGCAGATTTTTCTTCGCCTGCAAAGAAAGCCACTCCGCCGCCTGACAGATCCGGTATCTCTACAGTCTGGGTGTTATGATGGATCCGGTTGATGCGAAGTCCATCTTTCATATCCGCTCCGGCCTTTGTTCCACATATGCTTGTTTTTGCCTCGTCCACATCCAGAGTATTTAAAGCCCAGGCTGATTCCAGTTCGATCAGAGCCCCGTTCTTCATCCGGATGAATCCGAACGCCGAGTCTTCTACTTTAAACTGCTCCGGATCCCAGTTCCCGAATGCATTTCCCTGATCTGTCTGCTGAGACAGTTTGTGGAACACCGCTCCGGTCACAGAAGCCACTTCATAGTTGTCCATCATCCAGAGCGTCAGATCCAGCGCATGAGTACCGATATCGATCAGCGGACCGCCGCCCTGCTCTTCTTCATTAAGAAATACCCCCCAGGTAGGCACCGCTCTCCTTCTGAGCGCATGCGCCTTTGCAAAAATAGATGTCTCCCATCTCTCCGTTTTTGCACATTTCTTTCAGGTAGGCGCTGTCCGGACGATACCTGTTCTGGTATGCGATATTCAGCACTCGCCCTGTCCGCTTTGCCGTCTCCAGCATTTTCTCTGTTTCCGCATAAGTTCTTGCCATCGGCTTTTCGCACATGACATCCTTGCCCGCCTCCATGGCAGCGATGGAAATTTCGGAATGCGATCTGTTCGGTGTCGTCACATATACCACATCAAGATCTTCCTTTACCAGTTCCCTGTAGTCAGTGAATACCTTTGCGTCACTGCTGCCGAACTTTTCTTTTGTCTCCTGTGCCTGCTCCGGGATTATGTCACAGAATGCGACCACTTCATAGAGTCCGCACTTTTCCATTGCCGGAAGATGCTTTGCATTGGCAATTCCCCCGCATCCTACGATACCTGCACGTAATTTTTTCATCGTTATCTCCTCCATTTATGTCTCTTGATATTGTTTTCTAAATCACATACTGTCTCAAATATCTCTGGCTCAGAACAAGCGCTTTTTCAATCATTTCCCTTGAACTTTCAAACGCCTTGTCCTCGATCTCAATGCATGAATAACCATTGTAACCGATGTCTGTAAGAGCAGATACATATCTGCCCCAGTCCACATCTCCAAGTCCGGGGATCTTCGGAGACATGAAATCAAGAGGATAAGCCATAATGCCGCAGTCATTGAGACGTTCCGGATACAGCTTGATATCCTTATAGTGCACGTGGAATATCTTGTCTTTGAATTCATAGATCGGACGGATCGGGTCTATCATCTGCCATACAAAATGCGACGGGTCGTAATTAATACCCAGACAGTCGCTGTCCAGGATCTCAAAAACTTTTCTCCACACTGCCGGAGTCGTCATAAGATTCTGACCGCCCGGCCACTGATCTGGTCCGAACAGCATCGGACAGTTTTCTATTGCTATCTTTACGCCGTTTTCTTCTGCCAGCCGGATGACCGGTTCCCATACTTTCTTTACTAAAAGAAGATTCTCTTCCACAGTCTTTGTCTGATCTCTCCCGATAAATGTGGTCACCATGTTCACATTCAGTTTTGCGCTGGCGAGAATGACATTTTTTAAATGCTCCACCGCAGCCTCACCCTTGTTCCGATCCGCATCCATCACGTTAGGATAATAGGCAAGAGCCGAAATTTCTACAGTTTTTTTCTTTCGCGTATCCTGAAATATGTGCGGCATAACTGTCATCGCCAAGAACCCTCTCCGCATCAATATGACTTACTCCGGCATATCTGCGTTCTGCTTTTTCCTTCTTCCAGCTCGCCACCTCTACGCACTCAAATCCATGCTCTGAGGCGAAGTCGATCATCTCTTCATAAGTAAAATCTTCGAGAATTGATGTAATAAATCCAAGTTTCATTTCTGTCTCCTTCTTCCTCCCGGCCTCTGCGCAGGAGTATCCTTTCGTCAACATTTTCACCTTAACTCCGGCATTACTCTCCTGTTATACTTCCCATGGAACCGGTTCATAATCGCCGCCCCGGCACCATTTCAGATACCGGAGAGCATGGAGCTGTCCTGTCATCTCCCACTCTCCTGAGTAAACCGGATCATGATATCCTTCGATACAGATATCATCTTCATATCCGTTTGCCCTCAGGATAGAAATAATATCGCTCCAGTTTGTGTTGCCAAAGCCCGGCATTCTGTGCCATACAAAAGTCTCCGCCCCTGAAATGCCTCCATGACGTACAGCATTCCAGTCGATAGTTGCATCTTTGCCGTGTACGTGCACGATTTTATGACACCATTTTCTGAGCTGAGAAACCGGATCTATAAGCTGTACCATCTGGTGGGTCGGCTCCCATTCCAGACCGAAATTGTCCTGTTTTACCTCTTCAAACATTGCCTCCCACGCACGTGGATGAAAACCAATATTACATGTAGCTTTTTCCCATGTTCCGTCCATAAGGCAGTTCTCTATTCCCAGTTTGACTCCGTTCTCTTTCGCCAGGTCTGCAAGTTCCCTGAATACTTTACCAAACTCGGCGAAAGATTCCTCTACAGGGCGGTCCTCAAATGCCCCTGCAAAAGTGCTTACATGATCAGCTCCGAATCTTCCCGCTGTCCTGATAACCTGCTCCAGCGTCTTCCTGTGTTCCGGATACTGGATCGGATTGCAGTAAAATCCAATCGTGCTGATGCGCTCCGGTCTGCCTTCCAGCAGCTTTTCTGTCTTTCCGGCAAGCTGTTCCAGATCTGTCCCTTCCAGAGACATATGAAAATTCAGAGAAAATGTTTCAAATCCTTTTCCCAGAAATCCCGGCAGCCACTCTTCTGCCCTTGGTCCCTGGATGCATGTTCCGATCTTGATCTGTTTCATTGTTCACTCTCTCCCTTCCTCATTCAAAGTCCATAACATGATTCTTTTCGGCAGACTCGAACACTGTCTCCATCAGGCGCATTACTCTTTTTACCTCCGGAAGCTTCACTGCCGGTTCTTCTCCTCTTAAAAGTACAGCAGCGACATTTCGATGGAAATCGGCGATATCTCCGGGCACTCTCGGAAGCTCTTCTACACGGATCGTATCCTCTCTTCTTGGAGCCATCGTCTTCGTAAGTCCTGCTGCTGTCCGCACCGGAACTATTTCTTTCTCCTCTTCTGAGAAAGCCTTTACAATCTTTCCGGACAGGTCCCAGTCCTCAACAACGGCACTTCCGTTTTCTCCCAGAACGTACCAGCGGGGCAGAGAAATAAAGTTATTCGTACCTACTTCCACAAGAACTTCCAGGCCGCCTTCAAACCGGAGAACAGCGGTAAACCCGTCATCTACCTCCTGATTTGTCACATTGGTCAAAGTGGCATATACCGTCTTCAGCCTGCGTTCCCCGGTCAGACGAAAGATCTGATCAAAGAGGTGGACGCCCCAGTCCAGCACCATTCCGCCGCCGTGTGCTTTTTCTTTTCTCCAGTCTCCCGGTATTCCACGGGAGCCATGTACCCGGCTCTCTATGCGGAAAATCTCTCCCATCGTCTGATCCTTCAGTATCTCCCGGACTGTCAAGAGATCTTCATCCCATCGTCTGTTCTGGTGTACCGTCAGGAACCGGCCTGTCTTTCCGGCCATGTCCTCCAGTTCTGTAAGTTCCTTCAGAGAGAGAGTAGCGGGTTTCTCTACAATGACATTTTTCCCCGCCTCCATGGCGCGCAGTGCGATCGGTCTGTGTGTGTCATTCGGTGTTGCCACAAGAATCACATCTATACTCTCATCTGCAAGCATGGCTTCTTCTGTCTCATATGTATGAAATCCTGCTTCTTCTGCAAGTTTTCTTTTTTCTTCTTTAATGTCATAAATCCTGGCGAGCTCGATCTCCGGCACATTTTCCAAAATCTCGGTGTGCCATTTCCCCATGCCGCCGAAGCCGATCAGGCCATATACGATTTTATTCTCTTTCATCGAAGCACCTCAATATTTAGGGCGGCCTGACCGCCCCCTATTTTAATTCCTTATTTGCCCAGTTCCTCGTTGATTTCCTTCAGGATTTGATCGCCGCCCTGGCTCTTCCAGTTCTCTACGAAGGTATCAAACTCACTGATATCAGCTTTACCCATGATAATCTTTGCGAAAGTTTCTTCTTCCATCTTCTTCAGATTTGCCCATTTTGCTTCCATGGTTTCTGTCTGTCCGTTGTAAACATTGTAAATCGGAACATACTCCTCATTGACAAGCGGAGCGTCACCTACCATGATCGCTACCAGACGAGGCAGGTTCCCCTGTGCCAGGTCACTGTCAAGATTCCAGTATTCAAGACTAAAGTCATCATAAGGCTCTTTCTTGAGTTCCGTAATTGCTTCCATATCGTTCTTCAGCAGTTTATGTGTTGAAAAATCTACATCGTCAATGCCGACCTCTCCTGCAAGATATTGCGTCAGCACTTCATAAGATGTCTCGATCTCATCCGCATTGTCATATGCATTGTACAGCGGATAGAAATCTGCCGTTCCCATCTCTGTAGATGTTACTCCTTCTTCTACCCATGTCTGTTCGTTTGCAATCAGGTAGTTGATGATTTTAAATGCAGCTTCCGGATTTTTGCAGTCCTTGCTTGCCACAACATACTGCGTCGTCGGCTCTGCCATATGAGTATAATATTTTCCGTCTTCGGAAAGAGGTGTGAAATATGCTCTCCAGTCTGCTGAACCTGACAGAGTTGTATCTGCAAATGTATATGCACACCACCACGGTCCGAAAAGATTCCAACTTTTCCGGCAAGAAGAGGTTCCTTGCTGTCGCTTCTGACGAGCATCTCAGGATCGATATCTCCATCAGCATAAAGTTTTGAGATATTTTCCAGTGCAGTCTTTGTCTCCGGCTGAATTGAACCATACTCTACTTTTCCGTCCTCGCCTTCCAGCCAGTACTGCGGATAAGACTGATAGCAGCTGAACAGCGGGTCAAGTCCGAACTGGTTGCCGCCGACTGCATTCATATGATCCGCATTTCCTGGTCCAAGAATACCAATCGTGTCGTCCTCTCCGTTTCCATCCGGATCCTCTGTAACAAATGCGTTTGCCACTTGTGCCAGCTCGTCCCATGTACGGGGTGCTTCCAGTCCAAGAGCATCCAGCCAGTCCTGACGGATCCACATCTCGTTCACGCCGCCTGCAGTCAGGTTCGGTGCAGGGATTGCCATAATCTCACCGTCATCGTTTGTGATACAGTCCATCAGCTCATCACCGCCGGATTCTACATAACTCTTCAGGGCGTCAGATGCATAATCATCAAAATAGTCATCCAACGGCTGTATCATATCGTATTTTAGAAGAGCTCTGTACTGAGCTGCATTTACATTCATGATTTCCGGAACTGTATTACTTCCGATGCAGAGACTCATTTTTTCATCATAGTCTGACATAGATGCAACCCAGTCGTATACTACCTCAATGTTCAGGTCATCTTTCAACAGTCTTGTATAGGAGTTGTCTTCAAACGACATTCCTTCCGGGATCTTCGCATTCGGATTCATTTTCCCGCCCAGATGTACTGTAACTGTCTCCGGATATTTTGCCAGAGGCAGATCTTCCTTTGCTGTTCCTTCTGCTTCCTTGACCGCTTCTTTCTGCCCTTCGTCAGACGAACCGCCGCAGCCTGAGATCAAAGACGCCGTCATAACTGCAGTGCACGCTATAGCGATTACTCTTTTTAATTTCATAATCCATTTTCTCCTTTTCTTTTTTACTGTTCTCTATTTTCACCGAACACTTTCCCGTATCGCTACTATCCTTTTACCGATCCCAGAGTAATGCCGGATACAAAATATTTCTGCAAGAATGGATATATGATCAGTACCGGGATCATGGCGATAAATATCTTCGCCGCGTCCAGCGACAGATTGTTCAATTTCATCGCCTGTGCGATCTGATCGACATTCATATTTGAATAATCAAGTGTTACTACCATCTGCTGTATGTATGTCTGGAGCGGATAGCTGCTCTGTCTCGTACTCAGCACCATTCCCTGGAAGAACTCATTCCAGTACTGAACGATCGTGAAGAGGGAGATCGTCGCAACCATCGGCTTTGCCAGAGGAATGTAGATGGAAAACAGATTCCTCCATGGTCCGCCGCCGTCTACAAAGCACGCTTCCTCCAGTTCAACAGGCAGATTCTTGAAAAAGTTTACTGCCAGGATAACATTGAAAACCTGAAGACCCATACCAAGAACAAGTCCCCATATGCTGTCCATGAGACCGTAATTTTTCATTGTGACATACCACGGAACAGTACCTCCGTTGAACAGCATGCAGAATACAAAGATCCACATGAAGATGTCTCTCTTCGGAAACTGTTTTTTTGTTCTTGACAGCGGATATGCTGCCAGAAGTATGCACACCATACTGACCCCGGTTCCTAACACAACTCGCTTGACAGATACGAGAAAGGAACCAAAGAAATCACTCTCCCCCAGGATCTTCTGATATGACAGGAGATTGAATCCCACCGGCCAGAGAGCAACCTGTCCTGCATTGACAGCCTCCCTGCTGCTCAGAGAGACGCAGAGGACATACCATACAGGCAGGATGCAGATCAGCGTGATCAGAACAAGGATCACGACATTTATCACATCGAATATTTTCGATCCTATACCTTTATTTTCTATCATTTACTGCACCTCCTCAGAATAGTTTGTAACCGGTAAACTTATCTGCCAGCTTATATCCTATAACGATCAAGATAACGCTGATCACCGACTTAAACAAGCCGACTGCCGTCGCCAGCGAGTACTGCAGATTCTCAAGACCTGCACGGTATACCCAGGTGTCGATGATATCACCTGTAGAATAAACAAGCGGATTATACAGATTGTAGATCTGATCAAAACCTGCGTTGAGCACGTTTCCAAGTGACAGGATCGCCAGGAGTGCGACCGTTGTCCTTATTCCCGGAAGCGTCACATGCCAGATACGTTTGAACCTTCCTGCTCCGTCTACCGCCGCAGCCTCATAAAGACTCTGATCTACCCCGAGTATTGCTGCCAGGTAAACTACCGTATTGTACCCGAATCCTTTCCAGATATCTGTGCCGATTACCAGAGGCTGGAACAGTGACGGCTCCCCGAAGAAATTGATCGGATTTCCTCCGAACGCCTCGATCAGCTGATTAATTGGTCCTGTATATCCGAAGATGTTCAGAACAATCTTTGCCAGGATAACCCAGGACAGGAAATAAGGCAGATACACGATAGTCTGGATCGGCCGTTTGATCCGCTTAATGCAGAGTTCATTAAGCAGAAGTGCGAAGAGCAGCGGAATGATAATATTTCCGATAATCTTTCCGACCGCGATCACAACGGTATTGCACAGCACCTGTTTGACGTCGTTCATCTGAAACATATACACAAAATTTTCAAGCCCGACAAACTCAGAATGCAGGATTCCCTTGCCCGGATTATAGTCCTGGAATGCCATGACGATACCGAACATCGGAACGATACTGAAGAAAAACAGCCATAAGAGCGCCGGGATCAGCATAATGTAGTAATGCTTCACAAATCGTTTGATATACACACTAAGACCTCCCTTCCTTTTTGTAAACAGTTTATCTTCTACACCCATATCCTGCCAGATGATATTGTTTCTGATTTACCAAATG
>ENA-OPYU01000346-OPYU01000346.1-human-gut-metagenome-genome-assembly--contig:-NODE-346-length-18699-cov-3.616573_pt1 | contig 18699 bp, 23 predicted proteins | sample MGYA00242637_ERZ504482 | MGnify/ENA primary metagenome ERZ504482 (study PRJEB26092, sample SAMD00036237) | human gut metagenome | host: Homo sapiens | study: EMG produced TPA metagenomics assembly of... | reverse complement strand
AATCTCCTTATAAATAAATGAGAATAATATTGGGGAATCTTTTAATTACTGGGATTATATTATTTTTTAGTATAGCAATTATTTAAAAAAAAGGCAATGCTAAAATAACCGATTACGTAACCGGTTCCGAGAACGAAAAGGGAAAGGAATGGAGGAGAGGTGCATGAAAAAAATGCAGAACCAAACAATACCCGTGAAAAAGCAAACATGGCAAGATAAGGTTAACTATGTGAAGAAAAACTGGCAGTTATATCTTTTTTTCTTAATGCCAGGGCTTTTGCTGACAATTATCTTTAAGTATCTCCCTATGGGAGGACTTCTGATTGCGTTTGAGGATTACAACGTAATCAAGGGAGTGCTTGGAAGTCCATGGGTTGGACTTGAATATTTCAGGCGGTTTTTATCTTCACCGGATTTTATGAACTACCTGTTGAATACGTTAAAACTGAGTATTTATGGACTGTTGTGGGGCTTTCCGGTTCCGATCATTCTGGCATTGCTTTTAAATCGTATCCGCAGAACCGGAGTTAAGAAGAAAGTACAGCTTCTGGTCTATATGCCGAACTTTATATCTGTAATTGTACTTTGCGGTATGGTACGAATGCTGCTTTCTCCAGTCGGACCTCTGAATAAACTGTTAGGAATCAGTACAAACTGGATGACAATGCCATCTGCTTTCCGCACCATTTACATAGCAAGTGGAATCTGGCAGACAGCAGGCTGGGCCTCTATTATGTACACGGCTGCTTTATCCAATGCAAGCAAAGAACTGGAAGAAGCAGCTATTATGGATGGCGCAAATCTTCTGCAGCAGATCTGGTATGTGGAGCTTCCTGCAATCAAGAATATTATTGTAATTCAGTTTATTCTGCAGGCTGGAAATATTATGAGTATTGGATTCGAGAAAGCCTATGCATTACAGACAGATATGAACCTGCCGGCATCAGAAATTTTATCAACATATGTATACCGTATTGGTCTTTTGAACGGCGATTATGGTTATTCGACGGCTGTTGGTCTGTTTAATTCAGTAGTAAATGTAATTCTGTTAGTTTTGTAAACTGGGTGGTAAAGAAGCTGAACGACGGAGAAGGATTATAGGAGGAAGCGAAGATGGAGAAAATAAAGAAAAAATATTCGAAGACAGACTGTCTTATCCTTGGAATTGGATTCCTGATTCTTGGACTGTTTGTACTTTCTATTGCAATTCCAATCGTGTATGTAGTGCTGGCCTCTTTTATGGATCCTACAGTTTTGAATAATCAGGGGCTGAGTTTTCATATTAAGGACTGGACTTTGGATGCATATCGCAGAGTACTGGAAAATGAGATGATCTGGCGTGGATTCCTGAATTCTTTTCTGTATTCACTTGCATTTACAGCTATTTCTGTTTTTATAACATTGCTGGCAGCGTATCCATTGTCCAAGAAGGAATTTGTGGGAAGAAAACTTTTTAATCTTATTTTTCTGATCACAATGTTCTTTGGCGGTGGAATGATCCCGACTTTTATTTTAATCAATCAGCTGCATATGGTAAATACAGTCTGGGCAGTTTTAATTCCTGGAGCATTTAATGTCTGGAATATGATCCTTGCAAGAACATACTACCAGTCGATCCCGGCAGAATTAAGAGAAGCCTCTGCAATTGACGGAGCCAATGAGATCCAGCATTTCTTCAAAATCATGATGCCGGTATGCAAGCCAATCATTGCAGTACTTGCACTGTGGTCATTTGTAGGAATGTGGAACAGCTATTTTGATGCAATGATTTATCTGAATGATGCAAATCTTCAGCCTCTGCAGTTAGTACTTCGTTCCATTCTGGTACAGAATACTCCGCAGCCAGGTATGATTGCAGATATTCAGAGTACTGCTGAAATGGCAAAGGTAGCGGAACAGCTGAAATATGCAACCATTGTAGTATCAAGCTTACCGCTTTTAGTAATGTACCCATTCTTCCAGAAGTATTTTGATCAGGGAATTATGGTCGGATCAGTAAAAGGCTGATAAGAAAGGAACGATACAGATATGAAGAAAAACAGAGTAAAAGGTTTACTTGCACTTGGACTTTCTTTGACGATGATGATAAGTACGGCAGGGTGTGGAAAAGAGCAGCAGCTTAATGCGGAGATCAACCCGGACACACCAGTATCTGAGGTACAGTTTCCATTAAAGGAAACAGAGGAGCTTTCTTTTATTACAAGTGCACCGGCTACTTCCACACAGGATCCCAATGAAAGAGTGATTTTCCAGCGACTGGAAGAACAGACAAATGTTCATATTGACTGGACCTGTTTTGTATCCGATCAGTTTTCAGATAAAAAGAATCTGGCTCTGGCTCAGTTTGGAAATCTGCCGGATGGTCTGTTTAATGCAGGTATGAGTGATTATGACCTGCTGCGTTATGCCAAGCAGGGAATTATTATTCCATTGGAAAATCTGATTGACAAATATATGCCGAATCTTCAGGCTGTGTTTGAAAAATACCCAGAGTACAGGACTATGTGTACAGCACCGGATGGACATATCTATTCTTTCCCGTGGATTGAACAGCTTGGTGCAGGAAAAGAAGCAATTCAGGCGATTGGAGATATTCCATATATTAATAAAAAATGGCTTGACTACCTTGGACTTGAGATTCCTACAACAACAGACGAACTGGAACAGGTACTGATTCAGTTCCGCGATCATGCAGAAGAACTGGAGAAAGAATTTTCCATTGAAGGTGATGTAATTCCAATGTCCTTTATTATCAATAACGGAGATCAGGATCCGGCGATTTAATAAACGGATTTGGAGAAGGTTACGGAGACACAGGAGATCATTTTGCGGTAACAGATGAAGGAAAAGTAATTTATACAACTGTTCAGGAAGGCTACAAGGAAGGAATTGAATGGCTTCATAAACTGGTGACAGAAGACCTTGTAGATCCGGAAGCCTTTACACAGGAGTGGTCTACTTATGTTGCAAAAGGAAAGAATCACCGTTACGGACTCTGCTTCACATGGGATATTGCGAATATAGATAACAATACAGATTATGTGATGCTTCCGGCACTGACCGGGCCGGATGGCATGAGAAATATTACCAGACAGAACAACAGTGAAACCAGTGGATTTGACCGTGGAAGATGTGTTCTTACATCCAGCTGTCGTAATACAGCACTTGCTGCTGCATGGATTGATCAGATGTATGCACCCCTCCAGTCTCCGCAGAATAACTGGGGTACTTATGGCGAAGAGGATTCCTTTAACACTTTTTTGAACTGTCTACAAACAAAGACGGCGGCGAAATGTTAAAACATATGGAATTTGGGAGAGCAGTCTCCAGTGGAAGTGCGTGAGGCGCAATCTGTAAATGGCCCTCTGGCTGTGCTGAATGAATATTATGATGTATATGTGACACAGCCGGAAGATGCGAAATGGCGTCTGGATAATATGCATGAGACATATTTACAGGATATGAACAGCAAATATGTTTATCCGAATGCATTTATGAGTATTGATGATACAAACAAAGTATCACAGTATGATACCGATATTAAAAAATATGCAGAACAGAAGAAAGCTGACTGGATCCTGAATGGAGGAATAGAGGAAGAATGGGATTCCTACCTGGAAAAAATGGAGAAGTACGGACTTTCTGATTATCTTTCAATCAAACAGAAATATTTTGATCAGTATCAGGAATCCTTAAGCGCGGAAAAGTAACAAAAGATGTAAGAACTGAACAACGACTTTGACAGGAGATTTTTCATGAGCGAAATGTTAGAAAAGGCAAGAAAATATGAATTTACACAGGGACAGCAGATTAAAGCGGAAGACAGACCGGCTTTTCATATAACTCCTTATGTTGGATGGATGAATGATCCCAATGGATTTTCCTGCTATAAGGGAGAATACCATTTGTTTTATCAGTACAATCCATATAACACACATTGGGACAGCATGCACTGGGGGTCATGTGGTAAGTAAGGATCTGCTGCATTGGGACTATCTCCCGGCAGCATTGGCACCAGACCAGGATTACGATAAAGTGGGCTGCTTTTTCCCGGAAAGTGCCATAGAGCTGGAGGACGGCAGACAGCTGCTTATGTATACAGCTGTGGACCGGGAAATACTGGAGGACGGAACCGCAAGGGACGTTCAGACACAGGCGGTGGCTGTGGGAGATGGAAAGGATTACGTGAAGTATGACAAAAATCCGGTCCTGACCTTTAAAGATCTGCCGGAAGGCGCAAGCAAAGCAGATTTCCGTGACCCAAAAATCTGGAAGAAAAAGATGGAAACTTTTATTGTGTTATAGGAAGTCGTCCTGCTGATGGAAGCGGACAAATTCTTCTTTACAGAAGTAAAAATGGTTTTGAATGGGAATTTGTAAGTACTTTGGCAGAGAATAAAAATCGCTATGGAAAGATGTGGGAATGTCCGGATTTCTTTGAACTGGACGGTAAATATGTGCTTCTGACAAGCCCACAGGACATGATTCCGGAAGGAATGGAATATCATAATGGAAATGGAACATTATGTATCATAGGAGATCTGGATTCTGAGACACATACTTTGAAGGAACAGTCTTATCAGAGTGTGGATTATGGAATTGACTGTTATGCAATGCAGACATTGCTTGCTCCAGATGGAAGAAGAATTATGATTGCCTGGATGCAGAACTGGGATACTCTTGCTTATCGCAGAAATGAATCTAAATGGTTTGCACAAATGAGCCTTCCGAGAGAAGTGTCTGTGAAAAACGGAAGATTGTATCAGGTTCCGGTCAGAGAACTGGATTCCATGCGTGCAAATAAAGTTGAGTACAGGGATGTTGTGATTAAAGACACCAGAATCACACTTGACCAGATTGAAGGACGTACCGTAGATCTGGAGCTTGTAATACGACCGGTAGATAAAGATAAGCTTTATAAAAAAGTTCGAACTCTGTTTTGCAGAGAATGAAAAATATCATTCCACTTTACGATTCCGTCCAGATGAATCAGTTTTGAAAATCGACAGAAGCTTCTCCGGAAGCGAACGTGCAGTGGTTCATCAGAGAGAATGTCTGGTAAATGGTGACTGTAATGAATTGAAATTACGAGTAATTCTGGACAGATTCAGCGCGGAAATATTTATCAATGACGGAGAACAGGTTATGTCTGCTGTTATTCTTACAGAGCAGGCTGCAAAAGGAATTTCTTTCTTTGTTGACGGTGCGGCTAAGATCGATGTAGTGAAATATGATTTGGTATGAAAGTTCCAGACGCTTGTTATGAATGAGTAAAGTAAAAATACAAGAATTGGGAGCAACGTATGAAGAAATATGATGTAACGGCACTGGGAGAATTATTGATTGATTTTACTGAAAACGGAAAAAGCAATCAAGGAAATCCACTTTTTGAAGCAAATCCCGGAGGAGCACCTTGTAATGTGCTTGCAATGTTAGCAAAGTTAGGGCATAACACGGCATTTATCGGAAAGGTAGGAAATGATTTCTTCGGAGAACAGTTGAGGGCTGCAATAAAAGAAGTTGGAATTGATGACACTGGATTATGTACAGACGAAAAGATCCATACAACCCTTGCTATGGTACATACATATCCCGATGGAGACAGGGATTTCTCTTTTACCGTAATCCAGGTGCAGACATGATGCTGAATAAAGCTGAAATTTGTGAAGATATTCTCAAAAATACGAAAATTTTTCATTTTGGTACATTGTCTATGACACATGAAGGGGTGCGGGAGGCAACGAAAGAAGCAATTCATATTGCAGAAGAAGCTGGCGCTATTATTTCATTTGATCCCAACTTACGTCCACCGCTCTGGGAGTCTATGGAAGAGGCGAGAAAGCAGGTATTATATGGTCTTGGTCATTGTCAGATACTGAAAATTTCAGATAATGAAATTCAGTGGCTGACAGGAGAAGAAGATTATAGTGATGGCGTAAACTGGATTAGAGAACGTTATCAGATTCCGCTGATTCTTGTGTCTATGGGAAGAGAAGGAAGTCGTGCTTATTATAATGAAATGATGGTGGAAGTAAAGCCGTTTTTACAGGATAATACCATCGAGACAACCGGAGCAGGAGATACATTCTGCGGCTGTGTATTGCACTATGTCTGTGAACATGGAATTAATGGACTAAAAGAGGAAAATCTGGCTGAAATGTTAACGTTTGCCAATGCAGCTGCCTCAATTATCACAACAAGAAAAGGCGCACTGAGAGTAATGCCGGAAGAAAAGAAATAAAGCTATTAATATAAAATATTCAAAAGAATAGGAATACAACAAAGGGACTTCTTCGGAGGTCCCTTTTAAAATGGGAAAATGTTAATAAAACTTTTTCTTGCTAAATTGTAAAAGTTTGCTAGAATAGTTGTAACAAACACAGTCAGAAAGAACGTTCACAAACGAGGTGACCGCTATGATTACACTGAATGATTATTTATATTCCCGGGAGATACGGTTTTAAAAATTTTACAGAAATATACAGAGGATCTGCGTAAGGAAGCGAAGAAGAACCATAACGAAGTCGATTTGGTGCACAGCAACTTTCTGCTCCAGATCACGGAACTTCTGGAGCATAATGATTTCCTTACGGCACAGTCCCAGAAGATCCGGGAATTTTATAAATATATGGCCCATGAATATCCGTTTCTTGCCTTTACATTTAAAGGCAGGATCAAGTCCCTGATCCGGGCAGAAGAGAAATTTAATGGATATGTAGTGGAATATATTTATGATTATTACAGGGAAAATGGTACCTATCCGTCGGTTGCAGAGTTGAAAAACAAGCTGAGCTGCTTCCGTGATTTTATTGCTTACAGGATCGTGGTCTGTATGCCAAGATGTCATTTGAAGCCAGGGGAAGACCAGGAGCAGGCGTCTATCCGCTATCTTTATGAGATTGCAAATGTGCTGCCAGGATTTCTGGAAGAGAGAGGCTTTACAGCAGAATCGGCTCAGGGAGTGAAATTGAGTACTTCTGATCAACTAAATGATGATGTAAAGCCTTATTACAGAGATTATATTTGTGGTACCAGTGAATATGGGTATCAGTCTTTACATATTACGTTCTATGATAACAGCTCCAGATCCTACATGGAGGTACAGCTCCGCACCCAGAAAATGGATGATACTGCGGAAATCGGACCGGCCAATCATCTGGGCTATGAGAAACGCCAGCAGGACGAGCGAGCCAGAAGAGATGTGATCCCGGAAGGGGAATGTGTTTACTTTGATGAGGCTTATGAGCGGGGGATGAAGCTACTTTCCCTGGAATTAGCAGATCTTGACGTGAATATGTTTTCTGCGGTAAATAACAGTCTGATCAACGATGGCTGTGGATTGTTCCGAGGCAGATTGATTCTGCCTTATGAGCATTTGTCCAGATTTCAGAATGATGTGATTGATTGAGAAAAAAGTAAGTGGAGCAATAAAGATGTTAAAGAAAAAGATGTTAATTGCTTTAGGGGTGGCAGCAGTATTGAGTGTGAGCTGTGTAAGTGTGACTGTCTGGGCTGAGGAAAACGCAGAAGAGCAGACAGAGGAAGCAGAGGACAGTTCTAATTCTGAAGGCGAGGAAGATGCTGATTTAGAAGAGTCTGACAATCCGGAGATTGAAGAGGGATACACTACAGAACTAGAAGGCTGCACAAAGGTGGTTTCCTGGTGCAAAAATGAAGACAATAATATTTACGGACAGTTCTATTATCCGGAAGATTTTGACGAAACAAAGACTTATCCAGTAATCATTATGAGCCACGGAATCGGTTCTACTTCCCAGATGGTAGAGCGTGCAAAATGGCCGGAAAGGGCGGCTCAGGATGGATATGTGGTTTATACATTTGACTTCTGCGGCGGTTCCCTTAACGGAAACAGTGACGTAGATTTCATGGATATGACAGTGATGACTGAGAAAGAAGATTTAAGTGCTGTTATGGACTTTGTGAAAACAAAGGATTATGTGGATCAGGATCATCTTTTCCTTCTGGGACAGAGCCAGGGAGGACTTGTAAGTGCTCTGACTGCTGCAGACAGAAAAGATGATGTGGCTGCTATGATCCTGATTTATCCGGCGTTTTGTATTGCGGATAATGCCCGGGAAATGTATGATTCCGCATATGATATTCCGGAAGACAGAGCTGAGATGCCGGTAGGAACTGTGGGTTCTGAGTATGTGAAAACAGTTTATGATCTGGATGTTTATGGCACTATCAGCGCATATGACGGAGACGTGATGATCATTCACGGAATCAATGACAGCCTGGTGCCATACAGCTATTCTGAAAAGGCAATTGAGGAAGCGTATACAGGGGAAGGTTCTGTTCTGATTCCCATTTATGGAAAAAAATCTACCCATGGTTTCGAGATGAACTTTGAAGAGGGAAGAGACTATGCGGAGACAGTTGGATTGGAATTTTTGGATGTGCATTTGAAAGAGGAAGAATAAAGGTTTAGGAAACCAAAAAGTGAAAAAAAGCATGTAGGGCGTATTTATAGATCGTTATGAATTAAAGGCATTGCAAGGATATTATACCGCGTACTAAAAGTTAGATTTTAATGTCTGACTTTTGGGCGGCATGTTCTACAATGCCTTTTTTTGATTTAAGTATATATTTTTATAAAAAGTAATATTGTATAAAAGTAAATACAAATGGTATAATATTAACGAGGAATGATTCTTAAAAAAATATAAACTCCTTGCAGTACATTATATTTTATGTTACGCTGAATTCACATCTCAGGAACTCTATGTACTATTCGTAGGCGGTTCAGCTCATGAACAGCAGTCTATTCATTGCCATTCGGTGAAGTATTCCTGTGAAATAAGCGTAATAAAGAAGGTGGTGAAACTTGGGTGTAAAAGACCAGGGACTACAGGAGTATCTGAAAGATAACGAACGCTTTGCAGATTTTGTGAATGGTACCTTATTTGCAGGAAAGCAGATTGTGGATCCATGTTATCTTAAGGAAGTACAAAGGAAGAAGAGAGTATCATATAAACAGTCGATTATGGCAAAAAATATACAAAAGAAAAACAGTTCTGAAAAATACGGCGAAGAGGAAATTGCCAGGGAAAAAGGTGTTTTTGAAGAGGGAGAATTCGGGGATGACAGCGCGAAGCTCATGTATCTGGAAAGAGAGCGCGATTTCCTTCGTCTCCACGATAAGCCAGGCTGTAGATTTTTGTTGGCATGTGAAGTTGAATCTGGGGCAAATTATGAGATGCCTGTGAGATGTTTTACATATGACAGCATAGAATATACAGATCAGCTAAAAGAGTGGAAAAGAAAATCCCAGCAAATGTTTTGGGGAAGAGGAAAACGTGGGAAAAAACGGCGCCGAATCCGTCGTCCATTGCTTCCGGTATTTCATCAGGTATTATACCTGGGAGAGAAAAGGTGGAAGAGTAAGTTAAAATTACAGGAAATGATGGACATCCCGGAAAATGTGATGAGTTTTTCAGACAGGCTTCCTGATTATGATATTTGTATGATAGATATTCATGAACAGAATCCTGAGTTGTTTCACACGGAATGGAAAGATATTTTCCAGCTTATGAAGCACAGCCGTAAAAAAGACGAATTGAGAAATACGTAGAAGAGAGTACCGAAGAAATACGAAAGCTAAGTCAAGAAACCAGATGGCTTTTGGCGATATTACTGGAGCAATATGAATTTGTTGATGAAGAGGTTGTGGAGGTGAAGGATATGTGTAAGGCATGGGATGGCGCAATGCAAATGTATGCAGATGAAGCGAGAGCAGCAACGCGGAAAGAAATGAAGAAAGAGATGAAAAAAGAAATGAGAAGACAGGCCAGAGAAAAAGATCGCAGGACCGTTTTTAACATGTTTTCTCGGGGGGTATTCACAGAAAGAAATTGCGGCAATTTCCGAGCTGCCGCTTAAAAAAGTACAGAAAATGTGTGAAGGGTTTATCGAGAATACAACAATGGCAGTACATACTTCTTGATTTGGATTAGAAATTACAGAATAGTAGCTGAGAAAGTTTAACGAGAAAAGGCATTGCAAGGAATTATATGGCGTCTGTAAACGATTTGATTTTGGAGTCAAACGTTAGGGAGAGGCTATATCCTGCAATGCCTTTTAAAATCCTTCAAATTTATATGAAAACTGCTAACAGGTACGCTTATGCATCTTGTTTCTCCGGAAACATTTTCCCGAAGAGAAAACGGATCAGCGGTCCACAGTACATAAGCTGCCAGAAGAAGGCTACCGGGAAGTTCATGAAAGTGGTCTGGAGCCATACGGCAACGAACTGGGAACCCGCATTTTTAAACAAGATTGTGGCAATTAAGCTCATGATCGGGCACATAATGCAGATGATCATAACAGAAATTGCAACTGTGATGGCGAAAGGTCTGTCTTTAGGTGTGACAATACGAAAAGCAAGCTTATGGGCAAGGTTATCAACAATAAAGAACTCCAGTACAAATGCAACCGGCCACATAATCTTCATTTCGCCGAAAGCCATGAGAAATACCTGGTTGCTCATTCCACCGATGTTCAGGGAAATGTTGTAGCAGATCATGGCGTAGACCATAAGGAAAGCCATCATCAGAGTGAAAATAACATTTTGAAACTTAGCTTTTTGGCATAAAATTGTTCTCCTTTTTCTAAAAATGGGTACAAAAAAGACACATGTGTTGTTCGTTATCAAGTGTACACTTGTGTCGTTTCCAATTTTATACCAGAGCTAATTTGTTATTGAATTGTTTACCGAATGATTATTATACCAGATAAATTGGAAAATGCAATAAGAAAATCGATATATAAGATGGACTAAGAAATGGTAATGGGAATTTTTTATAAGTCAGAATGCAGTTTTACTTAGTTACTGTTCACTGGTAACGTTCCGCGAGGCGTTTTTTGTGAACAAAGTTCACAGAAAACCCGAGAATTGCGGCGCGAAATCATGCGAATGCATGATTTCTGTGCATCGCGAAGCGCGTTACTGTGAACGGAGTGAACAGTAACTTTACTTATGTTCCTTGGTTATATTAAACTAGTGGTTTATTGCAGAATATGTAGTTCTTCTGGTAATATAAAACATGCAAGAAATCATATCGGTCATTATCCCGCTAAGGAGGCGGAGCGGACTGTAAATCCGCTGTTATCATAACACGAGTGGGTTCGATTCCCTCATGACCGAGTATACTCCTGTAGCTCAGCTGGATAGAGCACGCGTCTACGAAGCGCGGTGTCGAGAGTTCGAATCTCTCCAGGAGTGCTTCCAATGGCAGATGTCTTGGAGTAAAGTGAATCAGGTAAGGAAATGGTGCAAAGGAATGAAAGCTGTCTGTGACTGGACAGTTTTTTATTGAGCTTTTTTATTTGAACTTCAACCTCTGGACTTTAAAGATGTGCTATTTGCGATAAATTTGTTACACTTTACGCTAAAAAACAGGTACAGAAATTGCAGGGTGTTATAATAAATCCATATTATGAATTATGTAAAATAATCGATGGAGGATGAAGGTATGAAAACAAAGCAGGCTGTAAATCCGTACCTGCCAAGCTGGGAATACGTGCCGGATGCGGAGCCGCATATTGTGGATGGACGTGTATACATATATGGTTCTCATGATCTTTTTAACGGCTTGAATTTCTGTCTGGGAGACTATGTATGCTGGTCAGCACCGGTAGATGATCTGGGAAACTGGCGTTATGAGGGTGTTATTTTCAAAAGAGAGCAGGATCCGGCAGCACCGAAGATCCGTCTTACAAATGGTCTGGCAGCACCGGATATGATCCAGGGACCGGACGGAAGATTTTATCTTTATTATTTCATGGGCGGCACCAAGATGATCTCTGTGGCTGTCTGTGACAAGCCGGCGGGCAAATATGAATTCTATGGTTATGTAAAATATGCAGACGGCACTCCTATTGGAAAGAAAGAGGAGCCGCTGCAGTTTGACCCGGGCGTTTTTATGGATGATGATGGAAAGCTGTATCTTTACACAGGCTTTGCCCTTCAGGGAAATCCCCTTCTGCTTGATGGATCCAAGCCGACTGAGCACGGTGCAATGTGCTTCGAGCTGGACCCGGCAGATATGCTTACTGTAAAAATGGGACCGAAATACATTGGAATTGCCAGTGAGAAAGAAGCACCGGGAAGTTCTTATGAGGGACATCCCTTCCTGGAGGCAAGCTCCATGCGTAAATTCAATGGAACCTATTACTTCATCTACAGTTCCCTGAACAGCCATGAGCTCTGCTATGCAACAAGCAATAATCCTACTGGTGGATTTGAATTTGGCGGTGTTCTGGTCAGCAACGGAGACATTGGCCTTCCAGGAATCACAGATGTGAAAAATGCAAGAAACTGTACTGGAAACACTCACGGAAGCCTGATCGAGATTAATGGAAGCTATTATGTTTTTTATCACAGACACAGTAACCGTAAGCAGTCTTCCCGTCAGGCATGTGCAGAGCGCATCCGCTTCGAGAATGGCAAATTTTATCAGGCAGAGATGACTTCCTGTGGTCTGAATGACGGACCGCTTAAGGGAAAAGGAAATTATCCTTCCTATATTTCCTGTAACGTATATGGCAAAAAGGGAACCCGTTTCTTAAGTATGATCAAACATCCAAAGTCCGGACATCCATATCTGACTCAGGATGGAAAGGATCGTGAACAGGGGTCAGATCAGTATATTGCCAATATGTGTGACGGAGCAGTTGCAGGCTTCAAATATTTTGACCTGCGTGAGACCTCTAAGGTTCGTATTAATATTAAGGGAAAAGCAACTGGAGTTGTTTATGTATCCACAGAGGAAGGCGGCAAGCCAGTGGCAAAGATTCAGGTGAAACCTTGCAAGGAACAGCACGGTTTTGCAGCTGATGTAAACGGACTCGGTGAGAAAGAGGCACTGTACTTCAGTTACAAGGGAACTGGCGCATTTAATTTTATGTCTTTTGATCTGAAGTAAGATTCCATTAAATGTGCAGGAAATATTCTGCCCGCAAATGGCAGACAGAGCTTAAATAAAGGGAAAAAGAGTTTATATTAAGAGTCAAATAAACCCAGGAGGCGAAATATTTGAACATTACTAATTTTGCAAGAAAACTTGCAGAAAAGCCGGTTTTTAAAACAAGAATCAAATCCGATCAGGTGAAGCTTCCGGAGATTGCCATTGGATATTTTCTGGCGCCCTTTTGCGCCATGTTTGCCAATGCCATTTTCGGTGCCTATCTGAACCGTTATTATGTAGATGTACTTGGCTGGACGAAATTCGGAGCATTTGCCACACTTCTGCCAATTGTATCTGTGATTTTCGTAGTTCTCGGAAATCTGATGATCGGGCAGTGGATCGACAACACCAGAAGTACCCAGGGAAAAGCAAGACCTTATATGATCATTGCGGCCCCCATGCTGATCATAGCCATTATTCTTATGTTTATGACACCAGCTAAGGGCAATAATGCGGTGCAGATGATCTGGATCGCAGTGTCCTATAACCTGTACTATGCACTTGCATATCCATGTTTTTACTGTGCACACAGCTCCATGGTCTCTCTTTCTACCAGAAATTCTGAGAGCCGCGGACTTCTTGCAACACTGTCAAATGCAGCAATGGTTGCTTCTGCCGGAGTTGGAGCCAGCATTGTAGTGCCGATCCTTCTTCAGAGCTTTCTGTTTGTGACAAAGGAAGGCGGAATTGATGTGGATGCAAGCTATTCACACTGGAGGATTATTTCCATAGTTCTTTGTCTGGTAAGTGCATTTGGCTGTATGCTGGAATATTATTTTACCAGAGAGCGTATTACAGAGGAAACCATCAATCTGAATGTAAAGGAAGAGAAGATGCCGCTGCAAAAAAACAGCTGGAAGGCTGTATCCACAACAAATACTGGTGGATCATCATTCTCTATTTCCTGATTTTCCAGTTTGGCCAGCTGATCAAAAACAGTTCCATGAGCTTCTATGTAAGATGGATGTTTGACAGTGTAATTAATTCTGCAAATCCGGAGCAGACTTCCGGAGCATTAATGTCAACACTTGGTCTGGTTGGTGGAATCCCTACTGCGGTTGGTATGGTAGTGGCATGGCCAATTGCCCGTAAGCTGGGCAAAAAGAGAGCCGTTGTTACAGGACTTTGCTTCTCCGTTGTAGGTGGCCTTGTCTGCTTCCTGAATGTACACAGCTTCGGAATGGTTGCTACAAGTATGGTGCTGAAAGGAATCGGAAGTATTCCGGCAGTGTATGTGACGATGGCACTTCTTTCTGATGTGCTTGACCATCTGGAAGCGAAAAATGGTTTCCGAAGCGACGGATTTACAATGTCTGTGTACAGTTCCATTATGGTAGGCTTAAGTGGACTCTGCATCGGTGTGCTGAACAGCCTTCTTACCTTTGCAGGCTACAGCAATACCGGCATTGCCTGCAATCCGCAGACTCTGGAAATTGTTGAAAATGTGGCAAACTATACAGGCCAGATCGTCTACCGTCAGATGGGTGGCGTGGAGCAGGTGCTTGCATTCGCATTTTTGGCGGCAGATGTGATCACATATGCAGTTGTTATCATTCTCATGAGCCGTCTGGATGTGGAAAAACACATTGAAGAGGACCAGAAAATGATCAAAGAAAATCAGAAGAAGGCAGCTAATATCTAATTGTTTCAGAACCTGTTTCCTGTTATACTATTCTTAGCTAACACAAGTGATTCCGGCTCCCTGGTGCAGTGTCACTGTGCCAGGGGGCCGTTTTAGCCGAATTAACTGTGAAGAAGCTATTCGGGTATGAGAAGGCAGCAAAATTGGATTGGAATATCCGTTTGATTGAATAGGATAGGTGAGAAATAATTATGATAAGAATTGCAATTGTAGAGGATGACAGGCATGATCGGGAGGCATTGAAGAAATGCCTGAATCGTTATGAAAAAGAGAACCAGGTGAAATTTTCCGTAACAGAATTTCAGGACGGAGAGGATATTGTAACCGATTACACTGCCAGCTATGACCTTATTATTTTGGATATTGAGATGGCGTTTCTCAATGGAATGAAAGCAGCAGAAAAAAATCCGTGAGCTTGATACAAATGTAATTATTATTTTTATTACAAACATGCCTCAGTATGCCATTCAGGGATATAAGGTAAATGCGCTGGATTATATTCTGAAGCCAATTTCCTATTTTTCATTTTCAGAGAGTATGGTAAGGGCTCTGGCAAAGGTGAAGACACCGGAGAAGGAGTACATTACCATTGTTCTGAAGGGAGGTAAAAAGAAGCTGGATGTGGCGCGAATCTGTTATGTGGAAGTTCAGGACCATGTGCTGATCTACCACACTCTGGATGGGGATTTTGAGACAAAGGGTACTATGAGGGATACAGACAATCAGTTTGATCCCAGGAAATATTTCCGGTGCAACCGCTGTTATCTGGTAAATCTGGAATTTGTAGAGACTTATCAGGGCAGTGATATCATGGTAAATGGCGATACGATCCAGGTGAGCAGAAGCAGGCGGAAGCCCTTTCTGGATGCACTGAATGAATACATGAATGAGGTGGGAAAATGAGAGGTACGGTAGTCAACACTCCCGGATATTATTATGCCATTTCCTACTGGCTTTCTGCACTGGTAATGATCCTTGTGCATGGACGAGGGAAAAGGGACCTGTGGAAATATCTGTATGGGGTGCTGAGCTTTATCATTATTTTTACAATTAGTTTTTTTTACAGATGGAATAAAGCAGATGTTCTTCATGCCTTTTATGATATGCGTGTTTTTATTGCTGTTGTTGTATATCAGGATGGCAGGAGAGCTTCCGTGGCGTGAAACCGGATTTTTCTGTGCGAAGGCATTTATCAACGCAGAATTTGCAGCCTCTTTGTGCTGGCAGATTCATTATTTTTATACAGGTGATTTCAGTGGTCAGGAGGTGGGAACACCAGAGCAGATGTTATGGCGTGTACTGCATATGATAGTTATTTATGCAGTACTGTATATCCTGATTTATTTGCTTGAACGTTATCTGAAGAAAGATATTGAGGAACTGCAGATCACCCGCAGAGAATTACTGGTTGTATATTTTGTAATGATTATGGTATATTGCATCAGCAACGTAAGCTATGTGGATGTAAAAAGCATTTTCAGTGCGGGAACAGCTATGGATGTGTTTATTATCCGCACATTGGCAGATCTCAGCGGCATGGCAGTTCTTTATGCTTATCACATTCAGGTAAAAGAAATCCAGATGCGTTTTGAGAAGGATACGCTTCGGAATATTATGGATATGCAGTACAAAAAGTTACAAGCTTTCCAAGGAGAGTATCGATATTGTAAATCAGAAATACCATGATCTGAAGCATCAGATCAATCTTTTAAAAAGCGGCGCAGATTCTGAAAAAGCAGGGGAATACCTGGAACAGATGGAGCGTGAGATCAAGATTTACGAGACACAGAATAAAACGGGAAATAAGGTCCTTGACACCATTCTTACCAGTAAAAGCATGCATTGTCAGAGACATGGTATTGAGCTGAAATTTATGGGTGAGGGACAGTTGCTGAATTTTATGGAGGATATGGATATCAGTGCTCTTTTCGGAAATATGCTGGATAATGCCATTGAAAGTGTGGTGAAGATCAAAGACCGTCAGAAACGTCTGATTTCCCTGCACGTGATTCAGGATAAACAGTTTATCCGTATTCGCACAGAGAATTACTGTGAGGAGAATGTTCAGTTCCAGGATGGAATCCCGATCACCACCAAGAAAGATAAACGGTTCCATGGATATGGAATGAAGAGTATGAAAAAAATTGTAGAGAAGTATGGCGGTTCAGTTATGGCGGGCAAGGCGAATAACTGGTTTGAGCTGAAGATACTGATTCCGATGAAACATTAGACGATTTTTAGGAGGAAAGATAATGCCATCATATAGTATAATTGAGAACTTCGAAGTACATAAAAATAACCGTTTTCTGGAAATTGCAGAATCCTTAAAGCCAGAGCTCCGGCATAAAGAAATCAAGGCTGCAAAGGAAATTATGGTGGGAAAAGACCGCCAGATGAGAACAGTTATTACAGAAGAGTACCCGATTGAAAATCTGTATGCAAAATCTTTAAAAAGAGATGATACAGTATTTGTGGATTTCGGGGATCATGCGGTAGGTTATGTGACTCTGGAGCTTAGTAAAACTGGAAGCCATCAGGATGCACCGGTTTATTTTTACCTGAAATTCGGTGAGCGTCTGGAGGAAATGACGGACAAAACTGCCGATTATGACGGCTGGCTCAGCCGTGGCTGGATTCAGGAGGAGTATATTCATGTGGATGTACTTCCGGCGAAGGTGAAGCTGCCAAGAAGATATTCTTTTCGTTATATGGAGCTTCGTGTAATTGATACTTCTGCCAAGTTCCAGATGAAAATCAATGGTATTTCCTGTGATACGGTTTCTGCTGTAGACATGGAGTCTGTAAAGCCGGTGGATTTCGGAGATCCGCTTCTGAATCAGATTGATCTGGTAAGCCGAAAAACCCTGAAAGAATGCATGCAGGATGTTTTTGAGGATGGACCGAAGCGTGACCGCAGAATGTGGCTGGGAGATCTGAGACTTCAGGCGAGAGCCAATTATTACACCTTTAAGAATTATGATCTTGCCAAACGCTGTATGTATATTTTTGCAGGACTGCTTTTTAATGAGGGAAAACTAAGCGCCTGTGTATTCACAGAACCGGAGATGGAGCCAGATGATACTTACCTTCTGGACTATGCATTGTTTTTCTCATCTGTGCTTCTGGATTATTATGAGGCAACCGATGATCTGGAAACCTTAAGGGATCTCTATGATGTGGCAATTGATCAGATCCGCATTGCCATGACACAGTTAAATGAGAAAAATGTTGTGGAGGATTTAGGTGATGCATTCTGGTGCTTCCTGGACTGGGGAGATGGTCTGAATAAGCAGGCCGGAGCTACAGCAGTTCTTATTTACTGTATCCGTTACGGAATCCGCCTTGCAAAGATTCTGGATAAACAGGAGGATATCAGCTGGCTGGAAGAGAAGCAGGCCATGCTGAAAGAGGCAGCGGTGAAAGAGTTCTGGGATGAAGAGCTTGGAATGTTCGTAAGCGGTCCGGACCGTCAGGCTTCCTGGGCAACCCAGATCTGGATGATTCTGGCCCGTGTCTTTGACAAAGAGACAAACTGTAAATTGATCCATCATGTAATGGAAGTGAATCCGAGAATCCGCATGGTAACTCCATATATGTATCATCACTATATTGATGCGCTTATCCGCTGTGATGAGAAAGAGCTTGCACTGGAAGAGATGAAACGCTATTGGGGCGAAATGATCCACGACGGTGCGGATACCTTCTGGGAACTTTATAATCCTTATAACAGGGAAGAATCTCCATATGGTTCCAGTATGGTTAACAGCTACTGTCATGCATGGAGCTGTACACCGACGTATTTCCTTAGGAAATTTTATATGGATAATGAGAAATAAGATTGAGAATGAGGATCTTGCAGAAATGCAGGATCCTTTTTGGAAATGAGAGAAAGATTCCTGATAAAAGTACAACACATAGGAAATAATGACTGGCATTACAATATGGGAAAGGAGCATTTAAATAGCCCTGCCATCATAATGGCAGGGACTAAATAATCATTTCTTTTCATTCTTTTCGGTATTTCTTAGTCTCATTCTGGGCTGCCTGAGCTTCTTCCGCAGATTTCTT
>ENA-OPYU01000344-OPYU01000344.1-human-gut-metagenome-genome-assembly--contig:-NODE-344-length-18724-cov-2.669785_pt1 | contig 18724 bp, 21 predicted proteins | sample MGYA00242637_ERZ504482 | MGnify/ENA primary metagenome ERZ504482 (study PRJEB26092, sample SAMD00036237) | human gut metagenome | host: Homo sapiens | study: EMG produced TPA metagenomics assembly of... | reverse complement strand
GTGGGAGGACGAAAAGACCTTCCACGCTGAGATCGACCACAAGAAGCCCAAGTTCTATGCACTGGTGGAGTTCCCGTATCCCTCGGGCGCGGGCCTGCACGTCGGCCATCCCCGCAGCTACACTGCGCTGGATGTCGTGAGCCGCAAGCGCCGCCAGAACGGTTATAATGTGCTCTACCCGATGGGCTGGGACGCTTTCGGCCTGCCCACCGAGAACTTCGCCATGAAGAACCACATCCATCCGGCCATCGTCACCAAGAAGAATGTTGACCACTTCCGGGAGCAGCTCAAGGCACTGGGCTTCTCCTTCGACTGGGACCGTGAGATCAACACCACCGACCCCGAGTATTATAAGTGGACCCAGTGGATCTTCCTGCAGCTGTACAAGAAGGGCCTCGCCTACAAGAAGGAAATGAACGTCAACTGGTGCACCGGCTGCAAGTGCGTGCTGGCCAACGAGGAAGTTGTCAACGGCGTGTGCGAGCGCTGCGGCAGCGAGGTCGTTCACCGCGTCAAGAGCCAGTGGATGCTCAAGATCACCGCTTATGCCGATAAGCTGATCGATGGTTTGGACGGTCTGGATTACATTGAGCGCGTTGCCACCCAGCAGAAGAACTGGATCGGCCGCAGCCACGGCGCAGAGGTCAACTTCGGCACCACCGCAGGCGATACCCTGACCGTGTACACCACCCGCTGTGACACCCTGTTTGGTGCCACCTACATGGTCGTTTCTCCGGAGCACGCTATGGTCAAGGAGTGGCTGGACAAGGGCATCCTCAAGAATGCCGATGCCGTCAAGGCCTATCAGGCCGAGGCAGCCCGCAAAAGCGACTTTGAGCGCAGCGAGCTGAACAAGGAAAAGACCGGTGTCAAGCTGGAAGGCGTCATGGGCATCAACCCGGTCAACGATACCGAGATCCCCATTTTCATCTCCGACTACGTTCTGTCCACCTACGGCACCGGTGCCATCATGGCTGTGCCCGCCCACGATACCCGCGACTGGGAGTTTGCCAAGAAGTTCGGCCTGCCCATCATCGAGGTGGTCAAGGGCAATACCCCGTCCAATCTGGACGAAGCCGCCTTCACCGATGTGGCCACCGGCACGCTGGTCAACTCCGGCTTCCTGAACGGCCTGTCCGTCACCGATGCAAAGAAAAAGATGATCGACTGGCTGGAGGCAAACGGCAAGGGCTGCGATAAGGTCAACTACAAGCTGCGCGACTGGGTGTTCAGCCGTCAGCGCTACTGGGGCGAACCCATCCCCATGGTCAAGTGTGAAAAGTGCGGCTGGCAGCCCTGCCCGAGAGCAGCCTGCCCTGACCCTGCCGGACATCACCGATTTTGAGCCGGGTCCCGGACGGCGAATCTCCGCTGGCCCGCCACAAGGATTGGGTCAAGACCACCTGCCCCTGCTGCGGCGGCCCTGCTACCCGTGAGACCGATACCATGCCCCAGTGGGCCGGTTCTTCCTGGTACTTCCTGCGCTACATGGACCCCCACTGCAAGGATGCCATTGCTTCCAAGGAGGCTCTGGAATACTGGTCTCCGGTGGACTGGTACAACGGCGGCATGGAGCACACCACCCTGCATCTGCTGTACAGCCGTTTCTGGCATAAGTTCCTGTATGATATCGGCGCTGTGCCTTCTCCGGAACCCTACCAGAAGCGCACCGCTCACGGCATGATCCTGGGCCTGAACCCCCACAGCTTTGTCAACCTGCCCGCTGAGGAGCAGGAAAAGCTGCTGAAGGAGTACGGCAGCCAGAAGGCCGCTGAAAAGGCTCTGGAAGAAAAGTACGGTGAAATGTCACGCCACCCCATCGTGAAGATGTCCAAGTCTCTGGGCAACGTCATCAACCCGGACGAGGTGGTGGACCAGTACGGTGCTGACACCATGCGTCTGTACGAGATGTTCATGGGCGACTTTGAACAGGCTGCACCGTGGCAGACCTCTGCCATTGCAGGCTGCAACCGCTTCCTGGACCGCGTGTGGACGCTGAGCGACAAGCTGGTGGAGGGCGAGGGCTATCGCCCGCAGGTCGAGACCCTGATGCACCAGACCATCAAGAAGGTGGGCGCTGACATCGAGACCCTGAAGATGAACACCGCCATTGCCCAGCTCATGACGCTGGTGAACGCCCTGTACGACAACGGCGGCGCGACCAAGGCCGAGCTGGAGACCGTTGTTCAGCTGCTGAACCCGTTTGCTCCCCACATGACCGAAGAGCTGTGGGAGAAGCTGGGCCACAGCCACGACGAGCAGCTGGCTTACTACCCCTGGCCCAAGTACGAAGAGGCCAAGTGCGTGGAAAGCACAGTGGAGATCGCTGTGCAGGTGAACGGCAAGGTGAAGGCCCGCCTGAAGGTGGCTGCCGACATTGACGCTGCTGCCGCCATTGCTGCCGCCAAGGCTGACCCCGCTGTTGCTGCCGCTCTGGAAGGCAAGCAGCTGGTCAAGGAGATCTACGTCAAGGGCCGTCTGGTCAATCTGGCTGTCAAGGGCTAAACCAACCGATACCCTGCCGAAAGGCTGGATATACAACTACCCGCAGAGGCGGACTGGCGCATAAAACACCCGGGAACGTTTATTCAAAATCTTTTCAAAGATTTTGCGCAAAAAACTTGCTGAATTTGTAATTGACGAACCGGAGAAATGCGCTATACTGTCTACTGTTAGTTACCATGTAACAACGAAATTCCTGCCTCACGGTCCAAGGGAGGGAATAAGATGTCGGAAATTCGTGTTAAAGAGGGCGAGTCGCTGGAAAGCGCACTGCGTCGCTTCAAGCGCAGCACCGCTCGCAGCGGTGTGCTCGCAGAGGTCCGTAAGCGCGAGGCTTACGAGAAGCCGTCTGTCAAGCGCAAGAAGAAGTCCGAAGCAGCCCGCAAGCGCAAGTTCAAGTAATTGATCACTTGAAGTCGCTGTTGCTTTAGATTTCATACGCGTTGCTAACGCCGATGTAGGGGAGCCTGTATTGCAGGCTCCCCTATTTTCATTGCAGGGAGAAATACTATGCTCATCACCCCCGAATACGTTTTCAAGGATGTCACCCACATCACGCCGGAATGGCTGGCGGCAAAAGGCCATCACTGCGCTGGTGCTGGATATCGATAACACCCTCACCGCCGACCGCAGTCAGGAGCTGCCGGAAGATGTAGCCGTGTGGTTGGACACTATGCGCAGGGCGGATGTCAGGCTCACCATCGTGTCCAACGGTGCGGAAAAGCGGGTGCGGCCCTTTGCCCAGAAGCTGGGCCTTGCGTACCTGTACCGCTCTGCAAAGCCGCTGCCCTTTGCTCTGATGGCGGCGCAGCACCGCATGGGCGTGAAGCGCCGTCAGATGGCGATGGTGGGCGACCAGCTCTATGCCGACCGCATGGCGGCAGCGCTGTACGGCATTCCGGGCCTGATGGTGGTGCCCCGCGGCCCGGACCTCGGTGCGCAGGTCATCCTCAAGCGTAAGTGGGAGAAAAACACTGGCAGAAATACTATGACCGGGGAGGCAAGACTCTGTGAGCGATTGGAAGATCCGGTTCGGCACCGCAGGCACCAGCGACAGCTTTGCAGCCCAAGGGTACAAGAGCAGTCTGGATGTGCCGGAGTACACTGCAAAGATGGGGCTGAACGCCTTCGAGTACCAGTGCGGACGGGGCGTGCGTCTGGGGCTGGACAAGGCTGCAAAAATGGCCGCACTGGCCGGGCCAAAGGATATCCTGTTCAGCGTGCATGCACCGTATTATATCAGCATGTCCAGTCTGGAAGAGGAAAAGCGGCTCAACAGCATCCAGTATCTGCTGCAAAGTGCGGCGGTGTGCAAAGCGCTGGGCGGCAGACGCATCATCTTCCACTCCGGCAGCTGCGGCAAGCAGAGCCGGGAAGCGGCCCTTGAAAAAGCGCTGGATACCATGCGCCGTGCCGTGGAAGCGCTGGACGAAGCAGGCTTTGCCGATATGACTCTCTGCCCGGAAACCATGGGTAAGATCGGCCAGCTGGGCACACTGGACGAGGTGCTGGCGCTGTGCGGCGTGGATAAGCGCATTACGCCCTGCATCGACTTCGGCCACCTGAATGCCCGCACTCTGGGCGGCATCCGCTCGAAAGAGGACTACGCTGCCATCTTTGACCGCATGGCAGAAAAGCTGGGGGACCAACGGGCAGAACGGTTCCATGTGCATTTTTTCCCGCATCGAGTATTCGGCGGGTGGCGAAAAGCGCCACTGGACCTTTGCCGAGACCCAGTTCGGCCCGGAGCCGCAGCCGCTGATGGAACTGCTGGCTGAGCGGAAGCTGCAGCCGGTTATCATCTGCGAGAGCGCGGGCACGCAGGCTGAGGATGCCGGGACTATGCAGCAGATGTACCATGCAGCGTGCAAAACGTGAAAAAATTTTGTGTTTTTATCGTCCTTTTTTGCCGAAACCCCATTTGCCAAATGCAAACGGATTGGGTGAAAATAAATAGAGATATGCGTTAAGCATTTGAGATTAAACTAATGGAGGAATTCCTATGATTTCTGCAGGCGAGTTTCGCAATGGCGTGACCTTTGAGCAGGACGGCCAGGTTCTTCAGGTCGTTGAGTTCCAGCACGTGAAGCCCGGCAAGGGCGCTGCCTTTGTCCGTACCAAGACCAAGAACGTGATTACCGGCTCTGTGGTTGAGACCAGCTACAACCCGACCGCAAAGTTCCCGCAGGCTTTCATCGAGCGCAAGGACGTGACCTATAGCTACGAGGATGGCGATCTGTACCACTTCATGGACAACGAGACCTACGATGACATCCCCGTCAACGCAGCCGATGTGCCCGATAACTTCAAGTTCTGCAAGGAGAACGAGCTGTGCAAGCTGCTGAGCTACAAGGGCAAGGTGTTCAGCGTCGAGATCCCCAACTTCATCGAGCTGGAAGTTACCCAGACCGAGCCGGGTGTCAAGGGCAACACTGCCACCAACACCCTGAAGCCCGCTACCGTCGAGACCGGTGCTGAGATTCGTGTGCCTCTGTTCATCAACGAGGGCGACCACATCCGCATCGATACCCGCACCGGCGAGTATATGGAGCGCGTCTGATCCCTTTAACGCCAAACCGGGCTGCGGGCAACCGTTTGCCCGGTTTTTTAAAACTCCGATTTTTCTCATTTTAAGGAGGGCATTCGTATGGAACTGAACAAAAAGGCAGCTTATCTGCAGGGTCTGGTCGATGGTCTGGGCATTGATGATACCACCAAAGAGGGCAAGATCATCAAAGCCATGAGCGCACTGCTGGGTGAAATGGCTGAGGTCATCGAGAGCGTGGACGAGGATCTTTCCCGCGCCTACGACCAGATCAACGACCTGAGCGATGAGCTGGAAGATCTGGAAGCAGATCTGTACGAGGAGGAGGACGAAGACGGCGAAAGCGAGGACGCTGAGGATGAGGACTCCGACGGCGACGACGATGACGATGCCAAGGATGATGACATCGCCAGCGAGCCGTTCTATGAAGTGGCCTGCCCCAACTGCGGCGAGACCGTTTACGTCAGCGAGGATGATCTGGATGCAGGCGAAGCCAACTGCGCGCACTGCGGCGTGACCTTTGAGGTCGCTCTGGAAGGGGACGGCGAAGAGGATGCCGAGGATGGCCCCCGTGCAGTACGAAGTGACCTGCCCCGGACTGCGGCACCACCGCCGTGTTTGAGGAAGACGAACTGCTGGACGGCGCACCTAAGTGCCCCGAACTGCGGCAAGCCCCCTCGACTTTGAAGTGACCGAAGAATAAGCAAAAAAGACCGCTGCACTCCGGTCGCAGCGGTCTTTTTTTGTTTATCTGTGCGTTTGCCTTCTGCAGCCTAGATCGCTGCCGATGTCCAAAGCGTTGTACAGGCCGATCTTGGTGGTCTGACGCATCACGCGCTCCTGCGGAGCCTTGGTGGTGTCGGTAGAGAGCAGCATCAGGTGGACCTTGTCTGCAACCTGCTGATCGCCCACAGGCTTGGTGGTCGTGATCTGCAGATAGAGCACATATGGGTCGGTCATATTGCCGTAGTACAGCTCATTGTCCTTGCGGACGAGGGGCTTGCCTTTATAAGTCAGTTTTGGAGTAAATGCCATCGTGAAAGCCTCCCTATCAATAGTAGTTCAGTTCAGTATAACACATCTATGGTACAGGATGCAAGCTTTTGACCCGATAGAAGGCGGGCATTTTTGCACACAATGGCATGCCTGCGTGCAAAAGAATCTGCAATTTAGGCACTCTGGCAGAAAACGGGTCTTGCCGGAATGCACAGATATGGTATACTAAGAACGAGAAAGCCCGCAGCATAGCCCGGGCAGAAAAGTGAGGGAGACAGCATGGCAGACTATCAGGAATACCGGCGGCGCGTGTTGCGCAAACGCTGGCGCAGGCGGTTCACGGCGACAGCTTTGCTGCTGCTGCTTTTGCTGGTGGGAGCCATCGGGATGTTGTGGAAGAGCCTGCACCGGGAACAGCGGCCCTCCGGCGTTGGGCAGAACACCATCCTGCAGGAGGTAACACAGGATAATACTTGGAACACGGCCTCCTACGCGGTGGCGCGGCAGCTCACGGTGCAGACGCTTGCAGACAGCGCGGCCACTGCGCTGGATTTCCGTATGGCGGCGCTGCCAAAGAGCAGCACGGCTGTGGGCAAGGAATGGTTCAATGACGTGAGCTTTGTGGGCGACAGCCTGACGCAGGGCATGCAGCTGTACGAAGAAGGAATGCAGAACGCCATGTTCTGTGCGTACAAGGGTGTTGGGCCGAACGTGATCGTCAACGGCACCACCTGCAAGCGTGCCGACGGCGTGGCTGAGGTGCCGCTGGAAGCATTGACCGCCCAGCAGCCCAGAGCTATTTATGTTCTGTTGGGCACCAACGTGCTGGGCCGCGATACCGATTATAGCAGCTTTCTGACCTATTACCGGCTGATGCTGGACATGCTGAGCCAGACACTGCCAAATGCAAAGATCTATGTGCAGTCCATCACGCCGGTGCGGCCGGAAGTATGCCAGAAGTCCGGCCATGAGGGCTTGAACCGCGACCGCCTGTGCCAGATCAACAATGAGCTGGCAGCCATTGCGCTGGAAAAGAACTGCTATTTTCTCAACCTGTGGGAAGTGCTGGCAGATGAAAACGGCGACCTGATCGAAAGCTACGCCCAGCCGGACGGCTACCATCTGAGACCCGCCGGGTATGCCGCATGGACGGATTATCTGTGCAGCCACACAGAAGGATGAAAAAAATAAGAGGTTCGTTCACTGAGCGAACCTCTTACTTTTTTTACTTGAAACTTAGAACAGGCCGGTGATCTTGCCGTCGGCATCCACATCGATGCTCACAGCGGCGGGCTTTTTGGGCAGGCCCGGCATGGTCATGATATTACCGCAGATGACCACCACAAAGCCTGCACCGGCAGCAAGGCGCACCTCGGGCAGCGACCTCCATGGTAAAGCCGGTGGGGCACCGATGAGCTTTGCGTTGTCGCTGAAGCTGTACTGGGTCTTGGCGATGCAGACAGGCAGGTTCCCGTAACCCATCTCAGTCAGCTCGGCCAGTGTCTTGCTGGCGGCGGCGCTGTAGTTCACACCGTCGGCCCGGTAAATTTTTGGTGGCGATGGCGTTGATCTTGTCCTTCAGGGGCATTTCCAGCGGGTAGGTGTACTGGATGGGACGATCCTCCAGCACCTCCAGCACCTTCTCGGCCAGCGCCTTGCCGCCCTCGCCGCCCTTGGCGAATACCTCGCTCAGCACGCAGGGAACACCCTGCTCGGCGCACACCTGCTCCACATAGGCCTGCTCTTCGGCGGTATCGGTGGGGAAGGCATTGATGGCGACCACCACCGGCAGGCCGAAGCCATTTTTCAGGTTGTCGATGTGGCGGATGAGGTTGGATGCACCGGCCCTTGACGGCTTCGAGGTTGGGCTGGCTCAGGTTGGCCTTTGCCACGCCGCCGTGGCTCTTGAGGGCACGCACAGTGGCCACCAGCACGCAGGCAGAGGGAGCGATACCGGCGTAGCGGCACTTGATATCCAAAAACTTCTCTGCGCCCAGATCAGCACCGAAACCGGCCTCAGTGATGGTATAGTCGGCCAGAGAAAGGCTCAGCTTGGTAGCCAGCACGCTGTTGCAGCCGTGGGCGATGTTGGCAAAGGGACCGCCGTGGATGATGGCGGGGTTGTTTTTCCAGCGTCTGTACAAGGTTCGGGTCCAGCGCGTCCTTCAGCAGGGCGGTCATGGCACCGGCAGCACCGATCTCACCGGCAGTGACGGGCTTGCCGTCGTAGGTGTAGGCGCATACGATCTTGGAAAGACGCTCCTTCAGATCGGAAATGCTGGTGGCAAGGCAGAAAATTGCCATCACCTCGCTGGCAACGGTGATATCAAAGCCGTCCTCGCGGGGGTTGCCGTTCACCTTGCCGCCCAGACCGTCCACGATGAACCGCAGCTGGCGGTCGTTCATGTCCATGCAGCGCTTCCATGTGATGCGGCGGGGGTCGATGTTCAGCGGGTTGCCCTGCTGGATGCTGTTATCGATCATGGCAGCCAGCAGGTTGTTGGCTGTGCCGATGGCGTGCAGGTCGCCGGTGAAGTGCAGGTTGATATCCTCCATGGGCACCACCTGTGCGTAGCCGCCGCCGGCTGCGCCGCCCTTGACACCGAACACGGGGCCGAGGGACGGCTCACGCAGGCAGAGCATGGTCTTTTTGCCCAGAGCGTTCATGGCATCGGCCAGACCCACGCTGGTGGTGGTCTTGCCCTCGCCCGCCGGGGTGGGGCTGATGGCGGTGACGAGGATCAGCTTGCCCTGCTTTTTTGGCATCGTGAATCAGGCGGTGATCGATCTTGGCCTTGTAGCGGCCATAGGGGATCACGTGCTCATCGGAAAGGCCCAGCTGGGCGGCAATCTCGGTGATGGGTTTCATTTTGGCTTCCTGTGCGATCTCGATATCGGTTTTCATCAGACATCCTCCTTTGGAAGTCGTTTCTACAAGCATTGCACGCCGCCTGAACGGCCTTTTTGCTTGCATCCTGCGTTGCTTTCCCTTGCAATCCGTCAGGATTGCTGCGAAAAATCACCTTGTCTGCGGGCAAAAAATCTCGCCATTCAACGCACCCTGCTTATAAAAACAACTTCCGACAACAAAAAAGGCAGCTTTGCGCAGCAATTGCGCAAGGCTGCCCAGACGGTCGGCATTGACTCTCCCGCCATCCCTGCACTGTGGTGCTCCACAAGGTTCCGTCAGCAGAGATACGGTCTCTATGCAGTAAAGATAGCACAATGCCGGGGTGTTTGTCAAGGAAAAACAGCGCCAAATATTTTGCGTTCTACAGCCTGTTGTGGTATACTTATCATGGTTTACTATGAAAATTTAGAAAGCAGGAATCCCTTTTATGCTGCAAAACCCTGAATTGCATTATCTGGATAACGCCGCTACCACCATGGTGGCTCCCGAGGTGGCGGATGTCATCGACAAGGCCATGCGGGAACACTGGGCAAACCCGTCCAGCCTGTACGGCCCCGGTGCCCGCAGCGAGGAAGCGCTCAACGCCGCCCGTGCCGCTGTGGCCCGTACACTGGGCTGCAAGCCAAAGGAGCTGTACTTTACCTCCTGCGGCAGCGAGAGCAACAATCTGGCCCTGCTGGGCGCGGTGCGCACCCGCACTTTCGGCAAGGGCATCGTGGTGTCCGGCTTTGAGCACCCCAGTGTCCAGCGCCCGCTGGAAGAGCTGGCGAAGCAGGGCTACAATGTCACGGTGGTCAAGCCCCGCCCGGACGGCACATTGAATATCAACGAAATGCTGGAGCATGTGGACAAAAAGCACTATCCTTGTGGCCTGCATGATGGTGAACAACGAGGTAGGCACCCGCAACGATGTGGAACGCCTTGCCGCCGAGGTCAAGCGCCGCAACAGCCGCACCATCGTCCATGTGGATGCGGTGCAGGCGTGGATGCGTGTGCCCATCAAGCTGGACAACATCGACACCCTGTCGGTGAGCGGCCACAAGATCCACGCTCCCAAGGGCATTGGCGCGCTGTATCTTTCTGACCGTCTGGTACAGGCGTTCCGGCCGCCGTACCTCGGCGGTGAGCAGGAGCGCGGCCTGCGCCCCGGCACCGAAAAACCTACCCTACGCCATGGGTCTTGCCGCAGCCGCCACCCGTCTTGCCAAGACCATGAAGAGCCGTGACACCGCTATGAAGGCCCTGAACCAGCGTCTGCGGGACGGCCTGAAGGCCTTTCCGGAGGTGGAGCTCAACAGCCCGGAAAACGCGGTGCCGAGGTGCTGAACTTCAGTGAGATGTGCATCAAGAGCGAGACCATGCTGGCATGGCTGGCCGAAGCACAGGTGTATGTTTCCTCGGCAAGTGCCTGCGGCCGCGGCCAGCCCAGCCACACGCTGGCGGCAATGGGCAAAGACCCGCTTGCCATCGACACGGCCATCCGCGTGTCCTTCTGCGGCGACAACACCCCGGAGGATGTGGATGCTTTCCTCAACCGCTTTGAGGACGGAATGAAGAGCTTGCAGAGGATCCGGAAGTGATTCCACAGGCAGGACCATCTGGAATGGCCGCCGCTTTGCTCTGGCCATGTTTAGAGGAAGGATCATTCTGATTAGGGCGTTTGTCGTGCCCTGCGGGGCACTCCAAACGCATTTTTACGGAAGGGGTCCGGACCGGCAGATGCAGCAAATTGTTCCTCTGTATTTTTCGTCAGGATACTTTCGCGAATAGGAGGATGGATGCCGCTGACCGTTACGACCCTGCCCGTGAAAAAGTGTTCTGGAAATGACCGCAGTCATTTTCAGAACACAAATATAAATATTAAAATTTTCCGCTGAGAATGGCCAGAGCGCAAGCGGAGGCCATGTTAAATCGTAACCTAGGAGATACAACATTTATGCATGAAATCATTATGGGCTATCAGGGTGAAATGTCCCTGAAAGGCCTCAACCGCAACCAATTCGAGTCGGCGATGATGAAAATTCTGCGCTACCGGCTCAAGACCGTGGGCAAGTTCAAGGTCTACTGCACCCAGTCCACCTTTTACATGGAGCCTGAGGAAGAGGACGTGGATATGGACCTCGCCTTTGACCGGGTGAGCAAGGTGTTCGGCCTTGCGGCGCTCAGCCGCGCCGTGGTCTGCGACAAGGACTTTGACACCATCTGCCAGACCGCTGAGGATTACCTCGGCGCCAGCCTGCACGGCATCCGCACCTTCAAGGTGGAGGCGCGCCGCTCCGACAAGACCTACCCCATGACCAGCCCTGAACTGATGCGGGAGCTGGGTGCCTATCTGCTGGGCAAACACAACTACCTCAAGGTGGATGTGCATAACCCGGATTTCAAGGTGATCGTAGAAATTCGTGATTACGGCGCCTACATCCACGGCCCCAAAGTGCCCGGCGAGGGCGGTCTGCCCGTGGGCACCAGCGGCCGTGCATTGAACATGCTGTCTGGCGGCATCGACAGTCCCGTGGCGGCTTACCGCATGGCAAAGCGCGGTCTGGCACTGGACCACATCCACTTTGCGTCTCCGCCGTACACTTCGGAGCGCGCAAAGCTCAAGGTAAAAGCTCTGGCGCAGCTCACCAGCATCTATACGGGCAGCTCCAATCTGTTCGTCGTGCCCTACACCAAGCCGCAGGAGTACATCCGGGATAATGCTCCGGATGTGCTGTTCACGGTGCTGATGCGCCGCAGCATGATGCGCATTGCCAACGTTATTGCCAAGAAGCAGGGCTGCGAAGCCCTTGTTACCGGCGAGAGTCTGGCTCAGGTAGCCAGCCAGACCGTCAAGGCCCTGCAGTGCACCGATGCTGCGCAGGATCTGCCCATCCTGCGCCCGCTCATCGGCATGGACAAGACCGAGATCGTGGAGACGGCACGCCACATCAACACCTTTGAGACCAGCATCCTGCCCTACGAGGACTGCTGCACCATCTTCACCCCGCCGCACCCGAAGATCCGCCCGGAACTGGCCGAAATTCTGGAGGCCGAAGCCGCCATGCCCGGCCTTGCCGCGCTGGAAGCCGAAGCAGCAGAGAGCGCCGAGCGCATCCGCATCCGTATCACCGATCAGGTCGAATTTGAGGGGTGAAAGCCATGACAGCAGAGATCATCAGTGTGGGCACCGGAGCTGCTGCTCGGCAACATTCTCAACACCAACGTCCCAGTCAACCTCCAGGCCTGGGGAAACTGGCGGCCTACTTGGGGCCATCACCGTCCAGCGCGAGAGCACCATTGGCGACAACCACGGCCGTTTGGCGGATTTCGTCAACGAGGCAAAGCAGCGGTGCGACCTGCTGGTGTTCACCGGCGGCCTTTGGCCCCACGGCGGACGACCTGACCAAGGAGACGGTTGCTGGATGCTACGGTGATACGCTGGCTTTTGACCCGGAAGAATGGCAGAAGATCGTGGATTTCTTCACGCGCACCGGGCGCAAGACTGACCCCCAATAACCGCAAGCAGGCCATGGTGCCGGTGAACGGCCACAAGATCATCAATAACCACGGCACTGCCCCTGGGGCATGGTTTGAACAGGATGGTCACTGTGCTGTGCTGATGCCCGGCGTGCCTCACGAAATGAAAGCCATGTGGGAGGAGAGCGTGCGCCCGCTGCTGCTGGCCCGCCAGAACTGCACCCTGCATTCCATCACGCTGCGGGTGCTGGGCGGCGAAAGCGATATCGAATACCGTGTGCGGCATCTGCTGGAAAACGCAAATCCCACCGCCGCCATCTACTGCAAGACCGGCGAGTGCGAGATCCGCATTACTGCCCGGGCAGAAACCGACAGTTCAGCCGAAAAAATGTGCCGCGCATACGCCACAAAGTTCTATGATCTGCTGGGTGATGCGGTGTATGATGAGGATGTGACCGGTCTGGAAGAGACTCTGGTGCACACCCTGAAGAAAAAGGGGCTCACCATTGCCACGGCAGAAAGCTGCACAGGCGGCATGATCGCCCAGCGGCTGACCAATGTGTCCGGTGCAAGTGAGGTGTTCGGCTTCGGCTTTGTTACCTACTGGGAGCAGGCCAAGGCAAAGATGATCGGCGTAGACCCGGCGGCGATCGCAAAGTACAATGTGGTGTCCGCACCGGTGGCGGCACAGATGGCACTTGGCGCAGCAGAAGCTGCCGGGGCCGATATCGCTGTCAGCGTCACCGGTCTGGCAGGCCCCAACGGCGGCGATGCCGTCCGCCCGGTGGGCACGGTGTATCTGGGTGCGGCCTGCGGTGAGACCGTCTATGTAAAAAAGGCTCTTCGTCTCCCGCCCCGACCGTGCGCTGGTGCGTGCCCGCGCGGCACAGGCGGCACTGGAACTGGCGCTGCGTCTGGCTCAGGGCAAAGTTCCTGCAGATACACAGGCACTGGCAAAAAGTGCCCAGGCACGATGCTGCGGCTCTGACGGCACTGGACAGCACCTTCCTCAACTGGGGCTTAATGACGAGCGGCCCCGGGCCGCGGGGGTGAAGCAGTTGATACACGAAGAAAAAACGCAGACCACCTGTGTGCTGCGGTTGTTTGGCGCACCGCTGTGGGCAGTACAACAGGCAGTGCAGCAGACAGGACTTGCTGCCCAGTTCCGCAGCCGCGGTGCAGAAACACTGGCTGCGCTGCAGGCAGAAACGCCCACGGCATTGAGCAAGGCGCGGAAAGCGCTGGCAGACCGCTTTGCGGCAGAGCTGTACGGAGAAGGGGAGATGACCCTTGTTCATGCAGCGGTGCAGGCGCTGGAAACGCACCGCAGGCTGCTGGTATGCTGTGATGCGGATGCAGGCACTCTGCTGGAAGCCCGGATGGAAACGGTGGCCGGCGCAGAAAAAGTGTTTGATTTTGGAGCCATGAGCTATGCCGATGCAAAGGTGCGGGAAAAGCTGAGCGCAAAGGTCTGCCGGGTCAAGGGCGGGCCGGTGCCGGCAAAACTTACCCGTGTGCGGGCAGCGCAGCGCCTTGTGGGTGCAGACTATGCAGCCGGGTGTCTGGAGCGCGCCGAGGACACGGTGCTGTTTCTGGGCAGCCGGAAAGGCTGCTGGGTGCGCACGGTGGCCAATGCAGATACGCCTGCTTTGTGGCTGCTGGATATGATCCGCCGGGCGGCTTCCGGTCTGCCGCAGGCGGCGGGAACGATCTGGCAGAAGTATGGCAGGGCCATCCCGGCAGATGCCCTGACGGCGCAGCGCCTGCCGGACAAGCCGGAGCCGGATGCACCGACAGCAGCGCCGCGCAAACGGCACAGGGTGCGGAATGCCCTGAATTTTTTCTGCTGATTCTGGCACTGGCCGCATTTGCCGCTGCGTGGTATTACACCGGCGGCGACCTGACCGCGCTGCCGCAGAGACTGCAGAGCCTTGGTGCCGACAGCCTGCCCCATGCGGGGGCAAAACTGATATAAAAAAGACCCCGGAGGGTGCGAACCTTCCGGGACTTTTTTGTTTATAAAGGCGACTTTTTTAAAGATGCAGCGTGCTGCTCCGAACCCATCCGTGAAAAAGAACCTCCGGAAAATCCGCGGACTTTTTTCGGAGGTTCAAATAAATAATAAATTTTCCGAATGGTTATGCCTTGTGGTCGCTCAGCCACCGCAGAGCCATATAAACATAGGCTGCTGCGCCCTCGTACAGTACGCTGTCGTCAAAGCGTACCTTGGGGTGGTGCTGGCCGTAAACATAGCCCTCCTTGGCGTTGCCTGCGGAGAGAAACATGCTTACGGTGGGCACTTCGTGGCTGACAAAGGCAAAGTCCTCGCTGCCGCCGCCGGGCTTGCCGCCGGTGAGGACGGTCATATCCATGGCACCACGGCCCAGCAGTTCGGTCATATAGGTCAGGGCATTCTTGGCAAGAGGCGTATCCACCACCATGCAGGGGCAGTGGTCGCTGAACTCCACATCAGCAGTGCAGCGATAGGCTGCCGCCACGCCCTGCGCGATCTCGGTCATGCGCTGGTGGATCTGCTCGCTCACGGCACCTTCGGGGTCCACCGTGCGGATAGTGCCCCACATATCGGCAGAATCCGGGATGACGTTGGATGCCTTGCCAGCTTCAAACCGGCCCGTGGTGAACACGCCAAACTTGGCGGGGTCCAGCTCACGGCTGTTGATCTCCTGCAGGGCAATGTGGATGTGGGCCGCTGCGGTGATGGGGTCGATGCAGGCGTTGGGCATGGAGCCATGGCCGCCCTTGCCGTGTACGGTGATGTGGTACTGCTCACAGCTTGCCATGGTGATGCCGCCGCCCGGCACCAGCACGGTGCCAACGGGCAGGGGCATCCCGGCCAGAACGTGGAACATCACGGCAGCGTCCACCTTCGGGTTTTCCAGCAGGCCGTTTTTCAGCATGTCCAGCGAACCCTGAAAGATCTCCTCTGCAGGCTGGAATTCCAGCTTGATGGTGCCCTCGATCTCGTCCTCGTGTTCTTTGAGCAGCTTTGCCGCACCCAGCATCATGGCGGTGTGCATATCGTGGCCGCAGCCGTGCATCCGGCCCGGGATCTCGGAAGCAAACTCCTCACCGGATTCTTCCTGAATGGGCAAAGCATCCATGTCACCGCGCAGCAGGATGGTCTTGCCGGGGCGCTTGCCGCCCGCTAGCGCGAGTACGCCGCACTTGCCGCAGTCCTGCGGGGCATAGCCCATCTCGGTCAGGGCTTTTTTTGACCAGCGCTTTTGTCTCGGGCAGGTCAAAGCCTACCTCCGGGTGGCGGTGCAGGGTGCGCCGCCATGTGCGCAGCTGGGTTTCCAGCTCCTTTGCGGATTCGAGCAGTTTTTCTGGTGTGATCATTCCAAAAAGTCAACTCCCTCTATTTTCATCAAAAAAAGCTCCCAGACCCTGCCTTATGGCAGAGCCTGAGAGGTTTTTTTACTTAGTTTCGTTCGTCGATGTGCCTTCCGGGTGGTACTTGGCGCAGGTGCACTTTTTTCCACTTCAGGCCGCTGCCGCAGGGGCAGGGGTCATTGCGGCCAAATTTTGATGACACGCACAGGCTGGCCGTGGGGTGCACCCTTGGCACCGGGTGCACCGTTGCCGGGCACAAAGCCTTCGCCGGTGGGCTTTGCCACCTGCTCACGCTTGGGGGCAGCACCGGCCTGACGGATCTCGATGGTCAGCAACATCTTCACACTGGACTCACGGATGGAATCCACCATCTGGTCGAACATATCAAAGCCCTCGATGCGGTACTCGACGACGGGTCCTTCTGGCCGTAGCCGCGCAGAACGATGCCCTGACGCAGCTGGTCCATGTTATCAATATGGTCCATCCACTGGCGGTCTACACACTTGAGCAGGCAGATACGCTCCAGCTCACGCATCAGGGGTGCGCCGTAGCGCTGCTCCTTGTCGTTCAGGATGTCCATGCCGCGCTGATACAGCATATCAGCGATGCTCTCCTGAGAGATGCTGTCATAGTCAGCGACAGTGTAGTGGAAGTCGGCGTCGGTGGTCAGCCAGCCCAGATAGTGGCGGCGGAGCGCACCGAAGTCCCACTCGTCCTTCACATCGCCTGCGAGGAACTGCTTGCAGCTGGACTCGATGTTCTCCTTCAGCATATTGTGCATCTCGGCGCTGATATCCTCGCCGTTCAGCACCTTGTGGCGCTGACCATAAATGATCTCGCGCTGCTGGTTCATGACGTCGTCGTATTTCATGGACGTTCTTGCGGATCTCGAAGTTGCGGCCCTCGAGCTTCTTCTGGGCAGACTCGATGGTGCTGGTGATCATCCGGTTCTCGATGGGGGTGTCCTCGTCGATGCCCAGCGTACCCATCAGGCTCTGCACGCGGTCGCCGCCGAACAGACGCATCAAATCGTCCTCGAGGCTCAGATAGAAGCGGGATGCACCGGGGTCGCCCTGACGGCCTGCACGGCCGCGCAGCTGGTTGTCGATACGGCGGCTCTCGTGGCGCTCAGTACCGATGATGAACAGACCGCCAGCAGCGCGCACCTCTTCAGCCTCCGCTTCGGTCAGGGGCTTGTACTGAGCATACAGCTCATCGAACCGCTTGCGGACAGCCAGAATGTTGGCGTCGGCAGTCTCACCATGGCCGTCGGCCTCGATGAGCAGCAGCTCCACGGCTGCGGGCAGAGCCTCCTCGGGCTTTTCGGGATTCAGCAGCTTCTCGCAGAAGTGCTCTTTGCGCATCTGGGCCTTTGCCATATACTCTGCGTTGCCGCCCAGCATAATATCAGTACCACGGCCAGCCATGTTGGTGGCGATGGTGATGGCCCCCTTCTTACCGGCCTGTGCGACGATCTCTGCCTCACGCTCGTGGTTCTTTGCGTTCAGCACGTTGAAGTCGCGGGTGTACTTCTGCAGCATCTTGGCGAGAGTCTCGCTCTTCTCGACGCTGACAGTACCCACCAGGACCGGCTGGCCGTTCTTGTGGCACTCCATGACCTGCTTGATGACGGCATTGTATTTGCCGTTGATGGTCTTGTAGATGGCATCCGGGTAATCCTTGCGGATGACAGGGCGGTTGGTGGGAACGGTAACGATGTTCAGACCGTAGATCTCGGTAAACTCGGTGGCCTCCGTCTTTGCCGTACCGGTCATACCGGACAGCTTCTTGTACATGCGGAAGTAGTTCTGGAAGGTGATGGTGGCCAGCGTCTTGCTCTCGGCGGCGATCTTCACGCCCTCCTTGGCCTCGATGGCCTGATGGAGGCCCTCGTTGTAACGGCGGCCGATCATCAGGCGACCGGTAAACTCATCGACGATGAGCACTTCGCCGTCCTTCACGACGTAATCAATGTCGCGCTGCATCACACCGTAGGCTTTGATAGCCTGGTCGATGTGGTGGGCGAGGGTCATATTCTCTGCGGCAGCGAGGTTCTCGATCTTGAAATATTCCTCGGCCTTCTTGATGCCCTTGGCGGTCAGGGTGCAGGTCTTGTGCTTCTCGTCCACGACGTAATCGCCGTCAGCCTGCTCATCGGTCTCCACCTTGTCTTCCAGCTCGACCACGACGCTCTTGCGCAGAGTGCGGACGAAGCGGTCCACCTGGGTATACAGACTGGAAGAGTCCTCACCGCGGCCGGAGATGATAAGCGGCGTACGGGCCTCGTCGATGAGGATGGAGTCCACCTCATCGACAACGGCGTAGGCATGGCCGCGCTGCACCATGTTGTCTTTATAAGTCACCATGTTGTCGCGCAGATAGTCGAAGCCGAACTCGCTTGTTGGTGCCGTAGGTAATGTCGGCATTATAAGCTTCCCGACGGGCATCGCCATCCATGCCCTGCACGATCAGGCCCACCGACAGGCCCAGCCAGCGGTAAAGCTTGCCCATCCACTCGCTGTCGCGCTTGGCAAGGTAATCGTTGACGGTGACGATGTGGACACCCTCGCCGGTCAGTGCATTCAGATAGGCGGGCAGCGTTGCCACAAGGGGTCTTGCCTTCACCGGTCTGCATCTCGGCGATGTCGCCCCGGTGCAGGGCGATGCCGCCGGTGATCTGCACCGGGAAATGCTTCATGCCCAGCACACGCCATGCGGCCTCGCGGCAGACAGCGAAGGCATCGGGCAGAATATCATCCAGCGTTTTGCCGTCGGCCAGCTTCTGCTTCAGTGCAGGAGTCTGGGCCTGCAGCTCGGCATCAGACATCGCCTGATACTTGCCTTCCAGAGCCAGCACCTGTTTGGGTGAGGGGGCTTGATCTTTTTACAGTTCCCGGTCAGAGAAGCTGCCAAAGAGTTTTTCAGCTAAGGACATTGGTCACACCTCATGATTCTTC
>ENA-OPYU01000343-OPYU01000343.1-human-gut-metagenome-genome-assembly--contig:-NODE-343-length-18732-cov-3.725128_pt1 | contig 18732 bp, 19 predicted proteins | sample MGYA00242637_ERZ504482 | MGnify/ENA primary metagenome ERZ504482 (study PRJEB26092, sample SAMD00036237) | human gut metagenome | host: Homo sapiens | study: EMG produced TPA metagenomics assembly of... | reverse complement strand
TGATATGTCTTGCTACATATACATCCGCTTGCCGATGCATGAGAAAGAGAATGTGTCACTCCACTTCCATCTCCGATCACATACAGACCTTATGGCAGCTTTCGAGATTCTCATCGATGTCTACTTCCATATTATAGAATTTCACTTCCACACCGTAAAGAAGCGTGTCATCGTTCGCCGTTCCAGGTGCTACTTTATCTAGCGCATAGATCATCTCCACGATACCATCCAGGATTCGTTTTGGAAGTACAAGGCTTAAGTCTCCGGGTGTTGCAGATAAGGTTGGTGTTACAAGGCCTTCTTCAATACGCTTCTCTGTACTTCTTCTTCCACGTACCAGATCACCGAAGCGCTGTACAATAACACCACCGCCAAGCATATTGGAAAGTCTTGCGATACTTTCCCCATAACCGTTGCTGTCTTTGAACGGTTCTGAGAAATGTTTTGCAACCAGCAATGCAAAGTTCGTATTGTCTGTCTTCTTCTCATTGCCTTCATAGCTGTGTCCGTTTACCGTGATGATTCCGTTGGTATTCTCATTTACGACAATTCCATTTGGATTCATGCAAAATGTGCGGACATTATCTTCGAACTTCTCTGTACGATATACAATCTTACTTTCGTAGAGTTCATCTGTCAGATGCGAGAAGATAACTGCCGGAAGTTCTACACGGACTCCGATATCTACACGGTTAGATTTAGTAGGAATCTCCAGCTCTTTACACACTTTCTCCATCCATTTACTTCCGCTTCGTCCTACAGAAACGATGCAATTTTTCACATTCATAGTTTCCTTTTTCACACACCACTTTGTAACCGTTTTCAATTATTTCAATCGTCTCTACCGGTGTATCAAAATAGAAATCTATATGATCTTTCATCTGGTCATACAGATTCTGAAGCACCACATAGTTGATATCTGTTCCAAGATGACGTACCGATGCATCGAGAAGATTCAGCTTGTTCTGCAGACAAAGCTTCTTGAATTTGGTTCCGGCTGTCGAATAGAGTTTTGTTCCTTCCCCACCGTTTTCCATGTTGATTTCATCTACATACTTCATCAGTTCTACTGCCTGTTTCTTCCCGATATATTCGAACAATGTTCCCCCGAAATCATTGGTAATATTATATTTCCCATCAGAAAATGCTCCTGCTCCCCCCGAAGCCGCACATGATCGAACATCGTTTACAATTGATACAGTTCTTAATTTTTTCCCCCGTCAATCGGACATTTCTCTTTTCAAGCGGATATCCCTCTTCAAACACGGCAATCTTACATTCCGGCTTCTTTTTCATCAGCTCATACGCCGCAAAAATCCCTCCCGGACCTGCTCCAATAATGATCACATCATAATTCATAAGTATCTTCTCCTTCTCATGACATATATATAAACCTTTCTTCCGGTTTTATATTTATTTTTCATTTAATTATACTATTTATACTATTTGCAAGTAAAGTGCCGGCTATATTCTACGTTGACATTCACATTTCGTCAAGCTTTTTCCATAGATTTTTAAAGATTGTCAAAGATTGTTCACAGTATATATCTCTCTGCATTTTTGTAATGTTTCCCAACAGACAGATTCTCCTTTCCGCATCTATCCTTCTCCGCTTATTTTATGCATCATTTGTTGTTTTATGCATTAATTTGCATATTTTCCAACATTTTTTCTCGCTTTTTTCTTGCATATTTATAAAATCAGGTGTATAGTATTCCTTGCAGCCGCAAACGCACACTGTTAAAAGAAAGACTTGACTTTTCCGGCTGTATACGAGAAGATTATTTTAAAGCGATTGATAAAACTATATTTCATGTAGGAGGATATATAAGATGAAAGAAAAAGTTGTATTAGCATACTCAGGTGGTCTTGATACCACAGCAATTATCCCTTGGCTGAAAGAGACATTTAACTATGATGTTATCTGCTGCTGTATCGACTGTGGTCAGGGGGAAGAACTAGATGGACTGGAAGAAAGAGCAAAGCTTTCCGGCGCAGCCAAGTTATATATCGAAGATATCGTAGATGATTTTGCTGATAACTACATTGTACCTTGCGTTCAGGCACATGCCGTATACGAAGATGAATATCTTCTCGGAACTTCCATGGCCCGTCCTGCAATCGCAAAACGTCTCGTGGAGATTGCACGGAAAGAAAATGCTGTTGCCATCTGCCACGGTGCTACCGGTAAAGGAAATGACCAGATCCGTTTTGAACTTGGTATCACAGCACTTGCTCCGGACATCAAAATCATTGCTCCTTGGAGAATGACAGATATCTGGACCATGCAGTCACGTGAAGACGAGATTGATTACTGTAAAGCACACGGAATCGACCTTCCATTCGACGCAAAGCACAGCTACAGCCGTGACCGTAACTTATGGCATATCAGCCATGAAGGTCTGGAACTGGAAGATCCTTCCAATGAACCTAACTACGATGACCTTCTGGTAATGTCTACCACACCGGAAAAAGCTCCTGACAAAGCAGAATATGTTACTATGACTTTTGAAAAAGGTGTGCCTAAGAGTATCAATGGCGAAGAAATGAAAGTATCTGATATCATCCGCAAGCTGAATGAGCTTGGCGGAAAACACGGTATCGGAATCATCGACATTGTTGAGAACCGTGTTGTAGGTATGAAGTCCCGCGGCGTATACGAGACACCTGGCGGAACAATCCTGTATGCCGCTCACCAGCAGTTGGAGGAACTTATTCTTGACCGTGCCACAGCAGAAGTGAAGAAAGAAATGGCCGACAAGCTTGCTCAGATTGTATACGAAGGAAAATGGTTCACACCACTGCGCGAAGCAATTCAGGCTTTCGTTGAAAGCACACAGGAATATGTAACAGGTGAAGTGAAGTTCAAACTGTATAAAGGAACGATCACCAAAGCCGGAACTACTTCTCCATACTCTCTGTACAGCGAGTCTCTTGCAAGCTTCACAACCGGTGATCTGTATGACCATCATGATGCAAGTGGATTCATTAACCTGTTCGGACTTCCGTTGAAGGTTCGTGCAATGAAACTACAGAATGTAAATAAGAATCAGAAATAATTTTTTGCAAAAAAGCAACGAAACATGGTATGCACAAGCAAATATATGCTTCTTTTCACGCCACATTTCGTTGCTTTATTTTTAATTTGCATATTTTTATATACTTTTTTGTATATTTATGATATAATTGAAACACTTTAAAGCATTCATCTTAAACGGGTAAAAGGCTGTCAGGTAGCAGGTTTTTTTACACATTTTCTATTTTTCTTTAAAAGAATCCGGATCTTCCCGTTCTGACTTTTTATTCGTTTATTTCATGCAATGGATATTGACCGTATATTTCCTTGCATAGTAACATACGCATTTTTTTTGCCCTCTAAGCGTTATAAATGCAGAACGATCCGGATTATTTCCGGCATGTTTCCGTGCATATTCAAAAGGCGTTGTCAGATTTTCTTCTGACAGCGCCTTATTTCTCTTTAAGGATTCCGTAATCTTTAACGCAATACTCCTGCTTTTATGCACTTCTTTCAAACTGTGAATTATACAGTTCAGCATAGAATCCATTCTGTGCAAGAAGTTCTTCATGATTTCCCTGTTCTACGATATCTCCGTCTTTCATAACCAGAATCATATCTGCATCACGTATTGTTGACAGTCTGTGTGCGATCACAAAGCTGGTTCTTCCTTTCATCAACTGGTCCATTGCCTTCTGGATCTGAATTTCGGTTCTTGTATCTACCGAACTTGTTGCCTCATCAAGGATCAGTATCTTAGGATCCGCAAGCATTGCTCTTGCAATTGTCAGAAGCTGCTTCTGTCCCTGTGACACATTACTTGCTTCTTCATTTAACTCCATCTGATAACCACCCGGAAGGGTCTGGATAAAGCGGTGTGCACGTGCTGCCTTCGCAGCCTCCACTACCTCTTCATGCGTTGCATCCAGCCGTCCATAACGGATATTATCTTCGATACTTCCTTTGAACAGCCAGGTATCCTGTAATACCATTCCGAACATTTTTCTCAGGTCATCGCGGTTAAAGTCACGGACATCATGCCCGTCCACTTTGATCGAACCACTTCCGACATCATAAAAACGCATCAGTAATTTGATGATCGTCGTCTTTCCGGCACCGGTAGGTCCTACAATCGCAACCTTCTGTCCCGGCTTTACATCCACACTAAAATCATTGATGATCGTGTGATCCGGATTATATCCGAAATGGACATGTTCAAAGCTTACGCTTCCTTCCATTTCATCAATACATACCGGATGTTCCACTGTCTGGTCTTCTTCCGCCTCCTCAAGGAATTCGAAGACACGCTCAGACGCTGCAGCTGTGGACTGTAACATATTTGCCACCTGCGCAACCTGCTGGATCGGCTGCGTAAAGCTTCTTACATACTGGATAAAAGACTGGATATCACCAACCTGAATCGTTCCTTTCATAGCAAGATAACCGCCCAGGATAACCTCTCCGACATAACCAAGATTTCCGACAAACTGCATGATTGGCATCATCATTCCGGAAAGAAACTGTGATTTCCATGCAGATGTATACAAAATATCATTGTCTCTCTTGAATGTTGCGATTACATCCTCTTCTTTATTGAATGCTTTGATGATATTATGACCGCCATAGATTTCTTCTACCTGTCCGTTTACATGTCCTAGATACTCCTGTTGGCTCATGAAGTACTTCTGTGAACGTTTTACGATCATAGAGATCAGTCCCATTGAAACCGGAAGAATCAGAAGTGCTACCAATGTCATCAGCGGACTGATACTGAGCATCATGATCAGCACACCTATGATCGTTGTCACCGATGTGATCACCTGCGTTGCACTCTGGTTCAGGCTTTGGCTTAAAGTATCTATATCATTTGTGATACGGGATAACACCTCTCCATGTGTCTGTTTATCAAAATAATTCATCGGCAGGCGGTTGATTTTCTCTGAGATTTCTTTTCTCAGACGGTAGGTCAGCTTCTGTGATACTCCTGTCATGATATATCCCTGTACGAATGAAAACACTGCACTTGCCAGATACAGGCATAACAGAGTCAGTACAATATGTGCGATTTTGTCAAAATCAATCCCGGCTCCGCCCGATACTTTTCTGACCAGACCTTTAAATATCTCGGTCGTTGCTTTTCCAAGTATCTTCGGTCCTACGATATTAAATATCGTACTCCCGATGGCAAATACAATCACAAAAAATATTCCAATCTTATATGTGCTCAAATATGCCATCAGCTTTTTCATCGTGCCTTAAAAATCTTTTGCCTTTTCATTGGACATTCTCGGTCCATGTCCTCTACCTCTTGGCATATGATTCCACCTCCTTAAGATCTTCTTCTAATTCTTTCTCTGATAATTGTGAAGATGCGATCTGATAATATGCTTCACAGGTCTTAAGCAGTTCTTTATGTGTGCCTTTTCCGACAATCTGACCATCGTCTAACACGATGATCTGATCTGCATGGAGAATCGTACTGATTCTCTGTGCGACGATCATAACCGTACTTTCTGATGTTTTCTCTTTCAGCTTTGCACGAAGTGTTGCATCCGTCTTATAATCCAGTGCTGAAAAGCTATCATCAAATATATATACATCTGGATGTTTTGCTATCGCTCTTGCAATCGAAAGTCTCTGTTTCTGACCTCCGGATACATTCGATCCTCCCTGGGAAATGGTACTCTTATACTTTTTCTTCTTCTGCTCAATAAATTCAGTTGCCTGTGCGATCGTTGCTGCCTCTGTCATCTCGGCTTCACTTCCCTCCGGATTACCATATAAGATATTTGAGGCAATATCGCCTGAGAATAATACAGCTTTCTGCGGTACATATCCCAGTTTCTCCCGGAGTTCGTGTTGTGATACATTTCTGATATCTTTTCCGTCAATCGTAATCTTACCGTCTGTAACATCATAGAATCTCGGAATCAGATTCACCAGCGTAGACTTACCACACCCGGTACTTCCGATAAATGCCGTCGTCTTTCCAGGCTCTGCGGTAAAGGAAATGTCATGCAGGACATCTTCTTCTGCCCCCGGATAACGGAACGATACATGGTCGAATACAACCTTTCCTTTTCCTTCTTCCGGAATGTGTGACGGGTTCCCCGGATCATGGATCATAGTTTCACTTGTCAGTACTTCGTCTACACGGCCTGCAGATACAGCTGCTCTTGGCAGCATAACCGAGATCATACAGATCATTAAGAATGCCATGATAATCTGCATCGTATACTGGATAAATGCCATCATATCACCAACCTGCATTGCTCCGTCATTGATGCTGTGACCACCCACCCATACGATCAGGACCGCAATACTGTTCATAACGAACATCATAAGCGGCATCATAAATGTCATTGCGCGGTTTACAAATAAGTTCGTCTTTGTCAGTGCTTTATTTGCATCATCAAAACGTTCTTCCTCGTACTTCTGTGTACCAAATGCACGGATAACCGAAAGTCCTGTCAGGATTTCACGGCTGACAAGATTCAGTTTGTCAACCTGATTCTGGATCAGCTTAAACTTCGGCATTACCACCAGGAATAAGAATCCTACGATAACTATAATAACAGCAACCGCAAGTCCGATGATCCACGACATGCCGACATTCGTATGAAAGACTTTCCAGATTCCTCCGATTGCCATAATCGGTGCATACAGAACCATCCGAAGGATCATAACAATTAATAACTGGATCTGCTGAATGTCATTCGTGCTTCTTGTAATCAGTGATGCCGTAGAGAATTTATCAAATTCTGCATTGGAGAAACCAACCACTTTACGGAATACATTTTCACGAAGTCTGCGTCCGACACCGGCACCGACACGTGATGCCAGTAGTCCGACCAGTATACTTGCTGCCATTCCAAGGAATGCAAGTGCCAGCATCTTGGCTCCTGTATGCAAAATATAGGTAGTTTCAATCTGATCTGTATCAATTCCCACGTGGGTGTAAGCGTCTTTAATGTACCCTGCTGCTGCCTGGGCAATCATTGAATCCTGCATGGAATCCATCTGCTGATCCATCTGACCGATCAGCGCATTCCTGCCTTCAGCTCCCATAAACTCCAACATATCATAGATATCCATCTTATCAACATTCGGAATTCCAGACATCTGTGTACGCATCTGCTCTTCGATCTTCTGTGTCATATCACTGCCGGAATCAAATCCTGCTGCCATGAGCATCGGCTTTCCAAGAATCTCTGAAAGCCTAGTCCATTTTCTTTTCATCTTCTTTACAGAAGCTTTTAATTCCATTACAGTACCATTATAGTCGTAATTTTTCCACCGACTCTGTATACGCAATTTTTTTACAGTTTTCTGTCTGTCCGACGGAACCAGCAGTAACAGATGGTTCAGATCTTTTTGGAAATTGTATCAGGTACAGTCTCATCAATACCGCCCTGCTGGATACCTACATTCACAATATCCGATGTGTAAGTCGGCAAAGACAGATCACAATAAGCCTGGACAACCAGTATGCAGATAATTGCGGCCACAGCAGCTGCATATGGTTTCAGAAACTTAAATAATTTTCCCATTTTCTTATGTCTTTCCTTTCTGCATTCATATTTATATACAACGGATCTGTCCTGTCAGTTCCGTCTGTATATTCTATTACTAAAAACTCCCACGTGCCGATGGACATGTCTTTTCTATGATCGTATCCATATCCACACCTTTGAAATCCTTTGAGTTCAACAGATTTTTTTTCCATTTCTGCCAGAAGCCGCTTCATCAGAAGTATCTCTTCTCTTGATATTCCCTGATAAACTATTTCTTCCATCTCACGAATTACTCTTTGAATTCCTTCTATACATTCTTCTCCTTTTGGCGCAAGATGAATTTTTACCACTCTTTGATCCTTTTCATCCTGTCTTCGTGTCACATATCCTTTTTCTTCCATCTTCCGTAACGCAACAGTCATAGATGGCGGTGTAATGCCGACACGTTCTGCCAGTTGTTTCTGCGACTGTTCCCCCCAATGTTTCAATGAAAACAAGACTCCCGCCTGACTTGGTTTTAAGTCCATTTTTTCCATACGCTTCATTGACTGATATTGCATAAATTTCATTAATTGAAATACGGAAAAAAATGTTGACGTTTCCATATCTTTTTCCAAATCCTCCACCTCCTTTTATTAATTAGAATTCTAACGATCATATTAGTCATTTCTACCAATATTGTCAATGTTTTTATAATTTTTTTCATATTTTTATTGTTTGTTTTATATTTTATTATTTAGAACACTAACTAATATACAATTAAAAGAATCCCCGGAAATCCACACTTTTGTGCAGATTTCCGGAGAGTTTTCCACACTCACACAGCTTAGATCTTCAAAATTCTGATTCTGACCTGTTGTTTAATTTTCCCCAAGGTATTCCAAAAATTCATCTTCCGGAAGCGGCTTGGAATAATAATATCCCTGTATACAATCACAATCGTTTTCCCTCAGGAATGCAACCTGTTCTTCCGTCTCTGCTCCTTCTGCTACCAGCTGCATCCCCAGTTCATGAGCCATCGCAATGATAGATTTTAAGATGCTTCTCGACTTTGGATTTGTCTCAATCTGACGTACCAGACTCATATCTATCTTTAAAATATCGAAATTATAGTCCTGAAGTACCCCGTAAGAAGAATATCCGCTTCCAAAATCATCCAAAAGTGTCACCGCACCTTTTTTCTGCAATGATTCCAGGATATTATTGCGGTTCTGCTTCATTGCCTCAAACGATGTCTCTGTAATCTCAAATCTTGATTTGATTCCAAGCTTCTGAGATGACTCTACATTTTCCTCAATCCATTTCATCATCTTTTCATCATAAAAATCCATCCATGACAGATTGATTGATATCGGGATATTTTTCTTACCGTCTTCGCATCGCTTCCGCATGAATTCAAATACTTTTTTTGCCACATAAAAATCCAGTTCCGAGATATGCCCGCTCTCTTCTAATGCCGGAATGAATATGGCAGGTGATACGAATCCTCTCTTTGGATGCATCCAGCGGATCAGTGCTTCTGCAGACCTGATCTCTCCGGTCTTCGCATCTACAACCGGCTGATAATATACTTTGAACTGTTCCTGCGCCAGTCCGTTTCTGAGTTCTCCTGCAAGTTCCGCGCGATCAATGTAATATGATTTCATCGATACATCATAGATATTATAAGGTTTTACATATTCGTCTGTAATATATTTTTTTGCAAGCTTCGCACGGTCGATCATACCGTTGATGCTCATTTCTTTGTTTTCAACAAAGAAAATTCCGCAACCACAGAAGATGTGCATCGTCTTTCCATTCTTTGTGAAATTCCACTCACAAAGTCCGGAAAGCGCATCAAAATCCAGCTTCTTTTTCTCTACCAGACAGGTGAACTGATCAGCCTCCACCCTCGCCACTACGCATGGCTTCAGGCTGGATGATCGCAGATTCTTATAAATTGTGCGCAACACATTATCACCAATGTCAACTCCGAAAAGCTCATTAACCGCTTTGAAATTCCGGACGTTAAAGTACAACACGGCATAATCGGTCCTGTCATCACAGTGCCGGAATATGTTTTCCGAATTATGGATGAATCCCTGTCTGTTGTATCCACCGGTCAGCACATCTTTGCCTGAAAGCTCGGTGATATCTTCCGTCACAGCCAAAATGATTTCCAGTTCCTTGAACATATACATGAAATTAAACTCTTTCAGGCGTATCTCTCCATCCTCACTGATCTGATGGACAGTGAAGGAATAACGGCCATTTTGATTCAATTCCCTGCATATCGTTTCTATGTCTGTATTTTTCTTCAGATGCTCTTTTTCCTGCTCCGGAACCATCGTACCCAGGATTTCCCGGCAATACGTATTATAATCGATCTTCATATGAAGATATCTGTATGCATTAAAATCCTCTGTCGATTCCATATTGATCAGATTTCTGCGGGCATCGATCAATGCAACCTTTTCAAAATTCTTCTGGTAAAGAAGCTGTGGGATTTTTTCTGCCAGATAACTTTCGGTTATGTCCTGAAAATAAAGCACTCCTTCAATGTCATCTGTCATAGAGTTCCGGATCATCTCTATCGTAATGCGGAACATACGGATCTTCTCATCCTTGTCTCCCTGAGCAACTGTTTCAAACGAAACAATTGTTCTCCCACCAGCAAATTCTTTCAATAGATTTTCCTGTACAAACAACTGGTTTGCTTTTGCTCTGTCTTCACAGCCGATCGCATACATCGATATTCTTCTGACGTAATCGTCTAGATTTTCTTTTTCACCCCTGATTCCAATGCTCTTAGTCTTTACTGCACAGGAGATACACTTTCCCTTACTTACATTTACCGTTACTGTTCCAAGTGAATCCGTCGTCTTTCTCATGACTTCATCCAGCTGTTTCAGATAGTCATCATTAATATCCCTTACATACAACATCACGATCTGATTATCATCTTCGTATTCCTCACTGCATATCATTGTAAGTGATACCCACTTGAATTCATCCTTCACTTTCCGGCGGTAACGGATCATCTCTTTTCTGTTTCCTCCTGCGAACGCTTTTCTCAGACGTTTTATATTACAAAACTCAAGATATTCGTTTTTTATCGTCTTCATAAATGCAATCCACGTCCGCAAAGCCGCGTAGTCTCCCTGAAAAGGATGTAAAACTGTCGAAATATTTTTCCTGATCGTCAAGTCCATCTTTCAATATCAGATAACTGTCTGTTGTCAGGTTGACTTTCAATATTACATAATAGAAAGCTGACAGCATTCCCAATGTATCCTGAATATTTCCCATGGATTTATCATGCAGTGCAATCGTGTTCTGCACTCTTCTCAAAACAACAGCCGCATCAAATGGACGCGAGAAATAATCGCTTACACCAAGCTTATATGCGCGTCCGATATTATCATCAGAGGAATCTGCCGAGATACTGATAACCGGTATACGATCCAGCCATAGTCTTTCTTTCATAACCTGCAGCACTTCATATCCATTCATTACAGGCATATTCATATCCAATAACAGCAGGGATAATTCCATATGGTGTTCTGACATAATATAGACCGCCTGCTGTCCGTCCTCTGCCTGTATCAAATCATATTCGCCCTCAAGCATACTCACCAGGATCTCACGGTTCATTTCTGAATCATCGACGATTAATATCTTTTTCCTCTGTTCTTCCATATCGTTTTACCCCCCCCGGAATATTTTCGTTCGTTTTTTTTGATTTTCCTTATCATAATCTATATTTTATCATCATAATCTGTCTGAATCCAGTACAATTGTAAATGGTCCATCATTTACCAGACTCACTTTCATATCCGCCCCAAACATTCCCCGCTCTACTACCGGTATATGCTCCTTGCACTTACTTATAATATATTCGTAAAGTTCTTCAGCCATGTCCGGTTTTCCTGCTTCGACAAAGCTTGGACGGTTTCCTTTTTTACAGTTTGCATATAAAGTAAACTGAGAGATCAGAAGAAGTTCCCCTCCCACTGCATCCAGCGAAAGATTCGTCTTTCCTTCTTCATCCTCAAAAATACGTAATCCGGTCATTTTCTTGACCATCTTATCAGCAATCTCTTTTGTATCCGAATCAGCCACACCTATCAGGACCATAAATCCTTTTCCTATCTGTCCGATTACTTTTCCATCCACTTTTACGCTGCTTTCTGTAACTCTCTGAATCACAAACCGCATTTTTTCCTCCTCCTGTTACCCATTATTTTTTCATCCGGTAAGCTGTGCCAGTATAATTGCCAGAAACATCAGTATACACCCTAACGATTCTCTGAATGACAAACTGTTCTCCAAGTATGATCCAGCCCGCAAGTACCGAAAAAAGCAGGATTCCAGGCTTAAAATCAGCGATGCTACCGCCGGATTCACACTCTTCTGTCCAAGTATCTGCAATGTATATGCAACACCACAGGATAATACACCTGCATACAGAAGCGGCATCCATGCAGCCGCCACAGATACAAGCCTTGGTGTCTCCAGCACAAACATAAATGGTAATGACAGAATTCCACTCACGAAAAAACTGGATGCAGGACATCTTCACACCATCCACTTTCGGAGAGAAATGATCAATCACCAGAATATGCACAGAAAAAACAAGTGCACACAAAAATACCAGAACATCTCCTTTTCCAACAGAAAAAGACTCCGTAATACACAAAAAATATAATCCGACAAGTGCCAGTAACACCGCCATCCATACCTTCCATGAATTTTTTATGAAGAAAAATTCCAAGAACCGGAACGATCACTATATAAAAGGCTGTAATAAAACCTGCTTTTCCTGCTGTTGTATACTGAATCCCGGCCTGTTGGAGACTGCTTGCTGTGAATAATAATACTCCACATGCAACACCTCCTGTTATCAGATCTTTTCCGGATTTCTCTTTTTCCGAACAGTCTGTTTCCGGATCTTTATTCATTCTGTTCAAAAACCATATACACGGTAAAAGTGCCACCGCTCCTATCAGACAGCGGATTCCATTAAAAGAAAAGGGTCCCAGATGATCCATTCCTACACTCTGGGCAACAAATGCTGTTCCCCATATAAATGCTGTCAGCAACAGCATGTCCCCCCAATTTTTTCAGTTTTCATTCTACTTTCCACCTATACTACAAATTACATATATAATTTTCTTTTTGCCAACATCTTATCATACTATAGTCTATAATACGACATATTTCGAGCATTTTCAAATTATATATTTTTTTTCAGACAAATCTGACTTGACATTTCTGTCACTTCGCCGGATACTAAAGCAGAAAAAAGTAAGTCCTCTTAACCGGACTTCATCAATGCAAGGAGGTTCTGTCATGTTATCAGAGCGATTATTAAAGCTTCCGGGATTCCTTTATCAGATTGGAAGTAATTATTATTATCTTGGAAAATGGATCTGTAAAAAATGTACTGATCAGGATGCCACAGACTGTGTCGCCATGTATCAGATGTGCCGGACCGGCGGTGAAGAACCTGAGACCCGCACTTATTTCCAGAAGATTCGCGCTTTCAGTGATTTTGCATTGGAAGTTCCTTATAATCCTGCAAAAATTGCGGATGATATGAACATGATCCTGGAAAGTCTTTCCGAAAAAGAAACTACCGGGCTTTTGGAACAGATTGCACATCTTGAAGAAGATGTAACAAAATACTAGATACAATTGGCATTAAACAGGTGTAACGACTTCCTTTCTGTCCAAAAAAGATACAGCAGTATAGAACAATTCTATACTGCTGTATCCATATACCGGACGTTCAATATAGTTATTACATTAAATTGCTACTTTTCCGGTTGTTTCTTCATTGATCACGTAATAAGCTGCTGCTTCTTCCGGTTTCAAATATACATTCAGCGTTTTGATCTCATCTACATTTTTTCCCCAAAGTTTTCCATGCTTCGTGTACTTTCTGTGTAATCTCCTCTGTGCTGATTTCTTTTCCCATATACTGAAGATAAAAGCTTGTCTTTGCCTCTTTCTTCACATCTTCTGCTTCTTTCAATACGCCTGCTCTTGTCTCGATTGCCTTTGTTGTATCTTTTGCAGTTGTGATTGCTGCAGGTCTTGAATTGTTTCTTCTACTTTTTTTTCATATTGATAACCTCCTCAATCTACAAATAGAACATTACGTTTTCTATTATATCGGATTTACAGAAAATGTCAAAAGATATGCCCCCATTATTCCGTTCCCCGTCCATACTGATTGATGGTCAGGTCTTTTACCACTTCTCCGGCAAGGATCAGGCCTGCTACGGATGGAACGAATGCAATACTTCCCGGAATATCTCTTCTCTGGGTACATTTTCTTTCTGTCCCCGGTGGGCATACACAATGCTGTCTGCAACTGATACTCATATCTTCTAATGGACGTACCGGTTTTTCTTCCGAATATACCACTTTTAGTTTTTTATCCCACGTGCTTTTAACTCCCTGCGCATAACTTTTGCAAGCGGACACATCTTTGTCTTATAAATATCTGCCACCTGAAATGCAGATGCGTCCAGTTTATTGCCGGCTCCCATACAACTGATAACAGGAACATCTGCGGCCTTCGCACGCATTATGATCTCAATCTTTGCAGTTACCGTATCTACCGCATCTACCACATAAGAATATTCTTCAAACGGAAATTCATGTGCATTCTCCGGAAGATAAAAACATTTTCTTATCTCTACATCTGCATCCGGGTTAATTTCCAGAATTCGGTCTTTCATCACATCTACTTTATACTTCCCTACGGTCTTTCTGGTCGCAATAATCTGACGGTTGATATTCGTCAGACACACTTTATCGTCATCCACCAGGACAAATGATCCTACTCCGCTTCTCGCAAGTGCTTCTACCACGTATCCGCCTACTCCGCCGATCCCAAAGACCGCTACCTTTGCATCTGCAAGTCTGTCCATATTGTCAGACCCTAACAGAAGCTGTGTTCTGGAAAACTGATTTAACATATTTGTTCCTCCACTCATATTTCATAATATTCCCTATTATAATAGTAGGATATCTAACAAGTCAACCATATCTTTCATCTCTGCTGTTTCCTTTTTCTATGTATTCTTCCGGCCACAGTCTCTTTGGATGCACATATCTTATCGGCGAGGCATACCAGCCATGCCTCCTTACACATCGGAGGTACAACATTCAACGGAAACATATGACGTAATATGATATTCTCCTCCCGTATGGTCAGTTTAAAATCTTTCCTGGCATTCTGCAGCGCTCTGCCGGCATGGATAAATCCATGAAATCTGTGCCCTGCATTCTTTTCATGCCAGTCATATAGAAAATAATCGTGCAGAAGCGCACCTCTGATCAGTTCTCTGCGGTTGACATTCCACGCCAGGCGATCCGCCAGTTCTACGCTTGTATATGCCACACTAATGCAATGCTTATATACCGAAATATCACTATGCTGCATGTATTTCTGCGTATACTTCATTCTTCCCTGCTCATCCAGTTCTTTTAATACATCTTTGATTTCCTTCAGGATTCTCTCTTCATCATTCATACAGCCTGCCTGGTTTTATCCCTCGAAAACCTGTCGGATACTTTCATAGTGAAGAAATATCCCCTGATCCGCATATCTTTTGATTTCTTCGATATCTGCGATTGCAAAATCCCGACACCTCTTCCTCCTGTGTCTTCACATCAGATTCATCAAAATCCAGAATAAATTTGTAGATATCCACAAAGTAATTGCTTTTTTCTTCCGGATTTACTCTCTTATATGAAAATGCATAGCCTCCTTCTGCTTCCGTCACATCGACTCCTGTCTCTTCCTTGATTTTCCCGAATCACTGCATCCAACGAATCTTCCCCGGCACGTACTCCGCCTCCCGGCACTTCCCACCATCCGGCTGCCCATTCTTTATCCATTCTTCTTCTGGTAATCAGATATTTCCCATCCGGGCGCATCAGCACACCAAGAACAGTCAGATGAAAATTCTCCCGGTTTCATATTCCAGTCATTATGTTTCATTGTAGCTCCTGTACGCTCTTTATTTTCATCATAAATATCCCATAATTCCATACTTTTTATCTCCTTTTACATCAAAAGTGGAGAATCGTCCTGACTGACTCCCCACTTTTTCTTCTTAATATTCCCCGTTTACAATCATCTTCTCAAATTCTTTCTTAATAAAATCGCACGTCGGTTTTGTCCACTGCGTTCCCTCCAGTCCCTTTTCGGATTTAATAAGCTGCAACGAGAACAGCAATGCCTCCAAAATCTCTTTATGCTCCAGATTCTGAAGATTAGCGGCCACATAGTCTTTTGCTTCTTTTGGCTGTATTCCCGCCTTTTTACTCAACATCCTGCTGAACTGTTCAAATGTTATGATTTTCTTTCCATATTCCCAGAAATGATTCTCGTACTTTTTATATTTCTGTACATATTCCTGAATAATCTCCAATGATTCGGAATCCAGTGTGTATCCATATTTTTTAGCAATCGCTTCCAGTTCTTTCCACCACGAAACATCTACAGCAGAATAATCCATGCTGATCCGGAAACAGCCGCCTGTACTGTTGATTGCTTTTTGAAATTCATCTTCCCAGGTCGGACATACCAGCATCTTCTCGCCATTCACGATCCCACCCTGTATTATTTTTTCTTTCATCCTCATGTCCTCCTTACGGTAAAGCTTTCGTATCTTCAGATCAAATCAGTATGAATATTATACCATTATCTTGTTATGATTGCAAAGCCGATATTACACCTTCGTCACACCAGCCAGGATCATCTCCAGACATGAAATTTTCTTATAATGCTTCTAATGCTTTATTAGATCCCACCAGGATCAGAACCATATCTTCACGCAATACTTCTGAAGGATCCGGATTCACTTCTACGTGCGCCCCACTTTTAATTCCCACGACATTCACTTCATAATTCCGGCGCACATCCAGTTCTTGCAACGTTTTTCCACTCCATTTTACGGGCATCGGTGTCTCAACTATACTATAATCCGGTGATAAAGCGATCCAATCTGTGAAGCTGGCAGACATAAGATTCTTTGCCATCCGAATTCCCATTTCTTTTTCCGGGAAAATAATGGAGTCTGCACCGATTTTTTTCCAATACGGTTGCATGACGCTCATTTTTTGCTTTTGCAATCACATTCGGTACACCAATTTCTTTACACACCAGCGTTGCCATAATACTTGCTTCCAGACTTTCTGCTTCCGCGATCACAACGCCATCCAGATTCCTCGTGCCGAGAGATCTGACAAAATCCGGATCACCGATATCTGCCTGCATCGCATACGATACCGAGTCGGCGATTCCTTTTACGCGCTCCATATCTTTATCTACTGCTACGACCTCGCATCCGAGTTTTTGTAATTCTAACGCAATACTTTCCCCAAAACTGCCCAGACCAAATACTGCAAATTGTTTCTTCATAGTTACTCCTCCTCATTAACCAATCATAATCTTTTCCGTCGGAAGTGTCCGCATCTTTTCCTGCAAATTTACCTTTCCGGCAAATAATAACGCAATGGTCATCGGTCCGACTCGTCCTGCATACATCAGTATCATCAACACGATCTTGCTTCCTACCCTCAGATGAGTTGTCAGATCTTGTGTCAGGCCAACTGTTGCCATCGCAGATGCGGTCTCATACATAATTTTCTGAAGCGAGATTGTATCCGGCTCTATCACAGCAATAACCGTGGTTCCTGTTACATATATGCCCAATGCCAGCATAAATGTCACAAACGCTACACGAAAGCTATCTTCAGCCACTTTTCTCTGAAAGCATTCAATATCATGACCTCCCCTGAGCATCGTGTGAAAAGCGAGAAATAAAAGCGCAAATGTCGTTGTCTTCAGACCACCCGCAGTTCCTCCCGGAGATCCTCCGATAAACATTAAAATAATATTCAGGAATCCGGTCTCTTCATGCATTCCCGACTGCTGAAATGTGCTAAATCCGGCCGTTCTGGTCGTCACAGCCTGAAATGCCGAAGCCATTATCTTCTGTCCGGTATTCAGATTCCCAATCGTTTCCGGATTCCGGTACTCCAGTACAAAAATTCAAAAGTGTCCCTGCTATCAGCAGGATCAATGTCGTAACAATTGCTATCTTTGAATGTAACTTAAGTCTGGTAAAACACCATTTCTTCGGAATTTCACGATGCCAGATCTTCTTTCCGTTATCAATCACGTCATACCACACCGTAAATCCGATTCCGCCAAGAATGATCAGCATCATCGTTGTAATGTTGATCAATGGACTGGTTACGTATCTTGCCAGGCTGTCCTCTCCGAGAATATCAATTCCCGCATTGCAAAATGCAGAAACCGAGTGAAAAACTCCATACCAAATTCCTTTTACAAGTCCATAATCCCGACTGAATTGTATTGCATAAAAAACGGCGCCGATGCCTTCTACCACTACCGTCCCGAACAAAATTCTGCGGACCATGCCTACCAGACCACCAAGAGAATTCATATTATAAGCTTCTTGAATGACAATTCTCTCTTTTACTGTAATCTTTCTTTTAAGAAGCATAAAGAATGCTGTGATACATGCAATTATGCCCAGGCCTCCGATCTGAATCAGAATCAATAAAATTATCTTTCCCATTATCGTGAACTGATATTTCGGAACAACCGTAACCAGTCCCGTCACACATACCGATGTTGTTGATGTAAATAATGCATCCAGGAAGCTGATTGGTTTTTCATTCGATACCGGAAGCCATAAAAGTACCGCTCCCAGAACAATCACACTCAGAAAACCAATTACCAGAATTTTCATGGTATTCCATCTGATATTTTGCTTTCTCTTCATTTTTATTTTGCCTTTCTTATCTGTATTTTTTCTTCTATAACGACTATAATTTACGCTTGCACCTTAAAGAAGTCAATAGTTATTTTCCAGCAAAAATCAAAAAGCCAGAAAAGCTTAGTAATAAAGCATTTCTGACTCTTCCAGGAGCAGGGGATGAGAGAATCGAACTCCCGCCAAAGGTTTTGGAGACCCCTATCATACCACTTGACAATCCCCTATATTGTAACTCATTGCTGAGTGCTTATTATTTATACCATATTAGTTCCATATATGTCAATCAGAATTTTTCATTTTTTTGATTTTTTTGGAAAATTTCTGTTTTTTCTATATAACCGTATTCTAAAAAATCCTCCGGCTTCTTTATCCGAGCCGGAGATTCCATCTTTCA
>ENA-OPYU01000342-OPYU01000342.1-human-gut-metagenome-genome-assembly--contig:-NODE-342-length-18742-cov-3.361375_pt1 | contig 18742 bp, 23 predicted proteins | sample MGYA00242637_ERZ504482 | MGnify/ENA primary metagenome ERZ504482 (study PRJEB26092, sample SAMD00036237) | human gut metagenome | host: Homo sapiens | study: EMG produced TPA metagenomics assembly of... | reverse complement strand
CTTTACAATAGCCGTAAATACAGGTCCTTTGGACGGACAAGTATTGCTGGATGCCGGAGCCGATTTGCTACTGCCATCCATGCAAGCACTAAGCGACCATTGGGATACGCTGTTTGAAAAGAACACCTAAAAGCTGAAAAGATAATTTATTCTTCAAAACAGGAGAAAAACATTGAAAAGAAGGAATATAAATCGTATTTTTACAGGAGTTTAATTCACTTAGATTCCATCTAAGCCAACGCAGATTCTACTATGCAAAAGTTATTATCCTTACCACCCAATTTGATCCATTGCTTCCACGAACTGGAAGAAGTCAACCATACCGATTGGTTTTGTACATCAGACCCCATTGGGAGCAAACTAGGCTCCGGCGGCGGAACGACATGGTTATTGCAGGCCTGCCATCAGGCATTCGCGCCACAAGAATCTTTCGGCAATTGGATAGGAGATGAAAAAATGAATATTGCTCCATGCAGGCGGACAAAGCCGTCGCCTGCCCAGCTACGGACCTTCCGGCAAAATATTGACTCCGATCCCGATCTTCAGTTGGGAAAGAGGACAAAAAATCTCGGACAGAATCTATTATCATTGCAGCTCCCGCTCTATGAAAGGATTATGAATCAGGCCCCGGCCAGTCTGAATACGCTGATCGCAAGCGGAGATGTATATATCCGTTCGGAAAAGCCACTCCAGGATATTCCGAATGCAGACGTAGTGTGCTACGGCTTATGGGTAAATCCTTCCTTGGCAACCCATCATGGCGTATTTGTTTCCGACCGGAAAAAGCCGGAGGTTCTCGACTTCATGTTACAGAAACCTTCTCTTGAAGAGTTAGAAGGATTATCGAAAACTCATCTTTTCCTGATGGACATCGGTATCTGGATTTTGAGTGACCGCGCCATCGAAGTATTGATGAAACGGTCATTAAAAGAAGGAACCAATGATATTAATTATTATGACTTATACTCGGACTACGGCTTGGCTTTGGGAGAGCATCCCAAAACGGAAGATGAAGAAATCAATCAATTATCCGTAGCCATATTGCCTTTGCCCGGTGGAGAATTCTATCATTATGGCACAAGCCATGAACTGATTTCTTCTACTTTAGCCATACAAGACAAGGTACGCGATCAAAGAAGGATCATGCACCGGAAAGTTAAAAACCGAAATCCGGCTATCTTTATCCAGAACTCTATTACACAAGTTTCCCTTTCTGCAGACAATGCCAACTTATGGATTGAGAATAGTCATGTGGGAAAAGGCTGGAAACTGGGTTCCCGCCAAATAATAACAGGAGTTCCCGAAAACCAATGGAACATCAACTTGCCGGATGGAGTCTGCATCGACATTATCCCTATCGGCGACAATGACTTTGTTGCACGTCCGTATGGATTGGATGATGTGTTCAAAGGAGCGTTAGACAAATCAACGACTACCTATCTTAATATCCCTTTCACCCGCTGGATGGAAGAAAGAGGAATTACCTGGGAGGATATAAAAGGACGCACCGATGATTTACAATCAGCATCTATCTTCCCCAAAGTAACTTCTGTTGAAGATTTAGGCATATTAGTGCGCTGGATGACATCGGAGCCCCAACTGGAAGAAGGGAAAAAACGTTGGCTGAAAGCAGAGAAAGTTTCTGCCGACGAAATCTCGGCAGGCGCCAACCTCAAGCGTCTTTATGAACAGCGCAACGCTTTCCGTAAAGAGAACTGGAAAGGACTGGCGGCTAATTATGAAAAAATGCGTATTCTATCGCGGTATTTCCTATAACATTCCATATGCAAAGGTATGTTCCTCTGGAAAGAACGATTTATGACTGGCAGTATGTAGACCGTTTAACAGGTATCTACGAAGAAGCAGGTGTTTCTATTAACCGTGAGCCATACGGACCTCTTACAGGTACTCTGGTTCCACCTTCTATGTCTAATGCTGTGGCAATTATTGAAGCACTTTTGGCAGCAGAGCAGGGCGTTAAAAATGTAACCGTTGGTTATGGACAGTGCGGTAACCTGGTGCAGGACGTTGCAGCTCTTCGCGTTCTGGAAGAACTTACCGAAGAATATCTGGAAAAATACGGATATGAAGATGTGACCGTAACAACGGTTCTCCATCAGTGGATGGGTGGATTCCCACAGGATGAAGCGAAAGCATTTGCAGTTATTTCCTGGGGAAGTTCTGTAGCAGCCCTTGCAAAAGCTACAAAGGTTATTGTTAAGACACCTCATGAGGCAGTTGGTGTTCCTACTATGGAAGCAAATGCGCAGGGACTTCGCTGTACAAAACAGGCTATTTCCCTGCTGGCAGATCAGGAATTAAAGAGCTCTGCTCTGGAACTGGAAAAAGCAATCATCAAAGGTGAAACCTGTGCAATCGTGGATAAGACCTTTGAACTTGGTATGGGAGACCTGGCTCTTGGCGTTATCCGCGCAGTAAAAGCAGGTGTCATTGATATTCCATTTGCGCCAAGCCGCTACAACTTTGGTAAAATGCTTCCGGCACGTGACCATGAAGGCGCTGTACGTTACCTGAATTCGGCAAGAGTTCCACTTCCACAGGAATTAATCGACTTCAACAGAGGTAAGATTGAACACCGTGCGAAAATGGAGAAGAGAAAAGCATCCTTCCAGATGGTAATTGATGATGTATATGCAATCAGTAAAGGACGTTTGGTAGGAAAACCTAAATGATGAAATAGGGTTATGGTCATCCCCCGCCGGTGGCAGGCATGGTCTTTTCAGGCTCAAAACCATTTTTTGATTCGCCTGAAAAGACCACACCAGCCGCCAGCGGGGGATGGGATAACAGTTGTGGTAGAAAAGATACGCATACGCGGAAAGCCTTTGGCTTTCTGGCGTATGCAAGTGAGTGAGAAATATAAAGGATTTTTATTCATTTTAAAGTGACAAATACCAGGGAAGATAAGCATGGAAGGGATATACAGAACGATATCCCAGTCCACCGGAAGTCTGGTATCTCCCGGGGATGACGGGTTTGTGCTTTTCTGCGAATAGAAAATGGTTTTGAGCAAGAAAAGCATGAACCCGCCATACCCGGGGACAGAATCCTCAATGTGGACTGAACACTATCCCTTATCTTCCAGTTGAAAAAGGAGATTGATAACCATGAAAATAGTAGATGTTGTTTGTTCTAAAGCAAGAACCGGATTTTTTCTTTGATGACCAGAGAGCTATTAAAAAGGGAGCTGTTTCTGATGGGCAGCTTATTTCGGAGAAACTGTTACACCTGGATTTAAGTCTGTAAGACAGGCTGGTGAGGCCATTTCTGTTATGTTGATTCTGGAAGACGGACAGATTGCATGGGGTGATTGTGCGGCTGTTCAGTATTCTGGTGCAGGCGGACGTGACCCGCTGTTTCTGGCAGAGGATTTTATTCCGATTATTGACAAATATATTAAACCGGAATTAGTTGGAAAAGAAGCTGACAGCTTCAAAGGTTTATGTGAAATGCTGGAATCCATTCAGGTGGATGGCAAGAGATTACATACAGCTATCCGCTATGGTGTGAGCCAGGCAATTCTGGACGCTGTTGCAAAATCCAGCAAGAGACTGATGTGCGAAGTTGTTGCAGATGAATATGGAACAACGGTTTCAGAAGAGCCGATTCCAGTATTTACACAGTCTGGTGACAACCGTTATGATAATGCAGACAAGATGATTTTAAAAGGCGCTGCAGTTATGCCTCACGCATTAATCAACAACGTAAAATTAAAATTAGGTGAGCATGGGGAACTGTTAAAAGAATATGTTGGCTGGTTAAGAGACCGCGTTCTTAAACTGCGCCACAGCGAAGACTATATGCCAGTGTTCCACATTGATGTATATGGTACCATTGGAGCCATTTTTGGTGTTGACAACTATCCTGCAATGGCAGATTATCTGGCAGAACTGGAAGAAGCTGCAAAACCATTCCATTTGAGAATCGAAGGCCCTATGGATGCAGAGGAAAGAGAAAAACAGATGCTCTGCTTAAAGGGGCTTAGAGAAGAAGTGGACAGAAGAGGCATTGATGTTGAGCTGGTTGCAGATGAATGGTGTAATACACTGGAAGATGTAAAATACTTTGCAGATAACAAAGCCGGTCACATGGCTCAGATTAAAACACCAGACCTTGGTGGAATCAACAATATTGTAGAAGCAGTTCTGTACTGCAAGGAAAAAGGCTTTGGCGCTTACCAGGGCGGTACCTGTAACGAAACAGACCGTTCCGCACAGGTTTGTGTAAACTGCGCGATGGCTACAAAACCGGATCAGATTCTTGCAAAACCTGGTATGGGTGTTGACGAGGGCTACATGATTGTTTACAATGAAATGGAGAGAATCCTGGCTCTTAGAAAAGCAAGAAAGAACTAATAGAGAATGATAAACAGGATATGCCAGAATTGTTTTCCTCTTATGAGAAAGCAGTTCTGGCTATTCTGGCACATAAAAAGGAAAAAGTATGGCATATTCAAGACAAATGCAGGATGGAAACCTGTACAGCTATTATTTTGCGCCCAGAGGAAACCGCCGCATGGCAGACCTGGGTATGCAGTTAAGCCAGATGTATTTAAGTCCCTTTGACCACATTGTGGGAATTATCGGAGATGCGGGGGTCTGGAAAGAGCCTTTTGATTAAAGGAATGTTTCCGGGGCTTGACCTTACCAATGATGATGAAGGGGTGAATATCCGGCCCCTTCCTCTTCTCCATGAAGATATGGCGGATCCTTTTTCGCCTCATACCTATCATCTGGATATCCGCTTTGAATCCGCTTTTACTCAGATGCATGTGCTGGCAGAGGCAATTCTGGATGCGGCAAAACACGGGAAGATTGTAATTGTGGAGCATTTTGAACTGATTTTTCCATTTTTAAACCGCAATGCAGATTTGCTGGTGGGAATCGGGGAGGAAATTATTATTACCAGACCCAATATGTTTGGCCCGCTTCCTGAGAACATTGCCAAGATTGTACACAAATCCGTGATTTATCGGAAGGCAGCTCATACACTGGAAGATTTGTGCGTGTATTTTATGGGAGAAGGCTATGCCCAGGATGGTCCCCGTTCAGATGTACGTCATGGATTCGTATTGGAATTTGAGCAGAAGCCGGATGTGGATTTGTATGAGCTGGAGGCAAAAGTAAGAGAAGCGGTGAAAAAGGATTTACCGGTTTCTTATTATGATGAAAATCATGTTCAGATTGGCGACTATGTGCTGGAATGTCTGGGACCCAGAATGCACATTTCCAGTACAGGGAAAATTACAGATTTTACATTAGTAAAAGATTATCCCCAGGATCCAAGAAACGGATATTATATGCTCATTGGAATGCTTGGAAAACACCAGTCTGAGGATATCAGAGACTTTAACCGCATTGATTTAAGCAAACATTTGGCAGAACACCCAAGGTAAGAACAGAAAAGTGGAGGAAGAAAACCATGGTTCGCAGCGTAAACGTAGAACTTTTGACAGAAAATATTAAAGAAATGTGTATTCAGGCTAATCATTTCCTGGCTCCGGATATGGATAAGGCCATGAGAGATGCCCATGAAAAAGAAACCAGACCTCTGGCAAAACAGATTCTGGGACAGCTTCTGGAAAACCTGGATATTGCAGGAAAGGACATGATTCCTATCTGCCAGGACACTGGTATGGCAGTGGTATTTCTAAAGGTAGGGCAGGACGTGCACTTTGAAGGCGGCAGTGTGGAAGATGCTGTAAACGAAGGGGTACGCCAGGGCTATGCAGAAGGGTATCTTAGAAAATCTGTAGTAGGAGACCCACTTCTCAGAGTCAATACAAAAGATAACACACCGGCGATTATTCATTATGAAATTGTACCGGGAGACCAGGTGGAAATCACCGTAGCGCCAAAAGGATTTGGAAGCGAAAATATGAGTAAAATCTGTATGCTGAAACCAGCAGATGGTGTGGAAGGTGTGAAAGAAGCCATTGTAAATGCAGTAAAAGAAGCCGGACCAAATGCCTGCCCCCCAGTGGTTGTGGGTGTGGGAATCGGCGGAACCTTTGAAAAAGGCAGCTATTCTGGCAAAGAAAGCCCTGACCAGAGAAATCGGGGAACATTCCGAATTACCTCATGTAAAAGAACTGGAAGAAGAGTTGCTGGCAAAAATTAATGAAATTGGTTTAGGACCTGCAGGCTTAGGCGGAGATACCACAGCGCTGGCTGTGAATATCAACACATATGCCACCCATATTGCGGGACTTCCTGTGGCAATTAATATCTGTTGCCATGTAAACCGTCATATTGTCAGAACGATTTAGTACACGAAAGAACAGGGAGGAAAGAGGAATGGACAGATATATCAAAGCACCTCTGGACCGAGAAGAGGTAAAAACCCTGAAAGCAGGGGATTATGTTTATATTACAGGTACTATTTATACAGCGAGGGACGCCGCACATTTGAGAATGTCCCAGACATTGGACAAAGGAGAAAAACTTCCTATTGAACTGGAAGGTAATGTGATTTATTACATGGGACCAACACCGGCAAGAGAAGGACGTCCCATTGGTTCTGCAGGTCCGACCACTGCCAGCCGCATGGATAAATATGCGCCAAGACTGCTGGATTTAGGACTTACGGGCATGATTGGAAAAGGCAGGAGAAAACAGGAAGTCACAGATGCCATTGTGAGAAACGGGGCTGTGTTCTTCGCAGCAGTAGGCGGCGCAGGGGCGTTACTCTCCAAATGTATCAAAAAGGCAGAAGTCATTGCCTATGAAGACCTGGGAACAGAAGCCATTCGGAAGCTGGAAGTAGAAAATCTTCCGGTGATTGTGGTGATTGATTCTGAGGGAAGAAATCTGTATGATGAGGTTTGTAAATAAAGAATAGTGAATATCTTTATGCGGCTGCCGCTTTCATGAGTATGAATCGTGAAAGCGGCAGCTTTCGTATTTGAAATATGTTTGAGTCTGCGGAAGTAGGTGAAAAGCTATAGACGCGATATTTCCACTTATAAAATGGAGATAGAAATAGGTGGAAATCATAAAAGATGATGACTTAATTTGTTGTTTCTACCTATTTGGACTTTGAAAAAGTAGGTTGGAAAATAGGAATGTGTGTGATTCACCTACTGGGAGGATAATGCTGGTATTTCAAATGTTTAGGATTATTAAAGGTATGGCTTAAATGTACAGTTTGTAGTATGATGTATATATAAAATATGTTTTTAATGAATCTGTAATACTGTAGACAACAGAAAGGAAGTAACCCTATGACCAAAGAAAAATTATTAAACCAGGCTCTTGCATGTGGATTTGACCAGGCATGTGTGATAGATACGGATCATCTGATTTTTGACAGCAGATTCCGCCAGTTTTGTGAAATGAATTATTGTGGAAACTACGATAATAATTATTCCTGTCCACCTTCCTGCGGCGAACCGGAAGCATTGAAGGAGAAAGCTTTGCGGTTTTCCAAAGCCCTGGTATTGCAGACCATCACTCCTGTGAAGGATATTATGGATGATGCAGAGACAAAGGTGATTAAACATCGCCATAATGAAATGACCTGGAAGCTGATTCATGGAGTGGAAGGAGAAATTCCAGAATACCTTCCGGCTATGGCAGGCCCCTGCCAGTTGTGCAGCCCCTGTGCAAAAAAATGAAGGAAATCCCTGTAAATTTCCCCCGAAAAGGAGAGCTTCCTGTCTTTCCGCTTTCTGTGTCCAGGTGGACGCCCTGGCAAAAGAATGCGGCATGGAGTATTACTGTGAAGGAAAAGTAGCCTTTTTTAGTGTATTGTTTTTCTAATAAAAGAGGACAAAAATCAGAAAAAGGTGTATACTATACATAGAATACAACACAATAGGAGAAAATTGACATGGACAACGCAAGAATAGAACTGATTCGGAAAATTCAGACACAGAAAGAGGTATTTACGGTTCTCTCTAGAGCCACCAGGCTTCCATTTGTGATTTGCGATCCGGAAACTTTTAATGACCAGGTTTGGATTTTTGAAGAAAAGGAAATGCTGGAAGAGACCGTGAAGCCTTTAACAGAGAAGAAAAATCCTGTTGCAGCTATCAGGGTGGATAATCAGAGTTTCCTTAGTTTTTACACAGTGCTGTACACCCTTGGAGTCAATAGTATTGTTTACTATGAAAAGGAGAAAAAAACCAGAACTGGAGTTAGAGGAAGTGGTGAAAAAAGCCTGACTTTTCCAGTCTGCCGGAAGAGAAACGTCCTCTTCTGAATCCACAGTTGCAGCTTTCCGGTATTTACTTTATGCAGGAGTTAAGACGTGGCGTGGAAATGGAAGAAAAGAAAATCTCAGGGAACTGGAAGAGGAGACAGCAGCAAATCTGGTTAAAAGCCGGTATCTGGTGGCAGTGAATAAACCAGAGGAGGGACAGGATCCCAAAAAGTGTTCAGGTTCCTTATATTAAGACCCAGAATGGGGATATTTACCAGCCAATCTTTTCAGATGCAGAAGAGTTTCGGAAATTTAATAAAGAAAAGAAAATTTACAGGAATGCTGGTGACTTTTGAGAATCTGGAAAATGGTGATTATTCCTGTGGCAAAAGGTGTGGCTGTGAATCCCCAGGGATTTAATCTGGTTCTTCCGAAAGGAAAAAATCGGGGCTATGAGGCAAAGATTTGGTCTGTGACAGAAGTTCGTGAAAGGAGATGTTGTCATGAAGATTGACATGCATTGCCATACAAAAGAAGGCTCTATTGATGGAAAAGTTCCTATTGAAGAATATATCCGTATGCTGCGGAATCAGGGATTTGGCGGGATGCTGGTAACAGATCATGATTCCTATGGCGGATATCGTCAGTGGAAGCGGAATATCAAAGGGGATAAATATCAGGATTTCCTGGTTTTAAAGGGCATTGAGTACGATACTCTGGATGCAGGGCATATGATTGTGATTATGCCGGAAAATATTAAACTGAGACTTTTGGAACTTCGGGGAATGCCTTTGCAGATGTTGATTCCCATTGTTCATAACTATGGTGGAATTTTGGGGCCGGCACATCCCTGCGGGGAAAAGTTTATGAGCTTTATGAATGCAAAAGCTTATCAGAGAAATCCGGACATTATCCGGGAATTTGATTTCATGGAAGTATTTAATGCCTGTGAACCACAGTCGGTGAATGATAAAGCTCTTGCCATTGCAGAGAAATATGACCTTCCCGGAACAGGTGGCAGTGATGCCCACAGGGCAGATTGCATTGGCATGGCTTACACAGAGATACCGGATGATGTGACCTGTGAATCTGATTTGATTATGCACATTATGAAAGGAACAAAGATGGAATGCGGTGGCAGTATCTATGGTGGTACTGCGAAGGATAAAATCGGAAAAGCCAAGACGGTTCTGTCCCATTCTTTCTGGGTGTATAATAAAGTGGGAGGATGGAGTAAAGCCATAAAACGCAGTAACAGAATGAAAAAGGGCTATGTAGAGCGAGTGGATGTGGAAAAGGTGAAGGAGAAGAATGAGTAAAAGAGTATTACATGCAGCACTTCTGGGACTTGGAACTGTGGGAACCGGAGTGTACAAGGTATTAAAACAGCAGACCCAGGAGATGGAACAGAAAATAGGGGCTGTGGTGGAATTGAAAAAAAGTCTTAGTGCGGAATCTGAAAAAAGCGGCGGCTAAAATTCAGGAACCGGAGCTTTTAACCAATGACTGGCAGGAAATCCTGGAGGATGAGTCCATTGATATTGTCATTGAGGTTATGGGAGGCATTGAGCCTGCCCGTACTTATATTACAGAAGCTCTTACCGCAGGTAAACATGTGGTAACTGCGAACAAGGATCTGGTGGCTTCCTATGGCGGGGAATTGCTGGACTGTGCGGCTGCTCATCACTGTGACTTTTTATTTGAGGCAGCAGTGGCAGGGGGATTCCCATTATCCGCCCCTTAAAGCAGTGTCTGGCAGGAAATCATATATCAGAGGTTGTAGGAATTGTAAATGGAACTACAAACTTTATTCTTACAAAAATGGAGCAGGAGGGCATGGAGTTTGCAGATGCCCTGGCTCTTGCCACGAAGCTGGGGTATGCGGAGGCAGATCCTACTGCAGATATTCAAGGCTATGATGCAGGGCGAAAAATGGCAATTATGGCGTCTATTGCCTTTAATTCCAGAGTCACCTTTGATGATGTGAGTACCCAGGGAATTACCCATATTTCTTCTAAGGATATCCGTTATGCAAAGGAACTGAACTGTGTGATTAAACTCCTTGGTGTGGCAAGAAATACAGAAACAGGTATTGAAGTCAGTGTACAGCCCATGCTGGTTTCTGAGAAGCACCCACTGGCTACGGTTAACGATTCTTTTAATGCAGTATTTGTCCACGGGGATGCTGTGGATGACGCTATGTTTTATGGAAGAGGTGCAGGAGAACTGCCTACAGCCAGCGCTATTGTAGGAGATGTTTTTGATATTGTGAGAAATATTCTCTTTGAATGTACCGGGCGTATCAGTTGTACTTGCTATAAAGAAATTCCTGTAAAAAAATCAGGAGGATATGGAGAGCAGATTTTTCATGCGGCTTCATGTGGATGACAGACCAGGGGTGCTTGCAAGCATTGCAAGCGTACTGGGAAATAATAATGTGAGCATTGCCCAGATGATTCAGAAGCATAAGCACCGCCATGAAGATTTAGCGGAGATTGTAGTTGTAACATCAAGAGTAAAAGAAGGAAACTTTAATGACGCTATGCTGATTATTGAAAGCATGAATGTGGTACATAAGATTTCTTCTGTAATCAGAGTATATGGAGAGGACTCATGACAGAAAAATTATTTTATCAGGACAGATATCTTTCAGAATTTTGTGCAAAGGTTTTATCCTGTACCTCTCTTTCTGTGGAACATTCGTCTGAGGCGAAGTATGAGGCAGTTCTTGACAGAACTGCCTTTTTTCCGGAAGGAGGAGGACAGAGCAGTGATACAGGAACCCTGACCTGCAAAGAAGAAACCGTACAGGTGTTAGACGTACAGGAGCAGGACGGTGTGGTGGTTCATTTCATCAGCGGATATTTAAAGCCAGGAGAAACTGTAATGGGAAAACTGGACTTTCAGGAGCGCTTTTCAAAAATGCAGCAGCATACAGGAGAGCACATTGTTTCCGGTATTGTAAATAAGCATTTCGGTTACAATAACGTGGGCTTTCACCTGGGAAAAGATGGGGTTACCATGGATTATGATGGTCCACTTACACAGGAGGAGCTTCGTAAAATCGAATATGAGGCAAACCAGGCGGTAGCAGAAAATATTCCTGTGCAAGTATTATATCCAACAAAGGAAGAATTGGAGGGTATTTCTTACCGAAGCAAAATAGAGATTCAGGGTCAGGTGCGTATTGTGCAGATACCGGGATATGACAGTTGTGCCTGCTGTGCGCCTCATGTGAAGGACACTGGAAGCGTGGGCATGATTAAACTGGTAGGGGCTATTCATTACAAAGGCGGTATGCGGGTATCCATGCTCTGCGGCTTCTGGGCTTTGGCAGATTATAACCAGAAAGAAGAAAGTGTGGTAACTATTTCCAACCGTCTTTCTGCAAAACAGGAGCAGGTGGTTCAGGCTGTGGATCGCCTGGAATTGGAGCTTCAGGAACAGAAGGAAAAGGTAAAACGACTGCAGCAGAGATATGTGGAATTGTGTCTGAAGGAAGCAAAAGAGACCTGCAAGGAAAATAAAAAGGCTCCTGTCCTGTTGTTTACTGAAGAGATGGACGCCATTGCCATGCGGAATTTTGTTAATGACGCTATGAAACTTACCGATGGAATCTGCGGAGTGTTTGTGGGAGACGATACTGTTGGATACCGGTATGTGCTGGGAAGCCTGGAACAGGATATCTGTGCAGCCGGGAAGCAGATGAACGAAAAATTCCAGGGAAAAGGCGGAGGAAGGCCGCCTATGGTGCAGGGGTCTCTTGTTGGATGGGAAAAAGAGATTCGGGAGTTTTTTGGATGAGAAATAGAACATAAATAGAATGCGGGGATTGTTGTGTGAAACAGCAGTCCCTGTATTTTTTTGCAAATTTATAAAGTTTTAATACTATCCTCTAAGAACTTAATCCATATTTAATCTTTTATCACCTAAAATAACCAGGCAAGGAGGAAAAGATTATGATGGATTTATTAATGATTGGAACATTGCTGGTTTGCTTTGGCCTGATGAAAGTATTCGCTGATTTTTGCGACAGGCAGATAAAACCAAAAGAAAAATAGGAGGATAGGAGCATGATGGATATGATTGCTTTAGGCGTTATCATTGCCGGACTGGGGATTTATCTGGTGTATGCCCTGATAAATCCGGAAAAATTATGAATGAGCCGGAAGAGAATCACTAGGAGGAGAAAACATGTTACAGATTATTTTAACGCTTGCAAATTTTTGTAATACTGGTCATTCCCATGGGAAAATATATGTACCATATTGCAACAAACAAAAGACTTTGCAGATAAAGTGTTTAATCCCATTGACCGCTTTTTTTTAAATGATTTGCGGAATCAAGGGTGAAGACATGGGATGGAAGAAATACGCATTGACCCTGCTTCTGGTAAATGGGGGTCATGGTGCTGGTAGGATATGGGATTTTAAGATTACAGAATTTGTTGTTTTTAAATCCCAACGGTATATCCGATATGGAACCAACCCTTTCCTTTAACACCATTATCAGTTTTATGACCAACACCAACCTGCAGCATTATTCAGGAGAAAGCGGCCTGTCCTATGCAGCTCAGATGTGTGTGATTATTTTCATGATGTTTACTTCTGCAGCCACAGGATATGCAGCCTGTATGGCGTTTTGCAGGGGACTGGCAGGTAAGAAGATTGGAAACTTTTATGAAGATATGGTGCGGATTACTACCAGAATCTTGATACCGGTTTCTTTCCTGGTGGGCTTACTTCTGGTAAGCCAGGGAACACCACAGACTTTACATGCAAATTTTACTATTGAGACGCTGGAAGGAAATTTACAGGATATTGCAGTAGGACCGGTAGCGGCACTGGAATCCATTAAGCATCTGGGAACCAATGGAGGAGGATTCTTTGGGGCAAACTCAACTACTCCTTTTGAAAATCCTACTGTGATTACCAACATTGCAGAAATGATTTCCATGATGCTTTTGCCAGGAGCTTGTGTGGTGACCTTCGGTCATATGCTTCATGATAAGAAGAAAGCAAAACAGGCAGAGAAAGCTGCTGTGGGAAGTAAAAAGGCTGATTTTCGGACGACAGGGAGCAGTAGTGTTCGGAGCCATGGCTATTTTGTTCCTGGTTGGACTTATTATTTGCTACAATTCAGAGCTTGCAGGAAATCCGGTGATTCAGGACATGGGTGTGGATCAGACCCAGGGAAGTATGGAAGGAAAGGAAGTTCGGTTTGGTATTCCACAGTCTGCTTTGTTTACCACAGTAACTACTTCTTTTACCACAGGTACGGTAAACAACATGCATGATACCCTGACGCCTTTAGGCGGTCTGGTTCCTTTGTTACATATGATGCTCAACTGCGTTTTCGGTGGTAAAGGCGTAGGATTGATGAACATGATTATGTACGTCATCCTGGCAGTATTTATCTGTGGATTGATGGTAGGGCGCACGCCAGAGTACCTGAATAAAAAAATAGAAGGAAAAGAAATGAAGCTGGTTGCTCTTTGCATTCTGATTCATCCCCTTTTGATTCTGGGCTTCTCAGCGTTGGCAGTGGCAGTTCCGGCAGGTTTAGAAGGAATTACCAATCCAGGATTTCATGGACTGACTCAGGTTTTGTATGAATATGCATCTTCTGCCGCAAATAATGGTTCTGGATTTGAGGGACTGGCAGATAATACCGCGTTTTGGAATATAACAGCCGGTTTGGCAATGTTCTTTGGAAGATACATTGCAATTATCGCACAGCTTGCCATTGCAGGTTCTATGCTGGCTAAGAAGAAAGTCAATGAATCTGTGGGTACCCTTCGGACCGATAATGTAACCTTTATGATTATTCTTGTATTTATTGTATATATTTTCGCTGCTTTGACCTTCTTCCCGGCATTGGCTCTGGGACCGATTGCAGAACATCTGTCAATCTGGATGTAAGGCACAGTAAAAGGAGAGAAAGAAATGGCTAAAATAACAGGACAAAATTTATTACCAGAGATATTTTGAAATCATCTGTGATAGGTTCCTTTCAGAAATTGGATCCGCGCTATATGGTTAAAAATCCGGTAATGTTTGTAGTAGAAATTGGTTTTTTAATTACCCTGGTGCTGACTTTTGTACCAACTTTATTTGGTGGAAGTGAGCAGTACCGGATTTACAATGGAATTGTGGCTGCCATCTTATTTGTAACCGTATTATTTGCAAATTTTGCAGAATCGGTAGCAGAAGGAAGGGGAAAAGCCCAGGCAGCTTCTCTTAAAAAGACCAAACAGGATACCAGGGCAAGAAAACTTTTGCCAGATGGCACAGAACAGATGGTGAATGCTTCAGAGTTGAAAAAAGGTGACATGGTTCTGGTAAAAGCAGGAGAACTGATTCCAAATGACGGAGAAGTGGTAGAGGGAATCGCATCGGTGGATGAATCTGCTATTACCGGTGAGTCTGCGCCAGTGACCAGAGAAGCAGGGGGGGAATTTCTCTTCTGTTACAGGAGGTACTACGGTAGTATCTGACTGGCTGAAAATTAAAATTATGGCAGAGCCTGGAAAATCCTTCCTGGATAAAATGATTTCCATGGTTGAGGGCGCTTCCAGACAGAAAACCCCAAATGAAATCGCATTAAATACTCTGTTAATTGTGCTTACTTTGATTTTCCTGATTGTAGTGGTAACCTTGTATCCCTTTGCTTCTTATCTGGGTGTGGACATTCCCATTTCCTGGGCCATTGCCCTGATGGTATGTCTGATTCCTACTACCATTGGCGGTCTGCTGTCAGCCATTGGTATTGCCGGTATGGACCGTGTTACCAGATTTAATGTGATTGCCATGTCCGGTAAAGCAGTAGAGGCCTGTGGTGATGTGGATACTATGATTCTGGATAAGACAGGAACCATTACTTATGGAAACCGTCTGGCCGCTGAGTTTTACCCGGTGAAAGGTGTTGCAAAGGAAGATTTAATTGATTATAGCGTCATGTGTTCTCTTATGGATGCCACACCGGAAGGAAAGTCTACGGTAGACCTGGGAAGACAAATGGGATGTGTGCTGGATGAACATGTTGCAGAGCAAATGCGTTTTGTAGAATTTACAGCCCAGAGTAAAATGAGTGGTGTAGATTTACAGGATGGCACGGTAGTAAGAAAAGGCGCTTTTGATGCCATGAAAACCTTTGCAAAAGAACGTGGAGGCAGCATTCCGGCGGATTTACAGGAGATAGTAACCAATATTTCCAATCTGGGAGGAACTCCTCTGGTGGTGTGTGTCAATGAGAAGATTCTGGGTGTGATTTACCTCAAGGATACCGTAAAACCTGGATTGTCAGAACGTTTTGAAAGACTGCGTGAAATTGGTATTAAAACCATTATGTGTACAGGAGATAATCCATTAACAGCAGCTACCATTGCAAAATGAAGCTGGAGTAGACGGATTTATTGCAGAATGCAGACCGGAAGATAAGATTACTGCCATTAAGAAAGAACAGGCAGAGGGAAAACTGGTAGCCATGACAGGAGACGGAACCAACGATGCTCCGGCTCTGGCTCAGGCAGATGTAGGTCTGGCTATGAACTCCGGTACTCAGGCAGCCAAGGAAGCAGCCAATATGGTAGATTTGGATTCAGACCCTACCAAGATTCTGGAAGTGGTAGAAATCGGAAAACAGCTTCTGATTACCAGAGGTTTCCCTTACCACCTTTAGCATTGCCAATGACATTGCCAAATACTTTGCCATTATTCCCGCCATGTTTACCATGGTATTGCCGCAGATGCAGATCTTGAATATTATGCATCTGGCAACACCGGCAAGCGCTATTTTATCTGCGTTGATTTTCAATGCCATTATTATACCCGGCCTGATTCCAATTGCCATGAAAGGTGTAAAATACAGACCAATGAAGGCTGAGAAAATGCTGCTTAGAAACATGGGAATCTTTGGTTTGGGCGGTATTATTGTTCCCTTTGTAGGAATTAAAATCATTGATTTACTGGTAGCTCCGCTGCTGGCGCTGATAGGAATGTAGGAGGAACAGGTTCATGAAAAATTTTGGAAAAATGGCAGGAAAGCTCTTGTGTTTTGTGTGGCTATGATGTTGCTTTGCTCTTTTGTTTATCCACTGGCTCTTACCGGAGTCAGCCAGCTTACCATGAAAGAAAAGGCAAATGGAAATCTCATTGATAAAGAGGGAAATCCCACTGTAGATTATGAAGAAGCAGTGGGCTCTGCCCTGGTGGGACAGGAGTTTACAGAGAACTATTATTTCCAGGGCAGACCATCTTCGGTAAATTATAATAATTATACAGAGGAAGAACTGGAAAACGGGGAATATGGCGGTGTTTCTTCCGGTTCTTATAACTACGGAAACTCCAATCCAGAGCTTAAAAAGAGAATCCAGGAAGATTTGGATGCTTTTCTGGAAGAACATCCGGGACTTGCGGCAGAGGATATTCCTTCAGACCTTCTGACAGCTTCCGGTTCCGGTCTGGATCCACATATCACACCAAAGGCAGCTAAGATACAGATTCCTTATGTAGCAGAAAATGCAGGATTATCTGAGGAAGAAGTGACTGAGATTGTGGAAGAAAATACAGAACACAAGGTACTTGGAATCTTCGGTGAGGAAAGAGTCAATGTGTTAAAGTGCAATCTGGCCATTGCCAATGCTATGGGAAATTTTAGAGTAGAGGGTCTATGGAAAAAGAAGAATATGAAAGACCGGATTCCAGTCAGCTTCTTCGCAGACTTCAGTTTGAGGAAGAAGAGAAGCTGAAGAAATCCAGGGGAAAATTAAAAATCTTTCTGGGCTATGCAGCAGGCTCCGGCAAAACCTATGCCATGCTAAAGGCTGCCCATGAGGCCAGGAAACACCATATTGACGTGGTGGCAGGATATGTGGAACCCCATGCAAGACCAGATACCCAGGCGCTGGTAAAGGGACTGGAAACCATTGCTCCCATGGAAATTGCATACAAAGGGGTAAAACTGCGGGAATTTGATTTAGACGCAGCCTTGAAGCGGAATCCCAGATTAATTTTGGTGGATGAGCTGGCGCATACCAATGTGAAAGGCTGTCGCAATGAAAAGAGATACCAGGACGTAAAAGAACTTTTGCGTGCTGGTATTGACGTGTATACAACCATGAATATCCAGCATTTAGAAAGCCTCAATGATATTGTGGGAAACGTTACCCATATTGAGGTGCGGGAACGGGTTCCGGACAAGGTCTTTGACCATGCAGACCAGGTGGAGGTCATAGATATTGAACCCGAAGAACTCATTGAACGGATGAAAGAGGGAAAAATCTATGGGCCTTTACAGGCAGAGCGGGCGTTGGAAAATTTTTTCGCAGGGAAAAGCTGGTTGCTCTTAGGGAAATTACTCTTAGAAGAACTGCAGACAGGGTAAACCGCATTGCAGAAGAGGAACGAAATGCCCTGGGTGAAATGGATTATCATACAGGCGAACATGTTCTGGTGTGTATCTCCCCATCCCCTTCCAATGCCAAGGTAATCCGTACAGCTTCACGCCTTGCTTATGCTTTTCACGCCAGCTTTACCGGAATTTATGTGGAAACGCCAAAAATGCAGGAAGCAGATGAAAAAATCAAGGCCGCTGTGAAAAATCATATGGATCTGGCAAGAGCCTTAGGGGCGGACATTGTTACCGTGTATGGCACGGATATTGCTTATCAGATTGTAGAGTATGCCATTGTGGGAAATATCTCAAAAATCGTAATGGGGCGCAGCAGAAAACAGTGGATGTTTGGAAAAAGTCGTTCTGAAGTGCTGGAACAGCTTACTTACCGGGCGCCCAATATTGATGTGTACATTATTCCGGATATGAAACATACAAAAGAGTATCGGGAAAAGGGAAAATCCAGTGAAAAAAAGAGGAATCCGGTAAAAAGGTTTTACTGGAGCTTGGAGAAATCACTGCCATTATGGCGCTTAGTACCATGGCGGCTTATATATTTCAATGGTTCCGGCTTTCAGAAGCAAATCTGATTATGGTATATATGGTTGGTGTGCTGTTGTCTTCCTATGTGGCAGACAAAAAAATTTTATGCCCTGTATTCTGCCTTGCTTAGTATGCTTTCCTTTAATTTTTTCTTCACAGAGCCTTATTTTAGCTTGAAGGCTTATGACAAAGGCTCCCCGGTTACCTTTGCTATGCTGTTTGCAGTAGGATTTTTTATGGCATCCATGACCAGGCAGTTAAAGGCTCAGACAAGAGAAAGTGCAAAAAAAGGCATACCGGACGGAAATTTTGCTGGAGAACAGCAGGAAACTCAGGCGCTGCCGCACCAGGGAAGAGGTGTGGAAACAGGTGGCAGCTCAGGTAGAAAAGTTACTAAATCTTTCCATTATCATTTATCCGGTGGATAAAAAATGGAAATCTGGAAGAACCAATGCTGTTTCCAAGAAAGGGTATGGGGCTTCCAGAATTGAAAGAAAATATAAATGGAAAAGAGCGGGCAGTGGCTCAGTGGGCAGCGTCCAACCGTCACAGAGCCGGAACCTGCACCCACACTCTGCCAGATGCAAATGCCATGTATCTTCCCGTTCAGTCAACAGAAGATGTGAAAGGGGTTATGGGAATT
>ENA-OPYU01000341-OPYU01000341.1-human-gut-metagenome-genome-assembly--contig:-NODE-341-length-18749-cov-7.109709_pt1 | contig 18749 bp, 17 predicted proteins | sample MGYA00242637_ERZ504482 | MGnify/ENA primary metagenome ERZ504482 (study PRJEB26092, sample SAMD00036237) | human gut metagenome | host: Homo sapiens | study: EMG produced TPA metagenomics assembly of... | reverse complement strand
ATTAAAACTGAATACTCGTGTCACTTTAATTCACCAAGATATTCTACAGTTTCAATTCCCTAACAAACAGAGGTATAAAATTGTTGGGAGTATTCCTTACCATTTAAGCACACAAATTATTAAAAAAAGTGGTTTTTGAAAGCCATGCGTCTGACATCTATCTGATTGTTGAAGAAGGATTCTACAAGCGTACCTTGGATATTCACCGAACACTAGGGTTGCTCTTGCACACTCAAGTCTCGATTCAGCAATTGCTTAAGCTGCCAGCGGAATGCTTTCATCCTAAACCAAAAGTAAACAGTGTCTTAATAAAACTTACCCGCCATACCACAGATGTTCCAGATAAATATTGGAAGCTATATACGTACTTTGTTTCAAAATGGGTCAATCGAGAATATCGTCAACTGTTTACTAAAAATCAGTTTCATCAAGCAATGAAACACGCCAAAGTAAACAATTTAAGTACCGTTACTTATGAGCAAGTATTGTCTATTTTTAATAGTTATCTATTATTTAACGGGAGGAAATAATTCTATGAGTCGCTTTTGTAAATTTGGAAAGTTACACGTTACTAAAGGGAATGTAGATAAATTATTAGGTATACTACTGACAGCTTCCAAGGAGCTAAAGAGGTCCCTAGCGCCTACGGGGAATTTGTATCGATAAGGGGTACAAATTCCCACTAAGCGCTCGGGACCCCTTGTAGGAAAATGTCCTAAGTGTGGCAACAATATTGTATTAAAAAAATTCGTTTTATGGTTGTTCAAATTATCCTGAATGTACCTTCACTTTAGCTGAACATTTTAGAAAGAAAAAAGCTCACCAAAACAAATGTAAAAGAATTACTAGAGGGAAAAGAAACCCTGGTAAAAGGAATCAAAACGAAAGATAGAAAGTCCTACAATGCCGTTGTAAAAATCGGAGAAAAGGGATATATTGATTTTATCTCTTTTTCAAAATAAGCATAAAAGCCCTTTAAAGAGGGCTTTTATATATTAATCACAAATCACTTATCACAAATCACAAGTGATTAATCACAAATCACTTGTGATTTGTGATTCCTAATGATACAATATTACTATACAAAAAAATGAATGGGGCGTAGTTATGGAGAAGGAAGAACTCAAAATACTTGAAGAATTAAGACGTATTTTAAACAGTAAAAATGAAGCGATTGTTATCTTAAACAATTATTTTAAAGGTGGTGTTGGAAAGTCAAAATTATCGACTATGTTTGCTTACTTGACAGACAAATTTAATTTAAAAGTTTTAATGATCGATAAGGACTTACAAGCAACATTGACAAAAGACTTAGCAAAAACATTTAAGGTAGAATTGCCACGTGTTAATTTTTATGAAGGACTGAAAAATGGAAACTTGGCTTCTTCTATTGTTCATTTGACTGATAATTTAGACTTGATCCCTGGCACGTTTGATTTGATGTTACTGCCAAAATTAACTCGCTCATGGACTTTTGAAAATGAAAGTAGATTGCTTGCTACTCTTTTAGCACCTTTAAAAAGTGACTATGATCTCATTATTATTGATACTGTACCAACGCCAAGCGTTTATACAAATAATGCAATCGTGGCAAGTGATTACGTTATGATCCCTTTACAAGCAGAAGAAGAAAGTACAAACAACATTCAAAACTATATTTCCTATTTGATTGATTTACAAGAACAGTTTAACCCTGGACTAGATATGATCGGTTTTGTTCCTTATTTAGTTGATACGGACAGCGCAACGATAAAATCAAACCTGGAAGAACTGTACAAGCAACATAAAGAAGATAACTTGGTTTTCCAAAATATTATCAAGCGAAGTAATAAAGTAAGTACCTGGTCTAAAAACGGAATTACAGAACACAAAGGCTATGACAAAAAGTTTTATACCATGTATGAGAACGTATTTTTTGAAATGCTTGAGCGAATCATTCAATTAGAAAACGAAAAAGAATAGAATCACAAATCACAAGTGATTAATCACAAATCACTTGTGATTTGTGATTGTTGATGATAAAATAAGAATAAGAAGAAATAGAAAGAAGTGAGTGATTGTGGGAAATTTAGGCGCACAAAAAGCAAAACGAAATGATACACCAATCAGTGCAAAAAAATGATATAATGGGAGATAAGACGGTTCGTGTTCGTGCTGACTTGCACCATATCATAAAAATCGAAACAGCAAAGAATGGCGGGAAACGTAAAAGAAGTTATGGATCAAGCCTTAGAAGAATATATACGGAAATATTTACCTGACAAACTTTAAAAGGAGTGAAAATGAAATGGCAGTTACGTATGAAAAACATTTGAAATAGAGATCATTAACGAATTATCGGCAAGCGTTTATAATCGAGTATTAAACTATGTTTTGAACCATGAATTAAATAAAAATGACTCTCAATTATTGGAAGTCAATTATTAAACCAATTAAAGCTTGCAAAACGTGTAAATCATTTTTGATTATTCTTTAGAAGAATTACAAGCCGTTCATGAGTATTGGCGGTCAATGAATCGTTACTCAAAACAAGATTTTGAATAAAGAGAAAGTGGCTTAATATGGCAAATATAGTCAATTTTACTGACAAACAGTTTGAGAATCGCTTAAATGATAATTTAGAAGAATTGGTTCAAGTAAAAAAGCGGTTGAATCGCCAACCGCTTTTTTACTTGGTGGGCAATCAGGGTCAGGGAAAACCAGTTTGCGAAGAAGATGATTGAGCAGGCAGGAACAAAGTGATAAATTCAAATTGTGAGGGAAAATACAGATGAATCAAGGAAGAATTATTGTGATTACAGGCTCACCGGGGACAGGAAAAACAACAACTGCGTCAATTGTCGCAAAGGAATCAGATATGGATAAATCAGTGCATATGCACACCGATGACATTTTTTTTCATTACTTAAGCAAAGGCGCAATACCACCACATTTGCCAGAATCCAACAAGCAAAATCTGGTTGTCATTGAAGCCTTTTTAGAAGCTGCAAAGCGATATGCTCGTGGCGGATATGATGTAATTGTAGATGGGATTGTCGGGCCATGGTTTTTGGAGCCATGGAAAGCTCTTGCCCAAGAAGATTACGAGGTACACTATATTGTATTAAGAGCGAGTAAAAAAGAAACTATGAAGCGAGCTGTGGAACGCTCAAAATTAGATAGAAAAACAAATATTGAATTAGTGGAAACAATGTGGGAGCAATTTTCCGGTTTGGGGATATATGAATCAAATGTCATAGACACAACTACATTCACAATTAAAGATACGGTTTCCGCAATAAAAGAAAGAGTTGCATGTGGGACGTCTTTACTATCTTAGACATTCCCATTTGTCAGGAAGATAGCAAAGCCAGCCGAGCCAGTCAACGGTCAAGATGAACGGCGCATTTCATGCGCCGCCGTTGACAGTCCCGCCCGTCTTTGCTAAAGGGTAATCAAGGCGGGAAAGCCTAAAATGGCTTCCCGCCCATTTCAATTTTTAGAAAAGAAACGCTCCAAAATCAGAAAGAGAGCGGCCAAGCACTTTGAGGGATTGGCCGCCTTGTCCACCCATTCAGCGGGACAGCGGGCGGAGGTCAAGGCCGGGTGTAAACCCGTTCATTTCAGCTTAGAAACCCTTCATAAAACGGGCTTATTTAGCGATATAAGGCTTTATAATAGAGAAGGAGTGAAACTTCTATTCAAGTTTAGAAACGCCTTCCATTAGTCCGAAAGAGACCTTAGAAAGAGAATTAAATCGTAAAGTATCAGGGAAAGAAATTCAACCGACTTTGGAGAGAATAGAGCAAAAAATGGTTCAAAATCAACACCAAGAAACCCCTGAATTTAAAGCAATTCAACAAAAATTGGAAAGCTTGCAGCTACCTACACCACCAATACCCAAAACACCTAAACTTCCAGGACTTTAAACCTTAAAAAATGGAAAAGAGTAGTTACCAAAAAAGCGGTAACTACTCTTTTTTATAAAAACCTTTCCTCATGTTTGAAAAGCTGATCGAGAAATAAAGCACACAACGGTATTCTTTCTTTTTTCAGTTGGTACATTTTGCAGTCTGTAACGTGTCATTTACTGTTTGTTACCTTAACATATCCAGTCGAAAACACAAGGGTATATAAACGAGCAAGCTCGCCCTTGTGTTTTCTTTGTGTCTATGTTGCGTTCTCGTCACAGCAAACGACACGAACACACTGGCGAAAATGAACCAACAAAACGAAAAAAGAAAGGAGCGTATACTTCACAGACGGTGTTAAGGATACTTACCAGATGAAACCGTACATTGCACCGACCGCTGCTGAGTTGGAACAATTTCTTTCCTCTCTAAATTAAATCTTGCCGAAGCAGTGATGTGTCAGACTTTCCTGACACATCGCCGCTTTGCACTTCACAAAATCCGCTGCCAGGAGGTGATGAAATGAGTATGGTAAATGCTGACTCCGTTCAGCTATTCGCAATGCTGGAAAAAAATGCAGGATTCCATTTCCTCCATCGAAACTACCAAAAAATCTGTAAAGATGAAATATGAACAGTTAGGTGCTGGATGGCAAGATAAAAAATACAACGAGTTGGGCGTGGTTGTAAGAGACTGCAACAAGGCTCTCAATGACATATTGGTAATTATGCTTCAAGCAGAAAAATATGTGGCTTTACTCGCCAAGAGCCTTAGTGAATACGAAAGTGTTCAACTAGGATCTACAAATGGAATATCTGCAAGCACACCTCAGACCAGTAGTTTTGCTGTTACACCATCAAGTGCAGATACAACCACCTTTGAGTCAAATACCTTTGGTTCTAATCTTGCATTTGTTCAAGACAGACTATCAGCTGAACGATATTTTTCCCGTGGAAATCACTATGAAGAATATCGAGATTATTGGGAGAACGGGAACTATACCTTTTCTCGAAATGAAAATCCAGAACTCGTATACGTTAGAGCAAGGGATATTGAAGGAGTTTATCTCAGTGACCGAGAACTTGGGAACCCGGAAGGATTTTGGACACGGAATGGTCGAGAGGGATGGTCGAGAGAAAACATTCTAAGGCGAGCTTCGCACATCCAAGATGTTCGTCAAAATACTGAGTCAGGAATGTCTTTGGATGAGCTTTCACAAAACCCAGTGTTAGATGATACCATTCGTAGCTATTACAATAATCCTGTCCAGGTTGCGCAGGTAGGTTCTTATTATGTATTTCAGAGTGATGGGCGACATCGAACACTTGCAGCTCAATCGCTTGATACATATATCCCGGTTTTAGTAACAGGTAGCTACACTCGAAATGATTAACAAATGAGGAGGTGAGTGTTTGAGCAACGTAAATGCTGATGCAACTCAATTACTGACAATACTGAAAAATATGCGGACCTCCATTTCTTCTATCGAAACTACAAGAAGTTCTGTGAAGATGAAATATCAGCAATTGGGAATTGGATGGAATGACAAGAAGTACGATGAGCTGGGAACTATCGTAAAAGATTGCAACAAAGCCCTGAATGATATTTTACAGATTATGCTTCAGGCCGAAAATACGTTGCTTCACTTGCCAAAAGTGTACAAGAATATGATAATGTTAATTTGGACACTCCTTCTGCACGAAATTCTTTCCTCCAGGGTCTGCAAACACCTAATGTTGGTAATTCGTCTTATCAGTATTGCCTTGGCGTGCTAACCCAAGGTAGCACACCAGACGGATATATCGCTGTTATATCACAACGCCATGAAAATGCAGAGCAGAATGTCAGAGAAGTGTTTGACCATTTCGCTGGTAAACTGATGATACAAGATTCTGAATATCCACCGGATCAGACAGCACATTACTCACCGGGAAATTATATAGGGCATTCACGAGGAGTCTACTACAATGCAGCTTCTGATATGACAAATCCAAGAGGTGCAGGAACAACTTATTTCCACGAGCTTGCTCACATGATCGACCATGCTTCGTGCAACTATCGGAGCAATCTATCCAATACTCCAGAATTTGCTGAGGCACTGGTTGAGGACGGACAAAGAATCCTGAGCTTATATAACAATCTTCCAGTGGAAAAGCAAACTGCTTTTCTGACCCGTATTAGGCAGGATTCAGCTCACTCCTTCTCGGACTTAATTGATGCGACAACAAATGGTCAATTGCACGGAAATTATGGTCACTCAAGGAACTATTGGACGAGACCGGGCAATCTACAAGCAGAAGCCTTTGCCCACATTTTTTGAAGCGTCTATGGGAGACCAAGGCAAATTAGAGCTATTAGCAAATTTCTTTCCTACAGCGTTTGGTATTTTTTCTTCAATGATTGATTCTATTAGACCAGATAATCATGTTAGGGTCTTGAGCAGAGAAAGGTAGGTGCATACAATGGACAAAAACAAGAGCGTTGCAGATTTTATGAATAGCTTCCTTAATACACCTGAACCGAAAATTGATAATGAGTATTATGAAATCGAAGAACAGTATTTTCGGCAATTCGGTCATGGTGTCCCAAGGGAAATGTTGCCTGATAGCATTTCAACGGAACAAATTAAACAAGCCATGAAAAAATGCATTCTTTCCAAAAAGGATAATCTCTTTGAACTATTAGGCATCATTATCAACGATAATTATTTATATTAAGAAAAGGAACGACGACATGGATGAAGACAACATTATAACTTTGAATGATGAGAATGGGAACGAAGTTGAATTTGAATTTCTTGACTTAATACCGTATCGCCAGAACGAATATGTTGTCCTGCTTCCTATTGGAGATTCGGATGGGCAAGTTGTTATTTTGCAGCTGAAAGAAATTGACGATGAAACAGAAGAATATGTTGGTGTTGAAAACGAATTTGTGTTAGAGACTGTCTTTGCTCTGTTCAAAGAGCGAAACAAAGATTTCTTTACATTTGAGTAATTAAACAATGCAAGCTCAAACCAACAACACGATAAAAGGGGGTGCATTATGGATATTTGGCATCGTGTAGGCAGAATTGTTCGCTTCTCAAACTTAGGAACTCTTCTGTTCTTTACTCTTAATATTCTGCTGATTGTTGCTGTGTTCGGTTCGTCAGGAAGCATTGTTGAACTGATTTGTATTTACTTTTTCACAGTAGCTATCAGCTTATCCCCATTAGGCGAAATGTGCCTGGCTGCCTTCGCAGGAGCAAGCGATATAAAAAGAGTAGATATAAAACTTCGAGTTGTCCCGCTGGTTCAATATGTTTTAGATAAAGCAAAAGAGAACACATCATACTGTCCTAAAAAAGTGAAAGTGAAGATTATCCATGATCCTGCTCCAAATGCATTTGCTCTAGGTAGGCAAACACTATGCATAACTGACGGATTGCTTTTACTCTCCGATGATATGATACTTGGAATTCTCGCCCATGAGATCGGACATCTCTCATACGGACATACTGTTATCCAATTATTGATTGGCGGGGGCAATATATTTATATCCGGGTGCCTCCTGTTAATCAAAATATCCTACTGGATTTTTTCTGCAATCATGGGGCTGTTCGCAATATGCTCTCGTAGTGGTGTAATGGGTATAATTACCGCAGTTTTCGCAGGAATATCAACAGCACTTTCTTGGTTATGGGTAAAGTTCTGTATGCTTTTTCTGATGTGGTCTATGAGACAAAATGAGTATCTGGCTGATGAATTTGCTTATAAAATTGGTTTTGGTCTTGAATTAGCGACGGTATTAGACCAACATATCTCAGATGTTCCGCATGATGGTTTTCTCAGTGCAATATACTCAACTCATCCATGCAACGATGATAGGGTTGCAGCATTGCAAAATTTAGGTGTACCCTATTCTCGATACTAAATTCATAATCTCACAAATTGGCAAGCAGTGTAAACCTGTACAGGTTCACTCATTTTCTCGATTTTCCCTTCGGTGCAATCTTCGCAAATTTGCTTGTTGGGGAAGCATCCCCAATCCCCTTTGAACATCATCTGCCGATGATGGCTACACGATTTTCAATCGTTTCTCAAAGAACAGTAGAATAAAAATTTGCCCATGGTTGAAAGCACCGAAATCGAAAAGCAAAAAAGCAGCCACGATCCGCACCCTTTGGGGAGTGCAGACCGTGGCATTTTTGCTTTAACGGAAGTCTTCTTTTCCTCTTTCTCTTTCTCGTTTTTCCTGCTCTTTCTGCCTGTCGATATTCAAAATCGTTTCAACCGTCCGTTTGGCAATCAGCAGTTCTTCTTTCTCTTTTCTGATCTGACGGTACTCAGCGTAGTCCTGCTTTTCTGGACTGCCAGCTGATGAAACTCCTCATACAATGATTGCATGGACGGGAGCTTTGTAATCTGCAATTCGTCAAAGGCTTGCTTTGCCGCTTTATGAATTGTGATTTCCTGACGGTGTTCCTCAAAGAACTTTTTTGCTATATCCAGACTTGCGGTACTCGATATAAATTTGCCTTGTGTTGCGATAATTTTTTCGATGTGCTGCTGCAACGCCTGAACCTCAACCATACGTTTCTCTGCGATCTTGATAGAATCAGAAAGCGCATCGAACCGGGCAGACAGATTTTCAATATGAGCAGTCAGATCGTCGTAGTTGCCCAAGCCTTTTTCTTTCAGTAGGATTACCGTTCGGGCAGCTTCTTTTCGGTTGAACTTCTTCGCCCACTTTTCATAACCGACCGTCTTGCCCTCGGCCATCTTTGCCTGAATATCAATCAGCATCTGGAACTGCTTCGGGCAGGAGCCTTGGCAGAGCCGCCTTTTGATTTGTGCAGGTTCTTGCCGGAGATAACCGCTTGAATTTCCTCTTTGCTATATCCTTCGCCCAGGGAACGCAGCCGAATGAAACGCTTCTGATTCTCGCCCTTGAACGCAGGCTGCTTTCCATCCTTGAACTCAAATCCCATGTCAGCCAGAGCCTGAACAAAGCCATCAAAGCTCTTTGGTTTCTGCTTCAGCACCGCATCAATCGCATCACATAATTCGTCACGCTGGGTACGCTTCTTGGGATAAACAGTTCTTTTCTGGCGCTCCCGATACGGCTTCGGTGTAATAATGGACAGCCCGTGTTCCAGGCAAACCATATCACTGAGTCTTTGCACCGCCAGACCGGAAAGAAAGAAGTTTTTGAATTTCCGTGTGGCATCCAGCGAGGTCGAATTATAAATGATATGATTGTGAATGTGGGATTTGTCGATGTGGGTCGCAACGATGAAAGCGTGTTTTCCCTTTGTCCATCGCATCGCTGTTTCATAGCCGACTTGGTTCGCTTCTTCCGGGGTGATTTCTCCCGGCTTAAAGGACTGGCGTATCTGGTATGCGATGATATTGTTCTTCTGCTGTCTGCCGGTAATATGCTGATACTGCCGTTTGGAAAGCAGAAATTCCTCATCTGCTGTCTTTGGATCACACTCATAGGAACTGATAAATTCGCCATCATTGGTTTTTGCGGCATTTTGTGAGTAGTCGGTTCTGTCTGCCAAACATTGAGCGACCGTCTTTCCCTTATTCACATGGAGTGCAATCAATCTTGTCGCTGCCATTCCCATCACTTCCTTCCCAAAAAGAAAAAGCCACCGGTCGGTGACTTTTCTCTGATATTATCTTATGACCTGATAAATGCTCCCAGACTTTCTCCAATATTCTCGACTTTCATAACAGCCCAGACGAGCAAGAACACCGCTGCTATTGTCGCAATTCCAAGAACCACAAGAATAAGCAGGGACTGCCACAAAGCCTTTACAATGCAGTAAATCGCAGATCCGCCAATGACCAAGAGCAATAAACCAATTACATAGGACACAACATTTGTAAGCAGATTTCCAAGAATGCAAATCACTTTTACAACGAACAGCACCGGCAGTGCCAATATCTTCAATACCAGCTTCATAGGCTCAACCCCTTTCTTTTAATTATATTGTACAAGGGTATCTGCCATAACGCAATGATGTCAACCCTTATGTAAAAGCCGCAGCCGAAACTGCGACTTCCCAACAAGTTGTCGGATTACTGGATTGAGGACAGGCGAACAAGAACTTCTCTCATGTCCGTCCAGATCTCCTCCAGCCGTTTTTGCAAATCCTCAATGTCAGCACGATAGATGCTGCCTGTTTCGTTCGCTCGCTTTGCGTACTGGTTCAGGTTGTTGGAGCAGATTCGCAGGAGCGAAACCAGGGCTTTCACATCCTGCAAATCCAGTCTGATACAGTAACCATCCAGAGCCATTTTCCGCAGATAGGCTCCCATGCTGCGGATGCCAAGCTCGTCCATCTTCTCATGGATTCGCTCGACCTCCTCCTTGGATGCAAGGAAATGAACATCCTGATCTCGCTTTGCCATTACAACACCTCCTCACGGGTTTCAGAGTATTTTGCAGGCGGGATATGCTCCGCTTTGGATTTCAGATCAGCCAACACAGAAGGACGCTCTGACTCGCTTCTTTCGTCACGATTTTCCACAGAGTCCTCCATATTCAGGGCTGCATCCAGTTCTGCCAGTCGCTGACTTTTGGCTGTCAGCTCTGCTTCCTGCGGGAACGGTTTTCCAACCTCCGCCTTGGCTGCTTCCTGCTGATTGTAGAGATTATTCAACTGCTCATTGGCTCGTTCTAAGCGCTCAAGGATGCCTGCAAGGGCATTGTCCAGTCGGGTGATATTTCCTCGTGCGTCCGTTCCAAGGGCTACTCTGTGGCTCACAGCGCCCTTCAGGGTCACATCGAACTCGTTCCGGAAACTGTCAAACGAAAGCTCCATCTGAAAGCCACGGTAACTGCCAAGAGGAACCGGATCGGCACTTTTCGTGTCCTTACAAGCCGCAAGGAGGATTTCACCGGCATCTGCCTTTTCGGTGTAGGCTTTGCCCATGATTTCCATGCCGCAAAAGCCATCGGCAATCTGCGGGTGTGCTTCCACGGTTTTAATATCAGCTTCAAAGCCATGAATATAGCCTGTCTGCTTTTCAATCTCAGCCGGGAAGTATTTCAGAAGCTTATCTTCCATACGGTACTGCTGGCTCTGGTGGTCAGCTTTCAGCACCTTCAGCCTTGCCACATCAATGTCCAAGTCCATCTTTTCCTTGATAAGCGGATTGCCGGCACACAGCGCCTTGATCTCCGCATAGGACAGCGCCTGCTCATCCACATCGTCACAGGAGCGAACCGGTGATTTGGAGGTCATAATCTGAGAAATAAACTTCTGCTTGTTTTCCAAGGTCTGATACAGGTAGGCATCGAAGGTTCCCTCGGTCACATACTGATACACCTGAACCTCTTTGTTCCGGTTGCCCTGACGGATGATACGACCGTTTCTCTGGGTCATATCAGACGGACGCCAACCCACATCCAAGTGGTGAACTGCCACCAATTTGTCCTGGACGTTGGTTCCTGCACCCATCTTTTGCGTACTGCCAAGAAGCACTCGCACCTGCCCGGTACGAACCTTGGCAAAGAGGTCTTTTTTGCTTTGCCTCGGTATCTGCATCATGGATAAAGGCAACTTCTTCCGCAGGCACACCGTTTGCAATCAGCTTGGTTTTGACATCATCATAGACATTGAAGGTTCCATCATTTTTCGGTGTGCTAAGGTCGCAGAACACCAACTGGGTCAATTTGTCAGCCTGACCGTCCTGCCAGATACGCAGGATATTTCCCACGCAGGCATTGAGCTTGCTGTCAGGGTCATCGGGTAACAGGGTGTTCATTAGCCGCTGATCCAGTCCCAATTTTCGTCCGTCGCTGGTAATCTTGAGCATATTATCGACGGACGGGTCTACAATACCGGCATGAACATCTGCTGCTCTCTCTGAAAGGGAAGCCACCATATCCTTCTGGTACTCAGAGGGCTGAACCACAACCGTTTCAAACTTTGCTTCGGGAACAGGGAGATGCAACTGGTCAGAGGTCTTGATGTCGGCAACCTCCTTGAACATATTCATCAGTTCAGGCAGGTTGAAGAACTTCGCAAATCGGGTTCTGGCACGATAGCCGGTTCCCTCCGGTGCAAGCTCAATCGCAGTTGTTGTTTCTCCGAAGGTCGATGCCCAGGAATCAAAATGGGTCAGGTTCTTTTGCTGGAGCGTACTGTACTGGAGATAGCGCATGACCGTATAAAGCTCGGTCATCGAGTTACTTACTGGAGTACCGGTTGCAAAGATCACACCACGCCCGCCGGTCAGCTCATCCATATAGCGGCACTTCATAAACATATCCGAAGATTTCTGGGCTTCGGAGGTGGACAGACCTGCCACATTTCGCATTTTTGTGTAGAGGAACAAATTCTTGAACGCATGGCTTTCGTCCACAAACAGCCGGTCTACACCCAACTGCTCAAAGGTAATGACATCATCTTTCTTGTCAGCGGCAAGGAGCTTGTCCAGTCTGGCTTCCAATGATTTTCGTGTTTTCTCCATCTGCTTGATCGTGAAGTTTTCGCCACGCTGCCATTTCAGCTCCGCAATCGCACCCTCGATCTCATCAATCTGCTCCCGCAGCTGCCGTTCCTGTCGTTCGGCAGAAAGCGGGATTTTTTCCAAACTGGCTGTGACCGATGATGACTGCATCATAGTCACCCGTTGCGATACGAGCGCAGAACTTCTTACGGTTTGCTGTTTCAAAATCCTTCTTGGTGGCAACAAGGAGCTTGGCACTCGGATAGAGGTGCAGGAACTCGTTTGCCCACTGTAAGGTCAAGTGATTCGGCACAACGAACAGGGATTTCTGGCTCAATCCAAGCCGTTTACTCTCCATAGCCGATGCAGCCATCTCGAAGGTCTTGCCCGCACCAACTTCGTGTGCAAGCAGCGTATTTCCACCATATAGCACATGAGCGATAGCATTTCTCTGGTGTTCACGGAGGGTAATATCCGGGTTCATGCCGCCGAAACGGATATGAGAGCCATCATACTCACGAGGTCTGGTGGAGTTAAAAAGTTCGTTGTACTTGGTGGAAAGGGTTTCTCGTCTGTGCGGATCTCTCCAAATCCAATCTCGGAACGCATCCTTGATTGCCTGCTGTTTCTGCTGTGCCAGGGTAGTTTCTTTTTTATTGAGGACACGCTTCTGCTTACCATCTGCATCTTCAATCGTATCATAGATACGAATATCCTTCAGATTCAGCGTTTCCTCCAGAATCCGATATGCGTTGGCTCGCTCTGTACCGTAGGTGACATACGCCGCCACATCGTTGTAGTTGGGAGAACTCTTACCGTTGATGCGCCACTCTGCGGTCAGCTCGGAGAACTTGACCTCAATGGAACGGCGCAAGTAATACGGCGTTTCAAAGGTTTCCTCCATGAACTGCTGAATATAATCGGCATCAATCCATGTTGCACCCAAACGCACATCAATCTCGGACGCATCCAAGTCCTTCGGCTGTGCTTTCTGCAAGGCTTCCACATTGATGTGGAAGGAAGAATCCCTGTCTGCCGCCATCTGTGCGACACGCAGCTTGCTTCTTACATCACCGGAAAGGTAATCATCGGCAGTCTGCCATCCAACTTCCACAGCATCGGGAGCCATCGGGTCTTTGAAGATCACCCCTCGAAGCTCTGCCTGAATCGCATCGTATTCTCCAGGTGTTCCAAGCAGCTGTGCCATAAACGGCAAATCCACCTTGCCACGCTCACCGATAGAGATTGCCAGAGCTTCGGACGGCGTATCCACGCTCGTCACTCTGCGTTCCGGCTTGATGGTTCGCTTGGTGAACATATCCGCCTTGCTTTTCAGATTGCCGTCCTCATCCACATTTTCCAGAGAACACAGGAGATAGTAGGAGGAATCGTCAGCAAATGCCTGACCATTGGCTCGATTATTGATAAGCCCGTTCTTTGCGGCAAACGCATCGTAGGCATCATTCAGTTCTGCCTGTTTCTGAGTAATCATTTCATCCGGGTAATCCTCAAGCTGATATTCGATCAGCTCGTTGACGATACCACGAAGTTCCACCATGCCCATCACACGGTCTTTTGCTTTCTCATTCAGGTCTACACGGCGCATCAGGGAGTTTTCACGGAAGTACACATTGCCATCCACCACGGTATAAGAGAAATTCTTTACATCCGGGGTTGCAGGAATGGTTTCGATTTCCTTACCCTTGTCAGCTTCGGGAAGCTCCACAGCCTGATAGGTTCCTTGGATGTGGGAAACTGCTTCTTTCAGAAGTTCGGACAGTTCCATGCCCTCAATGGGACGCACTGTAATGTCCATGCCGTAGGCGGTACTTTCTTCCACCGTATCGCCCAGAACCATTTCAGGATGAGCGACAAAGTAGCTGTTCATGGTGTGTCCTTCTTCGGTGCGGTCAAGGTTTACCCATTCCGGTACAATGTCAATCGGATGGTCACGCTTTTGCAGGAACAGGATGTCGGACACGACTTCCGTGCCTGCGTTTTTCTTAAAGGCATCGTTTGGCAGACGGATTGCACCAAGCAGTTCCGCCCTCTGCGCCATATATCGCCTTGCGTCAGAGTTCTTGGAATCCATGGTGTAACGGCTTGTCACAAAAGCGACCACACCACCGGGACGAACCTGATCCAAAGCCTTGGCAAAGAAATAGTTGTGAATGGAGAATCCCAGCTTGTCATACGGCTTGTCGGACACTTTGTAGTTGCCGAAAGGGACATTACCCACAGCCAGATCGTAAAAGTCTCGGCGGTCTGTCGTTTCAAAACCGGCTACTTTGATTTCTGCGTTGGGATAGAGCTTCTGAGCAATTCTGCCGGTGATGGAATCCAGTTCCACACCATACAAACGGCTGCTCTGCATTTCAGGAGGGAGCATACCAAAGAAGTTGCCGATACCCATAGCAGGCTCCAGAATATTTCCTGTTTCAAAGCCCATCTGTCCGACCGCATCGTAGATGGAGCGAATGACCGTAGGGCTGGTGTAATGTGCGTTCAGGGTGGAAGCTCTTGCCGCAGCATATTCATCTTCGGAAAGCAGGTTTTTCAGTGTCTGATACTCCTTCGCCCAATTTCCCTTGTCCGGGTCAAAGGCATCTGCCAGACCGCCCCAACCGACATAATTCGACAAAATCTCCTGTTCTTCGGTAGTGGCGTTCCTGTTCTCGCTTTCCAGTTTGAACAGAGTTTCAATGGCTGCGATGTTTCTTGCGAATTTCTGCTTCGGTCCACCTTCACCGATGTTGTCATCCGTGATGTGGAAGTTCACCGCAGGAACAGGTGGGATTTCTCTGGTGGTGATGGACTGCTCAAGCTGAGCGATAATGTCCATGACTTCGGCATTCTGCCATCCGTCCACCTGGGCATAATCCTGAATGATGGTGTCCTTTCCATCTACGCACTGTACGAAGTCCAGACTACCCGGCAGATCTCTGGTATTCATTGCACCCAGGGCTTTTCTCTGCGTGTCAGGAAGTGCATAGTAGGCTCGCAGGGCATCATCAAAGGAACTGTATTCCTTGATGTCCAGCGCACCCCGCTTCTGAATGTCCTCGGCAACATAAAAATGATCGATGAAGTGTTCCGGTTCCTGCTGTTCGGGTTCCGCACTGGCTCTGACCTGTGCGTGTGCCTTTTCGTCAGGGTAGTCCCCATAGATACGGATGCACTTATGCTCCTGCTGATCGTAAACGGCAGCACCATCGTACTTGAATCCGTCATCCTCCATGGTTCCGTCCACATAGCCCTGGGCAGCTTTTTCCGCTTCTTCCAGAGTGTAGTAGTCCAGTTTATCATCGAAGCCGTTTTCAAAGTGATGGTAGGCGGCAACCAGATAGCGGGGAGCCATGCGCTCCTCGTAGCTGTTAATCATCTCAGGTGTCAGCCATTCTGGTTTGTCGGGAATCATTTCATACAGCTCACGCATCTTGGCAATCTGTGCATGGCGGTTGCCTGCCCACAGATGCTTTTCGCTGTGCTGTCCTGCACCAAGGAAGTATTCGCAGTCCATACGCAGACGGTCTAACAGCTGATACTCAGGGGTGTAGTCCCTCGGTTCGGTTTTGCCCAGAAAATCCTCTGTAACGGGCTTTTCTTCGGTTTGGGCATCAACCCTTACCGCATGGTTTCTTTCGTCCTGAGAGAGCATACGCTCGAAATTCTCACGATTCTCGGCACGGAAGATGGGATAAGCAAGCGTAGGGTCACGCAGCTGAACTTCTCTGTCCGTGATCTGCTCCACACGGAAAGCTGTATCGTCCAGATATACCGTGTCACCGACCTGATAATTCCATTTCGGTTCCTCGGAAGCAGATGCTTCCACAACTTCGGCAGGCTCTGCCACAGGCGCTTCTGGCTGAACCGACTCCATCGCAGCTACGGACTGACGAACTTCCTCCAAATAGTCATTGGCAAGCCATTCGTCCGTGAAGTATTCCGTAACGCCTTCCGGGTCTACATAGTAGTCATCGGTCTGATTATCCCAGATCGCATACTCGCCATCCTCGGTATCAATCACTGCGAAACGGTCATAAACATCTTCCAACGGATCAGTTTTAGCTTCTTCGATAGCCTGTCGTTCCGCTTCTTCCTCCGGGCTGAGGTAGCGTCCCTTTCGTATCAGACCGTCGATTCTCTGCACCACCTGCGCCCAGGACATCTGCAATTTATCGCAACCGCTCTTGGTGTAAGCAACACCCTTGGCATCGTGATCCTGACCGCTGTGCGTTGCACCAGAGCAGGCATGGGAATGACCACCGGTTCCGTATTCATGCTTCAGGAAGTCCATCTTTTCCTTGGCAGAATGATTCTCCTGCCAGTAGTTATAAATACGGGCTTTACCACCGGAAAAGCCGCTTCCACGGGTCAAGTCTGCATTGACTTCATCATCCGTAATGAACTGGCGGACAAGGGGCATCTGCATCATATCGGTCTGATACTCACGCAAAGGCATATTCAACTCATACAGCTGTTTCTGAATGAGATTCAGCTTGTGATAGTGAAAACGAAGCAGATCGGGATTTTCCGCAAGGGTTTTTCTAAATTCCGAATACTGCTGTACCAAGGTTGCGTGGAAACGAGGGTCATCCAACTTTTCAGCCAAGTCTGCGGTTTCGTCAGGGAAACCACGAAACGGTTCCTGATGAAGAATTGCCAGATAGTTGCTGGAACGGGCTTCTTCACTCAAATCGTGATAAAGATGCCACAGGGATTCTGCCAACTTCTGACGCTCATATCCGGATGCTTCTACCAGTTCCACATTAGTTGCGAACCGACCATTTTCAAGCAGTTCTCCAATGCGCTCGGCAACCGTTTCCCAAGAAACGATCTGCGCTCTGGGGCTGTCAATGGCAGAGGAACCTTTGGCAAGGTGGATACCGTCCTCGGCATACCACGCACAGATATTCCCGCTATCTTCTTTCAGACCATAGCCGCCGTGATAGACCTGCTTTAAGGTCTGAACGATTTCTTCCAACGGCTTCTGCTTCATATATTCCAGCGCTACGACTTTTCGGGCTTCATCGGTATTGCTACCAAGCAGAAGGAAGTGGTCGATTTCTTCCTGGGCAAAAGAAAAAGCAGAGGGCGTAAAGCTCTCTGCTCGGTCGATAAAACTGATTTGTTCATTTTCGGAGAGGAAAAGGTTCAGACTCAGCTGTTGATAAGCTCCGTCATCACGACTTCCTCCGCCTGTGCTTTCAGGCTGTTCATGTGCTGCACCCACGCCATCTGCTGCGTTTCCTTGTCCGGTGCGGGGCTGTCCTTCAGGTACTGCTCCATCAGAAACTCCACTCTGGCTTTCGCTGTTTCCTCGATCTCCCACAGGTGCGGGAACAGGCTCTCCGTCAGAATCATGTCGTTCAGGAGCATCGGATTGTTCTGTTCCAAAAATGCTCGACGCATCCTGCCGTACTTGCCCAGAGGTTTCTCTCCCTCGTTCTCCAACTGAAGGTTCGGAATCTGATAATCTCCGGCCTGTCTGTAAGTCATCTCGCTCATAATCTGTACTCCTTTCGGTAGCTTTAATCTGCTCATGTTCTCCAATCGCTTTTTCGATTTCCTGAAACATCCTTGTGCTGATGGCATTCACCGCAGTACCAAGGGCATTTACCGTCTGTCTGGTGTTAAAATCAAACACCTTCTGGAAATCCTCATGCTCGAAGTAGTTGTCGGGACTTTCCACGAACCGGCAATACATCGTATAGGATACGCTGTTTGCCACCGCATTTTTGAAAGCTACTTCGATGTTGAGTTCATCATACTCCTCAAGGAAGCTGTTGGCAACGATGTCGAGGAACTGCTTTTTGTAATCGTCCCAATACTCAGCCGCCAGTGCGGATGCAATATCTTCAAGCTGTGCTTCCAGTACCCCGTCAGCGGCAACACCGAAGGTACGCTCCATCGCTTCCATGACATAGGAGCGGTTTTCAGGCGTCACCTCCCACGGTTTCAGTTCCGGGGAAGAACGGCGAACGCCGGTATCCGCCACATCAAACACATAGCGCAGATACGGTTTATCCCTGTTCATCACAAACAGAGCAATGCCGGTAGAGCCACGCTTTACATATCTGCGGTAATTTTCAGCGTTCCAGTCCTCATAGGGCTTGCAAAAGGTCGCATTGGGGCGCTGAGCATAAATCATCACCTGTTCCGGATAGGTGAACTCATAGTTGCGGGACATCGTTCTCAAAAACGAAGTCCAGTTATCTGTGTTCGAGGTGATTTTCCCAATCGTTTCTTTTGCTAATCCGGAATAAAATCGCTCTTTTGCGTTCATTGTATCCCTCCAATCCTATCAATCCGGATAAAGGTTCAGCTTCTCAAAGGCGGCATCGTCCATGGCTGAAACTTTACGGAGAACCGAGTCTGCCAAAGCAAAAAGCTCTGACTCGTCCTCCGA
>ENA-OPYU01000339-OPYU01000339.1-human-gut-metagenome-genome-assembly--contig:-NODE-339-length-18777-cov-4.553405_pt1 | contig 18777 bp, 21 predicted proteins | sample MGYA00242637_ERZ504482 | MGnify/ENA primary metagenome ERZ504482 (study PRJEB26092, sample SAMD00036237) | human gut metagenome | host: Homo sapiens | study: EMG produced TPA metagenomics assembly of... | reverse complement strand
CCATTTCTTTCATATGTGGTGTCAGTACAAATGGCATTTTTTTCATTTTGGAAGAATGTTCCATATGATCCGCCAAAAGATTCAAACCGTCTGCATCGATCACACATGGGACCTCTGCATATTTCATCAAATAAGAAAGTATCTGCCCGGCGGTCCTGCTTTTTTCCAAGTCCGCATCCGATACAGATTACATCTGCCCACTTCAAAAGACTTTGCAGTTTTTCTTCCTCATATTCTGTATAGGTGGATACGATCGCTTCCGGTAAGAGCTGCTGCAAAATCGTCCGGTTCGATTCTTCTGTATAGATCTGTACCAGACCGCCACCACTTATATAAGCTGCACGTGCACTTAAGTATGCCGCACCAGACATCCCCTTACTGCCCGTGATCATCAGAATCTTTCCATAACTTCCCTTGTGGGAATTCTTTTTCCGATCCGGAAGAAATTTGGAAAGATCCGATTTTTCCAATGTGTAACAGACTTCCGGATTTTCTTCAAAAAGTTTTGTCCCGATCCCGATTTCCACAGGGATTACCTCGCCCGCATAATCGGATCCCGGAAACAAAACAGTTCCCAGTTTCTCACATGCAAAAGAAACTGTCAAGTCCGCATGAAATGCCGTTCCCAGCACCTGTCCGTCAAAAGAGCTGATTCCTGACGGAATATCGATTGCCACTTTCTCTGCATGTATCTGGTTCATTTCTTCGATCACATCTTTATAATGCCCCTCGATCGTCCTGCTTAAACCTACACCAAACACAGCATCTATGACAACAGTATATTCTTTTGGGGGAATGTTTGTGACAACGGAAACACCCAGATTGGATGCGATCTGCCTCTGCTGTCTGCATTCTTCACTCATGGATGTTTCTTTCCCTGCAAAAACCGCACACACATCTTTTCCCTCCAGATAAAGAAGTCTTGCAACGGCGAATCCATCTCCACCATTATTTCCACTTCCGCACACAACAAGACAGTGATCCAGACTGAATTCCTTTCTCTTTCATCACTTCCACTGATTTTCAGAGCTGCCCGCTCCATCAATACCAGAGAAGGAATCCCGATCTTTTGAATCGTATATTCATCCGCTCTCTGCATCCACGCTCCGTCTGGTAAATATCTCATACCCGATCTCCCTTCTGCTCCTGAAAAGAAAGGACGTGCAGCCAGATATTTTCCGACCACACGCCTTTGCACATGAACTGAGTTATTCTTACTTGTTTTGTTCTTCCCGGTGACGACTGACATTATATGACAGCTTCATCAGACTGTCTGAAAGATGTACGCTTTCTACGATCACATCTTTTGGCAGATTCAGATCTGTATGTGCAAAATTCCAGATAGCCTGGATTCCATTGTCCACTAATAACTCTGCAACTTCTTTTGCTTTCGATTTTGGAATCGTCAGTGCTGCAATCTCAATCTCATTGTTCTGAAGAAATTCCTGCAGCTCATCCATCATCCGTACCGGAATTCCGCGGATGGCAACTCCTTCAAGCCGGGGATTCACATCAAAAAGTCCTTTTAAAATAAATCCGCCTTTTTCAAAAGAGGCATAATTAGCAAGAGCCTGTCCCAGATTACCTGCACCTATGATAATGAAATTGTGGCTTCTGTCCAGTCCGAGAATCTTGCCGATCTCCGTATATAAATATTTTACATTATACCCGTATCCCTGTTGCCCGAATCCCCCGAAATTATTGAGATCCTGTCGAATCTGGGATGCCGTGACATGCATCTTCTTACTTAGATCGTTGGATGAGATCCTCTCCACCTGATCTTCCATCAAATCTCCAAGGTATCTATAATATCTGGGGAGCCTGCTGATAACTGCACGGGATATTTTTCTTTCTTCCACTGATTGTACCCTCCAATTTTAATCTTTTCTTATTATATAGAATTGTGAAAGATAAGTCAAACTTTTATATTGTATTTTGCCGTGTTTTCGTTATAATGAAATGGTGATGATTCGAAATAATCAGTTATTGTCAAAATACAGGAGGAATTTCATGATACTCGCATGTCATAATTTAAATAAATCATTCGGCGACCATCTCATTGTCCGGGATGGCTCTTTTCATGTAGAAGACCGTGAAAAAGCTGCACTTGTCGGCGTCAACGGTGCAGGAAAATCAACAATCTTCAAAATGATCGTAGGAGAACTGCCTCTGGATGAAGGAGACGTTATTCTGACAAAAGGAAAGACGCTTGGCTATCTTGCCCAGCATCAGAATCTGGATACTACAAACACGATCTATGAAGAACTAAAAACTGCAAAATCTGATATTATCGCTCTGGAGGCCCAGATCCGCGCCATCGAACTGGAGTTAAAATCTCTTTCCGGAGAGGAACTGACAAACCGTTTAAACACTTACAACCGGCTGATGTCAGAATTTGAATCGAAAAACGGTTACGCCTACGAAAGTGAGATCACCGGTGTTTTAAAAGGTCTTGGCTTTACAGAAGAAGAATTCTCAAAACCCACAGACACCCTTTCCGGCGGTCAGAAAACCAGGGTATCTCTCGGAAAACTTTTGCTCACAAAACCAGATATCCTGTTGTTGGACGAACCGACCAACCACCTGGATCTGAACTCCATCAGCTGGCTGGAGACGTATCTTCTGAACTATCCGGGTGCAGTTCTGATTGTTTCCCATGACCGGTTTTTCTTAAACCGCGTTGTGACAAAGGTCATCGAGATTGAAAACGGCTCTGTACGCATGTATACCGGCAATTACAAAGACTATGCACAGGAAAAAACAGATGATCCGGGATGCGCAGCTCAAAGAATATTTAAACCAGCAGCGTGAAATCAAGCATCAGGAAGCAGTCATTGAAAAACTGCGCTCTTTCAACCGTGGAAAAATCAATCAAACGCGCGGAAAGCAGGGAAAAAATGCTCTCCAAAATCACACCTGTCGAAAGACCCGCAGAAGCGGCAAGAGAGATGCACTTTACACTGGAACCTTCCGAAGTCAGTGGAAATGACGTTTTAAGTATCGAATCCCTCGGGAAACGTTTTGACAGTCAGGTGTTATTCCATGATATCAGCTTTGAAATCAAGCGCGGAGAGCACGTAGCGATCATCGGAGACAATGGAACCGGAAAAACAACACTCTTGAAAATACTCAATCAGGTCGTAGAACCGGATTCCGGAAGTTTTACACTGGGTTCTAAAGTTCAGATCGGATACTACGATCAGGAACATCATGTGCTGCACAATGAAAAAACTATTTTCGACGAGATTTCCGACGATTATCCGACACTCACCAATACGCAGATCCGAAACACTCTTGCAGCATTTCAGTTTACCGGAGACGATGTCTACAAGCTGATCCGGGATTTAAGCGGTGGAGAAAAAGGACGTGTCTCTCTTGCAAAACTGATGCTTTCAGAAGCCAATTTTCTGATTCTTGACGAGCCGACCAACCATCTGGATATTACTTCCAAAGAAATTCTGGAGCAGGCACTCAACGAATATACCGGCACGGTTCTGTACGTATCCCATGACCGGTACTTTATCAACCAGACTGCCACCCGGATTCTGGAACTGGTCAACCAGACTTTTGTCAATTATATCGGAAACTATGATTACTATCTGGAGAAAAAAGAAGAACTGACCGCCGCATACGCCACCCCGGCTGTGATCAGACAGTTCCTCAAAATACCACCGAATCGGCACCTTCAGACTCCAAACTAAGCTGGCAGGAACAAAAGGAACTGCAGGCAAAAGAACGAAAACGAAAAAATGAACTGAAAAAGACGGAAGACCGAATTGCTGTTCTGGAAGAACGAAATGTGGAAATCGACGAGCTGATGACGCAGGAAGAAGTCTATTCCAATTCTGTCAAATGTCAGGAACTTGCATTGGAAAAAGATGCAAACAATACCGAACTGGAAGAACTGTACGAAAAATGGGAAGAACTCGCAGAATAATCTGCGAGTCCTTTCCATTTCATTTTCTAATATCACTTCTTCCAGATAGGAGTCATTTCTTTTAATATCTCCGGTATTTTTTCATAAAAATTTTCCACATCAAACTTTCCATAGTATATGATATCCATATCCGCAGTTTTTCCGAGATAGATCATCTCATCTTCGTTCTGCTCTTGCAAATGAGGTTGTATATATGTGGACCACAGGTTTCGATTTAAATAAACCATTGCAATTTCCCTTTTTTCTGCTCCCTCTCCCACTGTTACAGGGTTACAAAAAACAGAGCCTGCCGAATCACTTCCTGCATAGGATAAATAGGCATCCTCTCCGACTATTTCCACTTCCATTTTCTGTGGATCAAACGGGATCGGCTCTTTCGGAAGCACCAGAATTGTATAAACTCCTGCCAGAAGGGCGCACACAAGAATCGCCCCAAGTATTGCTGCTGCGATCCTACGGTTGATCAATCTGTGTTTTAATTTCTGAAACAGTTCTTTTTCTGCCTGATTGATTTTTTTCTTATTCGGCAATATTATTTTGCCCGCATTTTTTCCATTTCTTTTCTGCAGTCTTCACATTCCTTCAAATGTTCTTCTACCAGCTTCTTTGTATCCTCACTCACAATTTCATCTACATACAGCGGCATGATATCCTGTATTACATTACAACTGATTTTACTCATATCCCTGCTCCTCCATATACTCTTCAATTTTCTTTTTCGCTCTATAAAAAGTAACTCTCGCTCAGCCGGAATCTTTTTGAAATAATGTTCCGATTTTTTCATAGAAAGTTCTCCAAACACCCGCAAATTAAACACTTCTTTATATGGTTCTTCCATATTGTGAAGGAACTTGTGAATCAAAAATGCCTTTTCTTCATTCACCAGATTTCTGCAAAATGAACTCCTACATCTACTATGTTTTCATACTCTGTCCAATCTGCATCATGCTTTTTTCGTCTGCAGTAGCTAAAATATGTATTCTTCGCAATTGTAAAAAGCCAGGCTCTGATATCCTTTCTCCCGTCAAATTGATTCAGAGATTTTAATGCTTTTACAAACGTCTCCTGCGCAATTTCTTCTGCTGTCACTTCATCCGGCGTCAGGCTGCGAACATATAGAAAAAACTTCCCGAAAATACAGCTGATATAATTTTTTCGAACTCCACATCTCCCCCTCCTTTCACCTTAATAACTGCTCACATTCTAAAAACGTTACAAATCTTTTCAATTTTATTTATTAAAAAAATACATACTTACAAAATTGCTTTTTTTTGCCCTGTTTTATCTCGTGATCATTTCTCTCACCCGGGGGTATTAAAAAAACGGGGGTGAAAAAATCCGTGTAAGATTTTTCACCCCACTTTTCTATTTTCTTTTACAATCTCTTCGCGATTGCTTTGATAAATCCTTCACTGTTTAAGACTGTCGGATTCTCAATTGTTGTGATCAGTGCCAGATCTTTTGTCATCTCTCCTGCCTCAATCGTATCGATCGTAGCTTTTTCCAGTCTGTCAGCAAACTCCATCAATTCTTTGTTTCCATCCAGCTCTCCGCGTTTTCTCAGCGCTCCGGACCATGCAAAGATCGTTGCCACAGAGTTTGTAGAAGTCTCTTCCCCTTTTAAGTGCTTGTAATAATGACGCTGTACCGTACCATGTGCCGCTTCATACTCATAATACCCTTCCGGAGAAACCAATACCGATGTCATCATTGCAAGAGAACCAAATGCTGAAGACACCATGTCGCTCATCACATCACCGTCATAGTTCTTACATGCCCAGATAAATCCGCCCTCTGATTTCATCACACGCGCTACGGCATCATCAATCAATGTATAGAAATATTCGATTCCCGCTGCTTTAAACTTCTCATCATATTCTGCATCGTAGATTTCCTGGAAAATTATCTTTAAATGTATGGTCATATTTCTTGGAAATTGTATCCTTTGTTGCAAACCAGAGATCCTGTTTTGTGTCCAGTGCATAATTGAAACAGCTTCTTGCAAAACTTTCAATCGACTCATTGACATTATGCATTCCCTGTACGATTCCTGCGCCTGTAAACTCATGAACCAGCTCTCTTGTCTGCGTTCCGTCTTCTGCTGTGTAGACCAGCTCCACTTTTCCAGCACCCGGAATCTTCATCTCGGATCCTTTATACACATCCCCATATGCATGTCTTGCGATCGTAATTGGCTTCTTCCAGCTTTTTACACAAGGCTCAATTCCTTTTACAACAATCGGAGCACGGAAAACTGTTCCGTCTAAAATAGCGCGGATCGTACCATTTGGACTCTTCCACATCTCTTTGAGATCATACTCTTCCATACGCGCCGCATTTGGAGTGATCGTCGCACATTTGACTGCCACTTTATATTTTTTCGTCGCATTTGCAGAATCTACTGTCACCTGATCGTTCGTCTCATTGCGGTGCTCCAGCCCCAGATCATAATATTCTGTATTCAGGTCAATGTATGGCTCCAGAAGATCTTCTTTGATCATCTTCCAGAGAATTCTTGTCATCTCGTCCCCGTCCATTTCCACGATTGGTGTGGTCATCTTAATTTTTTCCATGTTCCGTATCCTCCTAAATTTCTTCGTATCCCTGTTTTTTCAAATTCTGCATCACATGCAGGATGTGTTCGTTTGCAAGCTGCTCTGCCAGATCTGCATCGTTGTCTCGAATCGCACGAAGGATCTGCTTGTGCTCTCTGATCGACTTTCTGGCTCTCTCCTCTGAAACGACAGAGTTTCTTCTTGCCTGCTGCACATATTTATGAAAATCCATCAGGACATGGCTTAAAATCCGGCTGTCCGATGCTTCATACAAAATCTTATGGAATTTGCCATCCAGATCTGTCACCTGGTCTGCATTATTTCCACTTACTTTTTTCATATGGAATTCTGATAGAAGAATCACTTCTTCCAGCTCATCCAGCTGTTCCTCCGTAATATGCTCTGTTGCCCATCTGGCACACAACCCTTCCAGCATAGAACGCAGGATATAGATATCTCTGATATCCTTGGATGAAATTCCGGTCACATACGCTCCTTTGTTCGGTATGATCGTGACCAGTCCTTCCAGCTCCAGCTGCCTGAGTGCCTCTCTGACCGGTGTCCGGCTTACCCCCAGCTCTTTTCCGAGTGTATTCTCCCGCAGTTCATCATGCTCTTTATATTTTCCGCTCAGTATGTCTTCGCGGAGTCTCTGGAACACACGGCTTCCCAGAGAATTATCCTGATATTCGCCCATTTTCTATCTGTCAGCCTCCCAGCTACAATTTTATATGCAGTTCCTTACATATACTATCTATTTTGGCAATTAATTCGTCATCTGTCAAGACTGTAACGCGACCTTCTTCATACTCCTTATCTACCCACTCTTTCAATCGGCTGACCAGTTCTGAATTTTTTGATCCCACCTGATCTGCCCTGCGGAAGTTTATAGTAGGCATTGATCCAGTAGGCGATTCCCGCCGCTCCGGATGTATTGGAAACAGAAACCAGCGCTGGGCGGTTCAGGAATTTGTCTGTATCAAATATATTATAGATCTCTTCATTTTTGAGCATTCCATCCGCATGGATTCCAGCTCTTGTGACATTAAAATTCTTTCCGACAAACGGTGTCCTCGATGGCACTCTGTATCCGATTTCCTTCTCATAATATTCAGCCAGCTCTGTAATAACCGTTGTATCCATTCCATCCAGTGTTCCTCGAAGCTGTGCATACTCAAATACCATTGCCTCTAAAGGTGTATTACCCGTACGCTCTCCGATACCAAACAAGGAACAGTTCACTCCGCAGGCTCCGTAAAGCCACGCTGTCGTCGAATTATTGACTGCTTTATAGAAATCGTTGTGTCCGTGGAATTCGATCAGTTCACTTGGCACGCCCGCATGTGTCATCAGACCATAGATGATTCCCGGAATAGAACGCGGAATCACTGCACCCGGGAAATTCACCCCATATCCCATCGTATCACAGACACGGATCTTGACCGGGATCTGATACTCTTCCATCAGCTTCATCAGTTCCAGACAAAACGGAATCACAAAACCGTAAATATCAGAACGTGTGATATCTTCCAGATGACATCTCGGCCGAACTCCGGTTTCCATGCACTCACGCACAACAGATAAATAATGTTCCATCGCTTCCCGCCTCGTCATCTTCAGCTTGTAAAAAATATGATAATCGGAACAGCTGACCAAAATCCCTGTCTCCTTGAGACCGATATCTTTTACCAGCTGAAAATCCTTTTTACTGGCACGGATCCAGCTTGTCACTTCCGGAAACTGATATCCTCTCTCCAGACATTTCGTAGACCGCATCCCGATCTTTCTTGCTGTACAGGAAAAACTCACTCTGACGAATCTTTCCGTTAGGACCTCCCAGACGATGGAAATAATCATAAATCGTCACAATCTGCTCTGTTGTATAAGGAGCTCTGGACTGCTGTCCGTCTCTAAATGTCGTATCTGTGATCCAGATTTCATCCGGCATATTATGCGGCACAATACGGTCATTGAATGCAATCTTTGGGATTTCATCATAATGGAACAGATTCCGGAACACATTCGGCGTATCTACATCCACCAGTGGATACATGTGTTCTTCCAGTTCCAGAAGATTTGTGTGCTGATTCAAACGTACTTTTCTATTTTCCATGATTTTCTCCTCCGTCCACTCTTTAACACTCTACTTAGCAAAAGTTCTTGTATAATTGTATACACTCATACATGTATTGTCAATAGTAATTTTTCTTACTATAACTGCAAAAGGCAGATGCCCTGATCCTTTCAATCAGATAACATCTGCCATTTTTCTCACACGATCACTCTTACTTTCAGAACACCTTCTACTGCTTCCAGTGCTTTCGCAATCTGTCCGGAAAACCTCGGATTCTACGTCGATCATCGTATAAGCATATTCCTTCTTACTCTTATTTGCCATCAGGGAAATATTCATTCCCTCGCCTGCCAGAAGTGCTGTAAACTGTCCCAGCATATTCGGGATGTTGCGGTGCAGGATTGTAATTCTTGCTCCGCTTCCTTTCACTCCCATATCGCAGTCCGGATAATTTACAGAATGTGTAATATTTCCGTTCTGCAGATAATCCATCACTTCTGCAACTGCCATTTTGGCGCAATTATCCTCGGACTCTTCTGTGGAAGCTCCCAAATGCGGAATCACGATCGCGCCTCTGACACCTACGATCTCTTTTGTCGGGAAGTCCGTCACATAACTGCGCACTTTCTCAGATACTAAAGCATCCACGATATCTTCCTGATTAACCAGTACATCTCTCGCAAAATTCAGGATCACTACCCCGTCTTTCATCAGACTGATGGCGTCTTTGTTGATCATTCCTTTTGTATCGTCCAGTGCCGGAACATGAACGGTCAGATAATCGCACTCTTTGTACAATTCATCCACGGATTTTGCATGATGAATATTTCTGGAAAGCTTCCATGCCGCATCTACGGATACGTACGGGTCATATCCATATACTTCCATTCCCAGATGTGTCGCTGCATTCGCCACCAGAACTCCGATCGCTCCCAGACCGATCACTCCTAATTTTTTTCCTTCCAGCTCCGTTCCTGCAAAAGCTTTCTTCTTCTTTTCTGTGATTTTTGCGATATCTCCGTCTTCTTCGTACTCCTGCACCCAGTTGATACCTCCGATAATGTCACGGGCTGCCAGAAGCATTCCTGCAATTACGAGTTCTTTCACACCATTTGCATTGGCTCCGGGTGTATTGAATACTACGATCCCTTTCTCCGCACAACGATCCAGAGGAATATTGTTCACACCTGCACCTGCTCTTGCCACAACTTTCAGGTTCTCCGGCAGTTCCATCTCATGCATAGATGCACTTCTGACCAAAATTGCGTCTGCCGCCTCTGCAGCCTCTGTTTTTTGATAGTTCTCTGTAAATTTATCGAGTCCAATCTGAGAGATTGGATTCAGGCAATGATACTGATACATACTACGCATTTTCCTCCTCAAACGTCTTCATAAACGCAACGAGAGCTTCTACTCCTTCATACGGCATTGCGTTGTAAATACTTGCACGCATTCCGCCTACAGTACGGTGTCCCTTCAGATTTTCCAGTCCGGCTTCTTTTGCTTCTTTCACAAATTTGGCATCCAGATCTTTGTCTCCTGTCACAAATGGAACATTCATCAGAGAACGGTCTTTTTTCTCCACGGTTCCTTTGAACAACTTACTTTCGTCCAGAAAATCGTACAACAGTTTAGCTTTCTTTTCATTTTTCTCTTTCATCGCAGAAAGGCCGCCCATCTTCTTCAGCCACTTAAACACTTTTCCGCAAATATAGATTCCGTATGCAGGCGGAGTGTTGTAGAGAGAATCCGCATCTGCATGCGTTTTGTATTTCAGCATCGTCGGTGTGCCTGGAAGCACATCTTCTGTGATCAGGTCTTCCCGGATAATCACGATCACAACACCTGCCGGTCCGATATTTTTCTGTACGCCTCCATAGATCACTCCATATTTTGTGACATCTACAGGCTCAGAGAGGAAACAGGAAGAAACGTCTGCAACCAGCGTCTTTCCTTTTGTATTCGGCAGTTCTTTAAATTTTGTTCCGTAAATCGTATTATTCTCACAGATGTATACATAATCTGCATCTTCTGAAACCGGAAGATCCGAACAGTCCGGAATATAAGAAAAAGTCTTGTCTGCAGAAGATGCGATCCGGTTTACGGTTCCATACTTTTCTGCCTCATCCGCTGCTTTTTTTGCCCACTGACCGGTCACAATGTAATCTGCCACCCGGTTCTTCATCAGATTCATCGGAATCATCGCAAACTGCTGAGATGCTCCGCCCTGCAAAAATAAAACCTTGTAATTGTCCGGAATATCCATCAGCTCTCTGAGATCTGCCTCTGCTTCCTGAATAATCGTCTCGAAGGCTTTCGAGCGATGACTCATTTCCATAACCGACATTCCGGTTCCTCTGTAATCTAACATTTCATCTGCTGCTTCTTTTAGCACTTCTTCCGGCAGCACTGCCGGTCCGGCTGAAAAATTGTACACTCTACTCATCTTCTTTTCCTCCTGAATTTCATTTTTATATTGAAACAAAGAAAATTTATTCTTCGTTCAAATCCATCTCATCAAACACTTCGCTGATCGCAGCTCCCGGCGCAACCATCGGCCACACCTTGTCATCCTGGTCGATCTGGCAGTCCAGCACAACAGGACGCTGCATCTTTACTGCTTTTGCAAAAGCGTCTGCAAACTCTTCTTTTGTTGTCACACGGATTCCTTCTGCTCCAAGCGCCTGTGCCAGCTTTACAAAATCCACCGCATCATCCAGGATTGTCTGGGAATAATGCTGATTGTAAAAGAGATTCTGCCACTGGCGTACCATACCAAGCACATGATTGTTCACCACGACCTGTACGATCGGAATCTGATATCTCGCAGCTGTTGCGATCTCATTCATGTTCATACGGAAACATCCGTCTCCGGCGATATTGACTACGGTCTTTTCCGGACAGCCCATTTTGGCTCCGATGGATGCGCCAAGTCCATATCCCATTGTTCCAAGTCCTCCGGATGACAAGAGCGTCCTTGGCTCTTTATATTTATAATACTGTGCAGCCCACATCTGATGCTGTCCTACTTCTGTCGTAATGATTGCATCTCCTTTTGTCTGCCTGTAAATCTCTTCTACGATATACGGACCGGTCAGCTTTCCATCCTCATACTGAAGCGGATATTCTTTCTGATACGCTGCAATCTGTTCCATCCACTCCGGATGTGACTGTTCCTCAAGTCTTGCATTCAACCGCATTAAAACTTCTTTCAAATCTCCGACGATTCCATGATCGATCAACACGTTTTTGTTCATCTCTGCCGGATCGATATCAATCTGCAAAATCTGTGCATTCTTCGCAAACTTTTCTGTATCGCTCGTTACACGGTCATCAAATCTGGCTCCTACCGCGATCAACAGATCGCACTCACTGACTCCATAGTTGGATGTCTTGGTTCCATGCATTCCGACCATCCCTGTGTAACGCGGATCTGTTCCCGGAAATGCTCCCTTTCCCATCAGAGTATCTGTCACCGGAGCATCCACCTTTTCTGCGAATTCACGCAATTCTCTGCTCGCCCCCGAAAGGACAACGCCGCCCCCTGCATAAATAAACGGCTTTTGGGATGCTTCGATCATCTCCACAGCACGTGAAAGTGCCTCCTCTGTGATGGTTTCCGTCTTTCTCGGCGGGAACTCTGCTTCCCGGGGAAGATATTCTGTCACGTTTGCTGTAATATCTTTCGGGATATCGATCAGAACCGGCCCGGGTCTGCCGCTGCGCGCGATCCGGAATGCCTTGCGGATTGTCTCTGCCAGTTTTTCCACATCCTTGACAATAAAGTTATGTTTGGTGATCGGCATGGTGATCCCTGCAATATCGATTTCCTGAAAGCTGTCTTTTCCAAGCAGGGAAACCCCTACATTACAGGTAATCGCTACGACCGGAATGGAATCCATATAGGCCGTTGCGATTCCTGTCACCAGATTCGTTGCCCCCGGGCCGCTGGTAGCCAGACACACTCCCACCCTGCCGGTTGCTCTTGCATACCCGTCTGCCGCATGCGCCGCACCCTGTTCATGGGAAGTCAGGATATGCCTGATTTCATTACTATGCTCATAGAGAGCGTCGTATACATTTAAAATTGCTCCCCCGGATATCCGAATACAGTATCTACACCCTGTTCTTTCAGACATTCGATCACAATCTCTGCTCCATTTAACTGCATGATGCTCTCCTCCTAATTATTTTTCGGGATCTCCAGAATTGCGCCTCTGTTTCCGGAGGTAACCATAGACGCATATCTTGCCAGATATCCTGTCTTGACCTTTGGCTCTCTTGGCTGCCATGCAGCACGACGTCTTTCCAGTTCTTCCTCTGATACATCCAGCTCCAGTTTTAATTCCGGAATATTGATCTTGATGATATCCCCTTCTTCGACAAGCGCGATCGGTCCTCCAACGGCCGCTTCCGGTGACACATGTCCGATAGATGCGCCTCTGGATGCTCCGCTGAAGCGGCCGTCCGTGATCAGCGCAACCGAAGATCCAAGGCCATATCCTGCAATCGCAGAAGTCGGATTCAGCATCTCACGCATTCCCGGACCTCCTTTTGGTCCCTCGTACCGGATCACAATCACATCTCCCGGGTTGATCTTTCCGGATTTGATTGCTTCTGTAGCTTCTTCGTCACTCTCAAAAATCCTTGCAGGTCCTTCATGCACCAGCATCTCTGCACAGACTGCAGAACGTTTTACCACACTTCCGTCCGGCGCCAGATTTCCTTTGAGTACTGCCAGACCGCCTGTCTCACTGTACGGATTGTCAATCGGGCGGATTACCTCCGGATTTTTATTGACACATCCTTCGATGTTCTCTCCCAGTGTCTTTCCGGTCACAGTCATACATTCTGTATGAAGAAGTCCATTTTTTGTTCAGCTCATTCATCACCGCATAAACTCCGCCGGCCTCGTTGAGATCTTCCATGTATGTATGTCCTGCCGGAGCAAGATGGCACAGATTCGGAGTTTTCTCGCTGATCGGATTGGCAAAATCAATCTCAAAATCCATTCCGATCTCATGTGCAATCGCAGGAATGTGCAGCATACTGTTTGTGGAACATCCCAGTGCCATGTCCACTGTCAATGCATTTAAAATCGCTTCTTTTGTCATAATGTCTCTTGGGCGGATATTCTTTCTTACCAGCTCCATCACCTGCATTCCCGCATGTTTTGCAAGCTGCAGTCTTGCAGAATACACTGCCGGAATGGTTCCGTTTCCTTTCAGTCCCATACCAAGAGCCTCTGTCAGGCAGTTCATACTGTTTGCCGTATACATACCGGAACAGGAACCACAGGTCGGACATGCCTTTTCTTCAAACTCGCACACATCTTCTTCTGAAAATTTTCCTGCCGCATAAGAACCGACTGCCTCAAACATGCTGGAAAGACTGGTCTTGCTTCCCTTCACATGACCCGCCAGCATCGGTCCCCCGCTGACAAAAATCGTCGGAATATTCACACGGGCTGCTGCCATCAGAAGTCCCGGAACGTTCTTATCACAGTTCGGTATCATAACAAGTCCGTCAAACTGATGTGCCATAGCCAGTGCTTCTGTAGAATCCGCGATCAGATCTCTTGTCACAAGCGAATATTTCATCCCAATATGTCCCATGGCAATTCCGTCACAGACTGCAATCGCAGGAACCATGATCGGTGTTCCTCCTGCCATAGCAACTCCCATTTTAACAGCCTGTGTAATCTTATCCAGGTTCATATGCCCCGGCACGATCTCATTATAAGAACTCACAATTCCGATCAACGGCCGGTCCAGTTCTTCTTGTGTCATTCCCAGCGCATTGAACAGGGAACGGTGCGGCGCCTGCTGCATCCCCTTTGTTACAGTATCACTTCTCATCTTCTATCATCCTCTTTCCTTTTTTTGAATTTCTGTTTTTTCTATTGGATATATGCACAGATCCTGTCACCCATCTCGCGGGTATTGATCTGTATGCTTCCCTCTGACATAATATCGATCGTGCGGTAACCGTCTCTTAATACACGCTGTACCGCTTCCTCAATGGCATCTGCTTCCCTGTCAAGATCAAATGTAAACCGAAGCATCATAGCTGCTGACAGAATCGTCGCGATCGGATTGGCAATGCCTTTTCCCCGCAATATCCGGAGCAGAGCCGCCGCTTGGCTCGTAAAGTCCGAATTTTGTCTCATTGAGACTTGCAGAAGAAAGCATTCCAATCGATCCAGTCACCATACTCGCCTCATCTGAAAGGATATCCCCAAACATATTCTCAGTCAGGATCACATCAAACTGTGCCGGATCCTTCACGAGCTGCATGGCACAATTATCCACCAGCATATGCTCCAGAGTCACTTCCGGATATTCCTTAGCCACCTCTTCCACAACGCTTCTCCAAAGTCTGGAGGAATCCAGCACATTTGCCTTATCCACACTGATCACTTTTTTTCTACGCTTCGCAGCGATGTCAAATCCCCGCTTCGCAATTCTTCGAATTTCTTCTTCATTATATGTAAGTGTATCGCAGGCAGTCATCACCCCGTCTATTTCTCTGGTGCTGCGCTCCCCAAAATACAGGCCGCCCGTGAGCTCCCGCATGATCATCAGATCAAATCCGTCTTTGATGATCTCCTCTTTCAGCGGACACGCTTCTTTAAGTTCTTCATACAATACTGCCGGTCTTAAATTTGCAAATAAATTCAGTTCTTTTCTGATTTTTAACAGTCCGGCTTCGGGACGTTTTGAAGGCTCCAGTTGATACCATGGAGAAGTCCTCGTATCTCCGCCGATCGAGCCCATCAAAACTGCATCACACAGCTTCGCTTTGCTGATCGTCTCATCTGTCAGTGGAACACCATGTACGTCAATGGATGCTCCGCCCATCAAAAGCTGTGTATACACACATTCATGTCCATAAACTTCTGCGATTCGATCCAGTACTTTCATCGCTTCTGTCACAATTTCCGGTCCGATTCCGTCTCCTTTGATCACTCCGATATTCAACTTCATAATACTCATCCTTCCAATTTTCAAAGTGTTATTCTAAATAATACCTCATTTCTTTTCTCATTTCAACCCTTTACCACACAAAAGTGCCAAAAAAGCAGAGCGAACTCTGTGAATTCCATAACTTCTGTTTAAAAAAGCTGTTCTACAGCCTCCGGCCATAAAACAGCTTCTCTTTTTTGCTTATTCTGCGTTTGGTTTTTCAATCTGCGCGATTGCAGCTTTCTGCATCGGAATACGGCAGTTCTTATTGTTTCCAAACTCTACGATCACATCGTCATCTGTGATATCAATGATCACACCGTAAAATCCGCTTGTTGTCAATGCAGTATCTCCAACTTCCATAGAAGCCAGCATCGCCTGGATTCTCTTCTGCTCCTTTTTCTGAGGACGCATCATGAACCACCAGAGACCTCCGAATAATACTACATAAATTACAATAACACCTAACATCTTACCAGCACACCTCCACTTACCGTGATATACTCTTCATTTTGTCTCACACGCTTTCCTGCGTCCGACAATATTACCATTGTACACAAAAAATCATGATACTTCAAGTAAATTTTCTATAAACATTTGGAAAAGTGTCTATTTTCCGGACGTCATTCCTTCGATTTTTTTCTTTTTGTATACCTGATACTCTCCCGCTTCGATTGCTGCACGGATTTCTTCCATCATCGTGTTGTAGAAATACAGGTTGTGCAGTACACATAAGCGCATCCCCAGCATCTCTTTTGCTTTCAGAAGATGACGGATGTATCCCCTGCTGTAGCTTCTGCATGCCGGACACTGACATCCTTCCTCAATCGGTCTGTCATCCAGTTCATATTTTGCATTGAACAGGTTCAGCTTTCCATGGTTGGTATATACATGTCCATGGCGTCCGTTTCTGCTCGGGTAAACACAGTCAAAGAAATCAACTCCCCTGTCTACTGCCTCTAAAATATTGATCGGTGTTCCAACTCCCATCAGATAGGTCGGTTTCTGCTCCGGCAGATATGGAACAACCGCGTCCAGGATCCGGTACATCTCCTCATGACTCTCTCCGACTGCAAGCCCTCCGACTGCATAACCGTCCAGATCCAGATCCACGATCTGTTTTGCATGTTCGATCCGGATGTCTTCGTAAATTCCGCCCTGATTGATTCCAAACAGCATCTGGTGTGGGTTGATCGTATCCTGCAGAGTATTGAGCCGGTCCATTTCTGCTTTACACCGTTTCAGCCAGCGTGTCGTTCTTGCCACAGAATCCCGCATATACACTCTGTCTGCCACACTGGATGGACATTCATCAAATGCCATGGCAATGGTGGATGCCAGATTGGACTGGATCTGCATACTCTCTTCCGGTCCCATAAAAATCTTTCGCCCGTCAATATGTGAATTAAAATGCACACCTTCTTCTTTGATCTTGCGAAGGCCTGCCAGAGAAAACACCTGAAATCCGCCCGAATCTGTCAGAATCGGCTTGTCCCAGTTCATAAATTTGTGAAGTCCTCCCATTTTTTTCCACCACTTCATCTCCCGGACGGACATGCAGGTGATACGTGTTTGAAAGCTCCACCTGGGTCTTGATTCCCCGGAGATCATCTGTCGATACCGCTCCTTTGATTGCTGCAGCAGTACCTACATTCATAAATACCGGCGTTTCAATCGTTCCGTGAACGGTATGAAAACGCCCCCGTTTTGCCCGTCCGTCTTTTTTGATCAACTCATACATAATTTCTTCTCCTTTATCTTCGTGAAAAAGGGGACCGCGCTCTCTCACGCTGCCCCTTTTTGTCTTTTTTCTATATCTGTTATGATTAGTAATGAATCACAACCGGTGTTCCCACACTGATCATTCCAAACAGAGCTGCTGCCTGATCCAGCGGCATATTGATACAGCCGTGAGACCCTGCTCCGTCCTTATAGCGCGTTCCGCCAAATGCAGCCTGCCAGGTTGCATCATGAAAACCAATTCCTGTCCAGGTCACGCGCATCCAATAGTTGACCGGTGTCTCATAAATCGGCTTTCCTGTGCTTGGATCGGTCTCTCCGATCAGCACCTCATCTCTGGTCATCTCCAGAATGTCATACACCCCTTCCGGTGTGATCCTCTCCGGAACCGGAACACCTGTCACCACATCTGTTTCCATTGCCACGCTTCCGTCTTTGATATACCACATGTGCTGGGTACTTAGATCAACCTCGATAAATGTAGTGCCCCAGTCCTGTTCTCCATGAGATTTTGCTGCACCTCCGGTATAGTATGCCGGCTCTCTTGTGACTACTTCACCGTTTTTGATGCTGTTCTGCAGATTGACAAGCTCTGTATCTTCATCAATCGACCATCCATATGTACCGCCTGTTACAGTCGTTGCCTTGCCGGTCGGTGTTGTCAGATTTCTCGTAGTCCCTACCGTATCGTATTTGTCACCAAACTCTGTAAACCATGCTTTCATGGCATCATTATCAAAAACCACATTCATATTGTCATCTACGCCGATCCATGTGGAAATCAGAGTCTTATCCACAACAACAGATTCTGACATGGTATAGGTAATGCTTGCCTTCAGATATTTGTTCATCGTATCACAGGCAGCCTGCACTTCCTTGGAATCTTTTGTGTATTTCGGACGTGCATAGCATCCTTCCTTCTCCATATCCAGTTCTGATCGAAATTCGGAAATATACTGGTTCACTTTTTCCTTCAGTACATCCATATCTACTGCCGTTCCATATACTTCCTCTTTGATCACATAAGTATCGCCCTGAAGCTCCGGTTTTGCGTTTTCTGCCGGAATCTGCTCTGCTGTCACTGCCTGCAGGTTCTGAATCTTTTCATTTAAAGCAGTTTCATCGAATGAAACAGCAATGGAAATCTTTTCTGATTTCTTTGAAAACAGCGCCAGCGGCCATGCAAAACCATTCTGCTTTTTCAACGCTTTCTCAATCTCATCGCTCTCTTTATATTGAAGAGAAATATCACTTCCTTTGATCACATCTGACTTACTGTCCTGCTCCTTAATGGTCAGTTTGTAGTCTTTTACCTGCTCTTTGATATATGCCTCCACAGATGATGCCGATCTTCCCATATGATGAAAAGAAGCAGGTTAAAAATATCCATACAATCTGCTGGATGAACTGGAACTGGCTTATGCGATCACAATCCATAAAGCGCAGGGAAGCGAATATCCAGCAGTCATTATCCCTTTGTTACAGGGACCAAGACAGCTTTATTAT
>ENA-OPYU01000338-OPYU01000338.1-human-gut-metagenome-genome-assembly--contig:-NODE-338-length-18810-cov-3.482310_pt1 | contig 18810 bp, 22 predicted proteins | sample MGYA00242637_ERZ504482 | MGnify/ENA primary metagenome ERZ504482 (study PRJEB26092, sample SAMD00036237) | human gut metagenome | host: Homo sapiens | study: EMG produced TPA metagenomics assembly of... | reverse complement strand
AAATGGGTGTCGGTGTCTATGCAACCGGCGGTGAAACAGCAGATGTGGGCGACCTTGTCCGTACAATCATCGTGGACAGCACGGTGACCTGCCGTATGAAACGTGCAGACGTTATCAACAATGCCAATATCCGCCCGGGAGACGTGATTGTCGGTCTGGCTTCTTACGGACAGGCTACTTACGAAAAGGAATACAACGGAGGTATGGGAAGCAACGGTCTGACCAGTGCCCGTCACGATGTGTTTGCCAAATATCTGGCTGAAAAATATCCGGAAAGCTACGACAAGGCTGTACCAGAAGAACTGGTATACAGCGGTCAACTGAAACTGACTGACACCGTAGAAGGCTCTCCGCTGGATGCCGGTAAGCTGGTTCTCTCTCCGACCCGTACGTACGCTCCGGTTGTGAAGAAACTGCTGGATGCCCTGCGTCCGGAAATCCATGGTATGGTTCACTGCTCTGGCGGTGCACAGACAAAAGTGCTGCACTTTGTTGGCGACAACTGCCGTGTCATCAAAGACAATCTCTTCCCTGTTCCTCCTTTGTTCCGTACAATTAAAGAACAAAGCGGCACTGAATGGGACGAAATGTACAAGGTATTCAACATGGGACACCGTCTGGAAGTCTACCTGTCACCGGAACATGCCAAGGAAGTAATCGAAATCAGCAAGTCATTCAATATCGATGCACAGGTTATCGGACGCATCGAAGAAAGTGACCACAAGGAGGTCTTAAATCGAATGGAAACAGAATATGCAGGCTCAACAATCCGGCAGACCTATATTTCAATGGGAACTATGTTCAAATCAGCAGTTATGAATGATATTATTGCAAAGCACCCTATGAATGGTGTTCGATATACGAAACCAGTCCGGGCAGTAGATGATATTAAATACTTAACCGTTGAGGAACAGGAAAAGTTTCTTGAAGCCGCAGAGCGTTCTCATAATTATAGACAGTATGCTTTGTTATTAGAAACGGGTTTGAGAACGGCTGAATTGATTGGTCTGACATGGGACGCTATTGATTGGAAAAAACGTACTTTAACTGTAAATAAGAGTTTAGAGTATCGACACAGCCGGAGATATTGGCGTGCCGGTCCGCCTAAAACGAAAAAAAGTTATCGTACTATTCCGCTTACAGAACGCGCATATACAATCCTAAAAAGTTGTTATGATGAAAAAGATACCCGGAAAGAGTCTGAAATGCTTTCACAGATTTTGGAGTACACAGACAGCAGAACGGGAGAAAAGAAATGTCTTGTCATGCGGGATTTGGTATTTATCAACTGGCGAACAGGAGAACCTGCTAAAAACAGTTCCTACGATACACATTTATATAAATTGTGTGATGAAGCTGGTATTAAGCGTTTTTGTATGCACGCCTTACGACACACTTATGCTACACGCGCGATTGAACGCGGCGTACAACCTAAAGTTTTACAGCAACTATTAGGACACGCAAGTATTAAAACAACAATGGACAGGTATGTTCATGTTACGGACGAGTCCCTTGCAAAAGCTGTTCAGCAATTTGAAGCAGCTACACCCACAGTTGAAAAAAGGGTGTAAAAAGGGTGTAATAAAAATATAGAGAAAGGCGAAAACCCGCATAAATAAAGGGTTTTCGGACAGGTAAAGATAAAAATGAAACTAGGTATCGTAGGTCTCCCAAACGTAGGAAAAAGCACATTGTTTAATTCACTGACAAAAGCAGGAGCAGAGTCTGCAAATTATCCCTTCTGCACCATTGACCCAAATGTGGGAATTGTTCCAGTTCCGGATGAAAGATTGAAATTATTGGGAGATTTTTATCAGTCCAAAAAGGTGACTCCGGCAGTGATTGAATTTGTAGATATTGCCGGCCTGGTAAAAGGCGCATCCAAAGGTGAAGGTCTTGGAAACCAGTTTTTGGCAAACATTCGTGAGGTAGATGCTATTGTACATGTGGTAAGATGCTTTGAAGATGAAAATGTTATCCATGTAGACGGATGTATTGATCCGCTTCGTGATATTGAGACTATTAACCTGGAGCTGATTTTCTCTGATCTGGAAATCCTGGAGAGAAGAATTGCGAAAACTACAAAATCAGCCAGAATGGACAAGGAAGCAGCAAAAGAGCTGGAATTTTTAAAAGAGATTAAAGCGCATCTGGAAGGTGGAGAACCGGCTTCTTCTATGGAACTGGAAAATGAGGACCAGGAATTATATATGAAGGGCTATAACCTGCTTACCTGGAAACCAGTTATCTATGCTGCAAATGTATCCGAAGATGATCTTGCCGATGACGGAGCCTCCAATCCTTATGTACAGCAGGTTCGTGAGTATGCCTCTAAGACAAACAGTGAAGTGTTTGCACTGTGTGCAGAAATTGAACAGGAAATCTCAGAACTGGAAGAAGATGAGAAGAAAGAATTTCTGGAGGATTTGGGAATACAGCAGTCCGGTCTGGAAAAATTAATTATTGCCAGCTACCGTTTGTTAGGACTTTTAAGTTTCCTTACATCAGGAGAGGATGAGACAAGAGCATGGACCATTAAGGTGGGAACAAAGGCGCCTCAGGCAGCAGGAAAAATTCATACGGATTTTGAACGTGGATTTATTAAAGCAGAAGTAGTTAACTATCAGGATTTACTGGATTGCGGTTCCTATGCAGGCGCCAGAGAAAAAGGTCTGGTTCGCATGGAAGGCAAGGAATATGTAGTTCAGGACGGAGATGTGATCCTGTTCCGTTTCAATGTTTAAAGATTACTATACAAATGCATAAAAGGTTCGGTACTGTCAAAGTATAAGAGAAATGTCAGAACCTGTGACAGACAGAAAACAACAGGAGAGTGCAAATGACCCGAAAAGAGCTGAAATGGGAAATCGAACACACAAGAGAGCAATTAGATGCTGCGATTGAACAAAAATACTGCTTCCTTGAGATTTTAAAAATCAGCAGAATGTTAGATTGCCTGATTGAAGAGTACATGATAATGAATCAGCAAAGCTGTTCATAAGGACAGCAGACGGAAGAAGAAAAAAGATGGAAAACCCTGGAAACCATAGATGTTTTCAGGGCTCCGTCTTTTTTTATTTTTCGCAGAAAAACATATGTTCCCCCTTGCAGAATTACTTATCTTGGTATAGAATGAATGCATAAGTGGTAGAAAGTGGTGAGAAGTGGTGGGAAATGGGGCACTGGTGGCAGAAGTGTCTCACACAGACCATGAAGATTAGGAAGGGGAGATTCCTGATCTGCGAAAGAAGAGGTCATTCATTATGTTTATGGGAGAGTATAGTCATACAATCGATGCCAAGGGCAGGATGATTATTCCCTCCAAGTTCAGGGAAGAGCTTGGAGAGAATTTCGTGTTGACAAAAGGCTTGGATGGCTGTCTTTCCATTTATCCAAATGAAGAATGGAAGAACTTCGAAGAAAAGCTGAAAGCTTTACCACTTAATGATAAAAATGCAAGAGCCTTCTTACGTTTCTTTGTGGCCAGTGCAACCTTATGTGAACTGGACAAGCAGGGGAGAATTCTCGTACCGTCAACGCTGCGGGAGTTTGCAGGTCTGAATAAGGATGTGGTACTCACGGGAAATCTTACAAGAATTGAAGTCTGGAGTAAGGAAAAGTGGTTGGAGAACAGCAATTATGAGGATATGGATGCTATTGCAGAAGGAATGCAGAGTATGGGCATTGTAATCTGAGAAAATGCTAGGAGAGAATCATGGAATTTAAACACAAATCCGTATTACTGGAAGAAACTGTTGGGAATTTGAAGGTAAAACCTGACGGGATTTATGTAGATGGAACACTGGGAGGCGGCGGACATTCCTATAGGATATGTCAGCAGTTATCTGCCAAGGGGAGCTTGATAGGCATAGATCAAGATGAAGCTGCAATAAGAGCTGCGGGGGAACGGTTACAGGAATTCAGGGAGCAGGTAACTATCATCCGCAGCAATTATTGCAACATGTAAAAAAGAATTACAGAAGATAGGAATCACATCTGTAGATGGGATTATTTTGGATTTGGGGGTATCTTCCTACCAGTTGGATAACAGCCAGCGGGGATTTACGTACAGGGAGGATGTCCCTCTTGACATGCGTATGGACCAGAGAAATCCAAGAACAGCCAGAGACATTGTGAATACTTACACAGAACAGGAACTGTACCGGATTATCAGGGACTACGGAGAAGACAAGTTTGCCAAAAAACATTGCAAAGCACATCTGCCTGGCAAGACAGGAGAAGAGTATAGAAACAACAGGAGAATTGTCTGAGATTATTAAACGGGCAATTCCCATGAAAATGCGTGCAGTGGGAGGCCATCCGGCCAAGAAGACATTTCAGGCTATCAGGATTGAACTGAATCAGGAACTGGATGTGCTGAGAAATACACTGGATGATATGATTGACCTTTTGAATGATAAGGGAAGGATTTGTATTATTACATTTCATTCTTTGGAAGACCGTATTGTGAAGACGATTTTTTAAGCAAAATGAGAATCCATGTACCTGTCCACCGGGATTTCCGGTGTGTGTATGTGGAAATGTGTCAAAAGGGAGAGTGATTACCAGAAAGCCAATTCTTCCAAGCGAAGAGGAGCTTGAGGTAAATCCACGTTCAAAGAGTGCAAAGCTAAGAGTGTTTGAGAAAGTTAAGCAGTAAAAGCAGTAGCAGGAAAATAACCTGGTAAGGGAGAACTTCATGGCAAGTACAAGGAACCATAACCGATATGACAACAGAAGAGCGCAGGTGCGTCAGGCATACTATGAAGATGGGAATGCAGCGCGCCGTTTGGAAGAGGTACCTGTTCGGCCAAAGAAGAAACTGAGCAAAACTGCACAGAAGAACCGGGCGAAAAGCACCAATATGGGAAAGGGTTATATTGCTTTCCTGATTTTGGTCTGTGCTTTGGCAACCGGAGCCTGCGTACACTATATTAAACTGACCGCGCTTGTAACAGCGCAAAAGAGCGCAGTAGATGCAAAGGAACTGGAGCTTAATGAACTGAAATCTGATAATGACGCATATTACAGTGAGATTATGACAAATGTGGATTTGGAGGAAATCCGCGACAGAGCCATTAATGAATTGGGAATGGAATACGCGGAGGAAGACCAGATTAAGTATTATACACCGGGAAATAATAACTACGTAAGACAGTATCAGGACGTACCAGAAAAATAAGCAGGTGGAAGATTGAGAAAAAACGAATCAAAACAAAGAAAACTTACGAAGAAGATGAAGATAAAGCTGGCGGGGGTATTTGGATGTTCTCTGCTGGCTTTAGTCGGTTTATTGGTGGGAATTACCTGGATTAATGCAAAGTCAGGCAATAAATATACCCAGCAGGTTCTCACACAGTCTCAGCAGCAGTACACAGATACTACGGTTCCTTTCCGAAGGGGCAGTATCACAGACCGCAACGGAACCATGCTGGCAAATAGTGTGAAGGTTTACAACCTGGTTTTAGACTGTGTGGAAATCAATAATAACGATAAATACAAGGATCCTACCAAAGCTGCTTTGGAAGAATATTTTGATATTGAGCAGGATGTGGTGGATGGTCTGCTGACAAATGAGGAAACAAAGGACAGCAGATACCAGATTCTGAAAAAAGAAGTTACCATGGATGAGCGCCGCGCTTTTGAGGAATCTTTGGAAGTGCCGGAAAGCAAGGAAGAACAAGAGGCTCTGGGGGAAGAAGAAATTACCAGGCGTCAGAGAGTAAAGGGCGTTTATTTTGAGGATACTTATAAGCGGATTTATCCTCTTGGAAGTCTGGCCTGTGATGTAATCGGCTTTACAGATGCAGGAGATACGGCTACCTGGGGGCTGGAAGGCTATTATAACAGTACCTTAAACGGAACCAATGGACGAACCTTTGGTTATCTTTCGGATAATTCTTCTCTGGAGCAGAACATTATTGACCCGGTCAATGGGAAGAATCTTACCACAACCCTGGATGCCACCATTCAGGAAATTGTGGAGAAGTATATTTCAGCCTTTGACAGAGCTTTGTCTGCGGGACCTAATAACAAGAAAAATGCGAAGAAAAAAGGTGCGGAAAATATTGCTGTTATTATTCAGAATCCTAATAATGGAGAGATTCTGGCTATGGCAAGTTCAGGAACCTATGATTTGAATAATCCCCGTGATTTAAGCGGAAGCTACACAGAGTATGAAATTGAAAACATGGATGATGAAGAGACAAAGGAAGCTTTGTTTGATATGTGGAAAAACTACTGTGTCAGCCAGAACTTTGAACCGGGTTCCACATTTAAGCCTGTGGTTGTGGCAAGCGCTTTGGAATCAGGAGCAATTACAGAGGCAAACCGTTTTATCTGTGACGGTGGAGAGGAAATCGGTGAAGATTATGTCCGCTGCGCTGTTTATCCGGATAGCCATGGTTCTCAGAGCCTTGGGGAGGTTATTCAGAACTCCTGTAATGACGGAATGATGGCTATTGGACGAAAAATGGGTACGAAGTTATTTCTGGAATACCAGAAGAAATTTAATTTTGGCACCAGAACAGGAATTGACCTTCCGAGTGAGGAGACGGGACTTTTGTTCTCAGAAGATAATATGTATGAGATGGAATTGTCTACCTCTGCTTTTGGACAGGGCTTTAACTGTACTATGATTCAGGAAATTTCGGCGATTTCTGCGGCAATTAATGGTGGTACTTATTATCAGCCTCATTTGGTAAAGGAAATTACAGACGAAGATGGCAAAAAACCGGTTAAAAAATATTAATCCTAATGTATTAAAACAGCCTGTTTCTGAAGAAGTATCTGCCAAAATCAGAGAGTATATGGGACTGAGTGTCACCAATGGTACCAGCCGCTCTGCAAAGGTGCAGGGATATTCCATGGGTGGTAAAACGGGAACAGCGGAAAAATTAAATGAGAAAGAAAAGGGAAATTATCTGGTATCTTTCATTGGATTTGCGCCTCTTGATAAACCGGAAATGGTGATTTATACAGTTGTAGATACGCCAAACGTGGAAAAGCAGGCGTCCAGTACCTACGCCCAGTATTTATCACAGGCAATTATGTCTGAGGTGCTGCCATATATGAATATTTATCAGGATGAGCCTGTAGTGGAGGAAACGGTATTGTGGCAGGGCTTCTACGGTGTTCCTAAAATGACAGATATTGTGGAAGACGGAGTTTCCAATCCATACGGAACAATTCTGGATCAGGGCTTTGGAGATGGAGACCCCATTGACGAAGAGGATATTAATGACCAGGAGACAGACGGAATTACCAATGAAGACGCGGGAATCGAGGCAGATGACCCGGAATATGAGGATGAATATGATTTAGACGAATTAGAAGATGATATCAGAAGATAAAAAGAGAAGCTGTGGCATGAAAGCGTAAGGTGCATTTTCATGTCACAGCATTTTTGTCATAGAAACATGTGTTGGACATATAGTATAAGGATAAACCTGCAAGGCGGCAAATATGAGGAAAAAACAGGACTTACCATAAGAAGAAAACAGTGATTGTATTTTTAGGATGTATGTGTATGCTTTTGGGGCTTATGGGGCGTATGGTTTATCTTATGGTAATCCGTTCCGATTATTACGCTAAAAAAAGCAGAGGAACTGCATGAACGTGAGCGTGATATTAAGGCTGCCAGAGGAAGGATTCTGGATAGAAATGGGGAGGTGCTGGCGGATAATAAAGCAGTGTGCACTATTTCTGTGATTCACAGCCAGGTGAAAGAACCGGAAAAAGTCATTGCCATGTTGTGTAAGGAACTGGGGCTGTCTGAGGAAACAGCAAGAAAGAGGGTGGAAACTGTATCAGCCATTGAACGAGTTAAAACCAATGTAGAGAAAGACGTGGGAGACAAAATCCGGAGCTATGGTCTGGAGGGAGTAAAGGTAGATGAGGATTTTAAGCGGGAGTATCCCTATCAGGAGCTGGCGTCCAAGGTTCTTGGATTTACCGGAGGGGATAATCAGGGAATCATTGGACTGGAGGTTATGTATGAAGAAGCCCTTCGGGGAATTGATGGAAAGATTCTTACCATAACAGATGCCAGAGGGGTTGAATTATCAGAACTTGGTGAACAAAGGGTGGAGCCTGTGCCGGGATATGACCTGCATGTCAGTCTGGACAAAAAGCATTCAGATGTATGCTCAGCAGGCTGCCTGGAAGGTTATGGAAGAAAAACAGGCAGATGCGGTGTCCATTCTTCTTATGAACCCTCAGACCGGAGAAATTTATGCCAATGCCAATGTGCCGGAGTTTAATCTCAATGAGCCCTTTACCCTGAATACAGATGAGGACACTTCCGGCATGACAGAAAAAGAACTTCAGGATGCCTGTAATAAAATGTGGAGAAATCTTACCATAAATGACACTTATGAACCTGGCTCTACCTTTAAAATTATTACTATGGCAGCAGGACTTTCCCAGGGAGTGGTGCACATGGAGGATCGGTTTTCCTGTCCGGGTTTTAAGATTGTGGAAGATAGAAGAATTCACTGCCACAAGCGGACAGGACATGGAGCGGAGAGCTTTGTAGAAGGAGCCATGAATTCCTGTAACCCTGTTTTATTGAGGTGGGGCTGCGCCTGGAGTGGATAATTATTTCCGGTATTTTAAGCAGTTTGGTTTGATGGAAAAGACAGGAATCGATCTTCCGGGAGAAGCATCCACGATTATGCACAAACAGGAAAAAGTAGGAGAGGTAGAGCTGGCTACCATTTCTTTTGGCCAGTCTTTTCAGATTACCCCCATACAACTGGCAACCACTGTAAGCTCCCTGATTAATGGGGGAAAACGGATTACGCCGCATTTTGGAGTAAAAGTGACAGACCGGGAAGGAAATCTGGTGGAAACCCTTCGCTATCCGGAGAAGGAGGGGATTGTATCAGAGGAAATTTCAGAACAGGTGCGTTACATTCTGGAAAAGGTGGTGTCAGAAGGCTCCGGTAAAAATGCTGCCATAGAGGGAAGAACCATTGGAGGAAAGACTGCAACCTCCCAGACGCTGCCAAGAAGCGCTCACCGCTATATTTCTTCGTTTCTTGGCTTTACTCCGGCACAGGAACCTCAGGTATTGGGGCTGTGTCTGATTCATGATCCCCAGGGTGTGTACTATGGAGGAACCATTGCGGCTCCTGTTATCCGGGATATCTTTGACAACATTCTTCCGTATATGGGGATTCAAGGTTGATAAATGAGGGAAAAGCATTATACTGAAAAGAGTAAAATACATAAAAAAGAGGTGTACTATGACAGAATTTACTATGGCATTACCAGTGCTGATTGCCTTTGCAATCAGTGTATTATTAGGACCGATTGTGATTCCTTATCTGAGAAAACTGAAAATGGGACAGACAGAGCGTGTAGAAGGCGTGCAGTCTCATCTGAAAAAGGCAGGAACTCCTACCATGGGCGGTATTATTTTCCTTTTGTCCACGGTAGTGACTTCCCTGATTTATGTGAAGGATTACCCAAAGATTATTCCAATCCTGTTTCTTACCCTGGGCTTTGGGATTATCGGATTTCTGGATGATTATTTAAAAGTAGTTCTGAAACGTTCAGATGGTCTCATGCCTGGACAGAAAATGGCATGTCAGATTGTGGTGACAGGAATTTTTGCTTTTTATCTCATGAAGTTTACAGACGTTCCTATGACCATGAAAATTCCATTTATGCCGGGACATGAGATTGATTTTGGTATTCTTACCATTCCCATTCTGTTTATTGCAGTAATTGGAACGGTAAATGGTGTGAACTTTACAGACGGGCTGGACGGGCTGGCTTCTTCTGTGACCATTATGGTGGCAACCTTTTTCTCTGTTATGGCCATTTGGAACAAAAAAGCGGCATTGAACCCATTACTTGCGCGGTAGTTGGGGCGCTTATGGGATTTTTACTGTTTAATGTATATCCTGCCAAGATTTTCATGGGGGATACAGGTTCTCTGGCCTTAGGAGGCTTTGTGGCGGGAACAGCTTATATGCTGCAGATGCCTTTGTTTATTATTCTGGTTGGTCTTGTTTATGTGGTGGAAGTGCTTTCTGTTATGATTCAGGTTACTTATTTTAAGGCCACCCATGGAAAGCGTTTCTTCAAAATGGCTCCTATTCATCATCATTTTGAGCTGTGCGGATGGTCTGAAACCAGAATCGTGGCAGTATTCTCCGTTGTAACAGCAGTATTATGCCTCATAGCTCTTATGGGTGTTTAACAGGCAGAGAAGATTGGAAAACGAGGAAAAGAAGTATGAAATTGCTAAGAAGTGAAGTAGAGAATAAAAAGGTGCTGGTATTTGGTTCCGGAATCAGCGGTATCGGCGCTGTGAAGCTTTTTGGAAGCCTTAGAAGCCAGGGTGGTGCTTTATGATGGAAATGAAAAGCTTCAGGAGGAACAAATCAGAAAACAACTGGGGACTGGCTCTGTCTGCAGCATTGTACTGGGAGAACTTCCAAAAGAGCTGATTTCTACCCTGGATCTGGTGGTTATGAGCCCCGGGGGTACCTTTGGACATCCCTGCTGTAGAGCAGTTAAGGACAGGGGGGAATTCCCATTTGGGGCGAGGTGGAACTGGCATATCAGATGGGAGCAGGAAAGGTGCTTGCCATTACAGGGACCAATGGAAAAAACCACAACCACAGCCCTGTTGGGTGAGATTATGAAAGCAGACCGGGCAGCCAGAAATACCTATGATGAGGTTTATGTGGTAGGAAACATTGGAAATGCTTATACAAAAGAAGCTCTTTCCATGAAAGATACCAGTTGTACGGTTGCAGAAATCAGCAGTTTTCAGTTGGAAACCGCAGATACCTTCAGACCGGATGTGTCCGGAATTTTGAATATTACAGAGGATCATTTAAACCGTCATCATACCATGGAAGAATATATCCGGGTAAAAGAGCTGATTGCAGCAAATCAGACCAAAGAGGATTATTGCATTTTAAATTATGAAGACCCGGTATTACGGGAATTTGCAGCCGGCTGTGGGGCAACCGTAGTCTTTTTCTCAAGTGTACAAAGACTTGAGCAGGGCATCTTTCTGGAAGATGGCAAAATCCTTTTAAGAACCAAAGACCAGGAGCTGGAAATTGTAGATACGAAGGATTTGAAGCTGTTGGGACAGCATAATTATGAAAACGTAATGGCAGCCTCAGCCATGGCATATTATGCAGGAGTTCCAGTGGAAATTATCCGAAGGGCAGTGACAGAATTTAAAGCTGTGGCTCACAGAATTGAGTTTGTGGATGAAATTCAGGGTGTGGCTTATTACAATGATTCTAAGGGAACGAATCCGGATGCAGCCATTAAGGGGATTCAGGCCATGAACCGTCCAACGCTGTTGATTGGGGGAGGCTATGACAAGGAGTCCTCCTATGAAGAGTGGATTGAGGCTTTTGACGGAAAGGTGAAATATCTGGTGCTCATAGGCCAGACCAGAGAAAAAATTCAGGAAACTGCCCATGCCTGCGGATTTATGAATACCATTCTGGCAGATAATCTGGAAGAAGCAGTGAATATCTGTGCGCAAAAAGCACAAAAAGGAGATGCAGTGCTTCTTTCTCCCGCATGTGCAAGCTGGGGACAATTTGATAACTATGAACAGCGGGGAGATAAATTTAAAGAATATGTAGGCAGACTGAAAGCATATAAATAAAGGAACTGGTTGCACAAGGGGAGAGCTGCTTTGGACAGGGAAAAGAAGAAAGAAAGGCATTTTGATTATGTGCTGTTGTGTTTGGTAATACTTCTGGTTCTTTTCGGGCTGTTATTTCTATATAGTACCAGCGCTTACAATGGAAGAGTGAAATTTCATGATGCTGGGTATTATTTTAAGAAACAATTATTTGCCACTTCCCTTGGACTTGTGGGAATGTATCTGGTTTCCTGTATGGATTATCATATGCTGGTAAGGTTTGCGCCTTTTTTCTATGTTGTTTCATTGCTGTTATCCCTGGCAGTTTTGATGTTTGGGGATGAATATAATGGTTCCAGGCGCTGGCTGTCCCTGGGACCTTTCTCTTTTCAGCCATCGGAATTTGCCAAAGTAGCAGTGATTCTGCTTCTGACCTGTGTGATTGAAAAAGGAAAGGAGCAGAAACAGGGGATGCTGCAAATGGCAGGAACCATGGCTTTGCTCCTTCCTATTGTGGGGCTTGTGGGAACCAATAACCTGAGTACAGCAATTATTATTCTGGGCATTGGTGTGATTCTTATTTTTGTGTCCAATCCCAGGTATCTGCCCTTTGTGGGAATCGGAGTCAGCGGGATTTTGTTTATTGGAAATTTTTTTAAGTATGGCCAGCTACCGTCTGGAACGTCTTGCAATCTGGCAGAATCCGGAAGCCTATGAAAAAGGGTTCCAGACCATACAGGGCTTATATGCCATAGGAAGCGGTGGGATTTTCGGGAAAGGCCTGGGAAACAGTCTGCAAAAGCTGGGTTTTGTACCGGAGGCTCAGAATGATATGATTTTTTCCATTGTATGTGAAGAGACCGGACTTGTAGGAGCCTGTCTTTTAATTCTGTTGTTTGGCCTTCTTATCTGGCGTCTTATGGTGATTGCCACTCATGCAAAAGATTTGTGCGGGGCGCTTATTGGCGCAGGCATTATGGGGCATATGGCTATGCAGGTGATTTTAAATATTTCAGTTGTAACCAACACCATTCCCAATACAGGAATTACTCTTCCCTTTGTAAGCTATGGTGGAACTTCTGTGTTATTTCTTCTGGGGGAAATGGGGCTTGCGCTTTCTGTAAGCCGTTATGAGGAACCATAAAAGAAGAAGGGCATACACTATAGTATGGTTGAATCTGAGCGCAGAGGAGTGTATGGCTTGAATGGAATAAAGATTACAGGAGGAATTCCTTTACAGGGTGAAGTGCAGATACAGGGATCTAAAAAACGCGGCATTGCCAATGATGGCTGCCGCGCTTTTAAATAGGGGAACTACTGTGCTTTTGGGATGTCCGAAAATCTCTGATGTATTTCTTATGGAGCATATTTTAAACCATCTGGGAGCAAAAACCTGCTGGAAAGGCAATACACTGGAGATTCATGGAGGGGACATTACAACTTTTACGGTAGATGAGGAGGCAGGAAGCCAGATGCGTTCTTCCGTGGTGCTTCTTGGCAGTCTTCTGGGACGGTGCCAAAGTGCGGCAGTTCCTTATCCGGGAGGGTGTGTTATTGGAAAGAGGCCCATTGATTTACATCTGGATGCCTTAAAGCGTCTGGGAGCAGTATTTCGGGAAGAGAATGGGATGCTTATAGCAGAAACATGTGGCCTTCAGGGGGCGGTGATTTCTTTTCCGAAATCCAGTGTGGGGGCTACGCAAAATGCTATTTTAGGTGCTGTCTGCGCCAGCGGAGAATCACTGCTTCTGGGGTGTTCCAAAGAGCCGGAGGTTACCTGGCTATGCAGATTTCTAAAGGCGGCCGGAGCCCATATTTTGGGAGAAGGAACAGATACTTTGAGAATCAGAGGGGTTAGGGAACTGCACGATGTAGAATTTCAGATTCCGGCAGATCGTATTGCCGCCGGTACTTATGTTTGTGCTAGTGCCATTACCAGGGGAGAAGGCGTGCTTTTGGGTGCTCCCATTGGGGAAATGGAAGCGCTTCTTTGGGCTTACGGGAAAATAGGTGGACAATACAGGTATAACAGTGGTAAACTAACGTTACACAGTTTAAATGCCACGAAGCCTGTCCGGCTTTTGGAAACCCAGATATATCCCGGCTTTCCTACGGATCTTCAATCGGTATTTATGGCGGTTTTAGCTACGGCAGAAGGGGATAGCTGTATTGTGGAAAACATTTTTGAAGACCGCTTTAAAATGGTTTCTCAATTACAGAAAATGGGGGCTTTGATTGAGGTTTGTCAAAGCAAAGCCAAAATCCGGGGAAACAGTCTTACAGGTGCAAGGGTAGAAGCTCAGGAATTAAGAGGCGGCGCAGCGCTGGTTCTGGCAGGCCTGGCAGCCAGGGGGAGACTTATGTGGAGAACAGGCATTTTATTGAACGTGGCTATGAGGATATCTGCAGAGATCTTTCTCATATGGGAGCCAGGATTTTAAAAGATTAAGGGGACATTTATGAGTAAAAGAAAGCTATACAGGATTCTGATAGAGGCAGTGGCAGCAGTGATGATTCTTGCGGCGCTGGTGTTTTTTGTAGGATTTCGGGTTACGAAAGTACAAATTGAGGGTAATCAGTATTATACAGATGAGGAAATTAAGAAGATGGTGCTGGATGCGCCAAACGCGGGGAAACTCTATTCTGGTTATGATGACCAAAACAGAGGAAAAAACAAAAGATGCACAAATGATTGACCATGTGACCATTAAGCGGAAGAACAGAAATACCATTGTGGTAAATGTAAAGGAAAAACAGATGGTAGGCTGCCTGGAATTTCAGGGGCAGTATGTGAATTTTGACCGTCAGGGTGTAATCCAGATTATTACAGAGGAGCAAATGGAAGGAGTTCCCTTGATTGATGGCCTGAGCGTGAAGTCTGTGAAAGTAGGACAAAAGCTAAAAGGAATTAATACGAAGAAGCTGAATACGATTTTGAGTGTTGGAAAAATGCTGGAAAAATCAGAGCAGAAACCGGACCGGCTGGTTTTTAATAATATGAATCAGTTGGTACTCTATTATGGAGAGGTGGAAGTACGTCTTGGAAATGACGAAAATATGGATGAAAAGATGAACCGTTTATCTGGAATTTTGCCGCAGCTTGAGGGCATGGAAGGTATTCTTCACCTGGAGAATATTACGGAAGATACAACGGGTGTAGTGTTTGATAATGCAGCAGCAGAAGAGGAGGAAGAAGAACAGGAGGGAGAAAATCAGGATCCTTCTTCTCAGTCCGAAACGACAACTCCGCCTGCCGGTATTTTAACTCAGGAAGAAAATCAGGAAGGTGAAGAGCAGAACAATGAGGATGAGTCGGAGGAGAATACAGGAGAAGAGGAGGAGTTTGATGATTCTCAACTGGAATACAGTGATGGAACAGATGCAGCAGAGTCCAAATCAGGGGCAAATCCGGAAGAATAGAGAAAGAAAATCTAAAAATGGAGAAAAATTCTTAAAAGTAAATTTAGCAGTTGATAAATTTAAAAAAAGCATTTATTATATATCTATATGCAAACATATGAAACTGCAAATTATCTGAAGATATTATACATTTGAAAGCATACAAGGGAACTAAAGGAGGAAATACCGTGTTAGAAATCATGACAAACGAAGCGGAGTCATCTGCAAAAATTATTGTTGTAGGTGTAGGCGGAGCTGGAAATAATGCAGTAAACAGAATGGTGGAGGAAGCCATCAGCGGAGTAGAATTCATCGGAGTGAATACAGATAAACAGGCGCTTACTTTGTGTAAGGCTCCTACGGTTATTCAGATTGGTGAGAAGCTTACCAAGGGATTAGGAGCAGGTGCAAAACCGGAAATCGGTGAAAAAGCTGCGGAAGAAAGTATTGAAGAAATCAGACAGGCTATCCAGGGTGCCGATATGGTATTCGTTACCTGCGGTATGGGAGGCGGAACAGGAACAGGTGCTGCTCCTGTAGTTGCCGGAGTTGCCAAGGAAATGGGAATTCTGACCGTAGGTGTTGTGACAAAACCTTTCCGTTTTGAAGCAAAAACCCGTATGAGCAACGCTCTGTCCGGAATTGAAAAATTAAAGGACAGCGTAGATACTCTGATTATTATTCCAAATGATAAACTTCTGGAAATCGTAGACCGCCGCACAACCATGCCGGAAGCGCTGAAGAAGGCAGACGAAGTTCTGCAGCAGGCAGTACAGGGTATCACAGACCTGATTAATCTGCCGGCTCTGATTAATCTGGACTTTGCAGATGTTCAGACTGTTATGATTGATAAAGGTGTGGCACATATTGGTATTGGTGAAGGAAAGGGCGACGACAAGGCAATGCAGGCTGTACAGCAGGCTGTATCCAGTCCACTTCTGGAAACTACTATCGAAGGTGCATCTCATGTTATTATTAACGTATCCGGTGATATTTCACTTATGGATGCCAACGATGCGGCTACTTATGTACAGAACTTAACAGGAGAAGATACCAATATTATCTTTGGTGCTCTGTATGATGATAAGGAAGCAGATTTCGTAAGAATTACAGTTATTGCTACTGGTCTGGATGATGAAACAACCAGAAAAGCCAGCGTATCAAAAGATTAAAAAAGCAGCAGGAACAGGAAGAACAGTAAGAACTCAGGCAGCTCCACAGCAACAGTCGGTTCAGGAACCACAGCAGTCTGCAGGTTTTCAGCAGCCAACCTTCCAGCAACCTACGTTCCAGCAGCCGAATTTCCAGTCTGCACAGACTACTTTTACCAGTAATGTACCAAAGAGAGATATCCAGATTCCGGATTTCCTGAAAAACAGAAGATAAAAAGGTAAAATAAAACATCCCATAGAAACCAGGTTAGCGGATTTGACTGTGGGAGTTTTTTCGTTTGTTTCTGTTTCTGCGCTTTTCAACTTGACAGTAATGAAGTTTCCTTTTAAACTGATAAGAAAGAATGTTTCAGGACAGGAGGCTTTTATCATGCTGCAAATTACGGGAAAAAACATGTCTTACAGGATTGCTTGGAAGTCCGGTGGCTCATAGCATTTCTCCTCTTATGCATAATTTCAGTTTTGAAAAAACTGGGAATTAACTGGGTATATTTGTGTTTTGATGTGAAGGAAGATGGATTAAAAGAAGCGGTACAGGGGCTTCGCGCCTTACAGGTAAAAGGCTTTAATCTTACCATGCCGAATAAAAATAAGATTTTAGAGTATTTAGACGAACTTTCTCCGGCTGCCCGTCTCATAGGGGCTGTGAATACAGTGGAAAACCGGGATGGCAGACTGATTGGGCACAATACAGATGGTGTTGGGTTTATGCAGTCTGTAAGAGAGCAGGGAATCCGCATGGAGGGAGAAACCATGACGCTTCTGGGAATGGGAGGAGCTGCCACTGCTATTTGCGCCCAGGCAGCGCTTGATCAGGTGGGAACCATTCATGTGTTTGCGCGGTCAGGAAGCAGACACCGCCTGAGAATGGAAGGACTTCAGAAGGCATTGGCAAAGGAAACTGCCTGTACCATTGAATTTCACGATTTGGAAGAACCAAGAGAGCTTCGGGAGGCTCTGACAAAGAGCAGGCTTTTGGTAAATGCAACTTCTGTGGGGATGGCGCCGGATACAGAGAAATGTCTGATTCCGGATAACAGCTTTTTACACGAAGAGCTGGCTGTGGCAGACATTATTTACAATCCATGGAAAACAAAATTACTTTGTATGGCAGAACAGGAAGGGTGTAAAGCGTTTAATGGTTATTCCATGCTTATCTGGCAAGGAGCTGAGGCCTTTCGTATCTGGACAGGGCAGGAGATGCCGGTGGATCAGGTACGAACTTATCTGAAAAGACAATAAGATCGGGAGAAAGAAGGAAAATATGAGGACAGTAACAGTAAAAAATCTGGTTATTGGGCAGGGAATGCCTAAAATCTGTATTCCCATTACAGGAAAAAACAGGGCAGAGATTGAACAGGATTTAGAAATCATCAGGTCCATGAAACCGGATCTGGCAGAATGGCGTGTAGATTGTTATGAAGCCGGGAAAAATGGTGAAACAATCTGGGAAATGTTAAGGACAATAAGTGACAAATTAGGTGAAATTCCGCTGCTTTTTACCTTCCGCACCAGACAGGAGGGAGGAGAAAAGGAGATTTTATACGAAGATTATGTAAAGCTGTTAGAAAAGGCAGCCAGAACAGGGCTGGCAGATTTGATGGATGTAGAAGTATTCTTTCAGCCGGAGGAAACAAAAGCGCTGATAAAAAGCCCTTCAGGAAATCCGGCGTTTTTCGTGGTAGCTTCGAATCATCATTTTCAGAGAACACCAGATGCAGGAGAACTGCAGGAGCGTATGCGCTACATGGATGAGTGTGGAGCTGTCGCCCTCGATTGCTACGGCAGGGATAAGAATGGTATCAACGGTTTATTGCGAAATATTGACACGGCCTTGATCGCCACCTTGGAGATTGGCTTGAAACGCACCTCGGTCATCGCCCTCCTATTATACCGCCCGGTATTGAAGAAAGCGATCACGATAGAGGAAGTGGAGCAGAAATTCGGAGCGGACGTGACCTTGATCATCCGTCGCCTCTTGAAGACCTCCGACCTGTATGCCCGGAACACCGCCGTCAACTCGGAGAATTTCCATCATTTGCTTTTCTCGTTTGCCGAGGACGTACGTGTGATCTTGCTTATGATCGCCGACCGCCTCTGCCTCATGCGTATGGGAAAAACAGATGCAAGAGGATGATCGTATCCGGCGGCTACCGAGGGCCTCTTATTTGTACGCTCCCCTCGCCCACCGGTTGGGCTTATATACTATCAAGAGCGAGCTGGAAGACCTTTCCCATGAAATACACGGACAGGAAACAGTATGACATTCTACAACGGAAACTGAATGAGACGAAACGCTCCCGCGACGCTTATATCGCCGAGTTCATCGCCCCGATCAAGCGGAAGCTGGCAGCGGCAGGATTCAAGTTCGATATCAAGGGGCGTACCAAATCCATACATTCCATTAATAACAAGCTGAAAAAGCAGCAGGTGGAATTCGAGGTATCTACGATCTTTTCGCTATCCGGATCGTATTGGATACGCCGCTGGAGAAGGAACGCTCGGAATGCTGGCAAGTCTACTCCATCGTCACCGATATGTACCAGCCAACCCGAAGCGTATGAAGGACTGGATCTCCATCCCGAAGACCAACGGTTACGAGAGCTTGCA